>QWCL01000036.1_pt1 | contig 60396 bp, 73 predicted proteins | sample 1972551 | NCBI WGS metagenome assembly QWCL01 (sample SAMN09866709, study PRJNA288562) | Human oral metagenome isolate term2_saliva, whole genome shotgun sequencing... | isolation source: mouth | host: Homo sapiens | place: USA: California
ACGACAAGGGGTGCTTAGTATGGTTATGCCACGAATTGACTAAAGGAGGAACATGCAAGAAAGAGAGTTAATGCACTGGGTGTTGACGGTAGTATTCCCTATCATTATCAGCGGTGCGACATTCTATATTTCATCAAAAAACCGTACAGCGGATTTAGAACATCGTTTGACAGAACTTGAAGTATCTAATAAACACCAAGACAAGAACTTGGATAGTGTTTCTTACAGGCTTGATAAGTATGAGGAAGAACAAAAGATTATTCGAGCTTTAGTCGATCGAATGGACTATATGAACGACAGTTTAAAGTCGGTTAAAGAGGACGTTGACGAAATCAAAGTTACCGTCCGATCAATTAATATTCACTAGGAGACATAATATGAAACCATTAACAAATGAACAATACAACGCTGCTAAATTCATCTTACTCAACGTAGTACCTGCCCTTGTAACCCTTATTGCAGGGCTTGGTGTCTTGTATGGGTTTGACGCAACTAAGATCACTGCTACAATTGGACTCTTTGCGACTTTCGCAGGTTCTGTATTAATGATCTCTACTAAGCGTTATAATGAAGCTCAGGCTGCTGAGGACGATGGAAAATAAAATTCTAGGAGGGCTATATGGCAACTAGGGGTGAAGTATTATCCTGGGTGCGTAGCCTTGCTGACCGTGGTATAGGGGTCGATGCGGATGGTGCCTATGGTATGCAATGTGTCGACCTCCCTAACATGGTCGCTCAGAAATTCTTTGGGCGATCTATGTGGGGTAACGGGATCGATATGCTCAGAGCTGGTCAAGGTCTTGGTTGGCGTACAACAGGTGTAGAGTTACCTCGTGCAGGGGCTATCTTCTGTATGCGAACAACCGCACACCCATATGGGCATACTGGTTTTGTTGTCAACGACCCAGACGGTAACGGAAACTTCCAGACTGTAGAACAGAACGTGGATGGCGGTTTTGGAGGCCCTGCTCGATATCGTGTACGCTCATTGCGAGGCGGTGGAGAACAGATAATCGGTTTCATCTACCCTCCATATTCAGATGGTGTTGGAGGTGGGTTAGGAGCAGCAGGGGATACAGCAACTGAAGTACCACCAGAAAGGACTAGTATGGATTTTACATTTAATATTAAAGGCGACCCTGCAAACTGGGAACCTAATACAATCTATTACTATAATGGTGCTATTAATGAAGTTCAACCTGTTCATAATACTGAAGAACTTAAATATCTTCGTGCTATTTGGCGAGATACTCATGGACGAGATCTTAAGCATTATGATTGGAATAACATGGTACCAGTATATGTTCGTGTATTCGGTGTGACACGTCCATCAGGCGCAAATGACAATATTCGTGCTTCTATCGATAAGATATTGAGGCAGATTAGCGCTGCGCCTTAGAGGTTATAGATATGGCTATGCATTTTACTTTTAGGATTATAGGAGGAGATCCTGGACAACCATATTTACAAGGTTGGGATCCTAATAAGGTATATTATTATAATGGTGAAGTTAATGAGATCGCCTATGTGCATAACGAGGAGGAATTAAAGTACCTTCGTAGTACATATAAAGAAACACATGGTATCGACCTAGTAGATTATGTCTGGTCAGTAAACGCACCAGTTTTTATACGCATATTCTCAGTCTTAAACCCATTAACAGGTGGTGGAACAACCCATTATATGTTGGCGTCACTTAAAGAAAAAATTGATGAATACCTTGACGTCTATTGGTCACCTAAGTTTTTTACACCTAAGGTTGGTTTACATATTCGTAATGAGCCGTCTCGTATCGGAGAGGTTCTCGGTATGTGCACAATTAATCGTAAATACCGAGTAATTGAAACTCAAACTCAGTGTGATTGGCATTGGGCTAAGATTGATCATGATGGTATTATTGGGTGGATCGCTATGGGTGATATCATAGGCGACTGGTATGGTGAAAAACACCGTAATTAATATAAGGGCGTTGCTAGGGTAAAACTTACAACGCTCATTTTTTTTTTCAAAAATTTACTTTCTACTATATAGAAAGAAATGAGGTATATAATCATGAAATATTATGTAAACAAAAACACTTGGATTGATGAAGAGGATTTACTCTTCCAATGCAAAATGGCTATGTTCACTAAAGATTGTGTTATGGATGCTATGTGGGAATATTTTGGTTCCCAAATGAGCAGAAAGGCGCGACATTTAGTAGAAAAGCAATATGCTTGGATGGATAAATTTGTCAAAAATCAAAATTTGTTATTTGGACATATGATTTCGTATTATGGAATCAAAGCTGAAAAAGAACTAGGGATGACCCCTGATGATAAAGTGGCTTTACAAGTCATCGGAGCAAGATTGTTTGAGGAACTGCCAGAAGAGCAGCAAACTGAAGCACGCTTACTCATGATGAGTCGTATGAGTCCGCTTTAATCGACAGGAGGTACAATCCTCCTTCTTTTTTTACAACGTTCTATATAGAAAGAGAGGTAATAACTATGAAATATAATAAAGCTAAAATAATTGGTATTGGTCATTATTTTGATTACTGTAAAGCAAAAGGTGATTTTGATAAAATCGTTAATGCGATACTATTTAAAGATTATTGTTTCGAAGCTTTTTATGATATAAAAAGAAACGCATCAATGCATGATATGGACTTAGAAAGAGAGTTTGAAGTTCTATTATGTAAGGCGAGTCTTATTATAGATAAATGGAGAGGTACAAACGGTATATTTAATACGTATAGAGATAAACTACTTATTAATAAACTGGATGCTTTAATGAGTGAAATTTATAAAACCTATATCATGATTTTATTATATCTATAAAAATAAGGGTTAATACAACCCTTTCTTTTTTTTAAAATTTTTACAGACTACTATATAGAATAAATAAACTTAAAGGAGAATTGAAATGGAATTATTATGGTTCTTACTAATTACTATTGGATTGTTTGGATGGTTTGTCTATGCTGTTATAAAAGGGCTTGGGAACTTTATTCTGACGTTGTTTGGACGAAACAAATGACTGATGAATGGAACTACCAAGTTCCTTTTTTTTTTTGAAAGGAGAAATGATATGGCTAAGAAGAAAGAACACGATATGGGGTTCTGGGAAACACTCCTCGCTATATTTTTAATTGACTGGCTTTTTTAAAATATTTACATTCTACTATATAGAATAAATATTTTTGGAGGATTTTATAATGAATAAAATTATGCAAATGCGTATGGAAATGCGCGATGAAGTTAAGAAGGCTATTGATATAAACGCTGATAATATTGATGATATTATTACGGATCGCTATATGAAAAAGCCAGAAGTTTCTGTTGTTATCTCAGTTGAAGATATCGCAGATGCTCTTGGAGTTTCCGTATATAGCGTCCAAAATAATATCGATTTGGTTCAGACAGTTATTATCGATAAATTCGGCTATATCGTTATTCCATATGCAGACGATAATTAAGACATTATAATCTCATTAGGGATTAAATTCTAAAGTTGAGGCTGAGTTAAATACTCGGCTTCTCTTTTTTTTTGAAAGGAGTATATGAATATGGATCCTATTAGAAGTATTTTAGTAAAAAACCGCACGACGTTTAAAAAGACCGTAGACGACTATACAACAAAACATAATGCCGTTATAACAACCTTATTAACCTTGGCATTCTCTGTAATCTTGCTTACAGTTATGCAGGTTCGTTATATTTTCAAGGATAATGCATATAACAAGGTGATACAGGAACGTGATATGTTTAAAAAGCGGTGGGAGGTTAGAGACAAAGCCGCTACATATTACTATGATGAATACCGGCATCTTAAAGAAAAATACGACCTAATCATCAAATTCAAAGAGGACAAATAAATGACTAAAATCATCAACTATGTTAATTTTGAAAAATGTATTCTACCAACACGTGATAAAGCTATGGAAATCCGTAATAAGAATGCGGAAAAACATATCTATAGATTCGACTTCACAGAAATGCTTGATATTGTCTCTGCAAGGCTTAATATAGTACCTATTTCTACAGAACACCATCCGAGCTTCACTATTCCGTTATCTGTCTTTGACGAATATCTTGAGGCTATCAATATTGATAAATCGGAATGGATGGGTATTATAAACCGCTTAGCTAACCTCCTACATGTTGAGTATGGTTATGATACGGAAGTACGTATTAAGAGAAACCAATTTGTATCGGATATCCGAGATCTTGTTATAAAACTATAATCAACTTTTTACACGTTACTAAGTAGAAAGAGAGGTAATATCATGTTAAGAAGATTTCTAAGATTTATTGGTTTTTATGCCCTTGCTGCATACGCTGTTCTTGAGGAAGACTATATAAAAGGTCTAATCAAGAAGGGGTATTTGAAGCAAGACGCTGCAGAACAAAATAGACGTTTGGAAGTCACACGTATGGTGTTGACCAAATTGAAGAAAGAATATTAGTCTGGATTATTTCCAGGCTTTTATTTTTTTTTAAATTTTTACACCCTACTATATAGAAAGAGAGGTAAACTATTATGTTTAATAAGTTTTTTAAGAAAGATACTTCAAAAGAAATTGGAGAAACTATCGAGGCTAAGTTAGCGGAGTTAAATACCGTACTAGTAAACGCCCCTATTGGAAGTGATGAATATAATTCTGCACTTGTGGAAATTGATATTCTTACTAAGTCTCTATCGGATGTACGAGTCCGTAAGATGCAAGGTAAGAATAGACTTGAGCCGCAAGTGAAGGCAGCAATCATCACTACTGTAGGTGGTGCTTTGGCTAGTATCGCTGGTATTCTAATTATCCGTGATTATGAAGCGGAAGATGGAATTTTCACAAGTTCAGCGAAGTCATTAATTAAGAAGCCTTACTAGAACTGAGAGTGTATACCACTCTCTCTTTTTTTTTGGAGGTATAAATGTCTCAAAAAGAATATATTTATTATGAGGACTATTTCACTGACGAGTTCCGAAAAGCCTTCTTTGAAGCTATCGCATTCGTAATGGCCGAAAACCATCTAGAAGAGAACGATGAAGACTTTGAAATGTTTCTCATTATGCTGGCAACTGAATATGGAGATATACACGGTGTTAGTATTTCCGATATTATCAACTATTACAAAGAAGATCTTCGGAAAATCTACTATGCGTATTTCAAGGTTAATGTGACTATGTATCTTTCTAAGAATACGGTTAATACTATTCTAGCTAAGATGCAAGATGCTATCCAAACCTATGACCTTGCCCCTACTGATGTCGATTTCCGTAATTGTACAGATATTGTTCTGGAAGATTTACCAGAAGCTGAACGACAGGTCTATAACGATATCTTACTAGCCAAACGAGAATATTTCGAACAATCGTTCTATAACCTTGTCTATATTAACCATAATATGAAGGGTGAAAATCGTGCACTAGAGGAGAAATCGCATAACATGAAGTTTGAAGAAAGACGACGTCAGAAGATTATGGCTATGGAAGATGATGAGTTCATTCGTCATTTTTGTGTTGAATTTATTGTAGCTACTAACCTAACCACATATGCTTGGTCTGAAACTGCAGAAGAGTGGGCCGAATGGTGTACCAAAGAATACGGTGAACATTACTACAATCGCTCATTCTATAATCTTGCTGCTGACCACAAGCACTATATTGAAGAATGCTTAACAAACGCTATCAATATTATTCGTGACTTATTATAAAGGAGAAAGATCATGAAACATAAATTTATTATCATTTTTGCTTTGCTATTTGTTTTCGCTAGTGCAGGAGTAGGTATTTGGTACTTCTCTCCTAAAGCGCCTAAGGCCGATATTGTCACAATCACCGACCTACACCAACTCAATACTGATAAAGATTGGCAAGGTAAGATTGTACGCTGGGAGGTTACACAAAACTCTATTGATAGCTTTGACGAAGAGAGTGGAAAATACAGTTTCCTAGGTAAAGTTAAAGTTAAAGGCTCTCCTGGGGAAACTTATGGCCAATTTAACATGTATGATATGCCTGACCAACCTAGTGTGCGTAAAGGCGATGTTCTCTACGTGCAAGTAACTGAGCTTGAAGATAACGCTGCTTTTGGGGCAATGGTTAAAGGTGATATTCTTTATATAGAGAAAGGAAAACGTTAATGCATAATGAAATTGTAGTCTACCCTAACAACCTTATTTTGGTTAATGCTATCTACCGCTCCCGCATTGCATATTACCATCAAGATGCTGGCGGTATTAGGATGCATATCGACCCAATCTCATCTGAGAGTCATATTGAAGACGATTTAGATGTTATGGAAAGTATTGCCGATCATCTATTTGATCTATATCTAAAAGACCCACGAATTGCGGGTAAACTAGTTCGACCATGGTATTGGTATTCTAACACTCGAAAGAAATGGTGTTTCCAATTCCCGTTTAAATAAAATTTTTACATATCACTATATAGAATAAATATTAAGGAGGACATTAATATGTCTAAAGAAATTAAAGAAACTATCGTTGAAGTTGTTGAAGAAGCTAAGGATACTGTTGTAGACCAAGCTAATGAAGTTATTGAAACAGCGCCTGCTGTTACTGTCGATAATGAAGCACAACCAAAGAAAGGCCTATGGGGCTGGACTAAGGATCATGCTTTACTTATCGGTGGTGCAGTTGCGGCTGCTGGAGCAGTAATTTTCTTTGGTAAGAAAGTCTATCAAGCAGGGATGCCTGCAGAATTCGAATTACCAACGGAAGTATCTGACGTTACTGAAGATGTTGTAAATGTTGTTGAAGAAAATGTAAATTCTGAAGAATAAGAGTTAGGGATTAAATTCCCAGCTCTTATCTTTTTTTTGAGGAGGATAAGATGAAGAAAACATATTTAGATAAATACCCATACTCATTGGAGCGGATGCCACACAAAGACTCTGACCGAGTTGATGTTGTTTTGCGTGTCGACCCACTTGAGCCTATGCAATCAACCGATATGCTACTAGACCTAGGTTCAACAAATGATTTTGCATCAGTTGAAGGTATGCCGTTCAAGGTTACTCACTATGATACATTGGCTTCCGAATTACAAGATGGAATGCTTTGTGTAGTCCTTGTCGGATACCAATTATAAAAATTTTACACCCTACTATATAGAAAGGTATCTTGGATTACTTGGTGTACTATGGGAGCACACGTTAATATCGAAGCGTCGGTTCGATTCCGGCAGGAAACAAGAAAACACCTTTCATATTTTTTTTTTCAAAAGGAGAAGCATATGACGAAAACGGATTACAGCGATATCCGTGCTACTAATGTAGCGATGGTCGAGAAAGAGACCAAAGAGACAATTACTTCAGAAACTGTAGAGCGGGTACCAAAGAAGGCAGTCACTACAGCTACTGCTGCTGAGGAACGGAAGCCTGGTCTTATGACAAGACTTGTTCGCGGTATCCTTGGCCCTAATGGTATTCGTGCTATTGGTTCATATTTGGGTCGTGAAGTCATCATGCCTGCTATTAAAGACACCCTGGTTAACACGATTAATACTGGTGTAAACATGGCTGCATATGGCGAAGACCGGTCTCGATATAGCGGATATGGTGGCGGTTGGTCTAATCCATCACGTTATTACAACAACACTGGACGCCAACAATACACCAATTACTCTAGCGCATATCACCCACAACAACAAGTCTCTAATTCAGTCCAATCAATCAATTCACCTGGACGGATTAAGATTTGGGAAATTGACCGCTATCAAGATGCTAAGGAAGTTCTCGATCTCTTGCGTGGCGATATTATGCGTAGCGGACGTGCCTTGCTAGCTGACTACTACGATTATATCAATCGCCCAAGTGTTGACTATACAGACAATGCATACGGTTGGCGTAATCTAGATAATGTCGCTATTATCCCGTCTGCTGGTAAATATATTCTTGGCTTACCACCTGTTGAAGTTGTTTAATCATTTATAAGAAAAAGGAGAAAATATCATGAATAAAAAAGCAATTTTTACTACCCTCAAAATCGTCGCATTCGGTGTTGTACCATATTTGGTAGATACAACTAAGAAAGCTATTGAAAAAGGACTTGAGTCTGCTAGCAAAGTTACTAAAGTCGTTGACAAAGGTGAATAATAATGTGTGTATTTTTTTCAATATTATTATTATTGTCTATAATTATTATAGGGGGTACGCTATTAATATTATTTGGTAAATTATTTATTATAGCGCTTATCATTTTGTTTTTACTTGCCCTACTTGGGTCTATTGCTGATTAAAGGAGAATTGTATAATGTCTAAATGGAGTTTAGAAATCTTTAAAGAAAATATGGAAAAACTTGCTTTCAACTATAAGAAGAAAGAACCATTGATTATGACCGCTGTAGGTATCGCTGGTTTTGCAGCAACTGCTGTATTGGCTTATCGTGCTAAGGGTAAGATTACTCAGATTGTTGAAGAAATTGAAGCTCGCCGTGAATGTGAAATGGAAGTACCTGTTGGTGAAACTGTATTCCGTGTAGTTAAAGCCGTATCGCCTACTGTCACAATAGGTCTCTTGTCAACGGGAGCAATCCTGCGCTCATATCATGTATTGACCGGACGTAACGCACTTCTTGCATCTGCTCTTGCGTCTGCTACTCAGGCTAACCATAAGCTGCGTAAACAAATTCGTGAACAATATCCTGATGACCCTAATGCACAATTCATCGGTCAACGTGAAGAAGTCCTAGCAGGGCCTGAAGAAGAAGGTAAGAAGAAACCTAAGACCGTTTCTGTAATCAAACCTAATGAAGTACAATGGATGGAATATACATATTTCAACAAGTCCGCCGAATTTGTTAAAGATGACTTGAACTACAACCAAATGTATATTACATCTATTTCTAATGCTTTGTATCAAAAACTACAACGTGTAGGACACATCACTCTTACCGGTTTGTATGACGCTCTTAAAATCCCATTGGAAAAACACGAACGCCGTGCAGGTACTGAACTTGGTTGGACAGATAATGACTACTTCGACCTTGATGTACATGTAGTTATGGTCAAAGACGAAAACGGATATCCATATCCTGTCCCTGTAATTGAATTACCACCAGTACGTGATATCACATCTTCTGTTGATTTCGCGTCTGACATTTCTGATTACTTGATTTAATAGAATATATTTGGAGGTATACTCATGAACAAAATCGCAAAAGCTGGTCTTTACACATTCCTAACTGTTAACGCTACATATACAGTTTACAAATTGTATAAGAACTTTAAAGACTATAAAAACAAAGAAGGTATCTATGCTCCTGAAGAAGTTGTAGAGGCTGTTACAGATGAAGTGACAGGACAAATCGAAACTGTAGAAGAAGCTGTAGAACCTGAAGTCAAGAAAGTTAACACTAAGAAAGTCAAAACATATATTGGCTTTGGGCTTCTTGCTGCTGCTGTAATTGGTGGATACTGCTACGGCTACCGTACTGCTTGGGTTAAACGTAGTGGGTATGCTGAGGAAGCTGAAGAACTTCTTCATTCCCGTATCGATATTCTTAAGGAACATATTGGGCTCCTTGAAGAAGATCACCGCCAATGCGAAATCAAACTTGGGGTAGAGCGTGAAACAATTGTATCAAACGCGATTAACATGCTCCTTCCTGACAAGTTGGCAACTCGCTGGGTATCTTTCGATAAAGACGCATGTGTTCATTCTAACTTCACACCTAATCCTGAATTCGACGGTGAAGAAGTTCAAAAAGAAGTAAACGATGTTTGGGAGAAACTCTACGAGAAAGTTGTAGTAACTCCTCTTGACCCTGAAGCAGACAAAGCTCTAGCTGCTTAGTCATATTTGGATGTAGAGAGTAAAGGACTAGGCCGGTCTAAGTACCGGTCTTCCACTATATCCAAGGAGGTTATTACAATGGAAATGAAGTTCAATCAATCAGATTCAACAACAGGTTTTACGATTGTTTATGAAAACGATGACGAGATATCTTTGGCAGTATTCGATGACGAAACGAACGAAGCTATGTATGTTGATTTACCTATCGAAGACCTTGCCCTGATTGCTGAATGTATCAACTATATTCTTAAAAAGGATGCGAAAAAAATGAAAAAAGAAACTATTATAACCGCTGGTCTTGTTACAGGTGCGGTTGCTGGGTTGTCTTATTTCGTTTACAAATTTGTAAAGGAAACTAAAAAACAACTCAAGGAAATGGAGGAAGTCAATCAAGCTAAGACGCAAGAGTTGATGGATACGATTATATTACGTGACCAACAACTTGCCTTGGCTGAAGAACATATTGACGCCCTTATTTTCGGAACCCCTGAAGAACAACCAGATGTGAACGAAGAACTAGAAGAAATGCGTCACCGTCGTATTGAGTCAAGTATTCATGAAGACGTGTTAGCTCCTAGTGAAGAAGACGACTACCATGCTGGTGCACAACAAACTGAAGAAGAAGTTGTACATCATAACGTATGGCAAGAAAACGAATATTTCAACGTAGGTGAAGAAAACATTCCTTATCATGTCGTTGAAGCTGCTAAAAATTTGAAAGGAAATGAGGGACAAAGTATGCGACATGATACTGACCCTGGGAGTGTTGAAGCTTGGAACCAATACAAATCGGTTCTAATTTCCCAGTTGTATGATAACTCGCCAGAATTATGCCGTTATGTATCAGAACGATACAACCTAGGTGTACTATTTACAAAAGAGAATATTCACGGAATTATGGATATATTCTCTGAATTACTAGAGGTTAACGATATTAATATTGTTCAACCTTACAACGAGCATGATGCTAATATCTGGGAAGATGTTCGTGAACGCCGACGCGATTTCTTCGGCCCTGATGCATATTACTCAGAAACATTCCCAGTAACCTTTGGTGAAATCTTATTTGAATTCAGTCAGAAGTTTGAAGAAGATACAACAGAAGGCTGCGCATTGGCAATGGTTGGTTATATGCTCTATAATTCTGGTCTCCTTGACTGCGAAACTATCGAACAGAAACTCCTTATCATCGGTAAGATCCTTGAGCACCGCAATGTTCAGAATGTACCAAATAGCCCAATGAAGAAACTTAGTACGTTTGGACGAGTTGTAGACCATCTTGAACCAAACGATACAGGTTTCGATGTGCGCTTATTTATTGAGTACAACGAATTTATTGGACGGGCATCAGACTTTGAAGAATATTTCAAAGAAATGAACGGAATTGACGATGATGAGGAGTAGTTATGCATGAAGAGTTATTACTAGTTAAATATTCTTTTGACGGTAAGACCTTTATTGCTGACTTTATTCCTACTAATGATTATTCGGCGTTCAAACAATCCTTTATGGATAATACCGTTTTCTATATTAAGAAACGAAATCCAAAAGGAGAGTCGCCGTTTATCGACGATTGCTGTAACGAGAAATATATCGATATGAGCAGAGTTGTCGCGATAGGATTTTAGAGGAGTGAGATATGACAGATAGAAAACCAGATTTCTTTAATATTACAGTTGAAGAATTAACTGGGCCTAATCGGAAAGCCGATGCTGTCGTTTCTGCAGACTTTACCTATTTAGATAACCAAGGTGCGGATGTACAAGATATTGTTGTAAAAGGTGGAGCGTTCTACGCAATGTGGGACGGTGAGAAATGGTCGATGGAAAAGAACGATGTTGTTCGTGCTGTTGACCATTATATTAGACAGAAATACATGGAGCTTAAGGCCCAGGGTTATGAACGCGTATCTCTTAAGTTTATGCAGAATGCCGGCTCTGGACTTATGCGTAACTTCGGTAAGTATTGTGAAGATGCGCCGGAGTCATTACAGGTATTCAACTCTAAAATCTTATTTAGCAATTACAAAGTTGCTAGGGAGGATTACTCAACCTTCCAACTACCGTACACACCTACACCTCAACCTACACCCGCATTTGATGAGATGACATCTGTATTATATGCCCCAGACCAATTAGACAAAATTCTATGGTGTTTGGGCGCCTTATTTACAGGTGAGATTATCAACATCGATAAGTTTTTATTTCTATACGGCCCTGCAGGAACCGGTAAAGGTACCATTATCAGAATTATTGAGATGTTACTAGGGCAGTATATTGGAGGTATCGATCTAAAACAACTAACTAGTGGTTCGGAGTATGCAACAGGAACTCTACAAGAGCTACCGTTATTAATTGACTCGGATACTGATTTGAGTCGTATTAAGAACGATACTCCACTGTTGAAAGTGACATCACACGAAGAAGTGTTTGTGCGTAAACTTTATCAACGCCCATATCCTGTAACCTTTAAAGGTCTTATTATCACTGCGTCAAACCAACGTGCACAATTCCGTGACTCAGACTCAGGGATTGTACGGCGGTTACTAAAGGCTGTTCCTACTGGGCATCTAATTGCAGGCCCTCGATATAAGGAACTCATGAACGGTATTCAATACGAGTTAGCAGGTATTGCGCAAAAGGCGATTGACACATTCGCTCGTCTAGGTGCTTTCTTCTACGCTAACGATGTGGATATTGAGATGCTTGAGTATGGCGATTCTATATTTGAGTTCGTTCGTGAAAATGTTTTATTGATGCAGAATGACCCAACTCTCAATGAAGTTGAACTTCTCTACAAAGGAATGCTTGAAGATAGGGGATGGGAGACTAATGGTTATAAAAACAGGCTGCGATTAGGTTTACAGCGTTTCTTTGAGACATATACTAAAGATACTAAGGACGGAGACGGTAATCGTAAACGTGACTGGTATCGTGGATTTAAATACGAGGAAGCCTTCCCTGAGACTAAAAAGAAACAGGTAGGAGGCGAATCTAAACCTAAGATTGACTTAACTATGGGTCGAGTTACATCTAGGTTTGACATGGAGGGACGTGACTGGCCTGCACAATACACTAACGAGGCAGGTACCCCATTGAAGAAATGGGATAACGTCACAACTACTCTTAAAGATATCGACCCAACTAAATTGCACTTTGTCCGTGTTCCAACTGTACATATTGTCATTGACTTTGATTGTAAGAACGAGGCAGGAGAAAAAGACCTTGCTAAGAACTTAGAATTGGCTGCTCAATATCCTCCTACATATACTGAGGTTTCTAAATCAGGTGGTGGTGTCCACTTGCATTATTGGTATGACGGCGACCCAACTCGCTTGGCTAATCGCATATCTGATGATGTTGAAATCAAGGTATTTAATGGTGGGGCATCGTTACGACGGAAGCTTATTTCTGCAAACGATCTCCCTGTAGCGCATATTTCAAGTGGGCTACCTTTGAAGGAGGACAAGAAGACAATGTATAAGGACGTGGAACATATTATTTGGACAGAGCAGAAACTTAAGAACTTTATTGAGGCTTGTATGCGTAAAGAACACCATGGTGCGACGGCTCCAGAGGTTAGCTTTATTAAAGACAAGCTTGACGAAGCATATGAGTCAGGTGTAACGTATGACCTACGACATATGCAGAACGATGTTCTTAAATTCGCACTCAGTTCAACCAACCAAGCACCTCAGTGTATGAAGATGGTTGCTCAGATGAAGTTTGCGAATATTCCTGAAGACGAGACTGAATCAGTTTCAGAGTCTCTTATTCTACCAGATGAGGAAATCACATTCTTCGACTCGGAGGTCTTCTCTAACCTATATATGATTGGTTGGAAGAAATACGGTCTTGAGGTACCAGAGACTGTCTACCGAGGATTAGAAGATTGTATGAGCCTCAGTGATATTGAACGCATTCTCGTTAACGAGTGGTGGAGTCAGAACAAAGACAAGATTGGTATTGAAATCAATCCTACACCACAACGGACACGAGAGTTGTTTGATACTCACAACATGATGGGATTCAATAACCTTGGATACGATAACCATATTGCTTATGGTCGTATGCAGGGTGATGATGAGATGCAATGTTATCAGCGTTCTCAAGGTATTATTGAGAGAGGTGATAAGCGGTCTAAGATCTGGGCTGCTAATGAAATCTCTTATGGGGATATTTATGAGTTCCTAGATACTAAGATGTCGTTGAAGAAATGGCAAATTAAGCTAGGTCTACGTCATGACGAGTTTGAATACGATTGGACTAAGCCTCTACCTGAACATGCATGGGGTCGTTGTGCGGCATATATGCTTAACGACGTAACTTCAGAGGAAGAGTTATTTAAATCTAAAGACGGTCAAGATGCTTGGGCTGCTCGTAAAATCCTTGCCGAAATTAACGGGCTATCACCTAACGTTAAGACTCAGACACAAGCTGAGAAATTCTTATTTGGTGATGACCCAAATCCTCAAGAGAAATTCAACTGGTATGACCTTGCTGAGGAATTCCCAGGATACACCTATGATAAATTCAAGAAGAAATCTGAATATATGGGTGAAGATCCATCTGAAGGCGGTTATGTACATGCCGAGCCTGGTATCTATGAAGACGTTGTTGTATTGGATATTGCGTCCATGCACCCACATAGCTTAATTGCTATGAACTACTTTGGCCCATATACTCCTAAGTTTGCGGCCTTGGTTAAATGTCGTATGGCTATCAAGCATGGTAATATCGAGGAAGCATCCCATGCCTTTGACGAAGTAGACCCTGAACTATCAGACAAGCTTCGTCCATATTTGGAAGGGGGATCTGTTAAAGGTCTTGCTCATGCGCTTAAGATTGTTATCAATATTGTGTATGGTATGACATCTGCGCCTTGGCCTAATAAATTCAAAGACCCTCGTAATATTGATAACTGCATCGCAAAACGTGGTGCCTTATTTATGATTAAGGCTCAAAAGTCTGTTGAGGAGATGGGGTATCAAGCTGCTCATATTAAGACCGACTCTATTAAGATTCCACATGGTGACCAAAAAGTTATCGACTTCTTAATGGATTTGGCTAATCAATACGGCTACACCTTCGAACACGAACACACATATTCTCGTATGGCCTTGCTTAACCGTGCTACCGTTATTGCTGAAATCGGTTGGCCAGAAGATGAGAAAGGTAAATGGGAAGCTATTGGTGCGCAGTTCGGTAAGAAGACAAACCCATATGTCTACAAGACGCTTCTGAGTCAGGAAGAGGTTAACGAACAAGACTTCTTCACAACTAAGGAAGTTAAGACCGCTATCTATCTTGACGACCAGTATATTGGTAAGAACGCACAAATCTACGCTTCTGTAACAGGCCGTGAAATCTCTCGTACTCAACCAAGTAATGTTGCACAAATGATTCAATCGCGATGGATCAAACCGAAATATTTACTTCAACGTGAGTCACAAGGATTGACGCCTGCTCAATTAGAAGAAGCTAAGAAACGTAAGATTGCTGCTGAACTTGGTCTTGAATATCATGATGTCGATTATATTATTTCAAACGGCTTCCCTGATACCATTGTTGACAAACGTGTGTCTGTAACAGGAACCACGGGGTATAAATGGGAGCTTGCAAGTAACTATAAAGGTTTCGACGATATTGACATGACCTATTACCACCAACTTGTACACGACGCTGTAGAGGACGTGTTCGCAGTTGGAGACGGTAATATTATCTTTAAAGGTACTAAGTATGAAAGGAACTAAGTATGTTTAAGAGACTTAAAAACTTTATCTCTAAAAAGCAGGCAAAGTATGAGCCTGTTATATTTGGTTTCATTGCTACACTAAGAGGAGAAGATGATCTGGGTGACCGAGTGCCTACTCAGATCTTCATTATCCCTGGTGAAGAGGAAACTAAAATGTATGAGGCGATTAAATCTGATGAGTATAGTACTCTAACCTTATTAGATAATAATCGTATTCAATTTAAGCCTCCATATAAGGCCACGCTATTGATGACACCATTTTTCTCAGTTGATGAAATAAATGAAGCTCTACGTTCAATGCGAGATCAAGGAGTTAGAAATGTCATCGGTTGGAATATTCCACTTGATTAGGAGGAGTTATGTTATATATAATTGACTCCAATTCAAATAAAACACCCTATCAAGTATTCCGTGTAATAAAGATGTTAGAAAAATACGGCGTGGAATATAAGCTGCTATCAACATATAAACGATGTGGTGATTGGGCTGATTTATATGTGACGTCTATAGACCCTAAAATAGTTAAAGGGATTATGGAAGCGCATAACTATGACCTTAAGAAACTAGCTAAGGATCCTAATTCTAAGACAGTATCCCTTATCGCTAAGCGTCACCCTCAAGCTGTAAAAGAGTATCGCTCAGTTAAATTCATAGACAAGCGACTCAGTGAGATTGTTGATTGGTTTTCAAAACATCCATATATGTTAAAAGCAGGTATTATCTATGATGATCGCACGGGGGTATGTCTACCTAGCTTACGTAATGACAATTTCCGAACATTCTTACCTAAGAGTAAGAAAAAGAGTATTAGACAAGCAGCTTTATGTCTAGCATTTGAAGAACTAGGTATTGCTGACTAGTTTGATGCTAATAATCGTTCTCCAAGATTAGGTAAAGGTATATATGCTAAAGGTGAGTCTAAGTGGGAATAAAATATTTACATCCTACTATATAGAAAGAGAGGTGTTCAATATGAACAAAATGAATAAAATTTTCACTACTGTATATGCTGGGTCACTAGCCCTTATAGGAGCGACTATTGCTAGCTGCTACTACAAGGATAGCCCCTTGGAAGAAGGAGTGAACAAATTCGTTGGTAAAGTTAAGAAAACTTTCTCTAACAAAGACTAGGAGTTGAGTATTTACTCAGCTCTTTTCTTTTTTTTTATTTCTTTTGTGTGAAGGAGGTTTTACATGAACCATAAAAAAGAGATAGAAAACGTATATATAAAGAAAATAATTAATATTTTAAAATCTATATTAGACTTCTTATATTATAAAGATGAAGAAGTTATGTTAACTGTACGTATTATAACTGTATTGTGTGGACTATTATCAGTCTTAATTGCATGGTGTGTTAAGATACAACTTTTGTTAAGTATAATAGTGGTTATATTATTTATTAATTTAATTATAGCAGTTATTACAACTCTACAAAGTATTTGGCGTTAAAAAAAAACAAAAGGAGCAACTAAAATGAAACGCGGTAAGAACAACAAAGCTAGACTTGGAGCTAATCTACTTCGTAAAGTCAATAACACTGAGACTGTTGTTATTAGTAGCCTAGGTGAGCCAGTAAGAGCTTCCGGTAAAATAATACATGTTGCGAATAGACTCTTCATTTTAAAAACCATGAAGAAATATATCTACGTAACAAAGGTTAAGCAATTAGATCCAAAAGTCATTAAGGCGATGGATGGTATTCTAAAACTCATCATGAGCGAATATTCATATGGAGAAAATATATACCATGAAGAACCTACAGTTGAGAACGCTCTTATTCCAGAAGAACATAAGGAGAAGTTAAATGACTAAACTAACAGCACAACGAATGCAGGATGCTCACAAGGAGCTGCAAGAAATCTTTGTTAAAAAGAACGCCGACTATGGTAACTCCTTCGAAGAGTCACTTGAAAAACATGGTCTAATCGCTGCTATTGTTCGTATGGAAGATAAGATGTCCCGTCTCAACACCTTGTCTAAAAACGAAGCCCTTGTAAAAGACGAGTCAATTATCGATACGCTCAAAGACCTTTCTAACTATGCACTTATGTCTGCAGTATGGTTAGAACAGGGTGAGAAAAAAGAGGAAGAGGTGAAAATTCCAGTTGAGTATGAACCTTATATTATTAACCAGGGTCGAGAAACCAATAGTCCTGAGTTTATCGAACTTACGAATCAATTTGAGCGATTCATTAGAACTGAACGTGATCACTGGTTAGTAGCCATCAACGTATCTGCTTTCCAGGACGACACTGTAGATATCATCGTTACTAATAAAAGTAAGGCTTACGATTTTGTTAAAGAGTTCTTTAAAGACAAAGATAAGACTTTTGTATTTGAGCATCTTTCTCATAAAAATCATAACCCTATTGTTAAGGTCTTTCGCATAACAGTCATTGACCAGATTGAACCTACCTCTATGCCGAAATCTAGGATTGAGCCTAAACCTAAAATATTTAAATCAACTAGCGAACATCCGTTCACTGCCACATTCGGCGTGGACAATACTGGTCGACCAATCGTGGTAAAGAACCATGGACATGATGAATCTCAATCTAAATAATGGTCTAGACATTCTACGGACGATAAAACCTCCTAAAAAAAGAGGGCGTCCTAAGAAGTTTATAGACGATGAGGAAATCCTTATTTATAAACAAGCAGGTTGGTCTAATCGGACAATCGCTACAAGCCTGGGTGTCTCTAAGGATACGATAAACCGTAGAGTTCATAAACTTGTCAAGGAAGGTGTTATCAACCCTGATAGCTACGACTATAATTTCAATAATCCTAGTGCTGCTGAACAACCACGACGTAAAAACAAAGAGCGTTGGGAAATGTGGCATGGCCCCGGAGTCTAATTTTTACATATCTCTCTATAGAAAGAGAGGTATTTTACTATGAGTAAATTTATGTATCAAGGTATGGAGTATTCAGAAAGCTATATTAAAAAGCACATGCTATATTCTGCGAACGTTAATCGCTTGTACTTGACTCGGGTTCTAAAAGAATATTTTGGAGCACGTTTCACAGACAGAGCGCAACGTAAGTTAGAATTAGTTGAGCACTTAATGTGGTCTTTCAGAGATGAGCCAGACCAAGAAACTATTGACGCTATTGTAGAAGTTACTACAGAATTCAGACAAGAGGTTGAATGGACTAAACTTGACGAAGAAGCTATTCGTTACTTAGGTATTAAGGCCTTTACGGAACTCGATGAAGAAGACCGTAATCAACTTAATGTACTATGGCGCGATTTAGCTAACTAATCGAGGGAGGATACATTCCTCCTCTTTTTTTTAAAGGAGAATGAAATGGAAGAACCGCAACCAGGACAGGGCGCATTAACCTATGAAGAGGCTTTAAAAGTTCTAGGTTTTAGTGAAGATGAAGATAAAGAGGAGCATCTACCATGAAATTATTCGTAACTGATAACGAACTTGAGGTAGGAGTATTTGGTCTTAAATCGATGTTCGGTAGGTCAGGTATCAAACATATGATGGGATATGATAATAATGTCACAAAAGGTATTATTAAAACATTATGTACCATGGAAGGGAAACTTGTTCCTAAATCAAAAATACCTCATATTGACCTTATTGATAACCTATGTGTTAAAATCTTAGGTACCGACCTTTATTATATCTACGCAGCACATCCTACGATTGAGAACCTTATTCATACTAAGCATACAGGGGCTACTCTGCATGGACAGATGATGGAGACAAACTCCGCTGTTATGCAAGTATATCGTCAGTCAAATGGTATTTGCTGGTATATCTCAGATAGACCATTCGAGTCTAATGTTCTCTCACCTATCACAATCTACAATCGAGGCAGTGGGTATTTTGAATTCTATGGTAAAGATGCGCCAATTGGTTCAGACTACTATATTGATGAGTTTAAGGAGTGGTGATATGGGTGTTTTGTATAAAGAACTAAAAGACCACTACGATACTATGACCTATATTCATAACGAAGATGGGACTATTCGTGGTATGACTCTTTGGTTTAGTAATATTGTAGACCCTATTATCTTCAAACGGAAATTCCAGGACTATCGTTTCTGGGAGGCTAAGGTGGAAGGGTTCTACTATAAGCTGAAGTATGAAAGTTTCAAGCGTTTATCAGATAATGTACTCGGTGTACAATTTGAAATAGCGTGGGAGTAAAAATATTTACATACTACTATATAGAAAGATAAAAGGAGGTTCCAATCATGGAATTTGAAGGAAAACAATATACTAGTGAAGGGTGGTTTTCAGGACTACCTGGTGATGAAACTAAATATACGTTGTTGTTCGATGAGAACTATGACTGCTTTATCACACCTATGGAAATGGAAGAAGCTGAGTACGTTTGGAAAGAAAGTCAAGCGCAACAAGCGGAAGCCATTAAACAAGGTATGAATAAAACAGTTCTAGCCCTCGGATTGGCAACAGCGACGTATGTAGCTTATAAAACCGGGGCTCTGAAGAAAGCCGGAAACTGGTTGAAATCAAAATTCAAAAAGAGTGGAGAAGAAGTCGTAATTATCGATCATAAATAGGAGTTTGGGTATTTTTACCCAGCTCTTATTTTTTTTTTAAAGGAGGTATATAAATGGGAGCTAACTTTATTGAAATTCCAGTAGAGCGTGTTGATATGCGGTTTGAGAGTTCCAGTAGATTACTAGCAAGACTTAAACCAGAAATTATCGGGCCTTATCAGGAGGCAACTGCATATGCAGATAGCGAACCATATCTGTCATTTTCAATGCTTAGTATCTTATTTAGAAAGCAACAGCCTAGTGGACAGTTTATGAATTTACATGACTGGTCTCTTATTACGGAAGCTATTAAGAAGGGCGGTATTACAGTAACTTTGGTAACGCCACCTGTTTTTTGTGATGTCGTTTTAATACCTTTAAGTATTAATTATAATCCTAATATCGACATGTTCGAGTTTCGTGGATCTGTTGTCAAACCGGAGGTAGTCTAATATGGTGAAACAAGTACGTAATTCTGAAGGACGGATATTTAAACAGGCTTATGGTTCTCGTGAACATGCTCGCTTACTATGGGAGTCTATTGAAGTCCATATGTTTAAACGTGGCGCTATCTTTGCTGATGATAGTTTTGCTGACTATGACCGGTCTACACGTAAAGACCATATTGAAGCACACAAGTACTATGAGATCAAAGCTCGTGAAGAAATCAATCATATTCGTAAACGTAAAGGATTGCTAACAATCCCCCTTCGCTCAACAGATTGGTATCATGAAGACCTTGTATTAGACGGATTGGAGGATGAGAAATATGCAAAAATTATCTAATGCGATTTACGCTTTCTTTATTAGTGTTGTGACCGGTGCTATATTTGCACCTATCGTTATCGGGTTACTTATTCTAGCAGATAATTATAGGTCAGTATACTACTTTGCATCAATACTCGCCGGACTTATAACCTATGCCTATATTAGAATCTTGGCTAATGTCCTGTTTGAAGTATTCAAGAACGATAATGAAGATGATAAGGATAACCCTGTTATCGTGTATCACCACAATGCTTCTGGTACTAACCAATCTTGTCCATGGTCACCTTGGGATAAAGATAAGGTATGGCATAGGATAAAAGAATGCGGCGACCCTTATATTGAAAACTTAAATTATCGTTTTGTAAAAGTCTTAGAGCGGACAGGTATTGACCAAGTCCATGCTGACGACCGTCACAAGCTAGCGCTTATGTTCTCCTACCTTAATTCTGTAGTTGGCGAGAAACATGGTATGACTGATATTGACTTCTTCAAGGCTTGGACACTTGGTAATATCGCTATCCTTATTACAGTCAACCCCAAAGGTGACCCACAGCAATACGCTTATAATTACGACTATGAAACTTTCGTTAGTTCCAAAGATACTTACGATACCCGCTTTGTTATAGTCGTAGATGAGGACGGTAGCTTGTCTTATACTGCTGGACTCAAAGAAGAACTAATTAATATGTATGATTTACGGAGGAATTTAAATTGGTAAAACTATCACCACTCAACAAACCAAAGATTACGAAAGTGAGTCAGAGTATCAAAGATATTCTCGAACCAGCTTTCGATGTCTTAATGATGGATCCAAGTAACGAGGAAGAGTATATCGCTGACGTTCAAAAGATCCTAACTTCTATTGTTGCTGGAGCTTATTATCGTTTTGATGCTAAAGACCTCTGGGACTTATTCGAAATGGACTGTGTATTCATTGGAACTCGCATGTCTTGGCGTACTCAAATGCCAAAGAACATCGTCACACTTAAGCGTATCGTCGAAGCTAACGAAGATAAGCCTATCATCGATGTCTTTATCCATGACGATGACGAAGCGTTTAAATTCGATGTGCGCGTGATTAAGCCTATCAAAAACCAAGGACAGAACAAATGGTACTAGGAGGTTCTTAAATGAAACAACCAAGTAATATTAAAAGAGAAGACAGACACGCCGTGTTTATCGTGACAATGTTAATGCTATCCGCATTCTTCGCACCTATGATTTATATCATGTGGTATCTTATTGTATCCGCACCTAGCTTTATCCCAATTATTAAAGGTGGGATTATGGTGTTTATTACCGCTATCTATATTACAACTGCTGTTAAGATATGGATTGCTTGTTACAAAGGTTATGTTATTGTAGATGATGACACCGACAGGGGATATAAATAAATGACAGATAAAAATTCTTTTGATAAGTTTATTAAAAACATGACTATTATGATTGAAACTGCTACCTTACGTAAAGAACTGACAAGTCATATTACTACTGAGGTTGAGAATGGTGTTAATATACAAGCATGGACATCATTTATAAACATGCCTGCATTCCGATTTAAAAGCGAGGAGGACAAATAATATGTCTATCGATAAAACCACTCTAAACCGTATCCGTATTGCTATCCAACACGCTCTTTGTTCTACCATTCATGATGATGTGAACTACGAGTCTATGGCAAAAGCTTGTGTAGACCTGGGTATCATTGAAAAAGCAGAAGACTTTGATACTGAAACATTCGACCATGCCCCAATCTTATTTGAAAAACTCTGGGAGAAAATCGGTGATAGCCACTACAAATCACCTCTCGAATTATTCGAGGCTTGGGGTAAAGATGAAGTTGCTATTTACCGTCTTGGTGATGAACTTGAAGATTTTCCCGAGTCTGCGCTCGCATGTGAAGCAATTTTTAACGCTCTCTCTGATGACGAGCCAACTAGTAACTTTCTATTTGTTGGTGAGGACTTTGCTAAACTATACATTGACCGTACAGTTGCTGAACTCAACGACATGCAGCGTGAAGCCTTTGAACTTATGCAAGAGAATTCTGAGCAAAAAGAACGACATGATAAGGCCATGTTTATTGGTACTAAGATCTTTGGTCGAAAAGACGGTAAACTCCATAAGGCTAAGGAAGGTCGCAAGTTCATTAAAATATACGACCCTGAGACAGGCGAATACTTAGGCCTACTAGTTAAATCTATGACTCATGAAGAAGCACATGGTAAGAAGGAACCGGTGAGCGATATTAAAGTTAATTTCAACAAAGAAGCTTGGGATAAACTTAAATACGAGTATGATACAGATCAACCTCATTTTAAACTTGCTGGAGCTGCTTTGTTTAATCCTGATAAAGGAGTTCTTGAAGTCACATTAGAGAACGATAATGATGTTGAGCAACTTGTCGATATCCTTAACAACCTTTCAGAGCTTCCAAAAGATATTGGGGAGGGTACTAAGAACTCTGCCGAAATCTTCTGTCGTGTAACAGGTAAAGGATATATAGATTTTAATAGATACGGTGCTATACTCTGGGCTATGTCGCCTAAAGATACACTTAACTTACCTTTTGTTGTAGATGAGACTGTTAGAAAAATTAACCTTATTGCCGAATTAGCAGACCTTGATCTCAATGTGTTAATTCTCGTCTATGCTATATATAAGGCGAAATACGAACCTGCCAACTACCCGTATGGTGCTAGCGATGTCATCTTTGATATCGTCGACTCTATGCTTGAACTTAAGAAAGAAGGTATGATTCAATGAAAATTGTAGGAAGAACTAATCTTGTTAAAAGTATCCGTGCTATTGAACTTATGATGAAAGATGATGACCGTTGTAATCTCCAGGCCTTTACTTGGTTAAAACCTATAGCTAAACTACTTGGTTTCAACTTTAAAAATGACGGGGAGTTCTGGCACTCCATCCCTTATGTCTTCACCGACCTATATCGCGCTATCCCTATACGATATGATATCAATTCGCCCGCTGAATTGTTTAAACTCTGGGTAGAAGACCAAGTCTTAGTTATCAAGTATGACGACTATCAGGAGTATTTTGCCAACGAAGATAAGTTGAAGGCTTGGGAGTCTCGATACAACCAACGTTATAATACTAGTATCTTTATACCATCGTTTATTTTCGTAGTAACTGCCGATAAAGTTAAGGCATTTAGTCAATACGATTATGAGGAAGGAATTGATGGTTGGTGGTATAAGAAAGTTATTGAGCGATTTGAAACATACCTTGATTTCTCTAATCATGTTTTTAAAAAAGGTAGAGATCTACAATTAAACAAAATTATGGAATACTATGCTACCTATCGAACAGATCCTTCTTTCAAGGAGTTTGTAGAGAAGGTGTTTGAATACATGCAGCCTCATAATAAGGAATTCCTACCAAAACATGCCAACCAAGGTCGTAAGTTCGCTGAGCTATTTAATCAAGCCTTTGATGCTTATGATGGGGTGGGAGGTCGACATATCTCGTCTCCGTATGATCTACTATTATTATGGGATCGTTATAAAGTCATCTTCGCATTCGCTGATGAAAATGGTCATATCAGTGAACAAGAATATCAGCGTATCATTGATACAAAATGGGATCAAAACGAAATAATCTTCTTCATTTGTAAAGGTGGTAGTGTGCGATATCAGAAGACTCATGCTGGATTAAAAGGGATGGTCGTAAAAGGATTACCGCCTGAACTCGATAAGAAGTTTCACATCACTGAAGAAGTACTTATCCCAGTTGGCGAAAGTGTGTCTGAGGTAGTAAACGCTAAGGTTAATAGTAAGACATTGCTTATGGATCTACTTGATATGAAGTACGACCGTAATTTCCTAGAATACCTAGAAAATCTTAAACGAAGGAACCCTAACACCTCGTATTTCAGAGCTCAGCAAGTTAACGCCTTGATTGAGTTGACGGTTAATACTGGTGATTTGGTTGGTATCAAGTTTGATACTGAACGCCTACACTATGTCTACTTAGATTTGTTAGAAAGAAACCAAGTACTCTATGCGTCTAACATAGTAGTTACCATCAATCGCTTATTCAAGGCCGGTTCTTTCAGAATAGGCTAGTATTTTTACTATAATACATATGTAACTTATTACAAAGCTCTTAATAGAGGAGAGAGATGGAGAGTTTTGTACTCATATATTATAGGTAATAAAATTCTACAAATCTCCTCGAAGGTTTTTAAATTATTTTGCTATAAAAGGAGGATACAAAAATGGCAAATCATAACAACGAACTAGTATTGGAAAACGTACGCATCGTTTATCCTAACTTTAAAGGTGCCCCAGCTCAAATCATGATTAATGGTAAAAATCGTGAAGTAAATACAGACGGGTCTCGTAAATTCAATGTAACTTTAGACCCAATGGTTGCACAGGAACTTTTGGATCAAGGGTTTAATGTAAAATTACCTACTGAAGAAAATCCAAATCGTGCACCATATTTACCAATTGTCCTGTCTAAAGGCCCTAACGTACAACAATGGGTTCGTATTGCTCTTGTTGATAATGGTAATGGACGTTTCCTTGATATTACCGACCCAAATCAACTTGCTATGCTTGACGATATCACACCTGGTTGTCGTGTAAATGCGGTGCTTAGCCCATACAATTGGGATGTGGATGGTAAATCTGGTATCACTGCATACACCAAGAAACTCTATATCTACTTAGACGATGTTGATCCTGAACTCGCGCCTTCTAAACTAGGCTTCGAGAAGGATATTAACTTCTTATAATGTCTATCCCGCACACTTTGGGTATAATCTCACTTAAACCTAAGCAACGGGAAGCATGTGAAAAGTTAAAGTCTGGCTCTATATTAATGGGAGGTGTTGGCTCAGGTAAGACATATACGTCTATATTCTGGGCCGCCTCCCAATACGGGTCTAATTTTTTTACGGAAGAACGCCCACTCATTGTCATAACTACTGCAATGAAACGGGACTTAATTGAAAAAGGCGCTACCAAACCTGACTGGCAACAATCCCTAGAGAACTGCGGCATATATCATTATATAGTAGACTCTTGGCAGAATGTTCACAAGTACACTGAAATAAAAGACAGCGTATTTATTTTTGATGAACAACGAGTTGTCGGTTATGGTAAATGGGGTAAGTCCTTTATCAAGATATGCTGGAACAGTAACAAATGGATATTGCTCTCAGCCACACCTGGTGATGTATGGATGGACTATATGACCACCTTTATCGCCAATAAGTTCTACCGTAATAAGACAGAGTTCACGTCTCGTCATGTTGTTTGGGATCCGTATGTGAAATTCCCTAAGGTGAAGAAATACATAGGAACAGCAGTTCTTGAAAAGCACAGGAACCAAATCATTGTACCTATGGAAGATACACGCCAGACGGTTCGACATAGAGATTATATCTATGCTGAATTCGACCAGCAGGCTTTGCTAACTCTGGCTAACACAAGGTGGAACCCTTACACAGACGAGCCTATACTTAACATAGCAGAGTATACCCAGTTAGTTAGACGGATTGTTAACACTGACCCAGATAGGATTAGGATTGCTGAGAAGGAGATATTATCTAAGGATAAGATTATCGTCTTCTACAACTTCAACTACGAGTTAGATATCCTAAAGGAAATCTGCGAACGTAACAACCTTCTATATAAACAGTGGAATGGTTGGGCACATGAGCCTATACAAGATACCGATAAATGGGTATATCTTGTCCAATACACTGCAGGGTCAGAGGGATGGAATTGTGTTACAACAAACGCTATCTTATTCTACTCTGTCAATTATTCGTATAAAGCTATGGAACAATCTGAAGGCCGTATCGACCGAACTAACACACCATATAAGGATTTATATTACACATATCTCACTTCTCTTTCTAAGGTTGATAAAGATATTCTTAAGGCGGTTAGGGATAAGAAACGGTTTACAGAAGCAGCTTGGGCTAAAAAACAAGGGTTTGTACCTATTGATATACAAATAGAAAAGCTTGAAGAGGAGTGGTTATATGGCGTCGAGATTGGAACGTGATTTCCAAAGAGATCTGGTTAGCAGGCTCAGAAAGGCCTATAGAGGGCTCATATTGGTCACTAAGACAGATGCTGGGTCAGTACAAGGGATGCCTGATTTAATCGTCCTATGCGGCTCTCAGTACGCTCTACTGGAGGTTAAACGCTCTGGTACAGCTAGTAAACAGCCAAACCAAGGATATTACATAGACCACTTCGGTAAAGATACCTTTACTTCCTTTATTTATCCTGAAAATGAAGAAGAAGTTGTATGGGGTATGTGCGAATTCTTTGGGCTAGATCCGAATATCTATCTCGATATAAAGCGGGGTAGGTAAACTTTCTTCTATTATATTACATTTTAAAGGAGCTATTATATGATGTATATTGTAGAATTGGCAGGAAGACTTAATAAGCTACAAGGTGCGGATTGTCTTATCCATAATGAGCAACTCCGCATGCCTTATTTGTTTAATACGGTTAGGGAAGCTACGGATTATATCAAATCTAGGTCTAAGGTTCCTATATATTTAGATAAGATCCTTACTATCAATGTGAACAATGACGATATTTACGTCTATAAATTCTCAGATGATGGTAGCGACGTGGATAAGGAGATCCGTATTATCCCATGTAAACTATATTCTAGAGGGGAGTTATAAATGGAATGGATACCACACTGGAACTTAGTAGGTAAACACGCATTTTTATCCCCATCAGGTTACTCCTGGTTAGGTTATGATGCCGAGAAGATGGCTAAAACCTACGATAATAAACAAAACGTTGCGCGTGGTACAGCTCTACATGAGTTGGCATCGCAATTAATCAAGTCTAGAACAGAGCTAGCGCCTAAAAAGAAGGCCCTAAACCTGTTTGTTAACGACTGTATTCGTGAGAGTATGTCGTCTGAAGTACTATTATATTATTCAGATAACTGTTTTGGTACTGCTGACGGAATTAAATGGGATAAAAACGCTAAGGAATTACGTATTTATGACCTTAAAACCGGTGTATCAAAACCTTCATTCAGCCAATTGGACATCTACGCTGCTCTATTTTGCTTGGAATATGGTGTAAATCCTAAGAAAATTACCATTATTCAACGCCTTTATCAGGGAAATGGTTACTCCGAACAGGTTACAATCAATGATAAAGCCCGTGTTGAAGGTGAAAATGATGGTAATATTACCTGGATTATGTCTCATATTAAGGAAATGTCCAGCGTTATTGATGCAAGAGAGGCCGAAATCCGATCTTTGAAGTTCTGGTAAAGGCCAAAATTGGTAGGATAAATGTGTAAAATTCTACAGTTTTTGAAGAAATTCGCTAATTTGCCCCTGACAAAAGTGGCGCAAAATTCGTGATTTTCCCCAATTTTCCCCAAATAAAACTTGGGGATTGAGTAAAAAACTTGGGGATTTTACCCATTTTTGGCCATTTTCCCCATGTTTGGGGTATTTTTGATCCGGTTTTTGAGCCACTTTTTTGGGTCTATTTTTGCTATAATTTGATAGTAATTCTAGACCTATTTTTGCATATTCTTGAGAGGTTTCGTATGCATGAAAAAGTGGCGCAAAAACCGGATCAAAATTCGCAGAACTTTGGTGATTTTGGTCTTTTCCCCATGTTTTCCCCAAGATTTTCGTTAAATCCCCAGATTAAAGTTGGGGAAAATTCGAAAGCTTGTCAGGGGCAAATTTGGGGAAAAGGGGTCAAAAAGGGGTGTTTTTGGGTATTTTTTCCTAAAATAAATTAGTTTTCCCCAAAATCCCACGGTTTTTTCAGAAAAGTTTTAAATATATTAATTAAGATTATATGTGTTTATTGTGGTATATTATGCATATTTATATATTGTATTGAATTATATATATATTATATTATTTTTTAATAATCTCGCGCGTACGGGAACTATAATATAAATATATAAAATTACCTAAATAAATAAGGTTTTCTAATCAATAAATATAAAAAGTTTCTAAAAAAACGTGGGGATTGTGGGGAAAACATATTTATTCAAGTTTTTCGATGATTTTTGAGTTTTTCATAGAAAATAGCCGTTTTCACAATCTCATACAAAAATAAAATAAAAAAAATGTGTTTTGTACAAATAGAATTCTCTACGACTGGAAGTATGGGCTGGTCAACACAACCCGATATTATTTATATAAATTCCAAACTGCATATATAATCTTTTGAATTCCCATTCCATTATCGTTTAAAAGTCAATTTCGATTTTCGGTAAGTTTGTATACCTCCTTTCTATTAATTTTTTTTGCGTTCATGATACAAGTCGGTTCAGCACGTCATATTCCCGAACCCGGAAATACGGAGTATGAAAATCAACAGCCGACAACTACTATTCACTAGTAATAATGAAATCAACTGCTAGCATCTTTTTGTGAGTATTTTTCAGTGTTAGCGAAAGATTATATATGTGGTTTAGAGTTTATATAAATAATTCAGTTTGTTTGTGGAAATCGGTATTTTCTTGTAAAATTCAAGAATTGGAGAAGTAAAATGCCTGGAATGCCCCTCAGAGGCTCCAGAATGCCCTGTATTGCATTTCGTTGGTAGAGTCGATAAATAGTTCCACTTTGAACTAAAATCGCTCTACGGGCCTGCTAGAGGCCTTAAACGACGTGTTAATATTTAGGTTATTTTTATTATTTTGAGGAGGATTTGACATTGGATTTCGAAAATGTCTTCGAAAATGAAGACGAAATCATGGATGATTTAAGTCAACTTTCAGAAGAAGGACGCGAAATAATCCTCAAACATTATGGGGTAAAACGTCGTTCTGGACGCTATCCTTGGGATCCATTATTGCATTTACCGAAGAACCATAAGTTTATTGAAGAGCGTGATGAGCTCAAAAAACGAGGCTTTTCGGACAATGAAATTGCAAAACAAATGGGTCTTTCTACAACAGTTTATCGGTCAAAAGTAACGATTGCCAAGGAAGAAATGAAGCAATATAACATGCAACGGATTGCAAAATTGCAGTCTGAAGGTATGATTATTGACGACATTGCCAAGACAATCGGGACTACTGGACAGACTGTTCGGAACTACATTGATGAAATGAACAACCCGAATAAGTCCTCTAGAGCACAACGAGTGCAGACTGAAGCGGTTGCTGACACCCTAAAAGACGCTGTTAAACGCTCTAAATACGTCGATGTGGGTAAAGGTGTTGAGGTTCAGATGGGTATTTCCAAGGAAAAACTCAAAGCTGGACTGAATGCACTGGTAGAATCGGGTGATTATGAGGTTCATAACCTCCGAATTGCTCAAGTTACGGACAAAAACAACTCCACTCCGGTTAAAGTATTGACTGAAGCAGGGGTTGAACGCCGTGATATCTATAAAAACATGGATAAAATCCGTCCTGTTCAAGAGTTTGCCCTCGATGGTGATGCTCGAATGTTCCAATCTATGGAACGACCGAAGTCTATTGGCTGGGATCGTGTTCATATTAGGTATGCTATACCTGATGGACAGAAGGGTCACGGTACAAATGATGATGGTGCTATGATGGATGGTGCTATGTTTATCCGACCTGGTGTTAAAGATCTTAACCTAGGTAAAGCATCTTATGCTCAGGTTCGTATTGCTGTAGGTGATACACACTATCTTAAGGGTATGGCTTTGTATGGTACTGAGGAAATGTTTAAGAATGTACCTAAGGGTACTGACATTATCTTTAACACTAATAAGACGAAGGATAAGGCCCCTGAGGACGTCCTGAAGCCGCTTAAGAAGAACCCTGAGGGTGGAGCCCCGATTGATGGGCCGAACCCATTTGGAGCTACTGTAAAGCGTCAGAACGTGCTTGTAGATAGTAAGGGTAACCCTGTGTATAAGAAGGGTATGACAGATAAGCATGGTAATAAGGTTCCTGAGATTGGATCTGTTAATATTGTCAATGAGGAAGGTGACTGGGCTAGCTGGTCTAAGACACTCTCCGCTCAGTTCTTATCTAAACAACCAGTAAGTGTGGTTCATGAACGTCTTAAGGCAACCATGAAACAAGTTCAAGATGAGTATGATAGTATCCAGAAGGTTACTAACCCTGTCATCAAGAAACAATTGCTGGAGTCATTCACATCTGATCTCGAGTCTAAGCAGGTACATTTAAAGGCCGCTGCACCGAAAGGTTTCCAGGGTCACGTTATCTTACCTGTGCCTGATATGAAGGAGAACGAAGTATTCGCACCTAACTATAAGAATGGTGACCGTGTAGTACTGGTACGTTATCCTCATGGTGGACGCTTTGAGATGCCAGAGCTTACTGTTAATAATAATAGTATCGCTCGCAAGATGATCTCTAAGAATAGTCCTGATGCTATAGGTATTCACCCTAAGGTTGCATCTAAAATGTCAGGGGCTGACTTTGATGGGGACACTGCATATGTTATCCCTAACAACAAAGGTAAGTTCAAGACTGCCAATAGTCTTAAAGAGCTGGCTAACTTTGATCCTAACATGTATCAAGATAAGCCTGGTACATTTAAGCCTATCGAAAAGAAATACCAACAAACTTTAATGGGGGTCGTTTCTAACCTCATTACTGATATGACTTTACAAGGCGCACCTACTAGTGAGATAGCCCGTGCTGTTAAACACTCGATGGTTGTTATCGACGCAGAAAAACATAAGCTTAATTATAAGCGGTCTGCTGAAGAGAACGGTATCGATGCATTAATGAAGCGGTATATGACTCACGTTGATAGGGTTAAGTATGGAGAACTAGAGCGATGGAATCCTAAGACTCGTAAGATGGATAGGGTTATCGATCCGGATAAGCTTAAGAAAGATTTAAACCCGGATGCCAAATATACATCGGCCTCTACAATTATCTCCCGTCATAAACAGACCGTCATTACAGACGGGTACCAAGTAGAAGTACCGGACTACAAATCTAAAAAGGATGGGGCTACGAAAATGGTATGGCGAAACAAGAAAGAAACTTACGTCATTAACATGTTGAAAGACGCAAATGTTCTTCTTGGCCCGAACGCTACTAAGACGGAGCACCACTACGCGGACTATGTGAATGATTTGAAGGGGTTCAAAAATAAGGTTGATGAGGAAATGGCTGGTATAAAAATGCCGGCTCGTGATCCTAAGGCTGCCAAGATCTATGCATCTGAAGTTCTATCAATGAAAGAGAAAGTAGATCAGGTCAAGATCAACCGTATCAAGGAACGACAAGCACAACGTATGGCTGAAGTCACAAGTAAAGCTGAGATTGCTAGACGATCTGAAGATGAAGTCTTGAAAAAGGATGACATCTCTCGTATCAAACAACAAGCTCTCAACAAGGCTCGGTCTATGGTAGGTGCTGGACGTAATCCTGTTAAGATTACGGATGATGAATGGGATGCAGTACAAGCTAATGCTGTGTCTGGTACTCTCCTAAAAGAACTAGTGTCCTTCATGGATGACGCCCAACTCAAGACTCTTGCAACACCAAGAGAGAACAAAGTAATAACTGATAGTCGGAAGGCTAAAGCCAAGGCCCTCCTCGCTAATGGTTACACTATCTCTCAAGTTGCTGAAGCAATGGGTGTAAGTCCATCAACGATTGGTAAGATCAAGAATGAATAGCCCCATTCAACAGGGGTATGTGTGTAACAATATATACAATAGATTGTTAGTTCAATCTCGTTCATGCTATTGGTTATGCCTAACAGGATACTAGTATAGTTACTTTATAGAAAGGAGAAGTCATGCTGACAACTGAAGACAATCCATTCAATCCTTGGACTCAGTATGAATTGTGGAGACGCTGGGACATTGATCATGGTTACAACCTTGAGTCTTACTTAGCTTCTCTAATGCCAATGTTGAATTCCAGTTCAACTGAAGACTATGAACACGCATGGTCAGTTGCTGTTTCTGAAATACTTGAACAAAATATTTTTGGTAATTTAAAACTTGTTCCAAAGCCAGATGATTATGAGGAAGACCTAGAGTTCTTGAAGGATTCGGAAGAAGAAATCAAACTCTAACACCCCGGGGGGGTCTGATTACAGCCCTCCCCCTTTATGCATCGGCGGTGGTGTCAAAAATTCCCCCGTTGCGATTTTTTCCAAAAATGTTTTTGGATTCTAACAGGCCGACTTACTGAACCGAGCTTCACCACATACGTGCGTTTGCTCCTTTTACACGTAAGCTGGCGGATTAGATTCTAGACAGGACTGGGGTTTGATTAGAAGTCGACTAAAGTCGGTCTATTCGAGTCCAAAATCGTTAGGAAGAACTCGAAAAGATTATTAAAGAAAGGAAAAGTGTCATGGCAGCTACAAAAACTACTTATAAAGTTGTTGCTCCTGCCGGAGTCTTTGTTCGTAAACATCCTGAACAGACTGAAGAGAACGTGGTTCGCTTAGCTGAGTTTGGTGAGCGCCTTATCGTACTTGAGGTAGGATCTGAATGGGTAAAAGTAGAAGACGGATACGTGATGAACCAACCGTACATCATTGAACCCGATCTGACAAAAACTAAAACTAAGAAAGAGGCTGAATAGTTATGACAAATGAAGTCGTCAATTATGATACTCCTCAACGGGCCTACAAACCTGCACGTTCGCCTGAACAGCGTGAAATGCAAATGATGGCACTTGCGATGGAGCTATCAGAAAAGCGTCTTCAGGAAGGAACTGCTTCGGCTTCGGAGATCGTATACTGGTTAAACCAAGCTAGTCCTAAAGCTCGTCTTGAGCGTAAACAACTTGAACTACAAGCAGAGTTATTGCAAGCACGTATAGACTTGATTCGTAGCGACCAACAAGCTGAGCTTGACTTCAAGGAAGCTCATAAAGCATTCCAGGGTTATGCTGGTAAACCAGAGGAGATTATCGAAGGTACTTTCTATGAAAAGTAGATTGACCTATACAGAGATGTCTGAGTTTGAGTCTTATACAGAACGGCTTGAGTATCTTCGTTTGCGTGGAGTACAACACGAAGCGCCACGAGATATTTCTAATCGGTTCTACAAGTCCCGAGCTTGGTTGCAATGTCGAAAAGAAATTATTCGACGTGACCTTGGACAAGACTTAGGTGTTAGAGGACTTTATGTAGACGGCCCTATAACTGTCCACCACATGAACCCTTTAACTAAAGAAGACATCGAGAACTTGACCGAGAATTGTTTCGATCCTGACGGACTTATCACGGTCTCAGACTATACCCATAAGCGTATCCACTACGATCAGAAGGAGTATCAACAGTGGGTGGAACGTAAACCGGGTGACACAAAACTATGGTGAGGATGAGTAATGCAAACAATCTATGAAGATGTACTCAACTTCGTCGGGGTAGTGCATGATCCAGACCCAAAAACTAATCAGGTAGTTAATACTCAAATCTGTATTGCTATTGATTCGGCATTGGGCGTATTAGTCCAAAACGGTATTGGACACGCATGTAGTGTATTAGCTGAGCCTAATCTAACATGGGCTGATTTCTTCTATGGTCATTTAGATCTTGAAGAGGGTATCAAACGCCGCCTCGAGAATGAGTCTTTTGCAAAAGCTTACGTTGGTATCAGTACGATTATCGCATATGATCCTCCGCAAGCATCAGTCTTGACCGCACTAAAAGAAGCTCGAGATGAAAATCTTACTCGGGCTAGATGGGAGGTAGAGTATGTCAAACACGACGTATGACGACGATAAGTTGCTCCACTCTGGCCGTAAGGGTATGAAGTGGGGACAGCATATATTTGGTCGAAGTCGCGCCTCAGCATTCAGTTCTAGACGACGTCGTAGAATGGAAGGCGGTCTAAGTGAACATGAGCGTGAACTCGCTGTGCTAAATCTATACCGTAACCGTGACCGAATTTCAACGAAAGTGCTGAAAGATAAAGTGTCTCGTATTGAGACTGAACAAAAGCTTAAAAAGCTTGCTGAAGCGCCAGCTATTGCTCGTGCCGAAGCTAAGAAGAAACGTCAACAGGCCCGACTACAGTTTGCTGCTAAAGCTGCTTCTGCGGCTCTTGATGTTTACTCAAAATGGCCTAATCAATCTGTAGCCAAGAAGTTTGACCCTGCAAAACAAGGGAAAGAACTTAAGAAGGCTCTTGAAGATTTCGAGTATCGTAAGGGTATGGCGAAAGCGTTTAAAGATGTACCACTTACTTTAACTAAGTTTGATGGTAATGTTAACGTAGATACTAGTAAACTATTCCAATCAGTTAATGTGGCTGGGGTAGATGTATACATTCCTGAAACAATTAGAAAGGCTAAGGAACTTATGAAACATTATGCGGTAGGTGGGACTTTAGATGGGGTTTATATTCCGTCAAATGAAGAAACACTTCTTCAATACGGTAAAAAAGGTATGAAGTGGAAGAAGAATAAAAATCCACTAGCTGAAGCCGGAGATCATCTTGCTGAAGACCTTGTGTATGCTGTTGATAAGAAAGCTATTGATAAACATGTCGAAGACGCTGCGCGTGATAAGAAAACAGTCGAACGGAACATGGCTGATAATATTAGTAAGATTAAGAGTGGTGTTCGAAATGGTAAGACTATAGATCCGTCTGAACAGAAATATCATGATGCTTATATGCGTAATGCAAAAGCTTATGGAAGAGTCAGTAAAGTACTTGAAGCACGTCAAAAACATGCTAAAGATGTGGCAGCGGCGCATGCTAAAGATGTTAAGAATCGACGTAAAAAATAATACCTTGTGAAATAAAAGGAGAAACCAGTGGTATTTAGCAACACTGCGGTTCCCGTCGAGTACGGTAGATTTCGAGAGGCTGTATTGCGAGGAGAAATTCCTGTAAACCGTGAAATCTCGATGCAAATGAATCGGATCGATGCGGATATCGCTAATCCAAACTATTACTATGACAGCGATGCTATTAAAGGGTTTATTGACTTCTGTGAGAATGAGATGACTCTTGTTGATGGTAGTCCGTTAACACTACTACCGTCTTTCCGACTCTGGGCCGAAGACTTACTTGCTTGGTTTGAAATCAGGGAAGAAAAGGTTTATGACCCAAAGACCGGAAATTTCAAAATAGTTCGACAAAAGCGCAGATTGCGTAACAAACAATATCTGATTGTGGCTCGTGGTAATGCTAAATCATTGTATGCTACTTTACACCATGCTTATGGTTTGGTTATTGACACGAACTCAACACAACAGGTAACGACCGCTCCGACTATGGCGCAAGCAGAAGAGGTACTTTATCCTTTTGCTACCGCTATAACTCGTGCCGCTAGTGCTTCAGAAGGGTTCCCTCTATTTAGAGTCCTTACCAAAGGTTCTAATAAAGCTCGAACTCAGAAGTCGCAAGCTCAGTTGGCGATTACCAAAGAAGGTATTCTTAACAGATTGACTAACTCTCTTTTAGAAGTTAAACCTATGTCAGTTAAGAAACTTCAAGGTTCTCGTGCCAAATATGCATCTGTCGATGAGTGGTTATCTGGTGACATCAAAGAGGATGTTATCGGTGCCTTGGAGCAGTCTGCCTCAAAAGATGGTATTGACGACTACATCATTCTAGCTGTATCTTCTGAAGGTACAGTTCGTGACTCGGTGGGTGACTCAATTAAGAAAGAGTTACTAGATATCTTGCTCGGTCAATATGAAGACCCGCATACATCTATCTGGTACTATCGACTTGATGATATTGCCGAGGTTGGAAATCCTGATATGTGGATGAAAGCTTGTCCTAATATCGGTATAACCGTGTCGTATGAGGCATATCAACGTGACGTTCGACGGGCAGAGTTCTCTCCTGCGAACAGAAATGATATCCTTGCTAAGCGGTTCGGTATACCAGTCGAAGGTACAACATACTTCTTTACATTTGAAGAAACCGCTTTACATAGGCCTCAGAATTTTAGAGTTCTAGAAGTATCTATGGGTATGGACGCCTCACAAGGGGATGACTTCTGGGCATTTACCTGGATTATACCTTTGGGTCGTGGACGATATGGTGTACAAACCCGTTCATATGTTTCCGAAGTGAAGTATAGGCGTCTTAATTCGGCAACTCAAGCTAAGTATGATCAGTTACAAGCGGAAGGTACGTTAGTTATCGTGCCCGGCAACTACTTAGATTGGGAATTCGTTTATGAAGACATTAGTGCTTACATTGAGGAAATGGAGTGGACTGTAATTTCATTTGGGTACGACCCTTATAACGCTAAAGAGTTTGTTGAACGTTGGTGTATGGAAAATGGAGACACTGGTGTCGAAGTTGTACGTCAGGGTTCTAAGACAGAATCAGTACCTCTTGGAGAACTTAAGAACATGGCGACTTCTCGTGACCTCATTTTCTTTGAGGAACTTATGAAGTACGCTATGGGTAATGCTGTTGTAGTACAAGACAACAACGGTAACTATAAACTATCCAAAATGCGTAGCGATGAAAAGATCGATAACGTGGCAGCCTTAATGGATGCTTGGGTAGCCTATAAACGTAATAAGGAGGCATTCTTGTAGGATGGTAAACAACCCCTTAGGATCATGGAACGCATTCATGTCAACCCGAAACGGGCTCGACTATGATGAGTCATTAGTTTCCGGCTCTGGTTGGGGACGACCAGCAAGTGCGCTTCGTGGTTACACATTTAGACGTCAGGATTTAGTTAATAGTATTATCTCTATGATCGCTCTTGACGTAGCAATGGTTGATTTCAAACATTTAAAGATCAACCCTGAAGACGGTAGTCAGACCCCTGTGGACTCGGGTCTGATCGATTGTTTAACTTTATCAGCTAACATTGACCAAACAGGTCGTGCGTTCATTTATGACGTCGCATGGTCATTGCTTGAAGAAGGTACGGTAGCACTCGTCCCCGTCGACACAACGTCTAAACCTAATGATGATGGCTCGTATAATATTCTTTCAATGCGTGTAGGTAAGGTCATACAATGGTATCCTCGCGCTGTACGTGTCCGAGTCTATAATGATCAAAATGGTTTAGAACAAGACTTAACGTTGTCGAAACAGTCCATTGTGATCTTAGAGTCGCCACTAATTGGCCTGCTTAAAGACCAGAATTCTACGCTCAGACTTCTTGAGCAGAAGATGGATTTAATGTATTCACAGGACAAGGCGATTGCAGCAGGGAAGCTTAATGGTTTCATTCAAGTCCCTTATGCTACTAAGAGTGGTCTTCGTAGAGAACAAGCTGCTGATCGTAAAAACCAGCTTGAAACTGAACTTGCTAATAGTCAGTTTGGTATTGCTACTTTGGATGCGAATGAGAAATTCATTCATACTGGTGGTAACATTACCAACAACTTAGTTGATGATATTCGGAAGCTAAAACAAGACTATTATAATCAAGTTGGTATCTCTTCTAAAATTCTTGACGGTACTGCTGGTCAGGCCGAACTAAATCTATACTACCATCGTGCAGTAGACCCTGTTCTACAGACTATTGTTGATGGTATCAATCGCGTATTCCTTACGAAGACAGCACGCACACAAGGTCAGATAATTCAGTATTATCGCGACCCATTCCGTATGCTACCAGTTGAACAACTCGGTACTGCGGCAGACCTCTTTGCTCGAAATGCAATCTTCACCTCGAATGAAATTCGTGCAATGCTTGGTCGAGCTCCTCACCCAAGTCAAATCGCAGACATGCTCTTTAACAAGAACATTTCTACAGGTACTGACCTAATGGGTATGGGAGGTTTTAGGAACGGTACAACCCAAGAGGCGACTCCAGAAATCTACGACGATGGTCATGGTGGGTATGTCGATTACGACGGCAATCCCGTAGATGAGTATGGTAACCGATTGGATGTATAATAATTTATGGAGGAAAATGTAGTTGCATAAGAAGCCCGACTTCGCCGGATGGGTAACTAAGAACGACATTCGTTGTAGCGATGGTGTGACAATTCGTCATGATGCCTTTCGCCAAAACCATGGCGGTCAAGTTCCTATCGTGTGGCAACATGACTACTCCAGTCCTTCAAACGTGTTGGGGTATATGAGACTCGAACACCGAGATCAGGGTGTCTACGGTTACGGCTATCTTAACGATACCGAGCATGCACAAGACACACGAGTCCTTCTTAAACATGGTGATGTTAACGCTATGTCTATCGGGGCCCGCGACATTCGCAAGAACGGTAATGATGTAATTCATGGCGAAATCTATGAAGTAAGTCTAGTTCTTAAAGGTGCCAATCCTGGTGCGGTTATCGAACATGTTATGCTCCATAGCGCTTACGGGACTGAAGAGTACGAAAGCGACCGTGCTACCATTTTCACTGGTATCACACAGGAACTTCTTCATTCTGCAGATGTAGAGGAAGAAGAGGAAGAACAAAAGGAGGGACAAATGTCTCGTTCATACGCAGAAATTCTAGAGGGTCTTACCGATGAAGAAGTAGAAACCCTCGTCCAAGGTGTCATTACCGATGTGTCTAATGCTCTTGAAGCTGAAGAAGCAGAAGGTGATGAAAAAACTCAAAATGAGTTAGAAATCAACGGTTTGGATGAAAACGTCGAAACTGCTGAAGCTGACTCCGCATCTGAAACTGAAACTAGCGAAGACGCTGGTGGATCTGAATCTAGCGACGCTGTCGCACATTCTATCTTTGAAGGAGAAGAAACTTTGAAACACAATCAATTCCAAGGAACTACTCAAGGTGAAGTAACAGAAAAAGAACTTGATAAGTTGCTCCATAGCGCTATCCAAGGTAACGCAACATCATTCGCTGGTGTATTGCGTGCAAACGATGTCCTCGGTGAAGACTCGCTTCAACACGGTTTAATCGGTATGGAAACATTGTTCCCACAACCTGCTAATGCCGGCGGTGTTAATGTCTACAACCCAGGATCACTTAACATTGACAAGATCATGGGACAATTCGGTAAGTCTCCACTTCCTCGTGTTAAAAACATGTTTGCTAACCTTACAGAAGACGAAGCTCGTGCTCGTGGATATATTAAAGGTAACCAAACTCTTGACTCTATCGAAGAAGTTTACTTCCGTGAAACTACTCCAGGTTCTGTTGTTCGTCGCGAAACAATCGACCATGACGACTTGATCGACTTGCAAGATGGTGGATTTGCTGCTGTTAACTTTGTTCAACAAGTTCAAATGGCTAAATTCAAAGAAGAGATCGTTAAAGCAGCGTTCTTGTCTGACGGACGTCCACTGACACTTTCTGATGGTAAACGTAACCCAGAAAAGATCAGCGAAAAACACATTCGCCCTATCATCAAAGATGACCCATTGTTCGTAATCAAAGTAACTGCTGCTACATTTGAAACTGCAGTTGATGACGTAATCAGTAAAGCATTCCCTGCTTACCAAGGTTCTGGTAAACCATGTCTTTACATCAACCCATTTGACTTGGCTAAGTTGAAGACTCTTAAAGACAAGAACGGTCGTTACTTATATGCTCCATCTATGGATAACAACCAAGTACCTGGTAACGCAAACATTGCGGCATACTTCATGTGTGATGAAGTTGTTGAATACCGTGCACTTCCTCAAGGAACATTCATCATTGGTAACCTTGTAGACTATCAATTCGGTATGTCTAAGAATGGTGAAATTGCTACATTCGATAGCTTCGATATCGACTTCATGCAACATAAATACTTGATGCATGCCCGTATGTCTGGTGCTATTCGTACACCTAAATCATTCATCGTGGTTACTGTAACTGATAAAGCTGCTGCTGATGAAACTGCTGTTAACTTCGATTCTACTGGTCTTAAATCTAAACCAACTTGGACTGTACAAACAGACCCAACTGAATTCAAAGGTGTAGGTGCCAAAGCTGTGGATTATGACGCTGCAGTTAATGGCGTTGTTATGACTGAAGAAGAGAAGAAACTCGGTGATGTTGAGACTTCTCCAAAACCAAAGAAACCTAAAAAAGCTGAATAATCTTTGAAAGATAGGAAGGTAATATAATGACAAAAGCAGGAATTAGAGTTATCTTCCGTTCCAAAGACATGGAGGAAGTTGCGATTGGGGTCTATCGGTATAAATATACCGTTTCCCCATTGCTAACTGCTCGCATAACCTCTAAGTCATTTAATATAGACGACGGTAATAGTATCAATCAGAATACTAAGACTACTCTTATATTTGATACGCTACTTCCTAATAGTCCAGATGATCGGTTGAGTCGTATTACACATATCGTGTATATGGGTACTATCTATAAGGTTGATAAGGTTCGTCCGTATCCGCCTAGAGCTGCTATCACTATTGATGATATTGAGTTGTCTGAGCTAAAAGGTGAGCTCGAACAGATTGTAAAGGAAGCTACTCGAAAATCTCAAAATGATTTGAAAATTGACGCTTTTAATAAACTTAATGTTAAGGATGTGTCTGATGAAAATCCTACTCCTGGCACTTTAGTACTTTCGGATGGAATTATTCAAATTTGGGATGGTGAGAAGTATCTTGACATTCTCGAGTTCATTAAAGAGCACACTAATAATTCATGTAAACCTGTTGGTATGAGTAATGCCGATACATTTAATAGAGCAAGCAATGCCGGTGTGTCTCCTGGTGGAGTAAATGAAATGCGCGGATCCGGTTCCGCTTCTGACGCATAAATGAATTATAGGTGATTATATGAAGAGTAGAGAGACAGTTCTTAGAAAACTTAAAGATAACATCACGCCTAATATTTACTTCACACCACCAGACACTGCTGTACTTAAGTATCCTGCCTGTGTGGTTACTCGTGAAGATATAGATATCCTTAAGGCGAATAATAAGATTTATTCAGCACATGTTGCTTATAAAATCATTCATATCTCTAAAGAGGAAGGTGATGATATCTTCTTGAAGATTATGAACCTATTTAATTATTCTGCATTTCGTACAGAATATAAATACAACGGTTTATATCATAAAGTATTTGTCGTCTATGCATAGAAAGGAAGAACATGGCAACAGTACAAGAAGTAATTAGCTATGCCCGCTCATTGGCCGATCAAGGTATCGGTACCGATGCTGATGGGGCATACGGTACACAATGTGTTGACTTACCAAATAGTATTTCTCAGATTTACTTCGGTAAAATTCTTTGGGGTAATGCTATTGACTTGCTCGACTCAGCTCGTGAAAACGGCTATGAAGTTGTGTATGATGCGGTTGGTGTAAACCCTCGTGCAGGGGCTATCTTTGTAATGGCTACTACCGACCACAATTATGGCCACACTGGTCTTGTTATTGAAGACTCTGATGGCTATACTATTAGCACTATTGAACAGAACATCGATGGGAACTTCGACTCACTTTATGTTGGAGGCCCTGCTCGATACCATACTCGTGACTTTACGGGTATTGTCGGATGGTTCTATCCACCTTACAACGATGTCCCTCAACCAGAACCTGTAATTGCTCCTCAACCTGAGACTCCTGCTAATGAAGTAGTAACTCATGAAGAGTTGGGACGTTTTACAGTTAAAGTTGCAGGACTTAATGTCCGTAAGGCTCCGCACCTATCTGCGGAAATTGTTGATCTATACACACCTGAACAGTCATTTGTCTATGACCAATGGATGGATGCTGACGGGTATCGTTGGGTGTCTTATATTGGGGCTACTAGCGGTGAGCGACGTTATGTTGCTTGTGGTAATGTTGAGAACGGCGAACGTATCAATGCGTTTGGTGAATTCTCAGAAGCTTAAATTATTGGAGGAAATCTATAAATGGCACAATTAGTTTGGGATCAGGATACTAAACGTCTCTTTGAGAACGGGGTTGACAACGGTGTCCTTTACGTTATCGGAAGCACTGGTGAATACGGTAAAGGTGTTGCTTGGGACGGTTTGACTAAAGTATCTGAATCACCTGAAGGTGCGGAAGCTACTGCAAAATACGCAAACAACAAGAAATACCTTAACTTGCGTTCAGACGAACGTTTCAAAGGTCAAATCTCTGCCTTCACATATCCACAAGCGTGGAATAAATGTCAAGGTAAACTTTCACCTATGACTAGCGATTCAGGTGCTAAGAAAGAACTTGCTGGTGTGACTGTATCGGGTCAAGCACGTTCTAACTTCGGTCTTTCTTACCGTACTCGTATTGGTAACGATACTGAAGGTTTGGACTACGGTTATATTCTTCACCTTGTTTACTCTGCATCTGCTGGCGTATCAAGTAAAGAATACCAAACAATTAACGAAAGCCCAGACGCTCTTGAGTTCTCTTGGGATTTCGAAACAGTACCAGTTGCTGTACCAGGTATGAAACCAACTGCACACATCGAAATCAACAGCACTTTGGTTGATAAAGATAAACTCGCAGCTCTTGAGAAGAAACTTTATGGATCTGCTGATTCGGAACCAACTCTTCCAAAACCAGAAGAAGTATTTACTCTTCTTGGATTGGTTGCCGGGTAATTAACTAATTAATGGTACGGGATAGGGGTTGGACAGCTAAGGTCGTGCTGGTACCGAAAAAATCAAAATGGATTAAATATATACATTAAAGGAGTATAGAAATGATTTCAAGAACAGTAACTTATGACAACTTGCTAACTGGTAAACCAGTAACTGAGGAATTATGGTTCCACTTACGTAACGACGAAGTTGTTCGTATTCTAGGTCGCGCTAAGATGGATTGGGAAGACTACATCAAAGAGGTAATGGCTCGTGAAGATATTGACGAGATTTTCGACTTCATCGAAGGAATTCTAAAACAAGCTTATGGTGAACGCTCAGAAGATGGACGTACTTTCCGTAAAGATAAGAAACTTCAGGAAGACTTTGTTAACTCAGAAGCATACTCAGCTTTGTTTGTACAAATGATGTTAGATGTAACTGAAGACGAAGGTGATGGTTCTAAAGGTAATACAGCCAAATTCTTCACAGCTATCGTTGGAAACCCAACTAAAGGAACTGTTCCTGAAAAGGTTTCTAAAATCAAGAAAAAATAATGTATAGATGAGGGGTAATTTTTACGCCCCTCTTTTATTTTTATCTCGTAGGAGGTCGGTATGTTAATAATAGATACCCCTGACAGGGAGTATTATAACGAGGAAACCAACCAATTTATAACTATACCGGGTCGACGTTTGCACTTTGAGAATACGCTAAAAGTATTAGCTGAATGGGAGTCTCTATATCGCAAGCCTTTTTTAACTCGAGAGGAAAAGACCACTGCAGAGCTCTTTGACTACTTTATTCTTATGTGTCAAGATGAGATTACTTATGATGATTTGACAAGTGAAGTTGTCACAGAACTGGGTATGTATCTAAACGATGTACCTACTGCGACGACTATCACTAAAAGAGGTGACAGTGATGGTAATACCTCTTCAGCCGGCATGATCCAAACCTCAGAAGTAATCTACGCCTGTATGGCTAATGCGAGAGTTCCTTTTGAATGTGAAAACTGGAACCTACATAGACTATTAACTATGTTGGCCGTTATTAGTGAATTGAATAACCCTGATAAGAAGAAGATGTCTAAAGCAGAGACACTTCGTACATATGAAGATCTTAATGCTAAGCGCTTGGCGCAAATTGAACAGATGAAGAAGGAGAAGTTAAATGCGTCTAAAGGTAACCTCCGTTAAGGTTAAAACCGGATTATCTAAAGCCTTAAGCAAAGCCTCTACTTTATCCAGTATTAAAGGTTCTATGTTATCTATCGGGCATAAGGGACTTGGGCGTCTCATCAACGCCACCCCATCTCGTTCAGGTAAGACTAAATCGTCATGGGACATGGAAGTCGAAAAAAATCAAAATGGTTATACTTTGTACTATTCTAACTCTAATAAGATTTCGGATGGTACACCCTTGGTAGTCCTTATTGTAAACGGGCATGGTACCGGTACTGGTGGTTATGTCCCTGCTAACAATTTTGTTACTCCCATTGTAGATTCTGTAGTAGATGAAATACTGAGGGAGGTGGAGAATATAATTGAGTAAACAGGTAATCGAAGAACGCCTTATCAAACTAGGTATTGATAATGAGCAGTTCAAACAAGGATTAAAAGAGTCCCTGTCTTCTCTATCAGATTTAGATAAAGGACTCAAACAAGCAGCAGATGGTAAAAGCGGGTTATTCGGAAATACTGAGAAATCTGCTAAATCCTTATCTAATGCCATTACCGGATTGCTTAACTCAGCCCCAAAGTTGGGTAATGCATATTTGGGCGTATTCGATAAGATTACCTCTGCTATTGGTGGAACTACTGGCTCTATAGGTAAACTAGTTTCCAGTATGTTTAATTTTATATCCCCTATTAGTTCTGGTACTAAAGGGGTTACAGATGGATTAAATAGTATTGAAGCAAGCGTTGCTAGCACCTCAGGTAAATTTGGGATGTTACAATCCGTAGCAACTGTGGCTCTGGGTAATATTGCGGCGTCTGCTATCACTACAGGGCTATCTATAGCTAAGAATATTGCTGGGAATATCTTACATTCAATCGCACCCCTAAAAGCCGGGTTTGGACAGTTTGAAGATAAGATTAACTCCGTAAATATGTTGGTCGCAGCGCTTGGTAAATCAGAGTTAGGTAATATTACCGGCTCATTGGATGATTTGCAGAAGTATGCAGAAACAACTAAATACTCTGTTAAACAGATGCATAGTTCCTTGGCTCAATTCGTAAACGCGGGTGTAGGTCTTAACGATGCTACTACTGCACTTAAAGGTTGGGGTAACTTGGCGGCATCAGCCGGTGCAACAACTGATGGATTTAATCGCTCACTCCAGTTCGGGGTGCAACAGGCATTACAAATGGGTATGATGAATACTCAGAACTGGATGTCTGTAGAAAATGCGGGTATGGCAACTAAGAGATTTAAAGATATATTAGTGCAAACTGCTCAGGCTTTGGGGCAAAACGTTGATATGTCGGAAGGTTTCCGTGGATCTCTTAAAGATGGTTGGTTGACAAATGAAGTCTTGATCAAGTCATTGGAGCAACTTGCTAATGATGAGACTTTAGTTAAAATGGCTTCGGAATTCCATACCTTTGGTGAAGTAGCTGAGGCTGTGTCTGACCAAGTAACTTCTGCTTGGGCTCGTTTCTGGGAAACCCTTGTTGGTCAAGCTGGTAGCGATGAAGTAACTGCTTTCTGGACTAAATGGGGTAATATCGCAGCAGATGCACTTGGCGCTGCTGGGGTTAAAGCTACGGAGTTAGCTAAAGCATTTGTAAGCTTTGGTGGGCGTGATAATATTATTAAAGCCCTAGAGTCAGTATTTAGTAGTGTCGGTGGTATCTTTAAGTCATTTGGTGATGCTTTTACCCATGTATTTGGTGGAGACATAGGCTCTAAAATGATGCAAAGTCTATCAAATGGTATTAGTAAGTTTGCTGATAAGATTCGATTAGGTAAAGCCGAACTCGACGCATTTCATCATATTTTCATTCTAGTTTTTCAAAGTCTGAAATGGATTACAGCCGAAGTATTTGCTAAACTTAAATTCTTAGGAGCACTTATTCCTAACCATTTAGTTAAAGACTTAATTATCATAGCTGGTATGATATCTAAGGTCTTCTATACTGCGGTTCGTATGATTGAGAAGATCTTACAGTTAATTATCCCATTCGATAAGATTGGTGGAATATTCAAGTTTATTGGAGACATATGGACTGGTTTGTGGGATAAACTGCATAATGGTTTGGCATCATTCTCAGAGAAGTGGTATAATTTCTTTGGAAAGATTCCTCCAGGATTTGATAAGATCGTTGCCTGGTTTAGTAAACTATGGCAGGTTATCAAGTTCCTAACACCGTCTATTGATAGACTCAAACAATCCCTACATGGACTTATTTCTAAAATTACAAATCCATTCACTACTTTAGGAGATGCTCTTGGAAGTAACACTAGAAAATTCAATGAATGGCTTTTCTTCGTAGGTAGCGCTACACAACGCTTCCCTATTTTCGGTAAAGCACTAGGTAAATTCCTTGTTGGGTTCTCTAATTTTAATGATGCTACTCGTAACATGGATCACTGGGCAGGTCGTCTGGGAAATAATCTACGTAATGCACTATGGAAAATTAGTCATACATGGGCTAACGAGACAGGTCGTATTAAGGTTTCGTATAGAGAATTCTGGGGAAGTCTCAATGAGGCTATGGACGGCGTTTTAAAGAGAGAAATCCTTACATGGAAGCAGTTCATGAGTGTAGTGAAGTGGGATAAACTAATTCCACCACAACTTAAGAACGTATTCAGTGGTTTCTCATTTAAGATGCCAGATATGTCAGGTCTTAAAGCGGGCTTGGCGTCATTCGCAGGTAACCCATTCGGTGCTATGATCGGCGGAACCCAGAATTTGTCAAAATGGTTAGAAACTACTACATTCTCATTTAAAGGGTTTGCGGATATTATTCGTCGTAAGTGGCCTACACTTGATGAGTACGCTGATAAACTTGAGAAGGTTAAATTCTCATTGAGTTTCTTGAAACCAATTGTTGATAAACTTGGTGAAGCACTTAAATGGCTTAAAGATAAGTTTTCTGATCTTAGCTTTGGTAAACTCGATTTAAGCGGTATTACAAAACCACTAGGGGATGCTGGTAAGGCTATCCATGAGAACTTCTCAGAAGGCGTGGTTCCAGGTATTGTTAAGTCTGTTGACGGTTTCCGTAAATGGGCTAGTGAACTCTCTGGTTTCCGTATCGCATTCGCTCCATTTGCTGCAGGCGGTATGATTATCAAAGAGACCTTCGGGAATATTCGTAATGAACTTAAGAATTCCAAGGTTGACTTTAGTAGTTATAAAGGTACTTTAAATACTTTTAAAGGATGGTTTAATGGGTTCTGGCAAGGTCTAAAGAAGACAGCATCTGGCCCAACTTTAACTGCTATCGGAGATGGTATTAAACATGGCTTTGCTACTACTATGGACTGGTTGCGTACAAATGTAGGGCCGTGGTTTGGAGACTTCTTTAATTCATTACCTACAGGTTTACGAAATGCGTTTGAGCGATTAGGTTCCGCATTACATCAATCCATAAGTGTTTTTGGTTCAGCTTTTAGTGGTGCTAAACTCGACTTCAGTTCGTTTGGATCAACCATTCAAACTGTTGGCGATGCTATTCATAAGGTATTTGAGAAACTTAAAGACGCGCTTAAGAGTCTTTGGGATGGGTTTAAAGATATCTTTAAAGTACATTCCGCTAGTGCCGATGAGATGACTGCCGAAGATTATGGTGTAAGTAAACTTGATACTCTAAGTAATAAACTTGGTGATGTCGATAATAAACTTGGTAATGTTAACACTAAGGCTAGTAGTCTATTTGGTACAGTCGGTGAATTACTTAAGAAGATTAGTTTCGTATTAGGCGAAGCATTTAAACCATTACAACAGACAGACTCTGAACAATTAGGTAAAATCTTCGTAATTGTTGGTGGTATCATGCTTCTTTGGAATACTCGTAAGAAAGTATTAGGTATTAAGGAAGTATTCGCCACATTCTTTGATACCCTAACCAAAGGAACTAAAGGTGCACTTGACGCAGCCAAAGGTCTGTTTACTCAAATGGGCGGATTCTTTAAAGCCAAAGCTCGTTTTGAGAATATTAAAGCCTTTGCGTTAGCTATCGGTACACTTACAGCAGCGCTCCTCGTATTATCATTTATCCCACAAGATAAGTTGATAACTGGAGTTATGGGTCTTGCTGCAGTATTAATCGCATTCGAAGCCTTCTACTTGACATTATCGATAACGACTAGTAAATTCGATAAGGAAAAAGTTGAGGGTGCTAAGAAGATGATGCTTGGTATGGTAGCTATAGCAAGTTCTATATTCTTAGTTTCAGGCGCAGTATCTATTCTAGGTCATATGGATCCGGGAGCATTGCTTCGCGGTGGTTTTGCCGCAACTGTACTACTTACTGTGCTAGGTGCTATAACAGTTGCTATGACCCATTTCCAAGGTGCAGGTGGAACAAAAGCATCAGAGATGAAGAAAATCTCTGTAAGTCTTTTAACTTTCATTGGTATCGCTTATGCGGTTAAGAAAGTCGCTAAGGAAGTTGTTAAGTTGGGCCAAATGGATGTTGGTTCTCTTTCGAAAGGTCTAGCCAGCATAGCCGTAATAATCGGCGGCCTGACTCTAATCATCTGGCAAACAAGTAAGATGGAAAACATCAAAATGTCTTCAGTTTTGACATTCCTAACTGTTGCTAAAGCTATTTCTGGTATTACCAAGACAATTCAGAAACTTGGTGAGATGGATACCAAGACCCTTATTCAGGGCGGTGCTGCAGTAGCTATATTAATGACGGTTATTGCGGGTATTACTTATACCTTCAGTAAGCTTGATAACACTAAGCAATCCTTTACTAAGAATGCTACTGTGTTATTTGCAGGTCTAGCTGGTATTATGTTTATGATGACCAAGCTTGCTAATGATATGGGACAAATGAAAGACCCTGGTTCATTAGTTCTAGCACTTGGAGCTATGTCTGTTGCTATTGCTGCTATGGCCGCAATATCTCAAATGATTAAGTCTAGTGGCTTGGGCGATCGTGGTATTGACGAAGGTGTTAAGAATGTCGCTGTAATTGCGGGATCTCTTACTTTAGCAGCAGCAGGGCTATCTCTTCTAGCTAATGGTAATGCCAACTGGGCTGAAATCTTAGTAGCATCTGTATCTCTTGTAGGTGTATTCTATGGTATTGCCAAAGTCGGACAAGTCGCTGGTAGATTGAAAGTTGAAGACTTTAAAGGTATGGCCGCTGTAGTAGGTGCTATTGTCGGTGGTGCGGTTGGTCTTACAATCTTGTCTAAAGTTCCTATCAAGGACTTATTATGGCAATCCGCTGCACTTGTCGGTATCTTCCTTGCTATAGCTACGATCGGTACTCTTATGAGTAAATTCGGAGGTACCGGTGCTGTAACTAGTATATCAGGTATAGCCGCAGCCTTCTTAGCAATGGCAGCAGGTATCGCTGCTGTTGTCGCTGCTGCCGGATTCTTTATTGATGCTATTGGCCGACTTGTTAATTCTATCACTAGACTTATAGAAGCTGCTTCTAGACTAGGTAAAGAAGGTGGTAAGAACTTTGCTGAATTCTTTAAAGAAGCTGCTAAAGGTGGAGATAGTATATCCGAAGTCATTGCTAAGATGGTTGAGGGTATAATAACAGGCACAGTATCTAGTATTAGTAATAATATGCCTCGCATTATCACAATCGGTGTCGAACTTATTAAAGGTATTGTTATTGGTCTTGCAAATGGTGCTAAAGATATCGGTGGTGCTTTACTTAAGATTGGATCAGAAGCAGTTAATATGCTCCTTGCAGCAATTCCTCAATTCATCATAGATATATGTGATGGATTACTTAAAGGACTTATGCAAATTTCCCAATGGTTATATAATAATCGAAATGTTATAGCTACAACCGTATTAGATATCATGGTATCTATTGAAGCGGTTATTCTAGAAGCGATCAAGACGATGTTGCAATTCATACTTGAGACGCTTGGTAACATTCCTATTATTGGTGGTATCTTCAAAGGTATTTCTGATGGCTTGGAAAAATCTTTTGATAGTTTTATTGAAGCGCAAAAGAAATCTGTAGATAAGGCTAAAAACTACGCGGTAATTGCAACCAAAGAAGGTATAGAACAAGGTATTGGGGTTATCGATAAAGTCGGTAAAGCACAAGTCGAGCAGGCTATGATGCATGCCTCTAAAATAGAAGATGTTATAAAATACTTCTCTGTTATCTGTAGCCAGTTAGGTATTCAAGGATATGATGGATTTATCCAAGGTCTTAAAGACGGAAGTATTAAAGGTGAGGATGCATCTAAATTCTTTGCTAAACTCATAGAAAATGGTGTTCCTGAAGCAAAAGTTAAAGAACTTGCTGAGAAAGTAGGTTATGACTATGCTAATGGAATTCTTAAAATGAAACCTAAAGTTAAAGAGAACGCTGAAGAGGTTAAGAAGACACTAGAAGATGGTCTTGGAGGAGATGGCTCATTTGACTTAGGTAAAATTGAGAATGTTTATAACAAACTCAATGAAATGCTAGGCGGGAAATTAGATATTGCTAAATTTACAGCAGGTATCAAAACTGGTGAAATTAGTGATACTATGCTTGAGAACCTATCTAAGGGTGATTACTCAGATATCACCGAAACCAATATGCAGAAGTATATATCTGGTTTAGAAGGGGCTATTGACCCAACAAGAACAACTGCCGAAGAGATTAACCAAGCAGTAATAGACGGATTAACTAATGACGGACAAGGTTTTGACCCAGCTATGGTTAGTCTAGCATTTATAAATCTTAATGAACATCTTGGCGGACAGCTTGATGTAACTAAAGCTTTAGCAGGTCTTAAGGCTGGAGACATCCCACCTGAAATTATCGCAGCATTGGCTAAAGGTGATTTCTCAGGAATCTCTGAAGAACAATGGGCCGCTTATATCAAGAAAATTGAAGATGCTGCTCCTCCTGCCGGTGATGCAACTGGTAAAGTAGGAGAACAAGTTAATTCAAAATTAGATCAGATAAAAGAATCAGCTCTTACGAAAGCAGACGAGACTGGTAAAGGTGTTGTAAAAGGGTTGGATGTATCATCATCAGTACCTGGAGCAATATCTACTATGGATCAATACACTGGGGCTATCGATAAAGGTGGCAAGGACGCATCTGCTTCTGCTAAAAATACGTCTAAAAGTGTCACAACTAATCTTGGTTTCAATGGGGGGCCTATTGGACAAGAAGGTATGGCCGGGTATAATGGTGGTATTATTGGCGGCAAGGGTACTGCTTCAACTAATGCTAGTGCAGTTCGTAGTGCAGCTACTGGTCAGTTATCGTTCGATGCTACAGGTTCTGGTGCTGCGATTACAAGATCGTTTGCTAGCGGGTTGAATTCTCCTGACGTTATGGCGTTAGTATCAGGTGCTGCATCTAGAATTATGTCCGCTGTAAGTAGACTATTTCCTCACTCTCCTGCCAAAGAAGGGCCTTTCTCTGGTGACGGATGGCGTGCGGTCTCTCGATCAGGTAAGACTATCGTAAAAGAGTTTGCAAGCGGTTTGGGTTCATCTTCAGGTATGAGTTTTGTAACTTCATCTATGAATAGTGTTATGTCTTATGTACATGATGCTATTGTAGGTATGAATGGCTATCTTGATGAGAATATGGATATTTCTCCAACCATTAAACCTGTATTAGACATGTCTAATCTTAATGGTTATTCTTGGTCAGGAAATGGATTACTTAATCTAAATACTATCGGTTTGGATTATAGCTCACTTAACCCAACTACAAGTAGTGTAGCTGCTAATCGTGCAAATATTGCTTCAGTTGTTTCTGGTCTAAATCGTCTTGATGAAAAACTTGAGACACTCGCTGAATACACATCTGTAAGCAATGATTTACTTGCTCAAGATCGTATTAGCCCAGTTTATATGGATAAAGATCTTGTTAACCGCTCTCTTGCCCCTGGTATGGCAGAAGCTCAACGGTCACATTCTGACCGACTTAATATGTTAGAAGGAGTATTACCAACGATATGGTAGATGAAAGTTATTTCTCCATAATCTTCGGAGAAGGAACTGAAGCTGTTGATATCGGTAAACTTATTGGAACTATAACTAAAGTTGAACGGAACGTCGGTGCTGAGCAGAGTCACACATATTCTGCCGGCACTGGCCGTTTTGGTAAGACTTGGCTCGCTGGAACACGGGGGTCTTATCCAATTACAGTCGAAGGTAAGTATACAGGCAGTCCGTCTGATATCTTAAAACTTCGAACTAAGTTGGCACGAGCTCTCGACTGCCCTGATGGGCCTAAGAAGTTACAGTTCGATGACCAAGACGGTAATTATTATCTTGCCGTATGTAATGGTCAGGTTAAGTTTACTGAAGATCTTAAAACTAGTACAGCGGATGTCACTATTTCTTTTGAAGTTCCAGATGGGCTACTCCATTCGGAACGAACTAAACTACTAACCATTAACACAACATCGCCTGAAATCGGTTCGATGCAACGCAATGGTAGTATTGTCAAAATGACTTTAAATAATGCAGGAAGCGCGCCAGCTTATCCTAAGATTAAAGTTAAGAATAACGAAACTAATGGATGGATTGGTATTGTTAATAAAAATGGTCTGATGGAAATCGGTGCAAGTACCGCAAGCGCAGGTGGTGACCGTGTTTCAACTGGTAAATGGGATAAGGCATATAACCTACTCAACTTAACACCAAATGATAGAGAAGGTTGGAGTAAAGGTAAGAATATTACTGCCAAGTGGGCGAATATTTCTCCTCTACCATTTGCCAACCATGCTGAAGCAAGTGATTTGCAAGCTGAATGGGCACAACGTGAACGCGGTAGTGTTGGATATGACTGCCCTGGCTTCCACTGGAACCGTCAAGGTCAGAAGGGTGTAGGTCAAGACTGGGGATGCTGTATTTATGAGTTTCCTCTTGCTACAGACCCTGATGGTCAAAAAGGTGCTAAAGATTTTCGTTGTGATTTCAATATAAAAGTATGGGAATCTAGGGTCGGACAAACTGGTCTTATTACCTTACTTTTTATGACGGACGATGATAAACTTATATGCGCTTATGGTATCGACAAATGGCTTACTGACCGTCAGTATACGGCTCAAGTATTTGCTACAAATGATATACATAAAGACGGTGCTGTGCCTCGTGTTCTTAATTACTTCGATGCTAATAATAATGAGCCTGGACAAATTCGACCAAATATTGCGTTTAATAGCAGTACAGGTGCTTGTTACATTATTAAAGAAGGGCCTAAGTTTACATTTACTTATGCGGGCAGACCAACAACTGTTACTGATCCATCAAAACAGCATATGGTATGCGCTAAAGTTTGTGTCATGTTTGGTCGATTTATCTATGAGCGTTCTGATGTAGGGCATCTAGACCTTATGACAGTACAATCGATTAAATTCCAGAAGATTAATGCTGAGCGTTACGATCTTGTTCCTAACAAGTATAACAAAGGAAGTGAAGTGCTAATCGATATGGAGAATGGTAAACTAACATTTAATGCTGATCCTACTGCTGCAAAGATTGGTGTATCTGCAGAAGGTGACTTGGTTAACGGCTCCAGATACTTTAGTATACCTCCGGGTGAATCTCAACTAGAGATACATAGTTCTGGATTTGTACAACAACCGCCTGATGTTACTGTAGAGTGGGAAGAAGCATGGCTGTAAGAAAGGAGGCCGAAACTTCAAAATGAGATTAAAACCTGCATGGCAATTAGCCGTACACGACAATGCTATGAACATCGTAGATCATATCAACAATGATGTACCGGGTTCTCTTAAGTATTATAATGATGAGTTTCATCAATACTGTGGCAAAGGGTCGGCCACCTTTAGATTTACAGTAGATAAATTCCTAAATGGGAAGTTGAATGAACGAATAAACAATCTAACCTCTGAATGTTATATTTCATTCCATGAAGATGGTAATGATTATGTCTTTAATGTTATGTCACGTAAAGAAACTGATCATACCATTGAATTAGATTGTGTTTCAACCAACTTAGAACTTTTAAATGAGAAGATGCTTGCTTACGAGTCTAAAGAAGCTAAAACATTTAGACAGTACGCGGAAGACATGGCTCTGTTTCGTTATACTCGTATTGAATTAGGGATTTGCCAAGTTGACGGTCTTAAACGTACACTTAAGTTTGAATCTGAAGATGATACCTGTCTTGCTCGTATTCTTAAGCTTGTTCAAGCCTTTGATGGCGAGATGGAGATTATCACAAAGATGACTCCTCGTGGACAGATTGACAAGTATATTCTTAATGTATACAAATCTCGCGATAACTCTAGCGATAGGGAACCAGGACTTGGTCGCGTCCGTACTGATATTCGTCTACAGATGGGACGAGATGTCGTGTCTGTAACTAAGAAAGAAGACAAAACGAACTTGTTTTCTGCTATTCGTATTCGAGGCAAAGATGGTGCATATATTACTCAACCAAAAGCTAAGATAATTAAGGCTGCTGATGGTGTGCATAATGAGATTTACTGTACTCGTAACTCCCATACCATCTATGCACCAATCTCAGCGCGCCTTTATCCATCTGTAAACAAGCGTGATAACTGTGACCCATGGATTGTTCGTGATGTTAAGACTGAGCACACTAGTCCCGAAGAAGCTTGGGCGTATGGAGTTCGTATGTTGAAACAACATATGTATCCGGTTACTACTTGGGAGATTCAGATTAACTCTGCTGCAGTTTTACAGCGTCATGACATTAATATTGGTGATGTAATCTTCATGACAGATGAAAACTTTGTCGGTGGGTTACTTATCCGTGCTCGAGTTGTAGAGATGGTTAGGTCATCTACTAATCCTAGTGCGACTAAGATTGTATTGTCTAATATTATCACAATTCGTCCAACAAACAATACTACTTTAATGTCTGCAATGTCTCGCATGATTGCAGAGTCACAAAACTTCAAAATGACTGTAAAAACTACAGGATCTGTAATGTTTCGTGAGTTAAACGAGACCTGCGACCTTATTCCTACTTTATTTAGAGGTAAAGAAGAGATTCTGGACGTTGAGTACACTTATTATATTGATGGGAACCTTGCTGGTAGTGGTGATAGATTCACAGTATCCAAGTCCAATATTGGTACTAAGGGTACCGCTATCGTCTCTATACATGCCTGGTATCAAGGTAAAATGGTGGAATTCCAAGACGTATCCTTTGCTACGGTCAATGATGGTAAATCACCTATATTAGTTACTGTCGACTCGACAAATGGCACTGCGTTTAAAAATGGCGTTATCAATACCACTGTCACCGCTAAGTTATTTAGGGATGATGAAGAGATTGATAAACAAGGACTTGCCTTTTTCTACCACTGGACGAAGTATCTTAAAGATGGTAGTATCGACACGACTTGGAGTAAACCTCGAGGTCAAAGTGAGTCGAAGAAGTCCTTTGTTGTAACTAATATTGATGTTGAAGATAAAGCTACGTATACCGTAGAGATTTATGAAAGATAAGGAGGTGGTTGTATGGTTGTAGCAACCGGTCAAATCACAATTATTGACGTCGACGACGGAAGAACCCAATACACCCATTTTGCTTATGCTGACTCTGCGGATGGTAGGACTGGGTTTAGTAAAGAAGACACTGGTAAGAAGTTTATTGGTGTCTACCAAGATTTCAATGCTGCAGGAAGTGATAATCCTGCGGCTTATTCTTGGACTAAATGGCAAGGTAGTGATGGAGCAGCAGGTCTTCCTGGGAAACCAGGGATAGATGGGCGTACTCCGTATATCCATTTCGCATGGGCCGATAGTGAAGATGGACGTCAAGGATTTGAGACAACAAATATTGAATCTATTGATGGTAATACTACAAGAACGCATAAGAAGTATATGGGTGTATATACTGATTATGAAAATCAAGATAGTTCCGATCCTAGTCGTTATAAATGGACTAGGGTAAAAGGTGAAGATGGAGCTAACGGCGTTCCAGGTAAACCTGGTGTTGATGGTCGGACTCCATATATACATTTTGCTTATGCTGACTCGGCTGATGGTCGAACAAGTTTTACTGTAACCGGAGCTCCTGATAAGAAGTATATGGGTACGTATACCGACTTTGTTCAACCTGACAGTACTGATCCTAGTCGTTATACTTGGACTAAAGTTAAAGGCGATGATGGAGCTGCGGGTAAACCATCATATGTGCACTTTGCGTATGCCAACTCCGCAGATGGTCAGATTGACTTCAGTATAACAGATTCTAACAATAAACGGTATATGGGTACTTATACCGACAATATTCAAACTGATAGTGAGGCCCCAAATAAATATAAGTGGGTTGATTTGCTCGGTAATATCAAAATTGGGGGTCGAAATCTTTGGGTCAATAGTCGATCTACTGGCTATGCTGCTATTGAGAAACTTCCAGAGAATCATATTACTGGTCAGACCGAATGTTATAGATTAGAAAAAGCTGAAGGGAAGAATAATTTTCGATTTAATATTGTACCCGAATTCAGTAATCGTTTTTATACAACATTAACATTAAGTGCATGGGTTAAATATGAAAATGTTCAACCAGGGCGCAATATCTGGCAACAGTTTAACTGTTTTAAATCATACCCACTAGTTAGAAGGAATTCTAAGATTAATAAAGGCTCAGCTATTGAATACCCAAATATGGCGGCATTTAAAGATACTTCTGATTGGAAACGCATAGAATTTACGTATAACTATGGGTCTAATGCGGATTATGATGAACTTAAGATGAGTTTAGGCTTCTGTCTTGAGTCGGTAGAGTCAGGTACAGCCTGGGTAACAGGTGTTAAAGTTGAATTAGGAACTGTCGCTACAGACTACTCTTTATCACCCGAAGATTATGAAAAGACATTATCTGAGAAAGCAGACCAAGCTCTAACGCAAGAACAAATTAATAAGCTCTCAGAACGTAATGAGTTATTAAGAGCTGAGATGGAAGCTAAGGCTAGTGCTGAGACAGTCGAAGCCTGGATCACTACGATCAAGAACTTGACTACTACAGAAGAAGCCGGTCGTAAAGAAGCCGAGGCTGCAGTTATTCGAGCTAGTGAACGTATCACGGAGCTTCAACAGAAAGTCGGAGAAATGAAACTTGTGACCGAGTTTGTAGATACATATATGTCGCAATCCGATGAAGGTCTTATTGTCGGTCAGAAGAGTGGATCTTCTAAAGTACTCGTATCGTCTGATCGTATTTCCTTTATCTCTGGGGGTAAAGAAGTTGCTTCTATCTCTCAAGGGGTTCTCCAAATCGATAACGGGGTGTTTGTTAAGAGTCTTCGTATTGGACGTTTTGTCACGATCCAAGACCCGACTAACACTGACCGTAACTTAACAATGTATGTAGGAGGTGCGTAGATAAATGGTACGTGCTAATTTCTCCGGTTATTGGGGGCCGGGTATGCAGTTAGAAGTTATCTCTGCATGGAATACTCCGAATAATGAAGGTAATTATTCAACTGTAAACGTCCAAGTGTTCCTGATAACTGATGGATACACGTCCCTAAATGGTTACTATCCCAAACCTCTTACTGTCAGAGTAGGGGACATTATCGATGTTTCTCAACAAGACGCTGGTATAGGGCCTGGGGGACGTAAACAGTTATTTGCTAAAGATTTTAGGGTTAATCATGATGCGGACGGTCGTAAGACTATTGGTGTCGCAGCAAGTTTTGAAATCCACATTGAAGGGTTTGGATTTGCATCTGTAGGATTTGATCTTAAACTCCAAGATATCCCTCGTGCAAGTAAAGGCCCGGCTATAGACTCTGTAATTGGTCAACCTATTACCCTTAATATTCAGAAAGCTTCACCTGAGTTCCGACATTATATTCATGTATATTTCGGTAAGTGGGCTTCAAATATTACAGGAGAGACACCTGCCGATACCTCGTTTACATGGACTCCGCCTATGGAACTATGTGAGCAGATACCAGACGCCTTAAGTGGGATAGGTACTATATACTACCTAACATATAAGAATGGTAGAGAGGTCGGACGGCAGGCTCAGCAAGTCAAGTTGACAGTACCCGAATCTGTAAAACCTAGTCTAACTAATATATCTGTCTCGGATACAAATAAGAAAATAGCTGATATAATTAGAAAACCGAATACATTTGTATCTGTGCTATCTAAGTTAAAAGTTGCTTTCTCTGGTGCTTCTGGTATATATGGGTCTAAGATCGCTCGATATACGGTATCTATCGTAGATAAACCATATTCTGCTTATGACCAAGAAGGTTATATTGGTGAGGTAAACCATGTAGGTAAAGCTAAACTTAGAGCTACTATAACAGATACTCGCGGACGCACATCTGATCCAAAAGAGATTGAGGTAGACTTCTTAGATTATCATCTACCGCAGATATCATTTTCCGCTACTCGTGTTGGTACTAATGCCGACCAGATACAGGTAACACGTAATACCAAGATTGCCCCATTAACTATCGATGGTTCTCAGAAGAATACCATGAGAGTTTCTTTTAAAGTAGCACCATTTGGTACCAATAACTATACAGAGGATAATGGGCCCGCTACTGCATCCTTTACTACAGTATCCTCACTAGTTAACTCAGTTGCTAACCTAGGCGGTAGATATGGGGCTGACCGTTCTTATGTCATTATAGGTAAGATTGAAGATAAATTCTCATCTTCAGAATACCGTGTGGAAATCGCCACTCGAGCTGTAGTTATGTCTATGGATAAGACTGGTGTTGGTATCGGTAAAGTCCGCGAACGTGGTGTATTGGATATCGCTGGGGATATCTATGCGAATAATAATCCTATCCAACAATATCAGCTTACTAAGAACAATGGTATGCTAAATCAAGGCGGGTGGAATCAACCATGGAATCTCCAAAAGACTACTATAGACTGGAGAAGCAATCAATACGGAGATCACCCAATTGGTAGGAGTGGTGATTGGGGTTTATTCCAAAATTACTGGCTTGATAGTTGGAAAGGCACTCAGTTCTTTACTGATTTTGGTAAAGGACGCCACTTCCTGAGATATTATAATAATGGTCGTGAATGGAAGCCTTCACCATGGAAAGAATTTGTATTTACGGATAACCCAGGACTTGTCAAAACAACTGATTGGCAACCTGCCGGATTTAAAGATTCGTTCTATAAGCGTGTTGGAGACGTCTTATCTGTTCGATTTAATTTTGTAGGTAATGGCGGAAATATTCAATTTGCAGATATACCTCTAGATATCTTTAAAGCACCTCAATCTTATATGTTTGTAGTTGCAGGTTGGGGTATTAATGGTGGTGATGGTGATATACACATCCAGGTTAATAAGGACACAGGAATATTTCACGCACTAGCTACTCATAATGGTATAAGTTATATTGGACAACTGACTGTCATGATATAATCTACACAACATAAATAAGGTACCCACTATAAAATTATTTTAGGAAAGGAGATTTAAGTGTCTAAATTAGAATTTAAATCGAAATCTTTGGACTACGATTCGACTAACAGCAAGAAGACCCATATTATTCTTGTTGATGATGTTGGATCTGTAGTACATGTATATTTGGACGAGTCTGTAATCGATTTACCTAATGCTGATCTGTACAAGCAAGCTATGCAGAAGCACTATGATATCAACTTCCCTCGTAAAGCCGAGAATGAGAAGATTGAGCAAGTGCAAGAGCAGATTGCTGGTATCGACAGCGCTATGGATATCATCGTCGCATTCGCAGTAACTACAAAAGACGGCATGATTTCTTCTACATATAAGAAAATCGCCTCAGTAGCAAAACCTCTCATTGCAGGAAAACGTTATAGTAATGGTGATGTCGTAGTAATGCCTTATCCATATGATACAAACCCTAAGTGGCCTAAAGATACTTTGACTTTGTTTACATTCGTTATGCAAGCATCAGAAGGGTATTCTTATAAAGCTCAGAAAGTAGAAGATATGCTACGACAAGGGGTGCTTAGTATGGTTATGCCACGAATTGACTAAAGGAGGAACATGCAAGAAAGAGAGTTAATGCACTGGGTGTTGACGGTAGTATTCCC
>QWCL01000069.1_pt1 | contig 60036 bp, 66 predicted proteins | sample 1972551 | NCBI WGS metagenome assembly QWCL01 (sample SAMN09866709, study PRJNA288562) | Human oral metagenome isolate term2_saliva, whole genome shotgun sequencing... | isolation source: mouth | host: Homo sapiens | place: USA: California
CCCCGTTATCCGCTGTAGTTTGTTTCCTTACTATAACTACATCCCCATTAGTTAGAATAGGCATCATAGAATCCCCTTTTATCTTTAAACCGAAAAACTCCCCTTGATTTTCCCAACTTTTCGGAATCTCTTCATAATCTAGTATGTCTTCAACTGCTGCTATAGGTATTCCAGCAGGAACAGTGCCAAGAACAGCGATTTTAATTCCTTGTGAAGATTTATTATTTTCGTTATTTTCTTCTTTTGAAATTAAATCAAGGCAATCGCTTATTGTTTTATTTATTTCTTTAACTTGAATATTAAGAAATTCATCTTTACTTAAAATTGGCATATTTTGTACCCGGCTTTTATTTATTACTTTCTAATTCTAATCTTATTTGTTTCATTTCTCTCCAACTAATACCTGGATTTAAATAGTAAGAAACATCTATTCAATTTCGTAAACCTAAAGAGATTTGTTCCATTTGTTCCCATGTAAATTCAGGTTTCGCATACCATGATACATCCAAATTACTCATTAAACCGATACGAATTTCAGACATTTGTTCCCAACTAAATTCAGAATTTGCATAAATGGAAACATCAAGGCCTTTTTCTAGTCCAAAACGTATTTCTTCCATTTGGTCTCTATCAAATTCAATTTTAGCATAGGTTGAAACATCAATACTATTTCTTAACCCTTTACGAATTTCCCTCATTTGTTTGTAATCAAATTCAGGTTTGGCATACAATGATACATTTATACCTTCTCTTAAACCTCTACGAATTTGTCCCATTTGCCATTCATTAAATTCAGGCTTTGCGTAAATACTTACATCAATTCCATCTTCTAAACCTGAATATATTTCTTCCATTTGGTAAGAACTAAATTCAGGTTTGGCATACCAGTTTACTTCAAGACTTATTTGTAAACCTAAACGAATTACTTCCATTTGTTTCCAATTAAATTCAGGTTTCGCATAAACATTTACGTCCAAGTATCTTTCAACACCCAATTGGATTTGTTCTTTTTGTTTTTCATTTAAATTTTTTAAGGAAATTTCTTCTTTTTCTAGCATTTTGTTCCGCCATCTTTCTTTTTCTTTATATATTTATTATATAACATTAACTTTTTACTGTCAATAATAACATAAAATAAAAAGAGGACCCTAAGGAAACCTCTATTATATTCTTTTTTTCATTTATATTTTTCTAGTGTATAAAAAATTTCTTTCATTTGTTCATGACTTAATTCAGGTTTGGCATAAATTGATACATCCAACTCTTGTTCTAATCCATAAAGAATTATTCGCATTTGTTCAGGTGTAAATTCAGGTTTAGCGTAAAATGAAACATCAAGTCCATATTTTAATCCATTACAAATTTTTTTCATTTGTTCAGGTGTAAATTCTGGGTTTGCATACCATGAAACGTCTAATCCTTTTTCTAAACCTTCACGAATTTCTCGCATTTGTTTATAATCGTATTCAACTTTAGCGTAAATGGAAACATCTAAACTATTTTCTATACCTAAACGAATTTCTCTCATTTGTGGCCACTTAAATTCAGAATTTGCATAAATTGAAACATCTATACCTGCTTCAAGGCCTCTACGTATTTCAGAAATCATAGTTGCTCCAAATTCTGGACAGATATAATCCGAAACATCAATATTTTTTTTCTAAAGCTTTGAGAATACTTCCCATTTGTAAATAATTTAATTCAGGTTTTGCGTAAATACTTACATCCAAACCTTTTTCTAGACCTTTACGAATTTCTTTCATTTGAGTAAAATCAAATTTTTGGTTTGCATAAATTTTATAATTAATTTTATTTTTAATTCCTAAGTAAATTTGTTTTAATTGTTCTTCATTTTTAAATTCATTATATATTGCATTGAATTTTTCAGCATCTTCCATATTATCAAATTCAAAATTGTTTACTTTGTAACAAGTTTTAATTTCAGGCATTTTAATTACTTCCTTTTATAGTTTATTTAAAATTAGAATTTTGGGATATAATAAATTAATAGTTCTAATTTTGTTTAGGTTTAATTTAAACAATTACTTTCAATTTATTCTCTAGATTTTTACGGATTTCAAACATTTGTTTAGCCTTATATTTTGAATTAGCATAAGCACTTACGTCTAATTCTTTTTCTAAACCGAATCTGATTTCTTGCATTTGTGTCCAATGCAATTTAGGTTTAGCATACCATGAAACATTAATTCCTTTTTCTAACCCTGCTCGAATTTCTGCCATCTGCTGAGAATTAAATTCTTCTTTGGCATAAATAGAAATATCTAGGCCTTTTTCTAAACCTTGACGAATTTGTTTCATTTGAACCCATTCAAATTCAGGTTTAGTATAAACTGAAACATTAAGATTTTGTTCTAGTCCCAAACGAATTTCTGCCATTTGATTAGCATTAAATTTAGAGTTTGCATAAATAGAGACATCGAGTTTCTTTTGTAAGCCCCAACGGATTTGAATCATTTGTCCAGCGTTAAATTCTGGTTTGGCATAAATGGAAACATCTAAACCTTGTTCTAATCCATCGTAAATCTCACCCATCTGCATTAAATTAAATTCAATTTTAGCATAAAGACTTACATTCAAACCCTTTTCTAAACCTTGGCGAATCAATTCCATTTTATAAGAGTTAAATTCAGGATTTGCGTAAATTGTATAATCAATTTTATTTTTATAACCATTATAGATTTCTTGTAATTGTTCTTTGGTTTCAAAATTATCATAGATTTCATTGAATTGTTCTGCATCTTTTAAATTATCAAATTCAAAATCTTCTACCTTATAACAAAATTTAATTTCTCTCATTTTTAATATTTCCTTTTATCTTTTAAATAGTTTGTTAAGTGAAATTTTAACTTTTAAATAATTGCTTAATTTGAAATTTTTATCAATTAATGAATGGTAAATCTCATTCATTTCTCCAGCCTTCAAATTTTTAAATGTATAACTTGAAACATTAATACCAGCTTCAAGACCCAAACGAATTTGTCTCATTTGTTCCCAACTAAATTCATCAGTTGCATAAATTGAAACGTCAACTTTATTTTTTAAACCTTTAAGAATTTCTGCTAATTCCAAGAAATTAAATTCAGATTTTTTGTAATTTGAAAAATTGAAATTATTTTCTAGCAATAAACGAATAACTTCCATTTCCCAATCATTGTATTCAGGTTTAGCATATAACAAAACATTAAGATTTTTCATTAAACCAAATCTAATTTGTCTTGTTTGTTCCCAATTAAATTCTGGGTTAATTAAAACAGAAACATCAGCACTATCTTCAAGAGCTAATCTAATTTCATACATTTTATGCCAATCAAATTCGGGTTTAGCATATAATGATACATTTAATTCTTTTTTGAGGCCTAATCTGATTTCTTCCATCTGCAAATTATCAAATTCAGGTCTAGTGTACCATCTTACCCATAAACCTTCTTCTAAGCCTAATTTGATTTCTTTCATTTGAGCCCATCCTAATTCAGGATAACAATATAATGAAACATCTAAACCTTGTTCTAGACCTTCACGAATTTCCCTCATTTGTCTAGAATCAAATTCAATTTTATTATAAAAAGTTACATCTATTTTATTTTCGATACCTTTAAAAATTTCATACAATTGTTTTTCATCATATTTTTTATTTAAATAATAATGAATATTAGAAATATTTAATGTTAATCCATAAATAATAAGGTCAATAATATTATTTTTACTAATTGTTAATTCGGGATATTTTAATAAATAAGGTAAAATATTTACTTTTTTCTTAAATCCTGAAATCACTTTATATAGAAATTTTTTATTTGGAACCTCAAATCCATATTCAATTTCAATATTATAAATCAAGGAGTTTCTAATAACTTTCATCTTATAAGAATCATAAAATTCTTTAGCATAATCTACATTGAGACCTTGTTTAACGCCATTTCCAATTTCTTTTAATTGAGCTGAATTAAAATTTTTATTTTTAATAAGAGATTTAAAATATTCTACTTGTTTTTTATTGTTAAAAATTTGTCCTTTAACTTCATATAAATTTGTATTATTCATTTTTCTTTTCCTATTTATTCTTAAATATTTGGTTTTCCATTTTCAAAATATCCAAATGTTCCACTTACAACTTTAAAGATCTCTTTTTCTTCTAATGCTTCATCTCCAAATAATTTGTAAGTATTTACAGGTTTACTATTTTCAGATACAGATGTTGTAATATGAGGACAAGGAATTTCAAGGAATAGATTTTGAATCATTTCATTTTCTGTTTCAATTTTTGCTACATAAAATCCAGCATTTTCTTCATTCTTTTTAAAATTGAAAATATAAACATTTACTTTTTCGCCTTTTAATTGTTGAAAAATTTCTGCTTCTTCTTTAGATGGTCTAAATTTAAAAGTTATATGAGGGAATTGAATTGTTTTTTCTAGTTTTTCTGGAGCTAAATTTTCAATTACATCTTTATCAAAAAATACACCTGTATAAATCATTTTGTTTTACCTCTTTTATATTTCCTTATGTTTTAATTATATAACATTATTTCTTGTTTGTCAACAATAAAACTAAAAAAGAAGTGGTAAAAATTCCACTTCATTTTTCAATTATTAAAAAGGATAAATTTCACGGATAAATGGTTTTCCTTTGTATTGAATGGATGCCGAACCGAATTTACGATTTTCATAATTATAGATATCTGAATTTTCGGTAAGAATTAATTTAATTGGAGTTTTATCTCGAGTATAAGTTTGATGATTATCAATAAATTCATTGTCAAATTCTTTTTTAATTGCAATAGATCTGAATTTTTCCAATTCTTTATAATTAGGTAAATTGTAATAATCCTTAATTTCTTGTTTAGTAAATTTTAGATCTTCAAAAGTTAAATTTGGAAATTCATTATTTTGAAAATAATAATAAATAACTCCAGCCAACATATAGACATCAATAAATTTCTTTTCATCTTCAAGCTCAAATCTACCAAAATTATCTGAACGTTTAAATTTAAGATAAGGAGATCCAAAGAATGGAATTACTTCTTTTGGAACAAGCATAGAAAAATCTTTTTTTGCAACTTTATTTTCTATTGTTGAGAATTGAAACATACCCATAATTAATTACCTTCATTTCGTTTTTATTTATATATTTTTAATCTACTGAAAATTTAAATTGGATTAATGAAAATGCAATATCTTCATCATAAAAAACTTTAAATTCTTTTACACTGCAAGCTGAATCTTCAATACATTCCATATAATCGATAGTTGTTTTAAATTCTTTATTTTTTACAATATTTTCAAAACATTCTGTGGTTTCAAAAATTGCCCATTCATCACCTTTTGTTACTTTAAGTTTAATATGAATTAAAGCGTCAATTTGTAAATCGTAATTAATTTCAAAATCACCATCAATAGAAAGCAATTTAATTTTAATTTTATCTGATAATGGCACAATCTCATTTTCTACATTAATTGCATTAAGACAAGAAATCTTCATAATATTTTTACCTCGTGTTGTTTTTCTTTATATTTTAATTATATATCATTATTTTATATGTGTCAATAGTAAAATCAAAAAATAAAAAATAAATTTTAGATGTAGATTGTCTGTAGATTGCACGCAGACATTAGATTTCGCATTTATAATAAATTTAAAAAAAGGTACAATCCAATTAGTACCTTTTTTAATAATAAATTAAGAATATTTCAATTTCAATTCTTCCAAATGTTTTATAAGATCTTTAGTTGGAGAGTAGAAATAAACTCCTTCAAAGAAATCTAAATATTCATAACCTTCTTCAATAAGACCATTTTCAACAAGTAAATTTGCCATCTCAATATCTTCAGCAGGAATAGCTACTAAATCCATATTAGAATATTCTTCATCCTCAGGCAAAATATTAACAGTAATAGGTTCTGCATAATCTTCATCAGTTTCTTGAATAAGAATAGCAATAGCATTAGTTTCTTGATAACGAGATACAAGCAAATTAAAAGTGCTTTCTTCAAAAATTACATTTTCTAGTTTCATAATTATAGACCTTCTTTGTTTTTTCTTTATGTTTTAATTTAACCTTATTTTTTAATTAAAAGTAAACGTTTTTTAATTTGTTGCATTTCTGTAATGGTAAGTTTTTCGTTTTGTAGAATTTTAATGTTTAATCCTTTTTTTAACCCGTCAATAATTTCTTTCATTTGTTCAAAACTATATTTAGGGTTTGCATAAGCTTCTACTTCTAGGCCATTAATTAATCCATAAATAATAGCTTTCATTTGTTTAAAGCTAAATTCAGGTTTATTGAAAATTTCGACTTCAAGATTTTGTTTTAAAGCCTCATAAATTAATGCCATTTGCTCTAAAGTTAATTCTTTATTGTTGTAATATTCAACATTTAATCCTTCATTTAAACCCTTTAAAACCAATTTCATTTTAGCAGTATCAGGAGCTACTTTAATAATTTTCTCTACATCTTTAATTTCTAAGTTTTGTTTAAATGCTTCCGCTAAAATTCTTAATTCATAATCTTTAAAATTTTTACCTTTAATAAATTTTTCAAAATTATTAGCACTTACAAAATTTTTAAAGTTATATCCTTTTACAATATATAAAACTTGAATTTCCATTTTTATTTCCTCTTGTTGTTTTCTTTATATTTTAATTATATACCATTATTTTCTATTTGTCAATAATAAAATTAAAAAAAGAAATAGAATTGAGTTCTATTTCTCTTTAAAAATATGTAAATTAAATATAAAATTCAACCATTTCTTCTTCAGCACTTCCGGCATTTAAGACATTCATGCCTTTAATTTTTGAATTTAAAATATTTTCATCAAAATCATCGTAACTTCTATGACCTTCTGCAATTGTTTTACCTTTAGAAGAAATTATATAATAAAGATCTTCTGCAACTATATCAGATGCTTCTTTAAAAGTTTTACCATTAAATTTATTTAAATCGTTATATATATAATTATTGCCATCTCCATAAATAGTATCTTCAAAAACGGCCCCTTTTATTTGAGATTTTCTTCTGGTTAATTTATTTTTGATTTTAGTTTCATAATTATGTAAGATTTCTTCTTCATTATTATTCAATTCTCTTATATCGTGTCCAAGAGTAGTTCCAACAAAATTACTTTTTTTTCTTGAATCCACTTCAAATTTAATATTATCAGTATTATCTAAATCAAAATAAATATTAACATCAGATTTAGCATAATCTGGATATTTAGAATCCAAACGTCCAACAGCGATTTTAGCTTCTAAATTAACTTTTATTCCTTTATCAGTAACGGTTACATTTTCATTAAGAACATGACATTTAACAGAAGGCTCACCTGTTTTAAGAGGAGGGAAACTATCAAAAACTTCTCCCATAATTTTATAAACATCTCCATAAAAGTAAGAATTTCTAATGTAATCCCTTCCTATTGCGTCTCTTTTTGGCCTTTGTTCGTTTAATTTATCAGCATATTCTTGAGCTTCAAATTCAGTAGAAAAATGTCTATTAGAATCTCCTAAAGGACAATTACCCTCTTGTGCCCTGCATATACCAGGTGTTCCGTCTTTCTTTACATGATATTTTGCCATTTTATTCACCTCATGTTTTTTAAAGAATATCAAATATTAATATGTAAATTACTATTTTTATTTGAATTGAAATAACTATAGATTTAACTTAGACCTAAGATTTCGTCTTTATGATGAATTATACATAAATTAGAAAAATGAAGTTTTTCGTACTTAATAGATAGTACGTATTATGATTAAAAATTACATCTACGAAAAATAAAATTAAAAAATTTTTATTTTTAAGGTAAATAAAAAGAGGATTCTAATGAAACCTCTATTTTATATGTTATTTTTTATTCTCTAAGTTTAATCTTATTCTTTCCATTTCATCCCAACTAATATTAGGATTTAAATAAGGGGTAACATCAACTTGATTCTCTAGACCTTTTCTGATTTGTTCCATTTGATAAAAATTAAATTCGGTACTTGCATACCAATTAACATCCAAACCTTCTTCTAAGCCATATCTGATTTCCCTCATTTGTTCCGAATTGAAATCAAAATTACTATAAATAGAAACATCAAGATTTTTTTCTAATCCTAATCTAATCTGATACATTTGGTAATCGTTAAATTCAGTTTTTGCATAATATGAAACATCTAAGCCTTTTTCTAAACCTAACCTAATATCTTTCATTTGGTCTTTATTAAATTCAGTTTTAGCATAAATACTCACACTCAAATTCTTTTTTAAACCTACTCGAATTTGGTACATTTGTTGATAATTAAATTCGGGTTTTAAATAAATAGAAATATTAATACCCTCCTCTAAACCTAAACGTATCTGACACATTTGAAGCTGATTGTATTCAGTTTTAGCGTAAATACTTACATCAAAATTCTTTTCCAGTCCTAATCTTATTTCTTTCATTTCTTCAGGTTTAAATTCGGTTTTAGCGTAAATAAATACATTAAGACCTTTTTCTAGTCCAAGCCTAATTTGTTCCATTTTAAAAGATTCAAATTCGGGTTTAGCATAAACTTCAACTTTTAAACCTCGTTCTAGACCTAAAAGAATTTGTTCCATTTGCCATTCATTAAATTCAGGTTTCGCATAGAAAGAAACATTTAAATCCTGTTCTATGCCGAATTTTATAAATCTCTTTTGCCGTAAATTATAATTATTATTTAATATAATATTATCAAATAATTCTTGCTGTTCTTTATTCATTATTTTCTCTCCAATGTAAGACGAATTTTTTGCATTTCTTCATAATTGAAACTTGGATTTAAATAAGGACTAACATCAATTTCATCTTCTAAACCTAATCTGATTTGTTCCATCTGGTAACAATTAAATTCAGGACTAGCATAACATGATACATCCACACTTTCTTCTAAGCCTAATCGAATTTGAACCATTTGTGTACTGTGAAATTCAGGTTTTGCATAAATTGAGACATCAATTCCATACTCAAGGCCCAATTTAATTTGGAGCATTTGAACACCATCAAATTCAGGTTTAGCATAAATAGAAACATCTAAACCTTTTTCTATCCCCATAATTATAAATCTTTTTTGTACGTCACCGTAATCTTGATTCAATGTAATTTTATTAAATAATTCTTGCTGTTCTTTATTCATTATTTCTTACTTTCTAATTCTAACCTAATTTTTCGCATTTCTTCCCAATAAATATTTGGATTTAAATATGTTTCAACATTGATTCCATCCTCTAATCCAAATCTTATTTGTCTCATTTGTTTATTGTTAAATTCAGGTCTTGCATATAATGAAACATCAATTTTATTTTCTAAACCTAACCTTATCTCTAACATTCTATCGCTGCCATATTCTTGATTAATGAATAATGAGACATCAACATTATTTTTTAATCCAAAACGGATTTGTTGCATTTGAGACCAATCGTAATCAGGACTAGCATAAATACTTACATCAAGATTTTTCTCTAACCCAAATTTAATTTCTTCCTTTTGAGAATTAGTAAAATTGTATTTAGATATAATTTCATTATATAAATTTTCTTGTTCTTTATCCATTTAAACCATCCATATTAAATGTTAGATTCTTTATATTTTTCATTTAAAAAATTCTTTACTTCAGATTTAAAATTACTTGATTCTATATTTTTATAATTACTAAAATCAAATCCATATTTTAAACCTGTCCGAATTAAAAACATATCCCATAAATCGAAATCTTCTTTTGCATATAAAGAAACATCTAAACCTTGTTCTAATCCAATTCTGATTTGTTCCATTTCAATGTCAAGGAAATTAGGATTACTGTAAATAGTTGGATCTATTCCATTAATAAGCCCTAATTCAATCTGATATCTTTGGTCTTCTTCAAAATAAAATTTACCAATTAAAGAATTGTAGATTTCTTTTTGTTTTTTATTTAAAGATTTTTCTTCTTTAAGCTTTAATCTAACTTCCCTCATTTCGTTCCATTCTAGGCTTGGGTTAAGGTAAGAATTGACATCTAAATTCTGTTCGAGACCTAAACGAATTTCAGCCATTTGAGAACTATCAAACTCAGGTTTCGCATAAATGGAAACATCCAAATCAGAAATTAAACCTAATTTAATTTCTCCCATTTGATAACAACTAAATTCAGGTTTAGCATAGAAAGAAACATTTAATCCGTCTCTTAACCCATAACGAATTTCAAGCATTTGGTCTCTATTAAATTCTGGATTTGCAAAAACAGTTACATTAATACCTCCAAGTAAACCTAAGTAAATTTGGTTCATTTGTTCAGGTGTAAATTCGGGTTTCGCATATACAGAAACATCCAATTTGTCTTCAAGCCCAAAACGAATTTGTCTCATTTGTTTTTCAGAGAAATTAGGGTTAAAATAATAATCTGTGTCTAAATGTTGCAACTTGCCCATATAAATTTCTTTTAATTGTTCTTGATTAAAATCTTCAATTTTATATTCTTTATTCATTTCTTTTTACCTTCTTTATTTTTATAATTTTTAATTTAAATTTAATCTTATTTTTTTCATGGTTATAAAATCAATCTCAGGGTTAGCATAAGAAGAAACATCTAATTTATTTTGTAATCCTAAATAAATTTCTAGCATTTGTTCATAATTAAATTCAGGGTTAGTAAACCAATTAATATCCAATTTATTAATTAAACCTTTTTTGATTAATTCCATTTGTTTTTCATTATATTCAAGGTTTGCATAACAAGAAACATCCAAACCTTTACTTAACCCATCTTTTATTTGTTCCATTTGATTATTATTAAATTTAGGATTTGAATAATAAGAAACATCAAGGTTCTTTTCTAAACCTGTACGAATTTTTCTCATTTGTTCCCAACCAAAATCTAAACTTGCATAAACAGAAACATCTAAAGTTTTTTCCAATCCTCGGCGAATTTCAAACATCTGCATCCAGTTAAATTTAGAATTTAAATAAATTGAGACATCAATCTTATTTACCAAACCTAACCGAATTTCTCTCATTTGTCTATAGTTATATTCTTTATTTAAATAAATTGTTACATTGAGGCCTTGTTCAATACCTAATCTAATTTGTTCCATTTGGTCATGAGACAATTCAGGTTTATTATAAATTGAAACATCAAAATTCTTTTCTAGACCTAATCTTATTTGTTTCATTTGTAAATAATTACTATAATTTGAATAAACTGAAATATCTACATTAGAAATTAAACCTAACTTAATTTCTTTCATTTCAGACCAATCATATTCTGGATTACTATATAAATTAATATTTAGTTTATCTTTTAATCCTTTACGAATTTCATCCATTTGACCCCAATCATATTTAGGTTTAGCGTAAATTGTTACATCAACGCCATCAATTAGACCTTTATAAATAATTCTTTTTTGACCTTCTGAAAAACTATATTTTACAAGAAGATTATAATATAGCATTTCTTGTTCTTTATTTAAATCCATATTTATTACCTTATATTTTTATATTTTCAATTATACAACATTATTTTTAATTTGTCAAATAAAGAAAGTAAAAATATTTTATATAAAAAATTTACTTTTAAATCTTCCATAGATTCGTTTTTGAACCATAATACGTACTATCTATTAATCATTAAAAACATCATTTTTCTAATTTATGTATAAATTATCATAAATACGAAATCTTACGTCTACGTTGAATCTACAGACAAAATGAAGGATATTATTAAGAAATAAAAACAAATGAATCTGGGTTAATCTAGAATGTCTGAGGTATATATAAAATTTAACCTTAAATATATTGAAGATCTTAAATATATTTAATTAAATTCTTTATTATTATTTTTCAAATCTGCTAAGATTTTTATTTATTAAATTCTTATTATTTAAGGTTTATATAAATAACTTATTTTTATAAGTTCATTTTGCAAAATATAAATATATAAGTTATTGTTAAATAGTAATTATTAAAAATAAGTTTTCTATTTTTTTCTTTATAGTTCAAAAAGAAACCTAAAAAAATAAAATCTTACAAATAGATATTATTGCAAAATTTAATATAAATCTAGAGTGAAATTTCAAGAAGTGATAAGTATATATACCCTACGGGCAAATTTTTCGAGACAAAAGGTTAATCTATCAACGTTTTACCTCAGAAAACATGACAAAAATTTTTCAACATAATTTCAGGTAAAACTAAAAATTTAATATAAAATCTGGGGAAAATAATTTTATTTTTTTATTTTAAGTATTGACAAAATAAAAATAGTGTTATATAATGAATACATAAAGAAAAACACGAGGTAAAAGTAAATGAATAAAGAATTAATTACAACAGGTCAAGATTTAAATTTAAAAGAAGCTCTAATAAAAACAAGTGGATTAATTTATATTGGACTAAACGAATTTTATAATGAATCAGTTTATCAGTTAAAATTAAATGGTTTAATTTAATGAGTACAAATATTGTCTTTTATGAACAAATCTGTACAACATTGAATTATAAGCCTCTTTAGTAGATTTTTTATCATCTACTATTAAATAAGAGCAGGTTGGTACTAAGTTATTATCGTTTAACAACTGTTCGCTAGACCCTGTACGAACCAACACCATTTGATTAGTTCGATTGTTATTTTTATTTAATAATGAATTGATGAGAGCAATTTTTTCTTTACGATTGCTCTTTTTCTTTTTCATTTGTTTAGGTGTAGGACTATGTTTATCTCTTAATTGGGTAATTTTATACCCATTTTTCTTTTTAGTATAAACACGGTTACCTTGTTTTTCTTTTTTCATACCAGTACGTTGAACTTGATTTAAAGTAGAAAGATAATCTCTATTCAAACGTTCACCATTTGACCACACAATATCTCTACCTGATACTTTACCCAATTCACTAGTTATAGGGTGTTCTTTACTTGTGCTCTTTGCATTTACTTTATAGATATCTATTCCATGTGTAATTAAAATTCTACTTATTGCACTCTGTTGAGCACTGTGATTCCATTTACCACCAGTAGTTTCAAGCCAATTTAATTCTTCCATGAATAAAGTAGTACAATTATTATTTTGACATAATTCTAATATTTCATTAGCCATGTGCATTGCTATTGTTTCTTTTAAATTACTAATTTTAGTATTTATTCTTTCAATATGACTTGAGCGTTTCTGCCATTTTAATAATGCTTCTTTTGGTATATAATCCGCAAATAAAAATAACTTATCAACTTCCTTATTCTTCTCTATTAATATATCCCTCTCTAAATATAAGCTATTAACTTTTTTATTTAATCTACCCAAATATTTAGAGTGTTTGTAATAATTCTGACTATATGTACCATCTGGTTTTATATATGAAAATGTGTATAAGTTGATTTTTCCTAAATCTATTGCTCCTATATTTCCAGCTTCAAAATCCTTACTCTCATAATCAAATGTTATTACTCCGTAATAATTACCATTCCTATCTTTACTAAATTTTGGCTTACTTATTCTAGCTCCACTCTGATATCTGCTTGAACTATGAATCAATATTGGAAAACTATACCATTCTGTTGTTCCATCTTCTTTATTTATCAAATATTTAAATGTACTATTATCTTCCATATAACAGGCCTGCTTATTGATAAATGCAAAATCTAATACAAATCGTGCTTCTTTTGGTAATCCAGGCACCTCTTTACATCTTTGCATATTACTAACTTTTGTTCTACTGAACTGTATATTATTATCTATGCAATATTGATAAAATTCAGAACTTGCTTTATTATCAAATAATTGTAAAGCTCTATATAATTTAATTTGGTCTTTTAAACTCTTATGTAATTGTCTTATCTGCTCCGCAAAACTGCAAAAATACCATGCAGGGTTCGGCATTCTATTCTCTCTTTTCCATTTATACTGAGTGTCTTCTCCTATTAAATTTCGTAATTCTTTCCAATATTTGGCTTTTAATAAAGTGTTGTCCAACCCTTCTATTGCTTTTCTTGTATCTTCATTAGACAATACTCTATTTAATTCTAATTGTAAATATTCATATATTTCTTTTAAATTCTTAGGAAAACCTATTTTATATACTAATTTGTGTTTCAAAAGTTCTCCTCCTGTATTATTTTCTTAGTATTATTTTACCTTATTTTTATCCTCTACATTGATTTTTTTTACTATTTTTGTTATAATCTACTAATAAGGAAAATTCTATATCTATATTATTGTCAATATTTTTCTATTTCTGTTAATATTTGTCCATATTTTGATTTGCAGTTGGTAATGATAGTTCAATTTATACTCCTTATATTCGTAAAAGTTTAATTATGAAATATAGACCTGAGCTATTAAAATAGAAAATAAAAAAAAAGAATAACTTTAATTAGTTATTCTTTTGTTTTTTTATTTTCTTTTTTTGGATTTATAGCCTAAACCTAAAGTCCCAATTACAGATGAAACTAAACCAGCTATAACTGATGATGAATTAGTGTCGGGTAGAACTTTATCTTTTTTGATTTCATCTTTACTTGTTTCAACTTTCTCAATAGTGTTTATTTCTGTATTATTTGAAGGTTCAATATATTCAGGCAATTCATTAACAACAGGAGGTAATACTAATTCACCATTATCATCAATTGGTGTGTTTGTTGATAATGAACCAGTATATTCAGGAACTTCGTTTATAGGAGCATCTGTAGGGTTTACTCCTCCATTGTATTCAGGTAATTCATCAACAACAGGAGGTAAAATCAAATTACCATTATCATCAATTGGTGTATTTGTTGATAGAGATCCTGTATATTCAGGGACTTCGTTTACAGGAGCATCTGTAGGGTTTACTCCTCCATTAAATTCAGGTAATTCATTAACAATAGGAGGAAGAATTAAATTTCCATTATCATCAACTGGTGTGTTTGTTGATAATGAACCAGTATATTCAGGGACTTCATAAACAGGTGCATTTGCAGGATTTGCACCACCATTGTATTCAGGAAGTTCATTAATAACAGGTGGCAATACTTCATAACCATTATCATCAATTGGTGTTACTGATGAAACAGTAGGATTTTTCTCCCATTTTGCATATAATGTTACAACTTCCTTATTCTTACCTAAATTATTTTTATCCTTAATTATTTCTCCATCTTGTGTTTTACTCCAACCTACAAAATGATAACCTTCTTTCACTTTTGTTGGCACTGGTAAGTCAAAATCTTTTCCAATTTCTACTTCTAAAGAATCAATATTTTCATCCGTACCTGTTTCAAATTTTAATGTATAATAATCAAAGTTTCTTTCTCTTACCCATATACCAGACAAGTTATTTGGGTCTGCCCTGTATTCTTTATTCCATTCTTCTACAGTGTAATATTTTGTTGAATTATCTTCTTTAGACCATTTATCACCATATCTATTCCCATATCTGTGCATATTTAAATAATTAAATAATTCAGTATTTAATTTAGTATTTGCAAATTTATTTCCAAGTTTTAAATGAGTTAATGATAAATTACCAAAAAACATATCATCATCAAGTATTTTTTCAACATTTGTTGTGTCCCAATTTGTTATATCTAAATATTTTAAATTTCTATTTCCATTAAATAATCCTGTCATATTCGTAACATTAGATGTATTCCATTTACTTAAATCTAATTTTGTTATATTTGGCATTAATGAAAATGAACCTGCCATATTTTTTACATTTGAAACATCCCAATTATTAATATTTAATTCGACTATATCAGACTCTTGAAACATTCCAGACATATCTTTTAGTTTACTTGTATTCCATTTACTTAAATCACCAATATTATATAATTCTGACCTGAAGAACATATTGTGAGTATTTTCAAGACTTTCAGTATTCCATTTACTTAAATCAATTTGTGAAACTTGTGAAAATTCAAACATTCCATTTGTTGATTTAAGTTTACTTGTATTCCATTTACTTACATCTAATTTTTCATCTGAGTTTATATTGTCGTCTCTTTTATATTCTGGTTCAGGTGCAGTATAATAAAACATTCCAGACATGTCCTCAACCTTTGAAGTGTCCCATTTACTTACATCTAATTTTCTCAATTTACGCATACTATGAAACATCCCGCTCATATTTTCAACATTACTTGTATCGAATTTTTCAGCTTCTATATATTCTACATTCATTAAGTAGTTAGATGATTGATGTGGACCTCCTGCAAATAAATAAGAACTGTTTTTTGGTAAGAAAATTTTGTCAGTTGTTCCAATTGCTTTAATTGTTATTGTTGAATGATTTCTCCATGTTAAATTTGAACTGTCAAAACCTTCCCTTGGAGTTAAAGTATCTTTACCAGGTTCTGGCTTAAATAACAAATAACCATTTTCATATAACTCCCAAGGTACTCCATCTTCACCTGTTTCTATTACTTTACCTTCAGGTTTCCATTCTTTTACAACTGTTTCGGTATTGATTTCATCAGCATAAGTTGATTGTGTTGGAATAGAAGTCCCAACTGAATATACTAATGCTCCTAAAATAATACCGCATTTTAAATATTTATTTATATTTTTCATTTATTAATTACCTCAAATTTATTAAAATTTAAATACTATTATATTTTTATATTTTAAATATCGGCATTTATTTTTTTAAAATTTTTGTTGACAAAAATAAAATAATAGTATATAATTAAAACATAAAGAAAAACAAAAAAGGAAGTTTTTAACAATGAAAAAATTTAAAGTAACTGAAACTATTTATTACATGAGTAGAACAAAAACTTATACTCATGAAGGTACTTTGGAAGATTTAATCAAAAATTCAAAATACACTTTTGAAATTGGCGAGAGTTACAATCCAAAAATTAATACAAATCCAAAAACAATTAAAAGCTATGTCTCTAATCTTAAAAAAGCATTAGGAGAAAAACATTGTTGTGCTGTTGATGTCTCATATATTGAAATTTAAGAAAAATAAGAGGTAATAAAAATGTTAATTATTCAAACTGGAAATATTGAAAAAACTACAGATATTCTTACATTCAAAAATACAATGCTTGAAAAAGATATCTCAAAAGAAACAGAAACTGTACTTAAAAATTTAGATGTTTTTAACCCAGAAGTTCTAATTACTGTTTCAACTAATCTTGTAATCGTTATTTTAACTGCTCGAGTTCTAGCAGCTGAATCAGGAAATCTTGACCAATTTAAAATTGAATTTATTGACGACAATGGAAATAAATTTTATCAACATTTAGATGACAGGGGAAACCTTGTTGGTGACGATGAATGTTGGAAAATTACTTACCAAAAAGACCTTATTTTCCGTCTAGTTTCTACTTTCAAAGATAAAAAATAATGGAGGACTATTAATATGGATTTACTACTACAAGAAATTGCAAAAACTTTTAATATTACAAATGAATCAATCTCATTAATTATTCAAAATTATCCTGAATTAAAACAGCAATATATTATTAACCATATTCTTACAAATTTATTTGGATTTTTAGCTTTTTCAATATTTGTTCCAATTCTCTTAATTTTCTTTTCATGGCTTTCAATCGAATCTGATACTCCTGAAAATAAAAAAAGAAACCTTATTAAAACTCAAAAATATTCTTTAATTGCAATTGTTATTATTGTTGTGCTTCTTGTTATTTTGAGTATTATTATTCCTATTCTATCTCCAGATATTATTATCATGAAAGATCTACTTAAAGTTATTAAAAATTAAAAGAAATAGAATTGAAATCTATTTCTTTTTTTATTTTTTCTGTTGACAAATAGGAAATAATAGTATATAATTAAAACATGAAGAAAAACGAAATGAAGGTAAAAGAACATGGGTAAATTCCAATTCTCAACAATTGAAAATAAAGTTGCATTAAAAAATATTTCAATGCTTATTCCAAAAGAAACCATTGATTTCTTTGGAACATCTCATCTTAAATTTAAAAAAGCAGATTCTTTCGGACATTTTCAACTTGAGGATGAAAATAAATTTGTAGATCTTTATATGTTAGCTGGGGTAATCTATTATTATTTTGAAAATAAAGAATTTCCAAATCTAACTTTTGAAGATCTTAAATTTACTAAAAATGAAATTATTAATTATTATAAACTAGATAATTATAAAGAATTGGAAAAGCTCAGAAAACTTGCAATCAATAAAGAATTTGATAATGAATTTATTGATAGTCAAAGAAACTATACTACTGATAAAACTCCAATTAAATTAATCTTATCAGAAAATTCAGATCTCTATAATTATGAAAATCGTAAATTTGGTTCTGCTTCTATTCAATTTGGAGGTAAACCATTTATTCGTGAAATCTATTAAAAAATTATAGATTTTTAAATAAAGGAAATTGAGATAATGAAAAAAATTCCAGAAGAAAATATTAAAGATGTACTAAGAAAAACTTATTCAGATGTTGATTATTTAAAAGTTACTTATAATAACGATTATATTATTATTAAATGGTTTCATAGTTATGGTACAACTTCAAAATTTAAGATTATTCCATACAGTGATAAGCCTATTAATTATAAATGTAATTCAGTTTATTTTGAAGATATTTTTGAATTTGAAGCTGAAAAATTTGAAATTCTATTAATTGAACCTGGATTTTATTAAAAATATAAAAAGAAAAATATTTGAGGTAAGGTAAGTAATAATGAATTTAAAAGAAATATGTAATGTCTATTTTTTAAATTATAAATTTAATAATAAACAATTAACAGAGCTTAAACTTGGAAAAACTCATAAAGTAAATTATTTTATTTATGCTAAACCTGAATTACATTATTTGCAAATGCAATTAGTACGTTTAGCTTTAGAAAAAGGGTTAGATGTAACTTTACTTATTAATTCAAAATTTAATCCTAGGCAAATAGCAGAAATTCATTTAGGTTTAGAGAAAAACCTTGATGTTTCTATTTATTCTAATTCTGAGTTTACATGGGAACAAATGTACCAAATTCGTGAAGGTCTAGAAAAGAAACTTAATGTAGAAATTTATGCGAAATCAGAATTTAATTGGGAACAAATGTTTCAAATTAGATTGGGTTTAGAACAGGGTTTGGATGTATCATGGTATGCGAAACCTGAATTTACTTATCAACAAATGATTGCAATTCGTTTTGGGTTGGAAAATGAGTTAGACGTTTCATGGTATGCAAAACCAGAATTTAACCCTAACCAAATGAGAGAAATTTACTTGGGATTAGAAAAGAAACTTAATGTAAGTATTTATGCTAAGCCCGAATTTGATTGGAAACAGATGTTCGAGATTCGTACAGGGTTAGAAATTGACGTAGATGTTACTGTTTATGCTGATTGGAAATTTAATAGTAATAAAATGAGAGAAATTCTTGTGGCGTTAGAACAAGGTTTAGATGTAAATTATTATGCTAATCCTGAATTACATGAATTTCAGATGAAAGAAATCAGATTAGGTTTAGAAAAGAAACTTGATGTAAGTATTTATGCTAAGCTTGAATATACTTGGAGACAGATGAAAGAAATTCGTTTAGGTTTAGAATCTAATTTGGATGTTGATTATTATCTTAATCCTTCACTGAATTTTAAAGAAATGGAAGAACGCCGTACTAATTTGTCGATGGATAAATTTTTTGCAAATAAATTATAAATTGAAATCGAGGTAAAAAAAGAGATAGATCTTAATTCTCTTTCTTTTTTTATTTCTATATTTTTTTATTTTTCTATTGATAATAAGAGAATAATAGTATATAATTAAAATGTAAATATAAAGAAAAACGAAATCTGAGGTAATGAATATGACGATAGTTATGGATAAACAAATTATTTTTTCAAATATTGAACAATGGGAAGAATTTTGCAATTATGCTAATTCAAATCTAGAATGGTCTAATCCATTACTTGGTAAATTTGAAACTTGGCATTTTAATGAATTTCGTAAAACTGATAATCCATTTGATAAAAATGGAATGGTTGATTATCTTTTTATTGGAATTAAAGGTAAAAAAGTTTATATTTATGTCCATCGAACTCCAACCGATAAAGAACTAGAGGAATTAATGTTTTCGAGCGAAATCTTAAAATAATCTAATAGAAATAGATCTTAATTCTATTTCTTTTTTTTAGTTGAAAAATCCATAATAATATTATATAATAAAAATAAAAAGGAGAAGAAAATGAACTTAACAGATATAGATAGTTTTTTTGATAAATCTGATAGTAAAGATGTTATAGGAATTAATTTTGACAAATCAATTCAACCATTAGACGATTTCAAATATAATGATGAATTACCTGAAAATGCTGATGTTTGGTTAAATCTAGAAGCAATTAGTTCATCCTATGACTATACAGATCTAAAATTTTCAATGACTCGGGTAAAAGATAAATATTATGTTTTTGTTGATGAGTACCAAAAATACTCAAAAAATTATAATTATTTTAATACTTATAATAATAGTCAGGATGCTATTGATTTCATTATCAATACTTTGAAAAGCCAAGCTAGATATGAAGATTTAAATAAATGGCTAATTTATAAAGCTTAAAAATTTAAAAGAAATAAATATTAAATTTATTTCTTTTTTTTATTTTCTCTAATTTGAAATATTTTTCACTTTTAAATCTTCCATAGATGCAATTTTGAACCATAATACGTACTATCTATTAACCATGAAAAACACCATTTTTCTATTTTCTGTATAATTCATCATAAATACGAAATCTCACGTCTACGTTGAATCTACAGACAAAAATTATTTTTTATTTTTTTTGATTTTTCTATTGACAAATACAAAACAATAATATATAATTAAAACATAAAGAAAAACAACAGAGGTAAATAAACATGAAACTAACTACAATCGAAAAACGAGCAATCAAAAATGAAATTAAAAAAGAAAAAGCTCCACGAGTGCTAAATTTCGATAAAGAAATTACTCTAAAGAAAAATGAAAATCTTACAGTGAGTGAAATTCAAGATAAAGTAAAAGCTAGCATTAAAGCAAACAAAGAATTTGTCTCTGATGAACATCTTCGTTTCCAAATTCGTCTTGATAATCTTAAAAAACAAAAACTCACAGAAATTAAAAATCAGCTAAGTCAAAAACACAACATTAACCTAACAGATAAATTTATTGCAACTGTTTCGGCTCACACTAAAAATGAAAATGAGCTAGTAAAAACTATTGAACAAATTATTAAACTTGTAAATCCTAATAAAATTACAAATCTAAAAGAAATTAAGAATATTACTTCTTACACTGTTTTTAAAGCTAAAATGGATATTCGTAAAGAAAATCGTAAAATTGAAAAAGAGCTTGAATCTCAAAAAATCACTTTTAAACAATTCCTTATGGATAATCCTAATCTTACAATTAAAAATGCAAAAAAACAATTTGAAGATCTAAATAATAATATTAATAGTCAAACAAAACAAGATGACGATATTACTGTTATTAAAACTCTATTTGTTAATGTACTAAAAGATTTCTCGGATAATCCAGAAAAACTATTTGATGTTTTTGCTAAAATTTCTAATCTAAAGAATATTACAAATGGAAGCAAGACTAATTACAATAAAACTATTGAAAAAATTACTACTCAATCAGTTTCTATTCTTAAAGTTTTCTCTAAAATTTAAGGTAGTTAATTAAACTATCTTTTTTGAATAAATAAAAAGAAGAGGTAAATAAAATATGAGTTTAACAAAAGGATTAAATATTTATTTTAATATTATTACTCATAAATATAGTAAAGAACAATTTCAACAAATTTTATTAGGTAAAAAAAGAAATATTGATGTTTCCATTTATTCTAATCCTAAATTTGGATGGAGACAGATGCAAGAAATTCGTTTTGGATTAGAAAGAAATCTTAATGTTTCTATTTATGCAAACCCTGAATTTACTTTTTATCAAATGGAAGAAATTAGGTTAGGATTAGAAAATAAACTGAATGTGAGTATTTACGCTAAACCTGAATTTTATCCTAGGCAAATGAGACAAATCAGGTTAGGTCTAGAAAATAATATTGATGTCTTAATTTTTTCTAAAGTTGAATTTAATAGTTACCAAATGGAAGAAATAAGGTTGGGACTTGAAGGTAATATTAATGTTTCAATCTTTGCTAATCCAGAATTTCATTGGGGTCAAATGGCACAAATCAGAGAAGGATTAGAAGAAGGGTTAGATGTTTTATTATATGCCAAAACTGAATTTTATGCTTTACAAATGGAACAAATACGTAGAGGCCTAAAGAAAGGTTTAGATATTTCTATTTATGCTAATCCTGAATTTGATTATGGACAAATGAGAGAAATTAGATTAGGTCTTGAAGATTGTCTTGAAGTGTGTTGGTATGCAAACCCTGAATTTAGTGAATGGCAAATGACACAAATTCGTGTGGGTCTAATTTATAATTTAAATGTAAATTTATATGCTAAACCTGAATTTAATGAATACCAAATGGAACAAATTAGGATTGGTTTAGAACAGGGTCTAAATGTAAATTCTTTCCTTTATCCAACTTTAACTGCTTCTGAAATGAAATCTCATCGCAATAATTTATTAATTAATAAACAAATTGAAATTAAGGAATAGAATTAAGTTCTATTTCTTTTTTATTTTTATTGTTGACAAACAGGGAATAATGTTATATAATTAAAATATAAAGAAAAACAAAAAAAAGAGGTAATTTAAATGAAAAAACAAATAATAACTAATTTTTTGGTGGCAGTTTTATCTGTTGGGGTATTGTTGCTCTTCGCAATTGCAATTAATGTCCTTTATGCTTATCTTGTAGCTACTTTACTTTCATGGATTCTAGGTTTTGTAGAAATTTCAACAATTATTGGATATTCAACATTTAAATTTATTTTTGTAATATCTCTAATTATTGTTTTCTTCTTTAATAAGTCTAATAAAAAATGAAGTAAGAAATAGAAATAGAATTAAATTCTATTTCTTTTTTGTTTTCTATTGACAGGTAGAAATTAATAGTGTATAATGAATATATAAAGAAAAACGAAAGAAGAAATAACTATGATTTTAATTTTAGTTTTAATTGGAATACTTTTTATAATCTTTAATGAAATAAAACATCTTTCATTAACTAATCCCTTAAAAGAAATTCCTAATATTCAAAATGCAAAAGAAATTAATGTAAGTTCTTATGTCACTCCTCTTTCTGATAAAGAATTAGAAGAGCTTTGGCTTGAATTGGATTGGAAAAAATAAAGTAAATTAAAGGGTTTCTATTCAAGAAACTCTTTAATTTAAATAAAAGGTAAATAAAAATATGAATTTAACGGCTAATATTTATTCTAATTATAAATTTGAAGCCCTCCAAATGAAAGTAATTCGTAGAGGTCTAGAACAAAATTTAGATGTTTCCATTTATGCAAAACCCGAATATACATGGAAACAAATGAATGAAATTCGTATTGGTTTAATGGGTAAATTGGATGTAACATTGTATGCGAAACCTGAATTTGATAATGCTCAAATGACTGAAATTCGTAGAGGGGTACAAAATAAAATTGATGTTACACTTTATTTAAATCCTGCTATTAAATGGGAAGAAATGCAAAGAATAAGATTGGAACTTGAAAGTAATGAATAAAGAACAACAATTAATCTATAATGAACTTATATTTAAATATAATTTTAATATATTGCAAAAAGCAGAAATTAAATTAGGGTTAGAAAAAGAATTAAATATTTCCATTTATGCCAAACCAGAATTTAATGAATTTCAAATGTGCCAAATTCGTGCAGGTTTAGAAGAAGATTTAGATGTAAGTTGGTATGCTAAACCTGAATTTAATGAAAAACAAATGGTACAAATAATGAGAGGTTTAGAAGATGGTCTTGATGTAAGTATTTATTCTAAACCAGAATTTACTTGGTTACAAATGCAATTAATTTTTAATGGGTTAAAATCTGGTATTGATGTCTCCTTATATGCCAAAGCTGAATTTGATGGACCTAAAATGAATGAAATCTTTGATGGGTTAAAAAGTAATTTAGATGTAAGTTGGTATGCTAAACCTGAATTTAATTTTTTACAAATGGAACAAATTAAGTTGGGTATTAAACATGGAATTGATGTTACACTTTATTTAAATCCAAGTATTAGCAATGAAGAAATGGAAAGAATAAGATTAGAACTAGAAGGTAATAAATAATGAATAAAGAACAACAATTAATCTACAATGAAATTATATCTAAACATAATTTTAATGAAAAACAAAAAGAACAAATTATGTTGGGATTACAGCATAATCTTGATGTTTCAATTTATAGTAAGCCTGAATTTGATAATAAACAAATGGAACAAATTTGGCTAGGTTTAGAAGAAGAATTAGATGTTTCAATTTATGCCAAATCAACTTTTAATTATTTTCAAATGGAAGAAATCCGAATGGGGCTAGAAGATGGCCTTGATGTTTCTTATTATGCAAACTCTGAATTTAATAATAAACAAATGGAAGAAATCCGTGAAGGTTTAGAAGAAGGTCTTGATGTTTCTTATTACGCAAAACCTGAATTTACTGAATGGCAAATGACACAAATTAAATTTGGACTTATGGATGATTTGAATGTCTCTATTTATGCAAAACCAGAATTTAATTATCAACAAATGCACGAAATTCGTTATGGCTTATTAGGCGGACTGAATGTAAGTATTTATAATAAACCTGAATTTGACGATTATCAAATGAATCAAATTCGTTTAGGTCTTGAAAATGATTTAGATGTGAAAATTTATGCAAAAGAGGAATTTGATGGCTCTCAAATGGAAGAAATCCGAATTGGTCTAGAACAGGAACTCAATACTTCAATTTATGCAAATCCAGAATTTACATGGGAACAAATGAAACAAATAAGACTCGGTTTAGAAGGTAATCTTGATGTTTCTATTTATTTAAATTCAAGTATTGATTGGCTGGAAATGTTTGAAATAAGATTAAAATTAGAAAGTAAGAAATAATGAATCCAGAAGAAGAAAAAATCTACAATGAACTTATTTCTAAATATAATTTTGATGAAGTGCAAAAATCAGTAATAGAAATAGGTCTTATGCAAAATCTTGATGTGACTTGTTTCTCTAAACCTGAATATGATTGGAAACAAATGAATGAGTTTCTTTATGGTTTAGAATCAGGCTTAGATGTATCATGGTATGCAAACTCTGAATTTAATTCTTATCAAATGGAGCAAATTCGTGAAGGTTTAGAGAAAAATCTTGATGTTAGTATTTATGCTAAATTAGAATTTGATTATAAACAAATGGCTCAAATTCGTCAAGGCCTAGAAAAAGGAATTAATGTTTCTATATATGCTAAACATGAATTTACTTATGAGCAAATGAAACAAATTCTTTTAGGGTTAGAAAAGAAATTAGATATTTCCATTTATGCAAATTATAAATATGATTGGCAACAAATGGAACAAATCCGCTTAGGTTTAGAAAAAGAACTAAATGTCTCATTATATACTAAACCTGAATTTAACTTTTACCAAATGAATGAAATTCGTAAGGGGCTAGAAAAGAATATTGATGTAACTGTTTATTCTAAACCTGAATACTCTCATGAACAAATGCTACAAATTAGATATGGGTTAAACTCTAATGTAGATGTTTCTATTTATGCTAAACTAGAATTTAATCATAATCAAATGTATGAAATTTGTTTAGGTTTAGAAAATAAACTGAATGTGAGTATTTACGCTAAACCTGAGTTTACATGGGAACAAATGAGCCAAATTCGACTAGGATTACAGAATAACTTGAATGTTTCTTTATATACTAGACCTGAATTTTCTTGGATGCAAATGAAAGAAATACGTTTTGGCTTAGAAGCGGGATTAAATGTTGAACCTTATTTAAATCCAGGTATTGAATGGAAAGAAATGAAAAGAATCAGGTTGGAACTAGAAAGTAATGAATAAAAAACAACTATTAATCTATAATGAACTTATATCCAAATATAATTTTAATAAAGAACAAAAACGGCAAATTCTCTTAGGAATTAAATTAAAATTAAATGTCTTTATATATGCTAAACCCGAATATAATCATTTGCAAATGTCTGAAATTCGTAGAGGTCTCGAGCTTAATCTCGATGTTTCTTTGTATGCAAAACCTGAATTTGATTATGACCAAATGTGGGAAATTCGTTTAGGTTTAGAAAAGAATCTTGATGTTTCATTATATTCTACAACTGAATTTAATTGGGAACAAATGCTACAAATTAGATATGGTTTAGAAAACAGTATTGATGTTACTCTTTATTTAAATCCTGGTATTAAATGGGAAGAAATGCAAAGAATCAGGCTAGAACTAGAAAGTAATAAATAATGAACGAAGTACAACAATTAATCTATAATGAACTTATATCCAAATATAATTTTGATGAATGGCAAAAATCAACAATAGAAATAGGTCTAGAAAAGAACCTTGATGTGACTTGTTTCGCTAAACCTGAATATGATTTTAAACAAATGACTGAGCTTATTTATGGCTTAGAATCAGGTATAAACGTTTCATTATATGCTAATCCTGAATTTAATTCTTTACAAATGAATCAAATTAGGAGGGGATTAGAATCAGGTATAGATGTCTCATTATATGCAAAAACTGAATTTACTTGGAGTCAAATGTCTGAAATTCGTAACGGTTTAGAAAAGAATCTTGATGCTTCTATTTACGCAAAACTTGAATTTAACGAAAAACAAATGGAACAAATCCGTTTGGGTGTAAAAGAAGGTCTAAATGTTTCATTATATACCAAACCTGAATTTAATTCTTTACAAATGAACCAAATTCGTAAAGGTTTAAAGCGTAATCTTGATGTCGTTGTTTATGCTAAACCTGAATTTAATTATTATCAGATGCGTGAAATTCGTGAAGGCCTTGAAGATAATATAGATGTAACTTATTATTCTAAACCCGAATTTAATAAATGGCAAATGAATCAAATTAGGAGGGGTTTAGAATCAAATGTAAATGTCTTAATTTATGCTAAACCAGAGTTTAAAGACGAACAAATGTCCCAAATTCGTTATGGGTTAGAAAATAATCTTGATGTGACTTATTATACTAACCCTGAATTTGGCTGGGAAGAAATGACTGAAATTTTTATTGGCATAGAAAAGAATCTTGATGTTTCAATTTATGCTAAACCTGAATTTGATTATGGACAAATGAAAGAAATACGTAAGGGTCTAGAAAGAGAATTGGATGTATCATGGTATGCGAAACCAGAATTTAATTTTTTACAAATGAAACAAATCAGAAAAGGCCTAGAAAAGAATCTTGATGTTACTCCGTATTTAAATCCTAATATTACTTGGTACGAGATGAATAAATTAAGGGAGGAAATAGAAACTAATGAATAAAGAACAACTGTTAATCTATAATGAACTTATATCTAAATATAATTTTAAAGAAGAACAGAAAGAACAAATAAAATTGGGTTTAGAAAATAATGTTAATGTTTCTATTTATACAAATCCTAAATTTGATTGGAAACAAATGAAACAAATAAGGTTAGAATTAGAAAAAGGTTTAAACCCTGTAGAAATTTCAAAATATGTAAATCCAATATATTCTATTCCTCAAATGTACGAATTATTTAGAGGTCTGGAAAGAAATTTAGATGTGACCTATTATGCTAATCCAGAATTTAATACTAACCAAATGATTGAAATTCGTTATGGAATGTTAGGTGGTGTGAATGTAACTATTTATGCCAAACCTGAATTTAATGAATTTCAAATGCAAGAAATAAGGTTAGGCCTAGAAAGTAATATTGATGTCTCAATTTATGCTAATCCTGAATTTGATTATCGACAAATGGTACAAATACTTAAAGGATTAGAAAATAATATTGATGTTACTACCTATTTAAATCCTACTATTGAATGGGAAGAAATGGAACAAATAAGATTAGAACTAGAAAGTAAGAAATAATGAATCAAGAACAAGAAATAATCTATAATGAGCTTGTATCTAAATATAATTTTGATGAACACCAAAAAAATCAAATTAAATTAGGCTTAGAAAAAAATATTGATGTTTCTATCTATGCAAATCCTAAATTTAATTGGAGACAAATGCAAGAAATCCGTTATGGACTTTTAAATGGTATTGATGTCTCTATTTATTTAAATCCAGAATTTAATCGTTATCAAATGCAAGAAATCCGTAATGGTCTCGAACTCAATCTTGATGTCTCTTTATATGCTGTCCCAAACTTTGATTTTCTTCAAATGGAGGAAATTCGTATAGGACTACAAAAGAATCTTAATATTTCCTTATATGCAAAAACTGAATTTAATAATCGTCAAATGAAAGAAATTCGTTTTGGTCTAGAAAATAATATTGATGTTAGTTCTTATTTAAATCCAAATCTTTGTTGGGAAGAAATGCGTATAATTGGATTAAAATTAGAAAGTAAGAAATAATGAATCAAGAACAAGAAATAATCTATAATGAACTTATATCTAAATATAATTTTAATGAAAAACAAATGAAACAAATACGTTTAGGTATAGAAAGTGGTTTAAATGTTTCCTTATATGCTAATCCAGAATTTAATATTGGACAAATGTTGCAAATTAGATTAGGTTTAATGCAAAATTTAGATGTAACTATTTATGCAAAACCTGAATTTGAATGGGAACAAATGGAAGAAATTCGTTTAGGCTTAGAAGAAAAATTAGAAGTCTTATGGTATGTAAACTCTGAATTTACATGGGAACAAATGTTACAAATTCGTGGAGGTCTAGAAAAGGGATTAGATGTTTCCATTTGTGCTAAACCTGAATTTGATGAATTACAAATAATCCAAATAATTGAAGGATTGGAAAGTAATGTTGATGTGACACTTTATTTAAATCCTGGTATTGATTGGAAAGAAATGCAAAGAATAAGATTGGAACTAGAAAGTAATGAATAAAGAACAATTGTTAATCTATAATAATCTTATATCTAAATATAATTTTGATAATGACCAAAAAACTCAAATTCGTAAAGGTCTAGAAAAAGGATTAAATGTGGAAATTTATGCTAAACTTGAATTTAATAAGTTTCAAATGCAAGAAATAATGTTAGGGTTAGAAAGAAATGTAAATGTCTTGATTTATGCTACACCTGAGTTTAATGAAAATCAAATGTCTCAAATTCGTTATGGCTTAGAACAAGGATTGGATGTTTCTATTTATTCTAAATCTGAGTTTTATAGCTCTCAAATGAATCAAATTCTGTTAGGCCTTCAAAATAAATTAGATATTTCTTTATATGCAAGACCTGAATTTAATTCTTTACAAATGGAAGAAATACGTAAAGGTTTAGAAAATAAGATTAATGTGAACTATTATGCAAACTCAGAATTTAATTTTTTACAAATGGAACAAATCAGGTTAGGTTTAGAAAAGAATATTGATGTTACACCTTATTTAAACCCAGGTATTAAATGGGAACAAATGGAAAAAATAAGATTAGAACTAGAAAGTAATAAATAATGAATCCAGAACAACAATTAATATATAATAATCTTATATCTAAATATAATTTTGATGATGAACAAAAAAAACAAATTCGTAAAGGCATAGAAAAAAGTGTAGATGTAAGTGTTTATGCTAAACCGGAGTTTGATTGGGAACAAATGTTTGAAATTCGTTCAGGTTTAGAAAAAGGCTTAGACGTAACATTGTATGCAAATCCTGAATTTACATGGAAACAAATGATACAAATTCGTTTTGGCCTCGAACAGAATCTTCAAGTTTCTATCTATACTAAATCTGAATATAATAATGAACAAATGAAACAAATTCGTCAAGGTTTAGAAAGAAATCTTGATGTTTCGTTTTATGCTAATCCTGAATTTACATATTGGAAAATGGAACAAATAAAAAGAGGTCTAGAACAAAACTTAGATGTGTCATGGTATGCTCAACCTGAATATAATACTAAACAAATGAATCAAATTCGTCTGGGCCTACAAAATAATGTTAATGTCTATTTATATGCAAATCCTGAATTTGATTGGCAACAAATGGAACTAATCAGGTTAGGTTTAGAAAGAAATATTGATGTCTCTATCTATGCTAATCCTAATATTGATTACAAAGAAATGGAAACTATTTTTGAATCCTTAATCTAATAGAAATAGATCCAATAGCTATTTCTTTTTTATTGAATTTATAAACCTTAAATTTTTTTTATTTTTTTTGTTTTAAGTATTGACAAACATAAAATAATGTTATATAATGAATACATAAAGAAAAACAAAAGGAAATATAAAAAATGAAAAATCAAATTGCAATCCGTGCTTACTACTGGAATAAAGAACCTCAAGTCTACACTGGAACACTAGAAGAATGGCAAGAATATCTAAATCGTGAAATCAAAACAGCTGAAGATATAATCAAAGGATTTAAATATAAAGAATCTTGTCTTGATAAAGTTAAAGTTGCTCTTCGTTATAAAAAAGATGAAGCTAAATCTATTGAACCTCTTATCCGTGAAATCCGTGCTGAAAAAGAAAGAAAAGAAAAAATGCTACAAGAACAACGTGCAGAAGAACAATGTCTTAACCACCAAAAATATGTAGAAGAACTACTTTTGAAAAATCCTATTATCCAACTTGGTAAATCAACTGTTATCTCAGGTAAAAATTTCTTTAAAGTGGAATTTGAACTTGAAACAGATGAAACTGTAACCCGTGAAATCCTTGACACTATAAAAGAAGAAACTGGTCTAAATGTCCGTATCCGTATTGCTGTAATTAATCATGAATTTGAATATGCTGATGTAGATCCAATTAATGATGGATATGGTGGCTACGAATTTAAAGAAGTTGTTAAAGATGTCCAATCTTATGTTGAATATGAAGAAACTATTTATTAGTAAAAATATATTAAAGAGGTTTATTAAATAACCTCTTTTTTTATATGTGAAAATATTTATCTTTAAATTGATTTGTTGCCGATATTTAAATTAAAATTTAAAAAGGTGATTATAAATGAAAAATATAAACAAATATTTAAAATCAAGTATTGTTTTGACTGCATTTGTATATTCAGTTGGAACTACTATCCCAATGCAATCTACTTATGCAGATGAAATTAATACAGAATTAGTAAATAATGAAACCATTAAAGAATGGAAACCTGAAGGTAATATAATTGCACAAGGTGAAGATGGTGTACCTTGGGAATTATATGAAAATGGATATTTACTATTTAAACCTGAACCAGGTAAAGAAATATTAAGTAAAGTTGATTCTGATGGACGTTTTGAGGCAACAAAATTATTCGGATATTTAAACACACAAGAAAGTAAAGAATTTAAAGATAAAATAAAAGCAATAAGTTTTTCAAGTAAAACTTATTTACCTGGATACCCACCTAATCTTTTTGGGAAATTTGAAAATTTAGAATTTTTTGATGGGGAAAATTTAGATGTATCAAAAATTGATTCTTTACATACTTTATTCCTTGGAGATGAAAAATTAAATAATATTAAATTAGAAAATTGGGATGTAAGTCATATAAGAACATTTAGAGGAATGTTTGCAGATACAGCGATTAAAAAATTAGATTTAAGTAAATGGAATTTTAGTGAAGCTCCAAATGCAACTAAAGAAGATTTGTTTAGAGGTGCAGAGTCTTTAGAAGAAATTACCCTGCCCGAATCTTTCTTTAATTTAACTGAACGAGACAAAAAATATTTTGAAAATGAAAATAACATTTCAATTTTTAGTCTTACTGGGTTGGATTTTATTCATCAAAAAACAAATATACATAATGATAAATGGGTAAGAAAAGAAGATAAAAAAGAAATTAATGATTTTTCTGAATTGAAAATGAATGATAAAAGTAACGCTGGTACCTGGACAAGAAGATACAAAAGAATAGTATTTAGAGATCTAGATATAAAAGATATTGTCTCTTTTGATAATGAATTAAATAATCAAGAATTACCTCTTCCAAAAAATCCTCCTCTAAACGAAGATAATAATATTGTATTTAAAGGTTGGACAAATTTTGAATTTAGATGGGATAAACCTAAAAAAATATATAAAACGGTAGGAGATGTCCTAAATGCTTATGAAGGAAAAGAAAATTATTATTATGTTGATTTAGTGCCTGAATGGGGAACAATTCGAGATAATACAAAAAAAGAAACAAAAATTATTCCTATTGAAACAAAATATATCCCAAATCCTGAACTGGAACCTAACAAAAAAGAAATTGAAAGTAATGGAAAAGAAGGACAAAAAGAAATAGTTACAACTTATCAAGTTACTCCAATTACTGGAGAATTAACTAATCCTTCATCAACTGAAAATATTATTACTCCTATGCAACCTAAAATTATTAAAGTTGGGACTAAACCTAAAATTGAAATCATAAAAAATAATAATCAAACAATTGAAAGAACTACTAATTATTCAGTTAATGAAAAAACAGGTGAACTAACTGAAACAATTACTGATAAATTAATCTCAATTAACACTCCATTAATATCTAATCCTAATGGAAATGATGAACCTGAATTAAATATAAATAATAAGCCAGAATATAAAGAAAATGTTTCAACAAATATAACAATAGATGAAAAAGAAAATGAAATCTTACCACCAATTGTTGATAAATTGCCCGAATTTAATGGAGGTGTAAATTCAATTGAACCACCAGTGACAGAAAAACCTGAATACACAGGTACATTATCAACAAATACACCAATTGATGAAAATGGAAATCTAATTTTACCTCCTGTTGTTGAAAAACCTGAATTTAATGGGAGTGTAAATTCAACTGAACCTCCAGTGGAAAATAAACCTGAATACAAAGAACCTATCTCAACTAATACACCTGTTGATGATAATGGAAATTTAATTCTTCCTCCTGTTGTTAATGATTTACCTGAATTTAATGGAAATATAAATCATACAGAAACCCTTGTAAATGAGGTCTCTGAAAATACTGTACCTTCAAATAATTCAAAAAATACTGAAAAACTAAAATCAACTAAAGAAGAAATTAAGAAAGAAAGAGAATTACCTAATACTAATTCAACATCTATCCTAACAACTTTAGTTTCATCTGTAATTGGTACTTTAGGTTTAGGATATAAATCAAAAAGAAGAAAATAATAAATAAGAAGTAGAAATTAATCTACTTCTTTTTTTTATATAGTTACTAAAAATCATAATAAATAATAAAAATTAGATATTAATGAAAATTAGATTTTGAATAAACATATTATATATGTAATATTCAGCGTAACTACATACGCTTCTACTTATCCAGTTTTGGTATAAAACCTCATTTTTCTGAATAACTACTTTTTTAAAATAATAATTTTTTACCATTAGTCTTGACGAGGTCTATGATTCTAATGTTTATAATTAAATTACTATTCAATTTTACCTTAATTTTGATTATTTATCAATAAATTAAATTAAAAATTATTATTTTGTAAATTTACATTTAATACAAAAACAAAAAAAGAAACTTATAAAAAGTCTCTTTTAATCAAATAATCTTTTTAATCCTTTATCCTCTTTTTTACCTTCTATTGTTATCCTTAATTCTCCATCCTTATTATATGGTCTAATATCTTTACCATAATGACCAAATGCCTTCTTCTTTGTGCCTTCTATCTTCCTATATTCAATCTTGCTTATTGTGGATTTTGAATCAAACTTACCATTTATTATAATATTATCTCTGCTTATTATAATATTACGTTTTTCAAAATTATCATCTTTCTCTGCTAAAATTATACCTTCAATCTTATTCTCTCCTAATTTACTTAAATATAAATAATTAGGTCCTAATAATTTTCCTCCACCGAATTTTATATTATAACCACTTATAAATTTTATATTGTATTCATCTTCTATATATATATTTATATTTACCCCAATATCTTTATTATAAACTTCTTTCCAACCATTAATACTAACATATTCATCTTCTATTATATATCTTGAAATAAGAAAATATCCGCCAATAAATAATACAGAATTAAGAAGAAACAAAATTATTATATTCCTAGATTTTTTTCTTACCTTTATCCCTGCCTTGCTTAATTTTAATAACCGTAAATTTAATACTACTGAAACTACAAAACTTACTGTCCCTATAACCATGCAAATGTTTAATAAATTATCCCCAGTTAATAACCATTCTATCATTTCTATCTTGTCCTTTTTATCTATAATGTTTAATTCTATTTTACCCTGTTTTAAATAGAAATACCTTCAATTCATTATATTCTTAATCTCTATTAAAACTATAAAATATTATAAACATAAATTTATATCTGACTTAAGGTTTAATTCCATCCTTATTGAATTAAATTAAAATGAAAAAAAATAAATTATATTGAGTAGGTCTATTAAATAAAATTAAAACTTATAAATTATAATCTAATAAATATTAATCCTTAATTTTCAATCCTTATAATTTCTGAAAATTTAAATCATTAAAAATCTATTATAACTACCTTAATAAATTATCTAATTATCTAAAATCTTAATTTACATTTTATTTCACATCTTATCCAAATTATAAATCCACAAAAAATTAAATCTTTAAATCCTAAAAAAATAAATCCTAAATTTAAATGACCTGAGACCTATAATTAAATCTTTTACCTAAAAAATTTTTAAATCAATTTTATAAATTTTTATCTAAAACAAAAAAAAGAAAAAACAAAAAAAGAAAAATCTACCCTCCCATTGGGAACTTTAACCATCCAACTTTTTTCTCCATATCAGCGCGTCTCGTCCTCCGCATCCTACCATCTCCTGCTCCATCTCCTTCCGTCCCGAGGTCTCACCTCCTCAACACCTTTCCATCCCAGCATCCTTTGCCCTATCCTTAAGTTCGCAAGGTCTCTTATTCCTTGTGATTATGAAGATTCTAGTTATGAGGTCTTCGACAGCTCTTTCCATCGCATTGAGAATAAGTTTAATATATTTATGAACTTGAGGTCTATGTTATATATTGATTTATATCCTATCCTTGAAGTTATATCTATTTAAGGTTAAATATCTTATATGAAGACCTTATATAACAGAGTAATATAATGATTAATATGTTGAACCAAAGGCTTCAATATATTAATTATCATATTACGGGATGCCAATCCTATTCTTGATGTAGAAAGACTATTTATGAGTTTAATCCTACAACAAGATCTATTATCTATATTTTATCAATAATCAATATTAGAGTGTAGTTCACATCCTTCGCCAATATCCTCTAATTACACATCATTATATATTTATTTCATAATATATAACTCTACGTAATTCTCTAATATTGGCTCTTATAGATATATCCCTTTATCCAGTTCTTGCCTGCCAGAGCTTACTACATCTTATACATTATTCTAATCTATAAATTTTCGTAAGCTCTTCTATATCCTTTATTCCGTTATCCTAATATATTATAAATACTTTATCATTACATTTATTGTCTTCTTGTCCTATTTTATTCTCTACTTTAACGTTATTATAGATCTCTATCATTGTAGTATTTATATATATTAGAATAACTATTATAGATATTCTATTCTAATTTAGTTCGTTATCTTGTACTCTTAATTATATAGATTTTCATTTTAGTGTAACATTACAATTATTAGTGTATCATTACATTTGTTTATTGCATTTATTGTCCTCTATAGTATATTATCTGTATCATTGTAATTACTATTGTATCATTACAGGTATTAATGTATCATATTAGTTCTATTCCATTTATTTAGTGTATCATTACATTTATTTCCATATAGTATATTATTAGTGTAACATTACAGTCCTTATTGTATCATGATAGATATTATTTATATTAGGTATTATTCCTTTATTATTGGTATAACATTACAGGTATTGTTGTATCATTACATTTAGGTTGTATGAATTTCTTTAGATTGAATTGAATAGGTTTTAATGATTTTTTTTGGTGTATCATTGTAATTAGATCTCTATCATTATAGGTGTTGTATTCTATTTAGTAGTTAATTAGATATAATAGCAATAGATCTAATTAGGATAGGGACTTCGGAGAATAATGCCTGAGTTTACGAAGGTTTTATTCTATCTATTTAACCTTATAAAATTGTAGGTATATCATATAGATTAGAAATACATATAGATAGTAGATATCTTTATATAGTAGATAGGAGGTTAAATAGATATACAGCATGAGACCAGACCCAACGATTTATTAATTACAAGGATTGGAAGTAATAAATTAAATTATATTAGCTTTTCAAAGGTATTTAGCTTTGAACCTATTGAGGAAGGTAATATCTTGAACGGTAGTAAAAGATAGTAGCTTATGAGATAGAAGATAATATAGTTTATTAGGTCTGGGCGAAGGGTGTCCGAAGTCCCATACTTTAGTATTAAATTAGATACAGGCAAATGAGGAGATAATTATTGACGAATGGATGTATTTAATGTATGTAATTTTGATTGACGCGGATGTTATTTTGTTGTATATAAATATATGATATTAAACTTATAGAAAATCACTAAGTAAGACGTGATATTAAATGATAGAATAAAGTATTAAAAAAGGAGACACATATTATAATGAAAGGCGTAGATACATTCGAGGATATGTTTGAAGATTTCCTTGAGGATAATAGATCTAATGAAGAAAAATCTATAAAACAAGGTAATAATATAGTTATTTCTGATGATATAGATGATTTTTTAGATACATTTATAGAAGAGCCAGTAAGAAGTAATTTAAATATAGATAGAGAAATAGAAGATATAGATTCTATTTTAGATAATGATTATATAGATGATAATGAAGTTGAAGATATTAATTCTAACATTAGTAATTTATATAAAAGTGGTATTACAATAGGTGAAGTTGAGCAGATAGACAATAGTACAATTAATACGGATATATTAAAAATAGATTTAGATTCTATTAGATTATATAGAAGTTTCATAGTTAATTTACATATAAATACAGCTTTAGCTGATTCCCCCAGATTAAAATATTCAAAAGCGAAATATACTAGAGAAGAGTTAGGTCTACCATTTAAAGAAGATTCAGAAGAAAATAAAGATACTTTTGGGATATTAGATAAAGATAAATGTAATTTAAAAGTGGGCCAAAATGGTTTAACATTAGGAGATTATTTTTCTAATAAAAGAAAGCGAAATGAGAAAAATGTAATAAGAAATATATTAGATAATTTAGAAGATAAGACGAATGAAAAGATAAACCCTTATAGAAGAGGTGTTGAAAAGGAATCAATAGAGTTAAATAATATACAAAAGAAAGTCAATCAAGAAAAGAGGGTTAAGTCAGATGATGGTTCTGCATTTTTATCTAGATATAAAAAAGGTACAGCATTTGAAAGTAGGTTAGCTAAGAATTTAGGTATAAATAAAGAATCATTAAAGAATATTATATCTCCTAAGAGTGTATTAAGTGAAAAAGAGAAAGCAATATTATTATCATTAGGTTCTGGTGTTGATAATAGAGCTGTCAAGAAAAAAAGGAAAAATAAATATGTTGTTGTTGGAGATATGGAGGTTTTATTATATTTAGACAAGGCAAAATTAGCTTCATTAAGAAATGTTTATTATGCTTGTGGGATGAAAAAGAATTTATATTTAGAATTAAAAAGGTTAGAAAGATTAGGATTAGTACAGAATATAATAGTAACAGATGCAAAAGGTTTAAATGTATGGGGGTTAACTGAGTTGGGTGCTGCATACATTGGGAGTGAAAGACCTTTACCTAATAAGAACAAAGTAAGAGTAAGTTCATTATCAGAGAGAATATTCGTAAATCATGTTTTGGCGTGTTTATTTAGCGGTTGTATAAACATATTACAGTTAGAAGAATACCCTGTATATAATAGGATAAATATAGAAACTGGTGAAGCAAAAATAGGAGAAGATATAGTCCCTGAAACAGATATATTATCAAGTAGGTCCAATAAAATAATGGAATTGAAAGGTAATTTATTTGTTGAGGATAGTTTTAAAGGTGAAAGTACAAGGTCATTAAGAGAACAATGGAATATAGGTTGGGCCGAATGGGAGATGAATGGGAGACGAGGTTTATCACCTGAGGAAATAGAAGGTAATGAATGGTATTATATATTAATGTATCAAGGTGGAGTATATTTAAAATCCTATTTATTACCAGATATAGTAGTAAGAAGGCCAAGAAATTCTGATGGTAGTCCCAATTCAATAGCAATAGAAGTTGAAAGGGAGGTTAAGAGTATAGATGAATTAAAGGCTAAATTAGAGATGTATAAGATGGATAATAGGGTTTATTCAAAAGTGATATATGTAACATCAAACAAGCGGATAGCTGAGAATATAAGTGAAGCCGCTGCACAAATTGGATTTGATAGATACGATGTAGTACCTATGATAAATGAAAATGGTATAGTTAAAAAGAGTATGAGTCATTGGGATATATAAGGAGAAGAAATGGCAGTAAACATAAAAAAATTAGAAAGTTATTTTTTAGAATGTATTTCTGATGAAGTTAATTATGTGAATGATTGGGTAAATTCAGGATGGGTAGGGACATTTAATTTAGATATGGTGTTGACTCAGGCGATATGGGAGGGTGCTTCAGATATTCATATAGTAGGAGGTCAAGAAGTAAGATTTACAATATTAGGAGATATTGTAACGAGACCAGAATTTGAAATACCTGATGAAGATACAATGATAGATTTAGTTACAGGTATGTTAAATCATGAAGCAAATGGACATTTTGTAAAAGATTTAGAGTATGACACTTCATATAAAATAAGATTTGGTCCTTGTAAAGGAGGAAGGTTTCGTGTAAATATAGGTAAATCATTTGGTTATAATATGATGACGCTTCGTACAATTTCTGATAAGATTCCAAGTATGGATAAATTAGGGATTGGACCTGAAATGTCGGATTTATTTCATGCCTCATCAGGTATAACATTAGTATGTGGACCTACAGGTTCAGGTAAAGCCTTACATAAAGATACAATAATACCAACAAAAGAGGGATTTAAAGCATTAAAGGATATACATGTTGGAGAAATTATATATGATGAAAAAGGAAGAGAGACAACTGTATTAAAAAGGTATTTTCCTAAGAACTCAGAAAGATTTTTTAATTTTGAATTAAGTGATGGACCTGTAATATCTAATGCTGATTGTCATTTGTGGACAGTAACTATAGACAATGTTGTTAGGACAGAAGAAGCAAGTTATATATATGATGAATGGTTAAAAGGTAAATCTATATATATAGATAGAACAGAGCCCGTACATTATGAGAGTCAAGATTTAAATATAGACCCTTATTATTATGGAACATTATTAGGATATTATTCTAATGAGAAGAAAAATATAGAGGGTATATTGGAAAAATTTTTATATAATTCTATTTATAACAGGTTAGAATTATTATCTGGATATATAGATACGTCTTGTGAGGTAACTTCAAGTGGTATTTTATTTAGAACAAATTCAAGGGATCTTGCAAATAATTTAAGATTATTATGTTCATCAATGGGGTGGAAAGTAGAGAAATTTCTATATTTATTTGGTGAATATGAATTTAATGTTTACCCTACAGTAGAGTTACCATTACGAAATTTAAAGAAAAGATTAGAGTTAAAAGTTTATGAAAAAGAGCCTTATAAAATAGAGAAGATATATCCTATTAATGGTGTTTGGAGTGATTATATTTGTTTGGCAGTTGATAGCCCTAGTCATTTATTTTTGTGTAGTGAGGAATATGTTCCAACTCATAACACAAATTCATTAGCATCTATAATGAGGGATATTCAATTAAATCAATCAAAGAAAATTATAACAGTAGAAAACCCTATTGAGTTTGTTTATCCTCATGATGGTCAAGGTTTAGTTGTTCAAAGAGCTATACCTGAGGATTGTTTATCATTTGGAGATGGATTAACATCAGCAATGCGTAGTGCTCCAAATATAATTTTAATTGGTGAGGTTCGTAATAGAAAAGAAGTAGATGAGTTGTTAAGAGCTTCAGAAACAGGACATTTAGCTGTATCTACAATTCATACTTCAAATAATGTAACAACATTAAACAGAATAAGGTCACTATATGAGGGTGATGAACAACGTCGTATATTAGCAACTTTAGGAGATAATTTAAGGGGAATAGTTAATCAAACATTGGTAAAATCTATAGATGGTAAATCTAGATTTGCAGTAAGAGAAATACTTCAGGTTGACTTTAAAATTCGTAAGATGATACAAGAAGATAAGATTTCTGAAATAAGAAAATTGCAAGAATTAGAGCAATCAACAATGGAACATAAATTAATAGATTGTGTTTTAATGGGTAAATGTAGTTATGAAATGGCTGTATCTAAAGCTCCTGACCCTACTTATTTAGAATTTTTATGGAAAGAATATGGTGAAGAAAGGTATGAGACAACAAGAGAATTAAGGGAGGCTTATTGGAAAGAAAAAGAAATTGAAGCTCAGCAAAAAGCAGAAGCCGAACCTGAATATATAGACGATGATGATTTAAACCCTTATTTTATAGAAGATGAAGTTGTTGAAAGAAATCATATAGATGAAGAAGTGAATTTACAACCATTTGAATTTAAGTTGAGTTCAGAGCTAGAAGATGAAAATGATTATTTAAATTCAAATGTTGATAATAGTAAACAAAATAATTCAAATTACAATAATAACAATTATAATAATAACACAGTAAAATCTGATGATGAAGGATTTGATGTGTCTGATTTATTTTAGGAGATAGGAGATGAAAGGTGAATGGCATATATCAAGAGATGGTGTTCCAAGAGAATGTAAGGCAGCAAAGAATTGTCCTTTAGGTGGAGGACTTAATCATTTTGCTAATCAAGAGGATGCTCAGAATTATATAGACAGAGAGTTTGAAAATGCTGTTTCATACAATACTGAAACAAAATTAAAGAGTGTTGTTTCTAATGATAGTATTTTAGTAAATCAACATATTGAACAAAAAGTCAATAGTAAAAGAAGTAAAATAAGGCATTTAGAAACAAGGGAATTTCCAAAATATTATTCCTCTGTTATTAAAAAATCTCAAGCAAACAGGACAAATACACCTAGTAAAGAAGAAGTTTATAAGGAATTTTATGTTAAAAATAATATAGAATTTAAAAAACAAGAATTAAAAAACTTTGAAGATGAAATTAAAACTCTTTTAAGTCAAAGGGTACAAGCAGCAAAGTTTTATCATAGATTTAAATCGGCAATAAAAGGAAAGTCATTTAGTAATGTAAGTAGTTCAAGTTATTTTATAGTTGAAAAATCAAAAGCTGAAGAGATTGCTAATTATTTTTCAAAAGAAGGTCATGAAATAAATTTAAGACCTATGTTGGAAGCAACTAAAGGAGATACATTTTTATTGAGAATTTCAGACCATTACCCCAAAGAATATTATCAAAAAGTGAGAAAAAATCAAAAACAAAATAAAAGTGTAGATAATATAGATGTATTTTCTTGTACTGATGTAAGTATGTTAGTTTCATATAAAGACGTAAAATTAGATAATAAATCTGCTCAATTTCATATAGATAAATTCTATAACGATTTTAGAAATGACATTTGAAATGACATTTAAAAAAAGACAAAAAACAAATAGAGTATTTTACAATACTCTATTTTTAGGTAAAATATATAATATATAAAAAAGAGGATATAAAATGAAAATAAAAAACAAGACATTCACAGACTTAGAGGATTCTATTTATAATGGAGAATTAGTAATTGAAATTGAAAAACCTGAAGATTTAAATCGTTTAAAGGATTATTATAATTTAGAAAATGATGGGTTTTATTTGAAAGTGAAAGATGATGGTAGTGGATTAGAAATCTCTAAAAAAGGTTATTTCTTTGCTGAAAGTAGAATGACAAGTTCAATTTATTTGAGTTATTTAGATTTGGAGGAATTATGTTAAAGAAAGTTTTAATATTAGTATTAAGTTTATTTTTATTTTTTCCTGTATTGAATGTAAATGCTTTAACATATATAAGAGATACAGAGCAGGGAGTTATTTGGGATAAAGAAGATATTATATCTAAAAAAGATAAGAATATTTTAGAGGAATATAATTTAAAATTATCAGCAGGTAATTATGAAGCACCTAAATTGCAGTTTGCTCTTATTGGTGATAGTAATATTAAAACAAGACCAAGAGATGAAGAGTTTAAAATAATTTATGATTCATGGGGATTAGGAAAGAAAACAATTACTAATTATACTATTTTGTTAAAAGGATCTGATTATATTTATGTTTATTTTTCTGAAGATTTAAGAAAAGAATTACCTAAAGAAACATTAGATAAATATAAAGATGGAGTTAAATCTAGTATAGAAGAAATAATAAAGGATATTAGGTTTAATCAAGTTATAAAGTCTGATGAAATAAATGAAAATAATATTATCACAAAAAAAAGTAGTAAAATAAACAAATCATTAGCTATATTTTTTTGGGTTATACCAATTTTATTATTAATTTTTCTAATTATTGTAAATAATAAAATTGATAAATTAAGTTTATCTCAAGATAAAAGAAATATTAATAATAAAGAAGATTTAAATGAAATCAAACTTATTGATAATGAAATTTTAGATGATTCTAATGATAGAGATTTAGAAAAAGAAAAAATTAAAAGTAATAGAAGGTTAGGAAGCTCAACTGTAAAACATAGGAAATATAAATTTAAATACACAAAGAAAAGAAGAGGTTAAAATAATCTCTTCTTTATTTTTTTGTATGTAGATTCAATGTAGATGCAAGATTTCGTAATTATGATGAATTATACACAAATTAGAAAAATGATGTTTTTCATAGTTGATAAATAGTACATATTATGGTTTAAAATTACATCTATGTTATTTGTAGAAGATAATAAATTATATTTTTAGACGTTATAGATCACTTTAGATTCATTTTGTTTTATTTAATAATAATATCTTTTTGTCCGTAGATTGCACGTAGACGTAAAAATCTGTATTTATGATGAATTATACATAAATTAGAAAAATGGTGCTTCTCATGGTTAATAGATAGTACGTATTATGGTTTAAAATTGTATCTACAAAACAAAAAAAAGTGGAATAAAATCCACTTTTTTACATACTAGGTACAGTTCCTAAAGGTGTATCAGGAAGAACTGCTTCAGCAATATTTTTAATTGCTTCATTGATTAGTCTTACATTTAAAATTTGATGTAATTCAGCAGTATTAGCAGCATAAGTTACAAGTTCAGGTTCTGATGGAATCATAGATAGAATTGGTAGATTTTGAACTGCTTTTTCAATTTTATTAGCTGACATATTTACATCCGGCATAGCTTTATTAATAACTATTCCCACTTTGTAATCAGGTATATTTAATTCAGCAGGTTCTCTTAATCTCATTTCTTCTTGAATCCATCTTGTACAACCTAATACAGAGGATTGTCCCATATCAGAAACGAAGATAATTTTATCAGCAAGAGGATAAGCAACTTGTTCCCCCAATGGATCTAAATAGTTTACAGACGTATCTAAAAGTATAACATCATACATACTTCTTAAAGCTTGAATAAGTTGAGCATAGAAGGATGCAGGGATTTCTTTTGCACTTCTAGGCCTTTTAGGTGCGAATATATAATCACAACCAGTTTTTTCTGAGTGCCATACTCCAGCAGGGATAGTTTCTACTGTTGGGACCCCTCCTAGAGCAATAATGTCCATTACAGTTGGAGGTTTTTTGGCTCCCATTAAAAGCCATTGTTGTCCATCTCTAATATCTAAGTCAACGGATACAACTTTTAAGGGTTTTTCTGTTTTTCCTTTTTCGTAAGCATCTCTTGAAGCAGCTACAATATATGCGCCTAAAGAAATTGCTACGGTAGATTTTCCTGAACCACCTTTAGATGATGTTATTGTAATTACTTGTCCAGTAGCATCTGGTGCAGCTGATGGTAATATAACATTTTCTTCTGAATAATTTTCTTCATAATCATTTAAATAGTTTTCTTCTTCTTCATATCCAGGAATCATAGGTTTAATTGAATTTTTAATTTCATCATCAATTATAGGTGAATAACAATAAGCTTCTATTGCTTCTAATATTTCTAATTGTGCATTTTCATAGTCTACGAAATAGAAAGGTGTATTAGCATTATAAGAATCATTTTCTGTTGCCTCCATTAATTGAGCTTCTTTAATAGATTTTTCGATTAATGGTTTTTTATTAACATCTTTTCCAGGTGTAAGAATACAAACAACAGAATATGGTGCAGAATAAGCTACTAATTCAGAGAATAATTTAGGGTTTGAATCAAAAAGTCTAGAGAATAAAATAATAACAGCAGTATCTTTGGATATTCTAGCTTGTTCATCTTCAAGACCAAATTCCCTTTCTAAATCTTCTAGTTTTTCAAGAGGGATTTGCATATCCCAATTGTCGTCCATATCTTGGAAAGCATTGTGAATAATAGTAGGTCCTACAAATGCTAGCTTATGAATTGGCATTATTTTCTCCTCCTTTAAAAATCATCTTTAAATTATTTTTTTTCATTTTTATTATTTCCATTATTTTGATGTTCTATTTGGGCACATAAAGAATTAGGTGAAACTTCTCCAGCGGCACAACTTTCTTTTGTTACAGGTCTTCCTTTTTCATCTCTTAAAATAGATTTAAAAGCATTATCAGTTCCTTTATATAAATCAACTGGTTGTTCAGGACCATTAAGAACAGTTTTATTGAGATTATCAGTTTTTCTTTCTTTATATGAAATTGATTTTGGTGCTAAAACAAGTTTAATCCCATTGTCACTTCCATATTTTGCAATAGCAGCTTGTAATTCATTTACTTTATCAGCAGGCATACCAACAATATATTGCATTTGTTCACCAATTGCAACAACTTTACCATCTTTATTGACTTCTGAAGCATTTTCAGTTCTATTTACTTCTAAAGCTAAAACATTGTAGAATAAATATTTAGATCCATCTTCTTTACTGACACCAATAATGTCAAAGTAGTCACCTTTTTGAATATTTCCACCAACAGCACTATCTGAATTAACATTAAATGATGTTACTGACCAATCATCAGGGATACCTGTAGAAGAGTCAAGGTTTAAACCAGTATTACTTTCAGATAAAATATCTCCAGTTTTAAGAGGTATTTTAGTATAAACAGTTCCTTGTTTTACTTGTTGAATATTAATTGCGTTTTGTGGTGCACTTCCTTTAGAAGTAACAATTTCTTTTAACATTGTGTCTGTTACTTGAGTTTTTGCAGCTAAATCTTGATTAATTACATAGTATTTTTCTGTTGCTAAAGCAGTTGCCAAGGCATAAAAAATACCAATAGCTAAAACAGATATAACAATACTAAAAACAATAGTTAATGTTAAATTACTATTTGTTTTAACTTTAACTTTTGTTGAAGAATTTTTAATTTTCCTCATTATTTTCTCCTTAAGTTTATTTTGTATATATATCAATTTTTTAATTTGTTTTATTAATTAATTCACTTTATACCATTCTTGGTCATCTATAGGATTAGTATTGAACATTTTTTGCCATTTTTCATTGGTCATTATATGAACAATGCTTGTATTAAATAAGGCATCTTGCATTAAACATTCACCAGTTTCCAATTCTCTTATTATCTGTTCCCAACCTTCATCTTCAGGTAATCTCATATATTTACATGTTGTTAAATTATCTTTATCATCATTATTTCTAAATGCAAATCGGACGGAAATCATTGTGTTTGTGTCACTATTTTCTCCAACCCCTAAATGTTTAGTGGATTGAGTTATCAATATTACGGCAAGGTTAAGAGAACGACCTAATCTTGCAGTTGATTGTATCATGCTTTTTCCTGATTCAGTAGCCATTATAGCCCAGGCTTCATCAATTATAAGTGTTTTATATATTTTTTTAGGTTTTTTCCCCATCATATCTATAATTAATTGACTTAAAAGGCTCATAATGATAATAGATATTTTTTCAGAGGATGTCCATTCTTTTGATGGTTTAGTATCAGGTGGCATAGATAACCCCATTAAATTTGCTACAATGAAACCTTCTTCAAGAACTAAAGGTTTTTTTTGTATTCTTTTATTTAACACTAAAAGTTTAGCCAATTTTGTCTGTAATAAAGTGTCTAAACTATAGCCAAGAGATCTAATTTCATCATCTCTAGAAGACATTAATTTCTGAGCAACTCTTAGAAAACTAGGTGAGTTACCTTCAACAATATCTCTAATTATTGGTGTTAAATTTGTGATTTGTTTATAAGTTAAATCTCCTATAAGTGTTTTAATTACATCTATTGTTAAAGCTGTATTTTGACTTGTATCAGAGGTGAAAGCAGTAGGGTCTAACATTCCAACATTTTCTTCTAATACTTCTCCATCTAAATCAGCTACTGACCATATATTTATTTTACCTATATATCCTGCTTTTTCTAATTTTTTTAAAGCAGTAAAGTCACCTTTAGGGTCAAGTATAACACCAATTTTGCCAAGAGCACTTGCATGTGAAGCTATAAGTAATCCTGAGAATGTTTTACCTGATCCCGGTGAGCCTGTAATAAGAGATACAGGAGGGTTATTTATAAGTATTGGATAATGAGGGTCATAAAATACAGGGTAAGGTAATCCGGTTATTGTTTCCCCTATACATGTTGACATTCCAAATTTTGTTTCAGGTTTCAATCTTCAAATCTCCTAATCAAATAACTTTTTTCTTTAATTTTTTATTGGCTTTTTCTTCTTTGATTTCTTTTAATAGTCTAATATAATCGGCTCTTCTTGATACAGATATAAATGATTCAATTTTAAGTACTGGTAAAGATTTTCTTGCATTACCATCATAATAATGTTTTTTTGAAAAATAATATTTCATTAGACATTTAAACCAACTAATAAATGATTTACCACCCCAAATTGGTTGGGCCATGAAATTTCCCAATAATATAGGAATACCAAAAGTAAATCCAATTGTATATAAATTCCAAAAATTGAGTGCATTAATAACAATAGAAAGAGGAGCTGAAATTATAAGAAATAATACTATTGTATATATTAATTGAGCAATTCTAAGAGGTTTTTTTAATGTTAAATCAAAAAATGAATATAATAATAATTCTTTAGTAAAAAGCCTTGTCATGTCTTTAACTATAATGGGTTTCATTTTATATCTCCTCTATATGAAATTTAATTAAAAAAGTGTTTTTAATTTCACTTAACCCACCATATTTAAAAGTCATAGATTCCATGTGTTTCCAATCATCATCTATCCATAATTTTGCATCAGTCAATCCGTCAATTAGATGTTTAACTGTTGGATAGAGGTTTGGAGGGTCAAGCCTTCTTCTTGTAGGAGGAAAAACTTCAACAGTTACTTTGAATTTATTGAAAGTTTCATTGACATTTGTTTTAGATGCAAGAGCTCTTAATTTTTTAGCTCTGTCTCCTTTGACAAATCTATGGTAACTAACATTTGCATTTAATAATATTTCTCTAGGGACTTCAAATGTTAAATTAATTTTTTTCATTTATTCTCCTTTCTATTTATGAATTTATAAAAGATTTCACAAGCATTATATTCTGAAAAAGTATTAAGCTTTAATTCACTTTTTCCTTTTTTCATTTTATAAATAGAAAAGGAATTGTTTTCATTGATTAATATCCAATTTTTGGAAACAATTCCATTTGCAGTTCTAATAGCTTCTTTATTTTCTTTTACTAATAAATCATAAAGACTTGAAATGTTTTTTAAACGAGTTTCAGTCATAATTTTTCTCTCCTATTTAAAATATTTATATAGAATATCAATATAGATTAAAAAAGAGTGTATTTTTAACACTCTTAAAATTCTCCTGTTTTCTTTATCATATATTTAACAAATAAAGTACCCCCACCATAAATTACCATAACAAGAATAAAGGCAATCCATGAAATTGGCTCTTTAAACCAAAAAGATCTCATTTGTTCATTTGCTAAGTATGTATAAATAAATAAGAATGGCACCATAACAGATGATAGAATAAGTAATGGTTTAGATTGTGCTATAGCGACTTTTAATTTTCTTTTTAGTCTTCTATTTGAATCTAACATTTCTTCTATTACATCAATTTGTTCTTCAAGGTTTGCTCCAACTGAGGCTGATAATTCAATGCACCCACATAAAAACTTTAAAACCTCACTAGATGTATTGACTCTTAATTGAGTTAATGCCGTTTGGAATGAACCTATTTCAATTAATGCTTTAGCAGTTTTTAATTCATCATATAATGGTGAATCAGTTTCATCTATTGCCCCTATTAATGCTCGTTCAGGTGTTTCCCCCGCTTGTATATTTGATTTCAATAATGATAAAAAAGCTGGTATCTGTTCATCAAAAACAGCTTGTCTTTTTTCTGCTTTAGCTTCAAGAATTTGAATTGCTAATAAGAAAAATGAAAAAATTGGGACTAAACCAATACCATAATTATTAAAAATAAGTGAAACTAAAGTGTAAAATATAATAACACCCAAAATTAATAATTGACCTATTTGTTGGTTGGTATATTTGTAAGATTCAACTATTCCTGCTTTTTTAATCATGTTTCCCCAATAATTATTCCATTTGTCAATAGGTGATGAGGATTTAGATTGTAAATTTTTTTCAAAATTTCTATATTGGGAACCTGACATTACTTTTAAGTGTTCCATAAATTCAGAAGTTATTTTATTTTTACTATTAATTGATCTTCTAATAATAAGAAAAATAATTAAAATTAAAATTATAACTGCAGCAGTAACTATAAAAGGTGCTGTTGAGTAATTAAAAGCTGATTCCATTTTTTCTCCTTAATAAAATATTTATATTTAATAATATCAAATTGATTTTTAATGAAAATAATGTTATAATAAAATAAAAGGTTAAATAAAATGAAAAATATAATATTTTTTTCAGATATAGATAGAACAATTATTCATTCAATGAAATTTTTAAATGAATCAAATAATCCAGAAATAATAGAATACAATAATTCTAAACCAATATCTTATATAGAAAAAGAATCCTTGTTATTGTTAAATGATTTATCTAAAAAATTATTATTAATACCTGTAACAACAAGGTCTTTAAATCAATATAAAAGGATTAAATTTCCATGTAAATTTAAATATTCAATAATTTCTAATGGGGGAATTATTTTGAAAAATGGTAAAAGGTTAAAACAATGGGACAAATTAATTAAAAGAAAAATAAACAAAACAGATTATATAGAAATAAAAAATAATTTAAATAGAATAAATAAATATTTAATTAAAGAAATTAATTTAATTGATGATGTTTTTTATTTCTCAAAAGTAAAAGAGAATTATATTAATGATTTAATGTCTGAATTAGATAATATATTAATTGATTACAATTGGGATTATACAATACAAAGTAACAAGCTTTATATTATTCCCAATTTTATATCTAAAGAAAATGCAATAAAATATCTATTAAAAACAGAAATAAAAGGCAATAATTTTATTATTACTGCTGGAGATGGAAAATTGGATTATAATTTTGTTTTTTTTAAAGAAGCAAATTTAAAGTTTGTTCCAAAAAATTCAGAAATTTTTAAATTAGCAAAAAATAAAAAATTTAATTCTATAGATTACAATTCTATAGGAACTTTAAATATGTTAAGTTATATTGAAAATAATATAGTAAATAAATAAAGGTACTTTTAATAAAGTACCTTTTTTAATATAATTCTTGTAATTCTTTTAATGTTTTTAATTTTATATAATCTAAACCATTTTTCTTGTTTCTATGTTTAGACAATTCTCCAACTTTTTTCCATTCTCCTGTGACTTTTTCACCTGGTGTATTGGTCATTTCATTAGCTTGAAATTCCCATAATTTATAAACTGGAAGAAATGCTCCATTTGGGCCTTGTTCTGTTTGTACCCCAACTTCTGAAATGTCCACAATTCTTCTTGACCCGTCTTGAGGGAATCTCTCAACAGTTATAATAAAGTCTAAAGATGAAGCAATAAGTTCATAAGCATCTTTACCTTTAATTAAATCAGATTGAGAAATTAAAGACATTAATCTGTTGATACAGTCTTGAGAGGTATTTGAGTGAATAGTAGATGCAACTTGGTGACCAGTGTTACCTGCTTGTACAAGGTCATAAGCCTCATCAGCAACAACTTCACCGCAAATAATAATATCTGGTCTCATTTGAGTGGTACATTCAACAAGATCTCTCATTGTTACTTCAAAACCACTTGAATTGTTTTTTCTAGGAATACATTCCATTGCGGCAGCTAATAATTTACCTTTAGCTGGTTTTAACTCTATATTTTTTTCAATAGTTATAACACGTTTGTCGTTAGGTAAATAACCAGTTAAAGCAGCTAATAGGGTTGTTTTACCTGTTGAAGTTCCCCCATTTACAATAAAAGAACAGCCTGCATTTATATGGGCACCAATCCATTCAGCCATTTCAGGAGGCATACTTCCCCATTCAATTAATTGATCTGGTGATATCCAATCATCTGTATGTCTTCTAATATTTAAGTTTGGGCCATCAGGTGCAATAGATGTATGTACTGCAAATACTCTTGAATTGTCTTTTAAACGAGCTCTTTCAAACGGATTTGTTCTTGTAATATCTTTATTTACAGATGAATAAAGTTTTGTTATAAGGTCTTGTAGATGCTGAGGGTCTGAAAATTTACATGATGGGACTTTTGTAACTTTCCCTTTAATTTCTACTTGTATGTCATAAGGTCCATTACAAATAATTTCTCTTATTTTATGGTCTCTATATAAAGGCTCTAAGGGTCCTAATCCACAAATTTCATTTACAGTCATAGCCAAAACTAAAACTTTTTCAATTTTATCCAAAGATTTATATTCTAAATCCGAGCTGGAGGAATCATATTTTAAATATTCTGTATTTATTGAATTGAATGCTGTTTTTCTTAATTCTGTATCTGTGGGATTTTCTTTTAACCTTGCAATTAATCCAGCTTTATCACTTCTTGATAAATTGTCCTGAACAAATAAAGTTACTTTTTTAGATGATTCAAGTATTTTGTCAAAGAAATTTTCGGGGGCTTCTAACAATACCTCAGAAGTTAAACAGTAAACTTCGTCAATGCTACCTGTTACAACTTTTGACAAATTTTGTTTGAGGATATTTCTAACTTTTGAATATTCATCCGTTTCTTTTGTTGAATGTTTGTTTTTTAATACCTGAGAAAAATGAACAGTATTAGTTGATTGAATTTCTAAATCACTTTTTTCTTCTGTAATATTATTTTCAGGTTCTAAATTTTCATTAGTTTTTTCTTCTATTTCTAGTTTAATATTTTCTTCTATAATAGGGGTTTCTTCTGGTTTATTAATTTCTTTTTGTTTATTGAAACTTCCAGACCCAAATCTAATTGGAAATGCCATTAATAAAACTTCCTTCCTTATAAAATTTTTGATAATGTCCAAATTGTTGGAGCTATAACTACAATACCTAATGAAACAGCAGTAACTGGAGAGAATACCATTGTTACTCTTGAGTCAAGAGTTGCAATTCTTTGGTCAATTTCATTCTCTAAATCTCTTCTTGATTCTACAGATCTAGACCTTAAAATATCAATCATTGAAACAGATAACCTATTTGCATTATTTAAAGCCTTTGCAAATGCTTTTATTCCATCAGTTGGCGCTCTATCAGAGAAATTAAGTAATGCTTGTTCCATTGTTACTCCAGATTTTAAATCATTAACAATCTGTTCAAATTCTTTTCTAATTAAATTATTAGGCATGTAATTTAATACTTCTTCAAATGCAGTTGGTAATGAATATCCTCCCCCTGATAATGCAAGAATTAAATAATCAATTGCTTCAGGTAATTGTCCTCTGAATTGATTTTCTTTTTTCTTGGCTATAGAAGAATAAGTTGATGAAGGATATCTAAAACCTATTATAGGTAATAAAAGAATTAAAATAATACTTAATTGAGATAATCCTATTAAAGATAGTAATGTGCCTAAAATTAACCCGGCGAATATTCCTAATCCACCTAAAATATATTGAAGCACAACAAATTCAATTATTTGTAATTTCCATGGATTACCACTTTTTCTGAATAATTCTTCTACTTTTGTTTTTTTTGCTTGTTGAATTAATCTTTCTCCACCTACTAAAGAAGTGACATCTCCACCAAACATTTTTACTAATTTTTCAATAGAAGGATCTAAATTTGTATTTGTTCCTAAAATTTTAGATGTATTTGATTTTTGTTTTGTCCCCTTAATTAAAATCAAAAACATTCCAATTAAAGCTAGGATACTTATTGTTAATGAAATAATTAATATCATTTCTTCTCCTTTAATTTATATAACTTTTTTTGTATTATATATATCAATTTCATTTAATAAATTTATTTTTGTTTTATATTATTTTTCTTCAATTTCTATATTATTCTGATTTTTTATTATATGTTTAAATTTCTATAAAAAACTTGTTAATCTATTGTAGATGTAATTTTGAACCATAATACGTACTATTTATTAACTATGAAAAACACCATTTTTCTAATTTTTGTATAATTTCATAAATACGAAATCTTAAATATGCGTTGAGTCTATATAAAAAACTCTCTATCATTTGATAGAGAGTTGAATTTCATTATTGACAATTAGCATCTTTTGCAGTAGTTGTAAATACATTATTTGAGTTTTTAATACAAGCAGCAACTTTATCACCTCTTGCTTTAACAGCGTCAAAAATAACTTTACCTACAGCAATAACAAGAACTACTGTGAAAACAATCCACAAAATAATTGAAATTGTGTTAGAATCCCCGCGGTCACTTGAAATACGGTTTTTAATAACATTCATCATTCTAATATATTCTCCTTAAACGAATAATTTTTTTATATTAATATTTCAGGTGGGTTGTTCCCTTAGCGTCCTGTACACTTTACTTAAAATATCATTTAATACTTTAATTATTTTATATATCAATAAAATAATTCTTATTAAATGTTTTAAATTTATCATCACGAATAATATATCAGAATTTTTTATTTTTATAGATTTTTTGTTTCATTTGACCATATTATAAGGTCTTTAGAATATTTATATGCTCTATTTCTCCAACCTTTAATGTCTATGATAGAATTTTCATTTAGAGGTTCAATTTCTTTAATATAGGAAATTACTAAATATCTAGCTTTTTCATGGGATAAATCATTATAATTTACGTCTTGATTATTTGTAATTAGTTCTTGTAATTTGTTAGCAACTTCTAATAATTTTTCACTAAGATCTTTTCTTGTCTCAATATCTAGATTAATGTTATTTTTTATTTCTTCTTTTTTAATTGTATAATACATTTCTAATAATGCTTTTTGTTTGTCAAAAACATTTAAATTAGTAATAGTATTATTCTCTTGTTTAGTTTTTTGTGTGAAGAACTCATCTACATTTACATCTTCCCCTTTTTCTCTAACTTCTTTAATGAAATTAGTTAATTCTTCCGGGTCATTTTCAGGTTTAGCATAATTACTAGATAAAATCCATTTCTCATTATTGAAGTCATAAACTCCAACAAGGGCATTATTTACATTTTTAGCAGCAATTTCCATATTTGGTTTTAAAGTAGATAAAGGAACATCAAGAGGTTGACCTTTCTTTCTTCTAGTTTCAAACCTTAGTAAAACTTGAGATTGAGTTTCAATTGCCTTATCAATGATTTTTATAACATCAGTATCGTCAAAAATATAGCCACCTAAAGGTTTTGGGGCTATATTAGGTTTAACAGTAACTCTAACTGATTTACTGCCATTTCTTTCAACTCTTGGAATACCACTAGCTAAAGAGATTTGAACAGTTCCATTTGATTCAGTTGGGACTTCATAGGCAATTTTAAAAGCTTCAAATAAATTCATTTAAAAACTCCTTTTTAAAAATTCTTATATTATATATTTTACCTTATTTTAATAAAAACAACCCTAAAAAGGTTGTTTTTTATTAAATATTTAATGGGATTTTATTCAATTCATTTAATAATTGATAGTATTGATTTAAGTGGTCAACAAACCATACGTAATTATTATTTAAGTCTTTACATATACTGATTATAATTGTTTTTGTTTTTTGATTTAATCTAAATTTAAAGAATATAGCCAAACCATTATAATCAATTTCAATAATATCATTATATCCAAACTTTTCTAATTCAGATAAAACAATATTTTCAAAATTATAATTTGATAGGTAATTTTTAATATCATTACCTCTCCTATTAATGATTTTAATTTCCATTTTGCACCTCAAATGTGTAGGCTTTTTCTATTTCTTTAAGGGCTTCTGAAGGTGTTTTATATTTATTCCAATTATTCAACATTTCTTTATCAGCTGTAGATAATTTATCTTTCCAATTGATAATTTCATCAGGTTTATCTGGAATAGGGTAATTTGGCATACCTTTATCACCTAATTCAAGCCCCTTTTTATCTAATTCTTGATTGACTTCATCTGCATTTCCGATAGTATTAATTTTTGGAATTGAATATTTAGATGTTTTAGTTGAAGGGTCATTGGGAGTATAAAAACTTCCATTTTGAGTTACTGTGTCAGGTTTAGCCCAATCACTTGTGTCTTTATCAGTATTGAAATATTCCATTAATCTTTTTAGGATTAGTTGTTGACTCCTATCTGACTCTCTATTCCAATGACCTGATTCATTTGGTGAGTCATATCCATACCAAACTGCCATAGATACATTTTTAGTTGTACCAGCTGCCCATACATCAGAAGAAGCATCATCAGGTCTCCAAACCCCGTCATTATTAGCATAACCTACAGTACCAGTTTTAACTGCATATCCTTGATAAGGTAATATAGCACTTCTTGCTGTACCTGTTGAAGTTGGAACTTGCTCTAACATTTTCAATAAAGTAAATGCAGTTGATTCTTTCATTGCTCTTGTTGGTTCAAATTTAATTTCTTTTTCAGAATTATCATTGAATACAAGCTTAGTAATATATTGAGGTTTTCTATAATTACCCATATTCGCAAGAGTTGAGAAAGCTCCAGCTAAATCTCTAGTTGATAAATTTAAACCCAAAGCATCTTGACCACCATAAGTTTCTTTAATGTCCATGTTCATACCTGCTAAGAATTTTTTGGCATTGTTTGAACCTACTACATTGTCAAGCAATCGGATTGCGGGTGTATTTAGGGACATTTTTAAAGAAAAAGTCATATCTCTAATCCCATATACAGCGCCGGCATAGTTATGTGCAACAAAATTTGTTCCTGGATAAGTGTAATTATTTGTATCTAATTGATAACCAGAACCTAATCCAAAGTATTCAATTGCAGGGCCGTATGATAGGAAAGGTTTAATTGCAGAGCCGGTTGACCTTGAACGTTGAGTTGCTCTATTAAGTCCATAAGCCTCTTGGTATCTCCCTCCATATTCTGCTAAAACGTAACCTGTATTAGGGTCAATAACAGTTGTTGCAATTTGGTGTTCTTCTGAATCGAAATAAGCCCAATTGTCAATTATGGATTTAACATCAGAATTGATTGATTGATTTAATCCTGTATGAATTTGTAGAGGTGTTGTTTTAATGTCATAGCCTAATTCTTGAACTTGTTCTAAAGCTGATGTAATATATGCAGAATGTTCAGTAATTGTATCAAGAGTTTCTTTTTCTTGCCAATGCCTTTCTTTTAGTTCATCTGTAATATCAACATTTTTTGCATTGATTACTTGTTCAGATGTTAATACATTATTTTTCTCAGCTAAATCAAGAATAACATCTCTTCTTTCTTTAACAGCGTCTGGATTGTCATATAAATTATAAAGTGAAGGACTTTGTCCTAAACCAGCAATAATTGCCAATTTAGAAATTTCTTCTGGAGTGTTACCTTTTATTTCACTTAAAGGTTTTCCATAATAAGTATTAGAAATAGTATTAGCTCCATAAGAATTTTCTCCTAAGAAAATTAGATTAATATACCACTCTAAAATTTTATCTTTAGAAAAATTGTTATCCATTTGGAATGATAGCCAAGCCTCTTTAATTTTTCTATTGATATTTCTGTCTTTTACACCAGATGAAAAGACTAAATTTTTAATTAATTGTTGTTCAATTGTAGACCCACCACGAGCATTATTTCCTTTTTTAATGAATCCGATAAAGGCATTGAGAAATCCTTCAGGGGAAACACCTTTTTCTTTATAGAAATTTTTATTTTCTGTATTTAATAATAAATCTTTATATAATTTAGGGGCATCTTCAATTTTTATATAGTCCCTTTTATGGCTATAATCTTTATAAATTATATTTCCATTAGCGTCATACATTGTTGTAGTTCCACCTGTTGCATTTACCAACATTTGTTCGTTAATTTCAGGTGCTTCTTTTACAATATTAGAGGTGTATATAATTCCTGCAATTAAACCTACTATAGATAAAAGTAAACCTAATTTTAAAGTGAATAATAAAATTTTTCCTAATATTTTAAAAGATTTTTTTGCAATTCTTTTCATTATTCTTCCCCTCTAATATTATTTAAAGCTTCTTTAATTTTATTCTTAGTTTCATCTATTATTGTTTTATTTTTATCTTCTTTAATTTCTTTTGTTTTCTTTTCTTCTTCTTTCTTGAGACGTTCTTCTTCTTTCTTTTTATCCCCTTTATTAATTTCAATATTTAAAGTTGAGTTTTTAATAATTTTAGTATATGGAGATTTAGGAGATTGATTAATAATTTTATCTTTATTATCATCAGAATCAGACCAGATTTCTGAAATATTGATTTTAATATTATTTGTTTTACCCCAATCTTCAACTTCATCTTTTGTTTTTCCCTTGAAATCAGGTAATTCAACAAGATTATTTTTCATTGAATTGTATTCATTTGTAAATTTAATAAATAGATTTTTTTCTTCTTGAGCTTTTTTTACTTCATTATATTTACTTAAATGAGAATCATGTTTTTTTAATTTGTCTTCAGCATTTTTAATTAAGGGATCTAATTTGTTAGATACAAACATCCAATTATTTTTAATTTTATTTCTATATGTCCCCCAATTAATTAAAGCTTCAGACCCTAAATCAGGTTTAACTTCAAATCCTTTATCAGTTACATCATAAATACTGTTAAAAATTTCAATCAAAATAGAAATATTATCAGTATCATCAGATAGAGACATAAATTTATTATAAATACCTTCGAAATATTCAGATTGATTATTATCTAAATATGATGTTAATTTACCCCAATAATTTTCAATGAAATTTTGGATTTTAGATGGGGTTATATTTGCAAATATTGAATCTTTATAGAAGAAAGATTCATATTCAGTTTTAATTTCCCACAATGTTGAAATTTGTGTATGTTTATCCTTTAAATGAACTTTTAAAGCATCCGGAAGAGATTCATAGATTTCTTTTAATTGGTTTAAATTATCAGAATTTGAATCTTTTGTAAATTCTTTTTTAGAATCATCCCAAATATTAGTGTATAATTTCATATATTTTTCTAAAGATTCTTTTTCTTCAGGTTTCAAATATAACATATAAGGGTCTAAAGAAGCTAAAGGCGTTTCAGAAATTTTTTTCCATTCCTTTTTTGCTTTATAATAGTGATACATTTGAGATATTGATAAACCTAAAGTTGAAAGAGCAATAATAATTGATGTCCAATAAATAATTCTTTTGACTTTTTTGGATTTCTTTTTTTTGTCTTCAATTCTAGATGTTTGAGTTATATTTTTATTGTTTTCAGCCAAAATTTTCACCTCTTTAATATAATGGGAATTTTTCATATTTAAATAATTTATTATAAATAAAATAAGGAAAACTGTCTAGTCTTTTATTGTGAAATTCCACTTCTGTATTGTAATTGTTTTTACTAGACTCTAAAGTTTGATTCTCTTTTTCAATGTCTTCAAAAATATGTTTAGCATTATAGTCATTCTCAATTAGAGGATAAGATTTTGAACTATTAATTAAATAATTTAAATCTTCATCTATTTTTTTATTGACTTCAAGTTTGTTATTGGAATTTTTATATTCATTATAATCGTTATTTAATTCTTGAATTTTTTCAGTTTCTTGGCCTAAATAACTATATGAAAAACGAATAACATCATTAATAAGGTTATTTCGATTAGAGATTTTAGATAAAAGCTCTTCTTGATAAACCTTTACAGTTTTACCAGATTCAGATAATGTTCTTTTTGAGTAAAAACCAAATGAAATAATCAATGTAATAAAAAGTAAACAAATAATAATTCCTGTAACTATAGATTTGTCATTTTCTGAATTTGTTTTATCTTTATTTCTAGATTCCATCTATTAACTCCTTTTTCTTATTTCTTTTTATTTTAACATAAATCTCATAAAAAATCAATAATAAAATAGAATAGGTTAGAAATTAATCTAACCTATTTTTTTATTTTATTATTTTCTTTAAAAGTTTCTTTAAGTATTTAAATTTGTCAGGGTTAGATGTTAAATAGGCACCTCCTCCAACAGTTCCTACAGCAGTAGAAACAGCAGTAATAGCAGCTGCAGCTCTAGTTTCATTCTTTTTAATTTCTTCTTGTTTATTTTTTTCTTCTGTTGAGATGTCATTAGAATTTTCTTTTAATTTATCTTTTTTGATTGAATTTTCTAAATAATTGATAATTTTATCAGTTTCACTTTCACTAAAAATGTTTCTTATGTTATCTTCAGGATATATATCCTGTGTAGGAGAAAATACATCTTCAGAATTTTTGAAGTAATTTAATTCTTTTCTTTTTTCATCTTTATTATTTTGAAAATCTGTATCTGATTGTAGTTTTTCTTTATTTATGTTGTTTGTACTTTCAAAATCTTTATTGTTATCATTGATAAAAGTTTTATCTTCTTTTATCACTTTGTTGTCCACTATAATGTTTTTATTAAATTCAGTTTCAGGTGAAAGTTTACTTTCATTTTTAATTTCTTCTTTTCCATTTTCTTTATTTTGAATTAAATTATCTGTTTTTTCAAAGTAATAAGTAGTAATTCCATTAATTAATTCTGGCTCTTTTGTTAATGATAACCCTTCATTTTTTAACTCTTCTATTTTTTTATTTACTAATAATTCTGAATTAATTGTGTCTATTACAGACCCGTCATTTAATTTAAATATACTTAATTTAAGAGGTTCCTTTTCAGGTTGTGTTTCAGGTTTTAATGCTTCAATAGGAATTTCTAATTCAGGTTTTTCTTCAGTCAAAGTATCAGAAGATTTATTTGTGAGAACTTTATCAAAAACATATTTAGTTATACCATCTTCTAAATACATGAGGCCAGTATAAACATATTTTTCATTTTGTATAAATTTAGGAACTTCTGATAGAAATTCTTTATTAATATTATTTTCTAAAACATTTCCATCTAAATCAATATAAACAATAATATGTTTTTCTTCTTTTTCAGGTTGAATATCTGGTTTTAATACTTCAATAGGAATCTCTAATTCAGGTTTTTCTTCAATCAAAGTCTCATCAGGTTTATTAGAGATGATTTTATCATAAATATATTTTTTTATGCCATCATTTTCTGATGTTAATCCTGTGTAAATATAACTATCATTTAAAATTTTATTTGGTATCTCATTTTCTGATTCTTCATTTAAATATTCTTCTAATATATTTCCATCTAAATCAGTATAAACAATAATATGTTTTTCTTCTTTTTCATGGATTTCAGGATTTAATACTTCGGTAGGAATTTCTAATTCTGGTTTATTTGTTATTTCAGATTCACCTTTTTCAAATTGCACTTTTTCATAAATATATTTAGTTATACCATCTTCTATTTTTGATTCTCCTGTATATACATAATTTGCATTTTGTATAAATTTAGGATTTTCATTTAGTAATTCTTTATTAGTATTATCATCTAATACATTACCATCTAAGTCAGTATAAACAATAATATGTTTTTCTTCTTTTTCATA
>QWCL01000044.1_pt1 | contig 57658 bp, 59 predicted proteins | sample 1972551 | NCBI WGS metagenome assembly QWCL01 (sample SAMN09866709, study PRJNA288562) | Human oral metagenome isolate term2_saliva, whole genome shotgun sequencing... | isolation source: mouth | host: Homo sapiens | place: USA: California
CCTGCCCGGCCCCTGCCCGGCTGCGGGAGCGCGGCAGCAGGCAGCCCCTGCTCTGGGCGCCCTGCCCTGCCCGAAGGTGGTGGCCCACGTCACCCCGCCGAGTGCCCGTTCGGGCTTGCATCCACTACGTATGACGGCATACACTAGAGCCATGAGCACGACAGATATCGACCGCCACTACCGACCCGCCTACCAGACCGACCCAGCCGCCGCCGGCCGCCGTAGGGCCGCCCGCCGCCAGACCCTCGCCCGCCACCTACGGGCAGCGCTGACCGGCACACTGCTCGCAATCGTTGCAATCACGGGCCTTTCCGCCTACGCCGCCCAGGGCATCACCGACGCCCGCTCCACCGCGCTCTGCCAGGCCCACATCACCTGCAAGTAGTCCCCATACTCCCGGCTCCCCGCCGGCTAGTGCCCCTTAGCCCTCAAGCTAATGCCCTTAGCCAACCACCTATCCGCGTTACCACGTATCAGGCATCTGATACACATCAGGCATCTGATACACATCAGCCGCCTGACACTCCGCAGCCCACCGGCTCCCCGGCCAGACACCGGCCGGACATCCGACCAGACCCCTAGCACCACCACTCCCACGAAGGAGCTCACCATGCGCATCAACCCCTCCGACATCCTCTTCATCATCCTAACCCTGTGCCTGATCATCCTGGTGGCGTTCACCCTCGGCGGCCTGGCGGCTCAGCCCTTCGCCTGCTAGCCGTCCAGCACGTCTCCACGGGCCTCACCCGTCCTGAGCCCTCTCCCCCTTTCCGCTCCATCCTCACCGAGGGCGTAGCGGGCACCCCGAGCCCGGGCCGGTTCGCGAGGGCGAGCGCAGCGAGCCCAGAGCGACACCCCGGCCCGTGGCGAGCCGCCCCGCACAGCCCTCCCCTGGCCGGAACGTGTATGCCATGGCTGCACCGACCGGAGCCCCTAGGCGCAGGTCGGTGCACCCTGGCATGCACGGCCCGCCGGCCAGGGCCTTGAGTCTCATGGGGCGAGTGTTCGAGGCCCGTGTATGACATCGCTGCGCACCTGACGCCCAGGTGCCGCGCGAAGCGCCCAGGCACCGTAGCGTCAGGGGTGCACCGTGTCATGCACTCAGGGCCGAGAGCGCTCGCGCGCAGCCGCGGCCCGGCTCCGCCGGGACGGGGGCAAGCATGGAGCGGACCGCCTCCCGCGCCGCCGGCCTGCCCAACTTTCTTGTGTGAGCACGGCCACGCCCCGCCGACGGCATCGGCGTACGGCATCGGCGCTGCCGACGGCTTGCCTAATTCCGTCCCGGTTCTTCGCGACCGTTGCAATTGCGGGGAAAAGTCCGTTATGACGGCATACACGCCTCTACTTTTCCGCGGTATTCCGCGGCCACCGCCAGGGCGTCCCAGCGGCGCCCTCTGAGACGATCTCCTCCGAGGCACTCCGACCTCGACGCGCGGCTCGGGCGGCGGTACGTAGACGCCCCATGCCGGATCGGTACAGGTCCGAGCCGGCCGGCTCTGCGGATCCGTTAGCGGTACTGACCGTCCCCGAGGACGTCTCCGACATCGATCCTCTACGTAGCGGTTCCCAGGGTTCTCCCAGGTTTCTCAGGTTCCTCCCAGGTTCGCCTCCCACGGATGTGAATGCCGTCACTCAAATTAATTTCTCAAAGTGACGTATGATTGCGGGCAAGAGATCTGCGTCACATGTAACTTATCATACACTTGCCGGTACCAAGTGTATGCTGGGCATACGGACTTTTCCTTGGAATGGCGCAGTTGTATGCTAAGTTACATATTAAGTAATAGGCTTACTCCCCCCGTAGGGGGGAGTAAGCCATACATATAGATAGGGCTGTGGCTGGGACCACACTACGTTCCCAGGATCCTCTCAGGTGCCTGACTTGCCCTCCAGCACGTATGCCGTCATACTTACACCCATGAGCAACCGCTACTCCCTCATCCAGACCGACAGCCCCCGGCCCACCTACCGCGTCATCGATCGCCGCCGTGACGCCGAGCCGGCCCTGCACCCGGCCACCCTGCCCAGCGGCGCCCAGCACCCGCTCGCCGGCCAGCCCGTATCCGTCGTCACCTCCCCGTCCCGGTCCTGCAAGGTCCAGGGCGAGGGCCGCGCCCGGACCTGGGCCGAGCTGGGCGGCTACGCCGTCGCCGTCATCGAGCAGGTCCCGGCATGGGCCGCGGCCCCCGCCTCCACGGTCCTGCGCGAGGAACCCTCCGCGTTCGACGGGATACCCGACGAGCTGGCCCACTCCCCCTCCGGCGGCCTGTCGGTGCGGACCTGGTTCGCGACCCTCACCTACACCCGCGCCCACCAGCTGCCCCGCTGGCAGGATCGCTACGCGGCCGCCTCCGCACACGCCCCCTCGGCGCGCCTCGCGCTGGAGCGCCTCACAAGCGTCCTGTAAGCCCCTCTGACGGCCTAGACCTGACGCCCCGGTACCAACACCTAGGTGCAGGGGCGCTAGGCCGTCTACGAGGCTTACACGGCCTGACCGCCGGCACTCCCTACCGCCTACGACCCTCCCGCCGTGAGGCCGTGTAAGCCTCTCTGACGGCCTAACGTAGCCGCCCCGGTGTGACGGCCCTGCCCGCACATGAAAGTCCGTCAGAGAGGCTCCTGATACCGCTCACGGGCGTGAAAGGGCCCCGCCCACCTTATAGGTGGGCGGGGCCGATGCCTCGGGCCGGCGGCGGGCCGGGTCAGGCTCGGGAGGGGCCCTCCTCGCTGACCCACCCGCCGCGGCCGGGGACGCGGCCAGGCATCTCGACTGGCCTACCGTCATCGAGGCCGTCGTGAGCAGGGACGAGGGCGTGGCCGCCCCGGGTGGGGAGGATTCCGCTGCCTCCCTCCCGCAGGCAGCGGGGCGACCTGGGGGAGTGCTTGCAGATCGGAGAGTCCCAGCCCTTGCCGTACGACGGTTCCAGGACCTCCATCCTGTGGATCTCCTCCTTGGTGTGGTGCGGCCTCGGGTGGTGCGGGTACTGGCCGTGCCCGAAGGCGGCCAGGGCTGCGACGAAGGTGGCGAGGATGAGGGCGACGGTGGCGACGATGGCGGTGAGGTAGGCGCTGCGGGCGGGGCGGTTCGTGCTCATGGCTTAAGTGTATGCACTCATACGCCCCCGCAGCAAGTCTCTGCGGGGGCGTATCAGGTGGCGTGCGTCACTATGCCTGGGAGAGGATCGCTCCGACGGCCATGACGGCGTGGCCGATGGTGGGGAGCTGGACGGTCTCCTCGCCGTAGGAGAAGGAGACTCCGCCGTCCAGTGGGGCGATCACGGCGCTCTCCCCGTCCGGGAGCCAGATCACGTACACGAGCCCGACCCTCCGCACGCGGCACCGCACGTCGAAGGCCGTGACCCTGTCCTTCACGGAGGCCCGGCCATTGTGGGCTACCGCCTCCATGAGGGCGTCAGAGATGACGACAGGGTCCACCCCGTCGTACCCATACCTCCTCACCGGCAGCCCCTCACGCGGCACGAGCCAGAAGTCATCGGTGAGCTGGGCGCTGCTGGGCCCGACAGTCACGTACTCGCCGTGGCTCTCCCTGACCACGTTGAGACGGCTGTAGGGCCACTGGCGATCGATCTGGGCGGCTACCCGCTCGACCATGTATGTCTTGGTGCTCATGGTTTCTCCTAGGGGTGGTGGTGGTGGTGGTGGTGGTGGCTCCGTGCACGTCCCCCACGGGCAGGGATTGCACAGGGCCAGCTCCCCCTCACCGACCTCGACCACGTATCCGGCGTCCTCCAGCGCGTCCAGGGCCCGGCACAGGCGCTCCCCGCCCAGGTCCAGGCGGATGACGAGGGGGAGGATGTAGGTGATCGAGGGGTACTCCTCCGGCGCCTGGGAGAAGTCCATGCGGAGCGGGCCGACGGCGGTGACGGGCAGGCCGTCCGTGTCCTCCCGGACGAGGCGGATCGAGTAGCGCTCTATCAGGCCCTCCCCCGTCAGGGCGGCCGTCAGCTCGATGGCCCCGTCCCGCCCGTCTCGAACGGTGACGGTCTTGTTGCCGCATCGGGCGAAGTCGGGAAGCGGCTCCGGTAGGCGGCACTCGGGGCCGAGGGCGTCCCGGAGGACGCTCAGCAGCTCCTCGGCAAGCTCTTCCTTGTTGCTCATGTCACTCTCCTTTTGTGAGTGGATTGTCGGTCTGGGTACAAGATAAGGCTAGCGCCGCCCCTAAGGGCGGCGCTAGTTCCCCTATCCCAACATTTCTGTGATCTCAGTCACTCACCCCACTCTCCGTCAGCTGGGCGATTCTCCGGTCGAGGTACTGGCGGGCCTTGCGCAGGTCCTCCAGACGCTTCTCCTCGCCGCCCTTGCGGCCCTGGCGGAGCAGGTACTTTCCGCAGTTCCACAGGAGCGGGTCATGGGGGAAGGCCGCGTCGAGCACGTCCCACGACTCGACGTTTGCCGCGTCGCTCAGGCCGAGCGCGGCGAGGGACTGTCCGAGCCAGGTGTAGTGATCCGGGGACTCGACGGCCTCCCTTCCCGCCGCCCCCCGTGCCGTGGCGTCGGGGGCGGTCGAGGGCTCGTACTCCTCCCAGATATCCAGGTAGTGGCGGCTAGGTGTGCCCCACCCCGGGAACCCCTTCTCGCGGTAGGCGGGCTCCAGGCTCTCCGGTACGTACAGGGTCAGGTCCCCTTCGCCGCTGGGGTTCTGGGAGGGGTCGTCCAGGCCGCTGGGAGGCGTGGACGAGGACCAGTAGAGCCGGCGCGAGCGGTCTGGCGGGATCGGAACCCGGTCCAGGGCCTCGACGTAGCCGTCGGGGAGGGTGAGCTGGACGTTGGGGGTGAGCCCGTCACGAACCTCCAGCCAGGCGCCCTCTCCTAGATAGAGTTCGACGTTTGGGTCTGGATTAAGAGTGCCAGACGTGCTCACGATGAAGGAGCCGTCCTCCAGGATAATTGAGCCCCCTCCCTCGACTGAGGTCTTCCAGTGCGCAATGTCTAGGGATTTTTGATCTCGGGCGATTCGGGTGAAGGTCGCGTATCTGCTCACGGGATGTCCTTTCGGGTGGGGTGGATGCTAAAGCGGTTCAGTAGGCGGCCCCTGCGCTCGCGGATGCGCTCTCCGAGCGCGAAGATCGGCAGGCTGATGGCCAGGGCCACGCCGGTGGCGGTCAGTGAGGCGATCATGCGGTCGCCACATCCCGGGCAGCCATCCACGTCGTCACGGCCTCCAGGGCGGAGGCGCCGAACGTGGCGGGGATCGTCATGCCGTTCGGGTAGACGCTCCAGCAGCGCTGTCCGCAGCGCTTCAGCTGGGCGACGGTCTGCCCGTTCTCATAGACAAGGCAAGCGGAGGCCTCGTGCAGGGTGTCCGCGTCGAGCGGCTTGATCCGCGCCTGAGGGTGCTGGAAGACGCGGGTCCAGGTGGTTCTGTTCGGTGAGGTCTCGGTGTTCATGGTTCCTCGCTAGGGGGTGGGTGTTGCGGGCTTGCCCTAAGCGTATGCCGTCATACGTCTTAGAGCAAGCCCGCAGTGGTCAGAACAGTGTGGTCTGCGTCTCCCCGTCGTCGAAACGCGGGGGCTTGCGCTTCCACTGGCCGAGCACGCGGTCCACGGTCTGGCGGGTCATTCCGGAAACCTCACTCAGGACCGACTTCGAGACCCCACGTGAGTAGGCGGCCAGCACCTCCTGCTGGAGGGCTGCGCGGGCCAGCTTCGCGTCCCGGCGGGCCTTCCGGTCGAGGCGCGCGGCCTCCTCCAGCGGATCGTCGAGCGCGGGGGCAGGCTCCAGGTCCTCGGTCTGCGAGGTCGGGAGGCGCTGCTCCAGGGCGTGGGCGTGCTCCTGATAATCCTCCAGGGCCTTGGCCTGCTGGACGGTCAGCGAGAGCAGCTTGCGCAGGTCCTCGGCCATCGAGCGCTCGGCGTCAATCCCGAAGGCGCCTCTGTAGCCTTTGCCGCCGGCCCACTCCTCCAGGAGCTTGGGCAGGTCTGCAACGTCGTTGATGGATGTCATAGGTGTCTCCTATAGGGACTCGGTAAGTTGGGACTGCTCCGGGGACTCGGCCTGTAGGCGGGCAATCGCCCCCTTCAGGGAAGTAACCTGCTTCTCAAGGAACTGGATGTGATTGAGAAGGGTATAGATACCGCGGATAGATTGGTCGAAGTACCCCGCCTCCAGGCAGTCCTCCAGCTTGCTGGCGATCTCGTGCGACGTTCCCATCTCTCACTCTCTCCCGTCATCCAGGTAGCGGGTAGCCCACGCCAGAGCGAGGGCGATAACTTGGATCACCTCGGACTCCAGGTCCGAGCCGTGACCGGTCTCGGCGTCATTGTCATAGGTCAGGCACGCCGCGACCTCGCCGATCTCCTCGACCAGGGCGAAGAGTCGGGTGGCGTCGGTGTGGCCGGCACACTCCAGCGTCATTCCGGGATGCTTCCGAGCGGACCGGACGTACTCAGCATTTGCGAGGGCCAAGACGTCTCTGTCCTCCGGCAAGAGGTTAGACGCCGCCCGGGCTATCTTCCACAGCCACTCCCGGACCGTCTCCTTACGGACGATGGCCGCGTCGGGAAGTAGGGCCGCGTAGTGCAGCATCCAGGCCACTTCCCTGCGGGAGGACGGGTTCTCCGGCGGAATGGTCCAGCCGTGGAACTTCTTGAACCCCTCCACCCATACCTCGGTCATGCGGGTACAGGTATCAGCCCCCTCCGGGACAGGGACCGCTACGCGCTCTAGCAGTCGGCCAAGCCTAGAAGCCTCGCCGTAGCGGTAGGTCAGTAGATAGGCGTCCTGGAGGGCCCTCTTCAGCTCCTCAACACGCCCCTGAGCCGACTGGAGCAGGGCTGCCGGGCAGTCATTATATGGTGACGTCAAGGTGTCTCCTAACGTAGTTGGGGTGGACGTATGAAATCATACGTCCACCCCTCAGGAGATGCAAGCCGTCAGAACCGGGGAATCGTGCCCGCCATTGAGAGACCGCTCACAGCGCGGCGGATTGCCCCCCTCGGCACGAACAGGGACGCCTGGCCAGCGTCCCTTAGACCGAGCAGGCCCATGCTCAGGGCGTCCACCTGGTCGTCGTGCCTGCCCGAGGGGAATGCCCGCATCTCAGAGATGAGCTCGTTCACCCAGCCGTTGCCTGGGTCCGACGGGTGCGGCAGGTAGACGTTGCCGGACTCGATCTCCGGCGTCACGGCACGGGCCCTCACCTCCTTGGACGAGCGCGGCTTGATCGGCTTGATGCCCGCGACCTTCTTGCGCAGCACGTCGATGGCGGCCGTACCGTTGGCCGCGTCCTCTACGAGCCGCTGGTGAACGAACGAGCCGCCGGGGCTCGCCTTGTCGCCAAGGTCGCCGGCACCGCACCAGCGCAGCATCTTCTCCAGCGTCTGCGTGAACGACCACTGCCCGCGCTGCTGCGCGATCAGGAAGCGGTCGGGGCCCTGCCTGCACCAGCGCTGGCCGACGGCGTAGTCCGACGTCGAGGAGCCCTTGAAGGTCAGGTCCCACGAGTCGAGCCACTGCCCTCGCTCCAGGCGCTCGCGCGGCAGGAGGATCACGGAGTCGTCCCCGTCCTTGACCTTGGACGGGTCGGCCGTCCAGAACCTCAGCCAGCCGAGGTTGAAGATCGAGCCGTCGGCCGGCGTCGGGTGCTGCTGGTAGAGCGCCTCCCACATGTACGAGCCAACCGAGCGCTTGAGAGAGTCCCAACGCTCCAGGGCCTCATCACGAGTCTCCTCCACGAGGGGGCTGTAGAGCGGGTCGCCCGGCTCGCGGCCCAGGGGGTCGTCCTCCTCGGCGATGGCGGGGAAGATCACGTTCTCCCACTTGTCGGCGTCGGGGTTCTTGGCCGGGTTCAGCAGGCGGCCGATGAAGTCGTCCTCGTGCCAGCGCGTCGCGATGGCGATGCAGAGGAACGGCGGCTCCAGGCGGGTGACGGCGTTCGCCTGCCACCAGTCCCAGATAGCCTCTCTCTTCGCCTCGCTGTGCGCGTCGGCGAAGTCCTTGACCACGTCGTCCATGAGCATGACCTTGAAGCCCAGGCCCGTGATCGACTGGCCGGGGGCCGAGCGGGAGACGATGCCTCCGCCCCTAGTCGTCTGCCACTCACTCACGGCGCCCGCGTCGCCGGCGATCTTCAGGCCCCACTTGTCGCCGTCCTCCTCGACGAAGCGGCGGACCTGGCGGCCCCAGGCCGTGGCCAGCTGAGGCGAGTGGGAGATCAGGCCGATCTTCCAGTCCGGGTGCTGGCGCAGCAGCCAGATCGGCAGGTTGATCGAGGTCAGCGTGGACTTACCCATGCGGGGAGGCATGGAGATAGTCATGTACCGGTTCTCCCCGTTCTCGACGGCGCGCACGGCCTCGGCCAGACGGTCGGAGAGGTACTGGATGTGGGGGCGCCCCGCGTAGGCCTCATCGAGCTGCTGAGCGCTCTCCAGCGGGTCGGCAGCCTGTCTGTAGGTCGGGTCGTGCGGGTATGGCGCTCCGGCGTGGGGCTTGCCGTCGCACGATGGTCGGTCGCACTTCGGCTGGTTCTCCAGCCACGCCTGCCGCTTGATGAGGGCCTCAAGCTCCTCCTCCAGCTGGGCCGGCGTCATCTCCCAGGGCTCCAGCGGCTTCTTCACCTTAGGCATAAGCATCTCCTATCGCTGAGGTGGAATCTTGTATAGATACAGAATACCGCCACCCCTCATCCCAAGGGTGGCGGTATCTCTGCCCCAGTGTCCCAGGTCAACTCTACTGCTCTGCGTCGATCACCTCAACTTCAGCGGGGCCTACGTCGATGAGGCCCTGCTCACGCTTCCGGCGCTCGACCTCGGCGACCAGCTGCTCGATCCTCGACGTCGTGGCCGACGCCGTCATTTCGGCCAGGTTCGAGGAGACCTCGACCTGTATCTTGGCCGAGTCTGCGCCGGCGCCGGCAGCCTCCCGCTCGATGCGCGCCGCGACGTCCATCATCTGGACGATCCCGTTCGCGCTCATGCGGGAGATCCGGTCCTCGGTGAGGCTGTCGAGCCACATCTCGGCCTTCTCCAGAGCCTTGCGGCCGAGAGCCCGATGACGGTCCCCCATGGCGATCCGGTAGCGGACGAGCTCGTTCGCCTCGTTCTCGGCCATGTGCTTGTCCCAGGCCTCGACCCGCACCTTCCACGACCACCGGGCCGAATAGGAGTTGCCGTTGGGCGCATCCCGCACTCGGCGGCGCTCCATGTCCCGATAGGCCTTGAACGACGCGTAGGCGGCCTCGGTCTCGCCGTCCTGCCGCTTCCAGATCGGGCGAGTGTAGTCCAGCGGGGCGGGCTTGCGCGGCGCCGGAGGCTTCGCGGTAGTCACAGCCCCTCCACTGCGGAGACCCAGCCCTGAGACGGCGCCATGGCCCGATTGACCAGCCCGCGGGCGAGGTCCTGGGAGAAGGCCTCGGCGAACTCCTCACTCCAGCCCTGGTCCCGAACCATCTGCGTGCGGATGCCTGCGCAGGTGGCCGTGATGGAGAGGACTGTCTCCCCGGCTAGCATGAGAGCGTCCCCGGCGTCGGCGGCCGCGCTATCTGGCTGCTCGGGAATGTCGTCAATCACTGCTCTTGCTGCGGTACTCATGGAGCAAGTCCTCCTTCTCCTGCTTCTTCATCTGGTCAACCATGATCCGGTAGATACGGGCCACAGTCTTCGCGTGCCAGCACGATGCGTAGCGGGCGTGCTGGCCGTGCTTGCATGTGCACGTGAACCTGGGGTAGCCGTGGTCCGACTTCAGGACCACGTGGTGGAAGCGCTTGCCGTCTCGCCCCTTAACCTCCCCGGTGTTCCGGGCCGAGTAGGAGCGGACCCACCAGACGCGAGGATTCACCTCATCCTGGTAGACGGCCCCAGTCCTCCAGGTCTCTCGGGCCGACTTCAGCTGGGCCGGAGTCATCTTCTCCCACTCCAGCTGACGCACAAAGTCGAACTCAGTCGCCGTCAGCCTAGCCCTCGCCACTGAGACCATCCCCCGCCCAAACACTCGGGTACATGCCCGACAGCGTGGATCCAGTCAGTGCCTCGCGCACCGCCCGCTCAGCCTCGTCGGCGTCCAGGACCGTGCAGGCGGCACCGCCCGCGGCGCGAACGCGGCGAATCTGGCGGACCTGCTCGACCGACGTACGGGCCAGGGCGTGGGACCTGGACTCGCCGGGCTTCTGGTGCTTGACCTCCAGGAAGATCAGGCGCCCCTCGATGCAGACGAGCAGGTCGGGGATTCCGGCCGCCATGTAGATCGAGCCGTGCATCTTCCAGGTGACCGACTCCGGCCAGACCTGGGCGATGCGGCGCCGGATGGCGTCCACGACGCCGCTTTCCTTGCTAGCCATGTCACTCCTCTCTGTCTAAGGGGACGGCCCCGCAGTAGCGGGGCCGTCTCACTATTTGGACCTCAGAGGTCCAGGTCGTCGATGTCCAGAGCGTCCACGTCGAGCTCGACAGCGTCCTCAGCCTGGGCAGGCTTGGCCGGCTCGTCCGGCTCGTCGATCTCGTCGGCCATCGGGTCGTCCTCGGGCTCGGCCTTGGCCGGCTTGGTGGCCCGGAGGTACTCGCGCACCTCGCTCCTCACGCGGCCGTTGTAGGGCTCGCCGTCCTCCACAACGATGTCCACGGGGCGGCCGATCAGGCTCTTAGGGTTCAGGGCGATCTTCTTCTTGGCGATCTTGACGCCGAGGGCCTGGAGGAAGGCGGCGGAGCGGAACATGGCCTTCTCCGTCTGGGGGAGGCGGTCGATGATCTGCTGGCCGGCGTGAGGGCCTTCAGTGATCTCCAGGTAGACGACGAACATCGCGTTGCCGGCCTTGGAGGTCGTCTCCTCGAAGTCCGAGACCTCGGCGCGATAGGTGCCGGGGGCGACGTGGGCGGTGGAGGTGTCCTTGTAGTTGGTGAAGTCGAAGGTCAGGGCCATGGTGATTTCTCCTGTGAGGTTTGGTTACTGGGTGATCAGTTGTCGGACTTGGCCGACCTGTCGGCGGCGGCGGGCTTACGCTCCGGGACTCCGCCCACTCCGAGGAAGCGGGAAAGCTTCTCCAGAGTCACGGGGTGGTCGCGCCCTAGGACGGACGGAACCTTCCCGCGAAGGTTGTAGGGGATACGGGCCTTGGTCCCGTACTCCGGGTCGGTGCCGAAGCGCACGATGTGCTTCAGCGAGGGGCCGTCATCACGACCGGTGTTGTCGAGGTCCTCCTCGACGTCGGCGTAGATGATGTAGTTGGGAGTTGCACGGATGATCGACTGGGCGCCTCGCTGGACGTCCGGAGAGCGGCGAACGCCGCCGTTGATCTCGTCCTCGACCATCTTGACCTGAGCAGTCATGACGACGTGCATCGGCTCCTTGCGGTTGCCGTCGGCCAGGCCGTACCAGAACACTGCCGTGTCGGTCATGATGTCGAGGGCCTGCCCCCATGTTCGCTGATCGGCCGGGGCGGTGCCCTGCTTGATCTCGCGGACCGCGGTCTCCGAGAAGCCAGTGAGGTAACGCATAGTCATTTTCTGGAGGGCGGTGAGGCTGTCGAGGATGACGGCCTTGTAGCCGTGGCCTCCCTTGTCCAGGCTCCAAAAGATGTCGTCCAGTGCGGTGACGCTCTCAGGGCGAACCACATCGATGTTCTTGGCATAGGGGGCGTTCTTGAAGGACTGGGTCCCCTTCTCCCCGGGGAGGTCGATGAACAGGGTCTTGCCCATCGTGGCAACCGTCGAGGCGAGACTCGACTTGCCGGCCCCCTGGGCTCCGAGGATCAGCCACCGACCGTAGTCGGCTGCCTCCTCGTTCACGTCAACAATGTTGACGCCGGCGAAACTGGCCATTGAATTTCCTTCCGCTGTTTGGGTGGTGACTTAACTGTAGATGTATGACGGCGGGCATTGCAAGCCCGGAAGGCTACCTTTCGCTGTGAGACGGGTCACGGTAGCGTAGGCCATACTCCTCCGGCGCGTACTCGCCGCCCGGCCCGCCGACCATCTGAGCACGGCACAGGTCGGCGAACTCGCAGAACTGGCACGCCGCCTTCCCGAAGTTGCGTGGCGCCTCCCCACGCTTGTCGGCACGAATCCTCGTCCGGGAGATGTCTGAGCAGGTATCGGCCGCGGCCTGAAGGTGCGAGCGCACGAGGTACGGGCTCACCGGCGTCAGGTGCCGAGAGAACCACTGAGAGACGGCCTGTGAGGAGGTCAGGCGCTCAATCTCGGACTCCTCCGCCGTGTAGGTGCCGGCCGCGCTCCCATCCTTCTTCATCCCCTCGAAGGGGACGCCGTCGGCGCACCACTCGAGGTACGTACGCAGGTCGTAGTCCTTGACCGACGCGCTGAGCTTGCCGGCCTTCGTGATCTTGGGAGTCTTCGGGGCCTTGGACCTGACCCGGTCGAAGGCGACTGCGCGCGGTGCCGGCAGGCCCCACTCCGCGCAGTCTGGGGACAGTCCCCACGCGTAGAGCTGGACCTGGCTGTCCATCATCTCGTCCAGGCTCGTGACCTGGCCGAGCGTGCCGGACGTCTTGCAGTCCCGCACCACGACGATGCCGCGCTTGCGGTCCTGGTAGACCTCGTCGGCGTAGCCCCACAGGGTGACACCGGTGCCGGGCACCTCGCGCTCCCAGCGCTGCTCGACAGCTAGGACGGACTCGTTCTCCGACTCCTCAGCCCATCGCTCACGCCACTCGGCGTAGGCGTGGGAGAGGCGCTGCGGGAGAGGCTGGCCGAGCCAGTCGATCCAGGCCTCCCGAGCGTCCTCCCCGAGCCGGTCCCAGTACTCGACGGCGGCCGCCATGACGTCCGACGGGGAGGCGTCCCACGGAAAGGTCGGGCCGGCGTCGGTGGTCTGAATCTCCTCCGGGTGAGCCTTCAAGGTGCCCTCGACGACGCCCTTGTTGATCCGGTCCAGGGCTCGTACGGCGTGGAACCATGACCCGAAGTCGAGCGCTGGCGAGACCTCCGACCGAGAGCGGCGCAGCCCGTCGATGTATCGGTACTTCCACGCCTGAGGGCAGCGGCGGTGGAGGGTGAGTGAGGAGTAGGTGGCCTTCTCGGCCGTGATGACGTCCTCCTCGGGACGCTGGGAGGGGCTCATGATTGCTACTTCCTATCGGCGTAGATGTGATTCATAAGGGTCTTCTCTAGGTCCGTTCGGTCCTGGTAGGCCTGGAAGACTAGGTCGTCCACGGTGTTCGGTGCAAGCGCGTACCAGAACGTGGTCGCGCTCTTCTGGCCGAGCCGGTTGAGGCGGTCTCGGGCCTGAACGATGTCGTCTCTCTGCCAGGGAAGCGAGGCGAAGATCGCGTTCCTCGCGGTGACCAGCTCGTTAACGGCGACGGACAGCGTCTTGATCTGGGCGACGATGACGAACCGGGCTGGGTCGTCGGACCCGAAGCGCTGCCGCATCTTCAGCCGGTCCTCAGGCTTGGTGGATCCGTCGATCCGCAGGACGGTAGTCCGCTTGTCAGAGATCTCCTCCTCCAGCGCGGCGAGCTCGCGGGTGAAGGTCCCGAAGACGACGATTCGTTGCTCGTCCTCCAGCGTGTCGTGAATGAGGGAGGCGATGGTCTTCGCCTTGGACCTTCCGATCTCGCGGACCTCCCCCTCATCGTCGGGGAGGTGACCGGCCGTAATCTGGCGCAGGCGTGTCATCCGGACCAGGCGGCTGGCCGCCGTGGCGGCGTCACCGCCCACACCCGCCTCCCGTACGTCGTCCTCCTCGCGGAACTCGACCTGAAGCTTCGTGCGCATGTCCTCGTAGGCCTTCAGCTCTTTCGGGCTCAGGGCGACGGGGAGGACCGTATCGACGGCGTCGGGCAGGTCCAGGCACTCCTCCTTGATGGCGACAGATGAGCGCTCGCCCATGATCTCCTCCAGGCGGTCCAGGTTCTTGAAGCCGACGACCTCGTGCCCCATGTACCCGCCCATCTCGGCATAGTCCTCCTTGAAGGCCTTGAACGTCGCCGGCTTGCGCTCGCCGTTCGGCTGCACCCTCCCGAAGGCCTTAGGGTCGATGAACCTCCACTGCCCGTAGACGTCGAGCGGGGAGTGCGGGATCACCGTCCCCGTCAGGCCGATCCGGCGCTCAACCCGTGAGCCGATCCGTCCCGCCAGTCGAGACGCGTTGGACGAGACCGATTTGATCTTGTGCATCTCGTCGATCACTACGAGGTCCGGGTCGAAGTCGGTAACGGCGCTGAGCACGACGTCGGCCATCGTCTTGGACCCGACCTGTCGGCGCTGCGAGAGCGTGTCCAGGTTGATCGCCTCAATTACTAGGCGGGGCTTGGAGTCCCCGAGGACGCCCGGGCCGGCCTTGGCCGCCATCTTCCTGTCTAGATCTACGTCATCTCGCCGGGCGGCCAGCGCCCAGGAGCGGTTCGCGTGGAGGGAGCGGACGTCGTCTCCCGCCCCCCGGCCCCTCCCTCCGGTCGGCTTGGCGATCTCCTTCCCGCCCCGCGAGCGGAGAGCCTCGACGCGCTGCATGACCGAGCCGCCAAGGGCCTCGGCCCACACGTTGACCTGCGGGCTGACCCACTTCGGGGCCTGAAGCGCCCACTGATCAACGGCGGCGAGGGGGCCGATCACAAGTACCCGAGCCTCGCGGCGGGGCGAGGACAGTGCCAGCAGGGAGCAGTAGTCCAGCGTTACCGCGGTCTTACCGGTGCCTGGCTCCATGAGGAGGGCGCCGACGCCGTTGCAGGCGATGAGCTTGGCCAGGCCACGCTTCTGGTGGGCGAAGCGGGGCGGGCCCCCGAACTCGAACTTAGCCATGGTCTCTCTGCATCCTTTCCAGCAAGTCGGCCACGTCCACCGGCTCCCAGGCGAGGATCAGGTCTCTTCCTGGGAAGAGCAGCCAGTCGGACGCAACGCCTGGCCGCATCCCCCGATCGACGGGGGCGTAGTAGGGCTCCCCGTAAGAGTCGTGCCTAAGGGCGAAGATGCCAAAGACCTCCTCTCCGAGGTCGACCCCGACCTCCCGCCTACGGGCGTTCTTGACGTAGATGAGGCTGCAATGCGGCCAAGGAACGCTAAGCAGCTCCCCGTTATGAAACTGAAGCCCGGAGGAGGCGGATGTGGTGACCACTAGGTCCTCCTCGTCACGTACAAGCACCGCGGTCTCAGGATTCTCCTCAGAGCGGGGCCCGGCGATCTCCAGGTACAGGACTGAGGTCCCCCAGTCTGCCCGGACTACCCTCCACCAGTAGGATGCGTGCAGGACGTAGTCCTCATCAGGCATGACGTCCTTCAAGCGCTTCAAGACGACGCACTTGCCTAGAGCCTCGGTCAGATCGTCGTCGGTCTCGTATCCGTAGTGGGTGCTCATCGGGTCTCCCCTAGGTGCAGGGCCGCGGCCTTCTCGGCCTCGGCGAGGATTCGTGCCTGGCGCAGGTCATCGGGAAGTCCCCGCAGGATCTTTCGCCGGTCGTAGATGTCAGTCAGGTATCGGACGTACTCGCCCACGAGCTCGGCCCTGGTCAGGCTGTGCCCGACCCGCCGTCCGGGGACGTAGGAGATGGGCTTCTTTCCCTTGACGGCGAGGATGTCGATGTCCTTGACGTCACCTCCGGGGAACCCCCTCACGCGACTCATGATCTCCTCGGCGCTCACGATTCCGTTGCGGCTCACTTCTCCCTCTTCCTATAGGTCTTGATGATGGATGTGATAGCTCTCAGAAGAGTCCTCACAGGACCGCCCCCTCCGGGATCGAGACGAAGGCGCCCTCGCGGATCGAGAGGGTCAGAGAGCGGCCGTCCCGGATGCCTGCTCTGAGCGACTTGATCCCATAGCGGAGGATCTGCGAGAACTCGAAGAGCATCCACAAGGCCCACAGGGCCTCAAGGAGAGCCTCTGCCGGTTCCAAGGACCGTAGAAGCATGAAGACGGCCGTCACTCCTAGCGCCCAGTAGGCGTGATTCAGTGCTCGGTTGGCATAGACGGCGTTGGGAGCGGTCACGTCGTAGGGACCGTACTCGGTACTCATGGATTTTCCTTACGGGTGGTGCGGATTGATAGGTCTAGGTGATGGGTCTGGATCAGACGGCGGAGCCGCAGTCGCAGTACTGCTCAGGCTTCTCGCAGGAGGGGCAGTACCGATCACCGGTCCACGGGTCCTCCAGGACTCCGGTCAGGCTGTACTCCCGGTAGGCGCGGGCCAAGGCCCTCTCGTCGGTCACGTACATCTCGTTTCGGTACGCCTCCCACTGCGCCCAGCGCTTGCGCTGCGCCTTCTTGGTGTTTCCACGAGCCATTTCAGTTCTCCTTCCCGCTTGCGCGGTCGTTCCTTTGATGACTCAAGACTACGCAGCGCGTATGCTACGGTGCAAGCCCCTGTAAAGGTCTACCCCAGTGACTTGAGTCACCGGGGTAGTTTCCGTTGAAATTGGGCCAATTCGAGGCTTAGTAGCCTCGGTAGTGGGCTCGGATGGCGGGGACGGCTCTGAACTCCCCGCCGACGTAGACATTTGCCGAGGTCTGCCAAAGATGCCAGCCTCGCTCGTGCAGCATGGCGAACGCGTCAAATATCTCCTCGAACCGCTTCAACCCGAACGACGTTATGACGGCGTCCTCGACGTCGTACTGCCGAAGCAGCGTCTCGATCGCCCGCCAGTCATTCAGTCCCCGTACACGGTATCCATGGTCGAACAGGAGGCGGTTCCAGCCCATCTCCCGCGCCCTCTCGAACGCCTCCTCGGGAGTCATCAGTGGCAGCTTGTCGAAGTCACGCATCTCAGCCCTCTCCTCCGGTCTCGTCGTTGCTCTCGTCCAGGTCCCGCTCCTCAGGACCGTCCTCGCCGACGGCGATCAGCGTGTACTCCCTACCGCCGCGGCCTCCGGCAGCCATGATCCACCCTCGGGAGATCAGCCGGTCCAGGGCCGCCTTGGTCCGCTCCCTGGGGAGGTCTGAATCGACGATGTCGAACAGGTCCCGCGAGTTGAGCCGGATGCCGATCTCTCCGCGGAACGCCCCGATGACCGTGTCCTCATCATCCTGGCGCTGGGCCAGCTTCTCCATCATCTTGGACATATCGGTGAAGTCGAGCTCCACGCGGCGCTCGACGTCGTTCACGTCCTCGCCGTCGGCGTTCAGAGTGCCGCCTCCTCCGGAGGGAGTACGTCGCGGAGGAGTGATGACAAGGGACGAGCGGCCCTCTGTACGGCTGTCGAGGGTAACCACTCCAGCCACCTGAGCCTTGCCGCGACCGCCAGTCTTCTGGGAGTGGGCTCGGACCTGGCCGGGCCGGTCCTTCAGGACGACCAGCTCCATCTCACCGACGTCGCCGGGCATAGGCTGCTTGATCGGCCACACCTGAAGCAGGGTGCCCTGCACCATGGCGACCTTGTGCTGGGAGCCGATGGGCATGGAGCCCTTCTCCGCGCTCTTGGCCTGGTGGTCGATGATGATGACTGTCGAGCGGCCGTTGCGAGTGAGCCTCTTCAGCCACGACGTAATGACGTCCGTGCTCACGGCGTCATTCGCATCCAGCCCGTGCAGGCCGTAGAGCGCGGTCATACCGTCAGCCACGATGATGTCCGGGTCGAGGGCCTGAAGAGCCATGTCGAACTGGTCCTGGGCGAACTCGCCGGACTTGGTCGGCTGGTCCTTGCCCCACTTGTTGCGCTGCATGTCGGCCAGGGGGCCCTCCGGGCGGATGTAGGAGAACTGGGCACGCAGGTCGTCGTCCACGGCGCCGAGCAGCCGGAGGCGGTTCAGGGTCTGGACCGGCTCGTCCTCGAAGTCGAGGTACAGGGCGCGGCCGCCGGCCTCGATCTCCTGGAGACAGATCGCCATGGCGATCCAGGACTTGGCCGACTCCGAGGAGCCGAAGAGCATGTTCACGCGGCCTCGGTACATGAGGCAGGCGCCATCGTTGCGACGGCAGACTTCTGGGTCCGGCACGGTCAGCTTACCGGTCAGGTAGGGCTCCAGATCGACGGGGCTCCAGGACGATGGGCGAGCGTCCAGGGGGTCGCGGTTCTCGTCCTCCTCAATCTCCTCGACGGGGATCTCGTCGGACGCGGAGGCCTCCTCGCCGGGACCGGCTCCTACGGCCGGTCCGAGGTCTCCCAGAGACCGGGGCTCCGAGGAGTCCTCTGCTTCGACGAAGGATGGGTCGGGGGCGGAGGCGTCCAGCTCGATCTTCAGGCCGTCCCACTGACGCGCCCACGGCGGCTGCCAGCCTGGAACGTCGCCGGCCACGTCCGGCACGAATCCGGCCACCGCCTCCGCGTCGCGCACCAGGCGCTCGACGATCTGCACGCTCTCCTCCCCGATGTACTCGGCCAGGCGGGTGAAGCCGGTAGCCTCCCCACCCTCCCGAAGGCGTCGCTTGGTGGTGTAGATCGCTTCGCGCTCGCGCTGCTCGGCGCCGTCCTCGTCATGGGTGGCCAGGGCCAGGGTGCGGATGACGAGGCCGGCGTTCCGCTCCCAGAACGGGTGCACGGTCTGAGAGTCCCCGTAGCGAAGGAGGCCGCCGGCGAGAGCCACGTAGGCGTCGTGGCGCTGGCCCGGCCCGGGCCAAGAGTCCAGCAGGACGGCACACAGGCCGAGGAGGATGACCTGGGCCAGCAGCTCGGTCCCGTCAACTAGGGCCGGGCCCTCGTCACCGCCCCAGGGCTCTCCCTCCCACTCGTAGGTCTCGGCCGTGGCGGGATGGATCGACGGCGGCACGATTGTCTGGGCGCCGGTGCCGCGAATCTCGACCGATACGCCAGAGCCGCGTCCCGACGCGTCGGGGATGCGCAGACGCCGAGTCGCCGGCAGAGTGCCCGGCTTGGCGCGATACCAGTAGTGCGACTTGCGCGAAGTCTCGCGGCCGTGGATCGCCGCCGTGTGGGGCAGCAGGTACGACTTCAGGCGCGAGGCTGCGGGGTGATCAAGGTCGACGTCGATGAGGTCGCCGGAGGCCTCGCCGAGAAGTACTCCGAGGTTGGTGGAGCCGCCGGCCGTGTACTCCTCGAAGGCGGCTCGTACGGCGTCCTCGCCCTCTCCGGTGTCGGTCGTCGGGTCCGGCCAGCGAAGGCGGGTCCAGCCGGCCATCGTGGGGCTCTTGGAGTGGCGGGGGATGGGTAGGGGCGTCAGACCCCTGCGGTACGCGTCGAGGGCGGCCTCGACGACGGCCGCGTTGTGCTTCTCAGTAGTGCTCATGGGTCCTGGGTAGATTGCTAGAGGTGGGTGGAGTGGGTAGATGCCCTTAAACCGGTGACCGGTAGGCGTCCGGTCACCGGTTCGAGGGGTTATCTGGATTGGAGAAGGTGGTCCGATGGGGGGTCACCTTGATCCCTGAAGGGTGTGGTGCGAGATCGAGCTCGCGGTTCCCGTACGCCTCCATGAGGCGCGCTAGGACGATCCTGGGCTGGAGACCCTGGCGCTCTGCCCGGCGGACGACTCTCTCCCAGGTAGCCTCCCTCATCGTGAAGCTGACCGACTTGCGGGGGCTGGAAGGGTCACCCGGCTTCCGGCCGAAATCGATCGATGTGGGGGCATCCAACGGTGCGAACCGCTGGTCGAGTTCTGGGCGGTCGTCCACGTAGGGAACGAGCTTGTCCTTGCTGGGGCGGGGCATGTCAATCTCCTTTGCCGGGTGTATGCCCCGCATACACTACCCGAAGGATGGAGGAACATCAAATGCTCGGTGGCCGGCTTGCCGGCGGCGTTTGCCGCGTCCCGCGGCGGGTAGGTCCTTACGACGAAGGCTCATGGGACGTTGCCTAGACGTCCGGGCGAATCAGTTGTCTCAAGTCCTCGCGTACGTCGCCGGTTGAATTCATCACACATTCGCACGGTCTCGAAGAGGCGATTTCTATCGCCCAGGGCTCTCAGACCTCGTACCCAGTCCGAGCTCGACGGTGATGACGAAGCGCTCATAGTGGGCCGGTTTGCCGGGGAACCTGGGGAAGCGTTTCAGCGGGGCACCCTACGGGCCGCTTCTCCCCGCGTTCCGGGACCTGTCGATGACGGCACGAACCGCGTTTCCGGTTGTCCTCCGGTCCCCGTCCCCCTCGCACTGTCCTGTGCGTGCTTCTCGGCGAACCTCGGGGCCTTCAACCCGCGGTCCTACACCCTCACCGAGATCGGAGACTCGTTTGGCGGCCCTCCCCGACTACGAGCCAGGGATACGGGGAACACGCAAGGCCTTTCCCGACGCCGGTGGTGATGATTGGCGGAATCCAGTTGTCCAGGCCGTGCGAGCCTCGTAGCGGTGGTCGACTTGTCTTGGGGGTGGCTTTCGCCGACTGGCCCCGTCCGTCCAGGCCTCCGCGTACTCGCAAAGCCTCCTAGCTGACTAGGTATCGCGCCTGCTCCAGGTTAGTTCCCCTCCCGGCCCGCGGACATCCGCCGCTGGATTGCGGCGGCCGGGCCGTTCGGGTTTCGCTCCTTCGGCGGCGCTGGAACTATTAAACCCCATCTCGAGGGGCGATGCAAATCGGGCGCGGCAGTTCTCGTGGTGGGTGTCGTCACATTTTCCGGCGCGGCGGCTCGGCCTTACCGGAACGAAGGTGCGATGCGGGCGCCGGACCGGTCGCGGAATTCCTCAGAGCCGTTCTAAGCCATTCTGAGCGCCTTTCGGAGCCGGACCCTTCCCAGGATGCGGGGGCGGGGTAAAAGTCCGTCAGAATCGCTTACACGGCCTCTGAGCGGCATGTGAGGCCCCTCCTCGGCACGAAGGTGCGGCGACGTGGCGAATCGACGTCGGGGCCGCCGGTCGCAGAGAGGCCCGAGGGGCGGGCGTGTTGACCGAGCGCAGCGCAGCGGAGCGAGCCTCAACACGGCGACCCGAGGAAAGACTCTCCGCCTGGGACCGAGAACGCCCGAGGACCCGCGGGCGACCGGCGCCCCAGCGCCGCGGCGCCCTTCGCGGGGACACCGGGCGGGTGAAGGTCCCCCGGCGCCTGCGACGGCCCTGGTTCGAACCGGGGTTCAAAGACCCGAGCCCGAAGGGGAGCGAAGCGGACCGAGGGCTCGGGTCGGGACCGGCAACGGGTGCGGAACCGGCATCGGCAACGGAGTGGCCCAGGTCACATATATACATATATTCCACTACCCACACACGAAGCGTCCTTGTCCCCCTGACTTCGTCAGGGGACAAGGACGCGAGTGTGTGGGCGCGTGCGGGCGCGCGGGATAGCACTCCTGGAGGTCAAATGCAAGAGCAAAACGGTGACGTTGTTCACGGAATAGGGGTTTTAAAGTTAGACATTCATCACGCCGGATTTGGGAATAGTATGCAGGCATACGGATTAATCCCAGTAAGGGGGCCCGACACGCGGAAGTTGAGGTAGCGACACGCCCGAGTCAAGGGTGACCATGTAACTTGTCATACACTTTGACATAAGTAGTGTTTGCCCTTCCGACTGGACTCAAAGTCATGTGTCCCAGGTCACTGTCTCACTATGCGGACAACTGTCTCAGCATGTGTCAGGCCGTCTTAGATGTGATTCAGGGCATGCAAAAGGGCCCCTCCCTAGGTGGGAGGGGCCCTCGTGGAGGGGTCTCAGATGTCCTTCAGCATGCGCTCACGGGCTCGCGCCTTCGCCTCTGCGCTGCGCTCCTTGTTGCGGGGAGGGCGGCGCTTGCCGGTCTTCGTGATCGTGCCGGGGAAGGCGGGGTCGAGACGGCGTGCTCGGCGGAGCCAGGAGTCCACGGTGTAGATGCTCTTGCCCAGGTCCTTGGCGATGTCGGTGCGGGTCTTGCCCTGCTCGATCCAGGCGCGCAGATCCTCGACGTCAGGACCCTTGTAGCGGTTGCCTCCGCGGGCGGGCTCCTCGCGCCTCTGGAGGACGTTTGCGGCGATCTCGCAGAGGGTCCGGTGGGGAACACTGTCGGGGAAGCGTACGCCCTCGTCAGGGCGGCACAGGAGGTTCACGACGTGGTAGCGGCCGGCGGAGTCGGGCTCCTCGGTGATCTCCACCCAGTACTCGACCTCGTTCTTCGGGTCCCGGATCTGGACGGCGGGGCGTCCCTGGAAGGTGGCGGGGCGGGCGGGGTAGGTACGAAGTGCGTTGCGCATGGTGTCTCCTAAAGTGTGGTGTAGATCTCAGCCGAATTTTGGAATAGGCATTGTTGCCAGTGTTTTCAACGTATTCCCGGTTTTGGGGATTTGAGACTCATGTCTCAGGCGTGTGAGGTAGGTATCAGACCCGCGGGAGCGGGTCATCCTCGTCGTGCAGGTCGTGAACACCCCAGCGAGTGCCGGCCGACGGGCCGGCCACGATCGGCACGTCCATCTGGCAGTCAAGCGGTCGCAGGAAGGTGTTCACGTCCTCCATTCGGCGCTTGCACTCGACGAGGATCTCCTGCCAGCGGTCCTCGGGGACCTCGATGCAGATCTCGTCGTGCACGGTGGCCACGACGTGCGCGCCCTCGACCTTGGGCAGCGGGTAGCCTGGAAGCGTGCCCATGATCGACGCCGCGGCCATCTGCATCAGGTCCGAGCCGAAGCCCTGCACGGGACTGTTCAGGGCGTTGCGCTCGGCGTGGGAGGCCTTGAACGAGCTCTTTGAGTAGAGGTCTGAGAGCCACTGCGTGCGTCCGATGGGGGAGGTCACGTAGCCACGCTCGTAGGCCCGGCGCTTGGAGCGCTCGTGCCACTGCCGCATGCCGTCCCACATCTCGAAGAATGCGCTGTGGACGGCCTGCGCCTCTGCCAAAGTGAGAGAAACGTCATATGCGGTGGCGGCGTAGGCCTGGAAGCCGCCGGGGCTCATGCCGTAGAGGAGGCCGAAGTTGCCGGCCTTCGCCCTCTTGCGCTCCATCGAGGTCACGTCCTCGGGCGCCTTGCCGGCTATCTTCGCGGCGAGGAGTCTGTGGAGATCGTCGCCGCGCTGGAAGGCCTCGATCATCGGCTGCGAACGGGAGATGAACGCCGCCACGCGCAGCTCGACCTGGCTGTAGTCGAGGTCGAGCAGGACGTGGCCGGGGCGGGGGATGAAGGCCGGCTTCAGCCGGGCGGAAATCTGCTGAACGTTAGGATTACTGTTGTGGACGGTAATCCCGTTGGCGATGAAACAGTGATCCTCCGGGACGGTCATGTCCCAAACCTCAATCTTTGGGCCGGGCTCGATAGAGACGGGGCGCCAGTCAGTCTTCCCGGTAAAGACGTCGGGATAGGGCTGGTCCGGGCTGCCGTTCGCCCAGCGATCCCGCATCGTCAGCGACATGTGCTCCGAGTGCGGCATGTACTCCAGGTTCTCCGGGAAGTTGTTCACCTTGACGCCATCCACGTGATGGACGTCCCACTTGGTGGAGAGCCTCTTCCCGAGGACTCGCTGCATGATCCACCGGTGCTCTTTCGACTTACCTCCGGACATGGACCCGTACCGGTTACCCTCAGCCACGCTAGGCGGAGTCTTCCGGCTGTTGGAGTTGGGGAAGAAGGACAGGTAGCGATCCTTCACAGACTCCGAGCCGGTCCACTGCCGACGAACCATCCCCAGAACTCTCGGGGAAGCGGCTCCTCGGGGACCCTTCATGAGGTACTCGGCAGGGCAGTAGTGGCCGTTGTGCAGGCGGACTAGGTGCTCCGGGGTGCACTGGAGGGTGCGACGGTCGCCCTGGGAGTTCTCAAAGGTGACGATGATCGTCTCCGCGGTCTTCGTAGGGCCAACCCACTCCACCTGGCGCAGGGTAAGTCGGCAGTGGTGGTCGTACGAGTACACCCAGTCTCCAACCTTGACCTCACGCATCGGAACCCCGTCAGGGTACTTGACCATGTCGCGAGGCATGTCGATCAGGGTGTCGGGTGACACGCAGCTAGACAGGCGTCCCGTTTTTACAAATCCCACGTTGTAGGTGGCGTGGATCACGTTGTTAGGGTCCCTCAGCTCCAGCCACGAGCGGAGGAACTCCAGCGTCTTCGTCGCGTCGCGGTGGCGCAGCAGGGCGTCGGCGGCGGGGCTGCCCTGACGCTGCTGGGCTATGAGGACCGCCTTGTTCCACTGCGCGTTGCCGGAGTCCGTGCGGGCCGTCACACGTAGGTCTCCGGCCTCGATGGCCTGGGCCACGAAGCCTTGGAACCACTTCGACGTCGCGGCCGTGGTGACTCCGTCCTTTGCGGGCGCCGGTGCGGGGGCAGTCCCGTACAGGCCGAGGATGTCCTCGCAGGCCTTGAGGCGCAGGCTGTCCATCTCCTCGATCTTGGCGTGTACCCAGTCCACATCGAGGAGGAAGCCGCGCTGCTCGACCTTTGTGAGGGTCCTCACGGTCGGCATGGCGACGTAGGTGGCGACCTTGCCGAGGCGGGCCATCTGGAAGTCGTCGGAGTCGAATGGCTCCTCGTCCCCGGTCAGGAACATCTGGTCGCGATGCTCCTGCTCGATCTTCCAGGTGTAGTAGGTGTCGCGGGCCGCGTACTCTCCGAGCTGAATCAGGTCCACGCGCTCGGCGGCTCCGGGAGTCCTGAGGTCGAAGTCGTCCCACTCCTCGATCCCGAAGTCGCGGGCGGCGCGGATCTTCAGGCGGGTGCGGGCCTCGGTGTCCACCAGCTGAGACGAGACGGTCGTGTCCCACTCGATCCGGTCGGACAGGTCCACGCCGGTCTGCGCGAAGACCCACCTAGCGTCGAACTTGATGTTGGCGTTGACGAAGGGCCTGCCGCTGCGGTTGATCTCGCGACCGATGATCGCCATGACCTTCCTCCACGAGCCCAGCAGGGGCGAGGCCGGGTGGGAGAGGGGCACGAGATAGGTCATCGGCTGCTCGCCGTCGAAGGTGCGCCAGTCGTAGGCGCCGGCAGCAACGCGCTCGGCGCTGGGGAGGGTGAGGGCGGCCAGGACGATCCGGGCGGGGTAGCCGCCGTTAGTGTCGCCGCCGGCCTCCGCGTACTCGTCCAGGCCAGTTGTCTCCAGGTCCATGACGATCTCGGAGGAAGAGTGGATCGCCTTGACGAGGCCCTTCAGGTCCTCCTTGCCCCAGACCCAGGTGATCGGGCCGCAGGGCGTGTGCGAGCCTCGGGCGGCCTTCCTAGCCCGGTTCACGACCTTCTCCAGGTCCATGATGCTCATGACTGCTCCAATCTGAGGCGGCTCGCGCCTCTCGGTGATGGGATCAGCCTACATTTTGTGAGTTGCTGGGGGAAGTGCTCACAACGTGTATGGAAGTGATTTGGGCAACAGAAAACCACCCCGACCTCGAACCGGGGTGGTTTTCTGTGCGGCGTCCTTGCCAGTGCGTGAGTCGACTCTCTAAAGGGAGACCGAGAGTCAGAACTCGTGCAGGAGAGAGACTAGCACATCCTGAAGGTTGCCGACCTTGTACGAGTACTCGACGCCCGTGCGGCGGGAGTAGACCTCCATATTCCACAGAGGCCACCGGCCGCGGCTCTCAGAGGACTCGGAGAAGGTCAGCACGAGGTCGTTTCCGCTCTCGGCTACGACTACTGGGGACCCGTCCCCCTCCCCCACGTTCACGTACTTGAAGTAGGGGCGCAGGGCGTTCGCCCACGCCTGGGCGGAAACGCGTCGCTCGGTCAGGGGGCTGAAGTTGCCGGGGAAGGCGAGGTGATTGGTCGAGAGGGAGGTCATGGCGTTCTCCTTGGTAGTGAGGTGGACACCTCCAAGGTAGCCAGGAACGGGTCCGGAGGCAATACGAGATACATGGAAGGGCGGTGATTGAGGTCACTAAGGTATCAATCTGGCTTCTGATTTGTGGAAAAGGCTGGGGATGGGGATAGACTTCCCTCAGCAATCCCAGCAATCTCGAGATAGGAGACCCATGAGCCCGCTGGAAGAGGCGATCATCGCCAACGATGCGTTGCCGGAGCGCGAACGCAAGACCAACATCGACCTGGCCGAGGAGTTCAACACCTCGGAGGCCACGGTGCGACGCCGTCGGCGCGCCCTGAAGCGCAGGAGTCAGGACACGCTCAGCCGGGACGAGTTCTTCGACCTCCCCGTCGGCGCCATTACGAAGCGCGGCAAGACGGTCCGCCTCGCCGACGGCTCGTACGAGAAGATCGAGTACCGCCCCGGCGCCCTCGAGATGGAGGAGGCCAAGCGTCTCTCTTATGAGGATCTGGAGCCCGTCTTCCAGGAGCCGCTGCTGCCTAAGCCCAGGCCGGCCTTGGAAAAGGGCGAGACTCTTATTGTCTGCATGGCAGATTATCAGGTGGGCAAGCGGCAGTCAGGCGGAGGCACCGAGGACACGGTGCGTCTCGTGCGTCGAGCGATCAAGGACATAGCCGATGACGTCCTCCTCGCCGGAGGTTACGAGCGCATCATCTTGTCCGACGTCGGGGACTCGACCGAGGGGTTCTGGAACGTCGCGAGCCAGGCTCAGACCAACGACCTGAGCCTGACCGACCAGATTCGTACTGTGCAGCGCCTCTACGCGGAGGCGCTGAAGACCTTCGCCCCGCTGTGCGAGTCCCTCTACTACGTGGCCGTCCCGTCCAACCACTGTTCGGTGAGGGTTGGGCCGGGAAAGAACAGTCGGGCCAACGCCCCGGACGATGACTTCGGCATCATGATCTCGAAGAACATCGAGGACATCGTCGAGGATCGCGAGGGCTTCGAGCACGTGCAGTTCTTCCGCCCCGAGAAGTGGGAGGAGGCCGTCACCGTGGACGCCGCAGACGGCACCCGCATCGGATTCACACACGGCCATCTGGCCGGCACCCAGGCGAAGGTTCCCACCTGGTTCCGGGACCTCGCGTTCGGGCGCAGGAGCGGCCTCTACGACGCCAGAATCCTGGTTCACGGCCACTGGCACAACTTCGGGGTGCGGCAGGTAGGCGATGCCCGCTGGATCATCTCCTGCCCCTCCGCCGACCGCGGCTCGGACTGGTGGACCAACGTCTCCGGAGACTCGACCAAACCGGCGATCCTCACCTTCGAGGCCAGGGACGGCAACGCCTCGTCCTGGGAGCTTTACTCCTAGGGACTGGAAGAAGACCCCGCCCATCCGGGCGGGGTCTTCGGTTACACGAGGGACGTCTTCAGGACGTCGGCCACACCAGACACCATGCAGCCAACGGCCCCGTTCTGGAGGCCCTGATCGTAGGCCGCCTTCGTCGGGCAGATGTGGGCCCATACTGGCTTCCCGAAGGACGTTGCTACCTTCCAGGCCAGCGCCGGGGCGTCCCACGGGAACCCGAGGTAGTCCCATGACGGGGCCCACTTAGACAGGCTGCCGTCAGAGGCGTGCTGGGCGTAGGCGTACCCCCAGCACCTCCAGCCGGCGGCCTTCCACTGCGCAGCCAGCCACGTGGCGTCGCCGGCGCTCTTCCAGATGACTCGACTCTTGGCGTCGGGCGGGAGGAGCCTGGCAAGGTCGGCCCACTGCTGGGCCGAGTACTTCGGGTCCAGCACGGTGACGTGCGATCGGCCGTAGGCCTCCAGATACTCCTCAATGCGGAGGATCCGCTCCCCGGCCGTCCGGTAGCGCTGTACCTCGGCCCACGTCATCTGCGAGATAGGCGTGTCAGGCGCCGAGGGATCGACGCGCTTGAGGTTCTGGTCGTGGGCAAGCACCCACACGCCGTCGCTGGTCCGTCCGGCTGACACCTCCAAGGCGCCCGCCCCGTGCGCGACCGAGTTCGTGTAGGCGCGCATGCTCATCTCAGGCCACGAGGCGGACCCTCCCCGGTGCGCCACGAGGAAGCCATTCTGAGACACCATCGCGTCGATGGAGGGGTAGCCGGACGGCATGGCCCTCATCTGCGCTGGAACGTCCTGAGGGGCCTCATGAACCCACACCGAGGCAGAGCCATCCTCGTGAACCTCAACGCCGCCTCCGGGCTGGGCAGGAGGCTCAGCGTTCGGGTCTGGCGTGTACTCGTGCACCTCGATATTGTGGAACGTCACATCCGGCGAACCGGAGGGCATCTGGAACTGCGGAGTCCACAGCGGGTCCGGGGCGGTCGGAATGGTGAACCGGACCGCCTTTGCGACGTTAGAGCCCGCCGGCAGGTCGAAGTCGCCGATACGGGACTGTCCGGTCTGCTTAGTCTCGTCCGCCTCCTTGAATTTGTTGTGGGCGATGGACACCCCGGACGGGGATGCTGAGGTGTAGGTGAACACCACTTCCCAGTTGCCAGACTTAACCGGCGTCGCCTGAGTAGCCCAAGGCACGAAGATCCCTCTGGCGGGGACTGTGAGGTCAGTCCCAGACCGCCTGCCGGTGTTCGTCCACCACTTCCCCGGCCATGTGAACACGGACGCCTCAGGCTCCGGCGGCTGGGTCGGGTAGATATTCGCGGCATGGATGAGGATGTCGTGCCCACCCCTGGCGGGGATCTCCAGTACAGGTACCCACTTGGCCCACTTAGCTGGGGGGAGCTCGACGTCGATGCGGAGAGGCGCCTGCTTCCCTGCCGGGATGTCGATGGTGGTCGGCATCCTGGAGACGGCCTGACGCGTCCCGGCGGCGTCGTACCAGACGATGCTGATCGCCATGACGTTGACGCCAGATGTGTACGTGAGATCGATGGTGTACTTTCCGGCGCCTCCGGGCTGGGCGGAGGTGTCCGCGGGGCTGGCGGACGAGTTGGTGGGGACGTATATCCCGTTCACTCTTCGGCTGCCCCGAGACAGCCACCACGACCTGACCGGAGGGAACACGCTGTCAGGCATCACTTCTCCTTGCGGACGATGATGGTGCCGGCAGGGGTGCCCTCAGGGACGGGGTCGTTCTTGCCTAGGACTATGATGCGCGGACCCGCGGGGGCAGGGGCAGCGCCTCCCCCGGCCTCACCCTTACGGGCGAACGTCTTGTCGCAGTACTCGGCGCTGTAGACGCGAACCTCAGCAGTGACAGCCATTACAGGTGAACCTCCCGGGAGTAGAGCCCGTCCACGGCCGGGACGGGATGTGCGTGCTTGATGGTGACAGAGCCGTCACCGTTGTCCTCAACGGCGCGCATGAGGATCGACCCGTCGGGGCGGTCCACCCATGCGTCGAAGACGCCGTCCTGAGCTCCGATGGCGGCGCGAGGGTTGATCGGGGCTACGCGAGTGCCAGCCACGGCGGCCACCTCGCGCCCGCCGCGTACGACGCTGAGACGCCCGGCACTGGCCTGTCCGACCCGGACCCCGAAGGCCCCGGCCCAGGGGGTGTAGGAGAACGACTTCAGGTGCATGGTGGTTGCCGGGATCGACTCCCAGCCGCCCTTGCCTCGGAACGCCCAGAGGTTAATGTGCATGCGCTGGCTGCGGGGGACAGGGATGCCCTCAGTGAGGGCTCCCGAGTAGTAGCCTCCTTGCGCGATGGGCGTAGTGCGCGCCAGATCCTCCGTAAGGTGTGACTCCCACGTCTCCCATAACACCTTTCCGGGCGTCCAGGTCATGCGGACAGTCGCCCCCTTCCCGGACTGCGTCCACACGCGGTCGTTCAGGTGCTTGCCGCTGTCCTCGCCCTGAGGGTAGAGTGTGTACTTGCCGACCATGTCGGTGTAGCCAGACCAGTATGAGTCCTCGACGATGTCGATCTCCTGGTAGCCGGGGTACGTGTCCTCCCAGTCGAAGGGGAAGATTCCCCACACGATGTTCTTGTGCAGGTCACGCATGCGGGCCGGAGCCAGCAACTCGTACGACGCCTCGTAGGTGCCGTACCCCATCGACTCCGCGGACACGATCTCCGCGGACTGGGGAGCTCCTCCGACGGCGGAGATGCTGATCTCCAGGGACCCGTCCTCTCGCTTGCGCAGGGCCCGCGGGTTCCACAGCTGGTTCGCCGCGGGGCCCCCGGGGTGCCAGGCGTCGGTGCGGGTGAGCCAGTGGAAGCCGAAGGCCTCCACCGGCGTCTGCCCGTAGTCCTTGTAGGGCTCGATGAGAGGCATGTCTCACGCCTCCCGGCGAACGATGACCGTGTCGTCGGTGACGCCCTGCGGGAGCGGGTCGTCGGGGCCAAGGACCAGGAGCTTCCCGGTCTGGCCTGCTCCCGCCCCGGCCGCGGGGGCGGCCTTCTTCAGGGCCTCGACCTGGGCCTTCAGGTCCTCCACCTCGAGCGCGAGGCCGAGCGTGCCCCGAATCCAGGACGAGGTCAGCTTGATCAGCTGCTCCGACGGAGGGTTCGCGTAGGGGTTGCCGACAGGCTCCCACTGGCCGCCACGGTCCGGGTCCTCCACCAGAACACCATCAGTGATGTAGGCGTGACCAATAGGGAGCGTGTCCAGCTTCTCGAAGACCTGACGGTAGTTGTCCTTCGTCACGCCGTGGATTACGGCCCACCACTTCTCTGAGGGGTAGGAGCGCATGTGGTCAGGTAGGACCGGAGCATTGGCGTCCTCGTTGAGGAACTTGCCGGCGTCCTGCTCGAACATCATCGCGGTGTCGAAGTCCAGGGCGCACATCTCCGGAGACATGTTCGAGCCAGCGTTGACCACGATGTAGAAGCTCTGCCCGTACTGCTCGCGGATCGCGGCGATCAGGTCCTTGTACCACTGGACGCGGCCGGCCTGGGCTCCCCAGCCGTTGATCGTCTCGTCCAGGAAGACTCCCTGAGCAACCTCGCCGTACTGCTCGGTGAACTTCGCGATCTGCCCGAGGATGTACTCCTTGGTGTACTTGTCCGGGTTCGGTACGCTGTTGCGGGCCGGGTCGTTCGATGGCAGCGAGGCGACGCCGTACTGAGTCTTCACGTAGAAGACTGCACGCCGAGCCCCCGCAGCCAGGGCGCGAGCGGCCTGCTTGCCGAAGTCCTCGTTCTTCTCGTCCCAGTTGCCGCTGTCCTTATTCAGGATGACGATACCGAGGGTGCCGGCGGCCTTGAGAGCCTTCGCCCACTTGGAGGTGCCCTTGGCTTCGTTGTAGTAGTCCGGCCAGTAGTAGGTGACCGGGGACGAGTAGCGCTCACCCGAGCGGAACGGCGGCGCAACGGCCTCCGCAGCCGCCTCCGCGGCCTGCTTCACCTTAGCCAGGGCCTCGGACGTGGCGTAGGCGCTCAGGGCGTCCGGCTGGACCGCGGCGGCTGCCTTGGCGGAGGCCTCCGAGGCTTTCGCGTCCGTGGCGCTCAGGGCCTCCTTCGTGGCGTACTTCTCGTCAGCGGCGGCGGAGGTGACGTACCCCGACAGGTCAACCTTCCCGCCAGCCTGAGCCTGGGCAAGCTCGGCCTTGGTCGCATAGGTCGTGGCAGCGGTCTCGCTGGTGAGGTAGCTCGAGAGGTCGGCCTTGGCCGCGTAGGCCTGGTCCGCGTCGGCCTTCTTGACGTATGGGGACAGGTCCGGCGCGGCCGGGACGGTCGGGATCGCGGCCCGAACCGCGGTCACCTCCTCCTTGGTGGCGTACGTCGTGGCGGCGTCAGTCTTAGGGAGCAGGTCCGCGACCGATTCCTTGGAGGCGTAGGCCGAGGAGGCCGCCTCGGAGGTCAGGTAGGCGGACAGGGCGGAGGAGTCGGCCTTGCCCTGGACGGCGGTCTCCAGGGAGGAGACCTTGTCCGGGAGGCCGGACAGCGCGGCCAGAGGCTTCGTGGCCTCCGTCAGCGCCTCCGACGTGGCGTAGGTCGAGGTGAGCGAGCTCAGGGAGTCCGTGGTGGCGTACTTGGCAAGGTCCTCCTTGGCGGCGTACTTCCCGTCCGCCTCGGCCTTCGGCAGCGCCGCCTCGGCCGTGGTGCGGACCTCTGCCAGGGAGGTCTGAGTGGCGTAGGTGGAGGCCGCCTCGGACGCCGGTAGCGCGGCGTCGGCCTTGGCCGACATGGTGTCGATGCGCTGCCCGAGTGCGGTGTCCGAGGAGGAGACTTCCTCCTTGGTCGCGTAGGTGGAGGAGGCGGCGGCGGAGGTGAGAGCGGCCTCCGCAGTCGCCTTGACGCCGTCGATGCGGGCACCTAGGGCGGAGTCGGCCTGCCGCATCTCGGCCTTCGTGGCCAGGCCCGACAGGTCGGGAGCGTTCTGAGCTCCGCCGATCTGGGCCTGAGCGAGCTGGGCCTTGGTGGCGTAGGTGTCCGAGGCGTCGGCGGCCTTGAGGTAGTCGGCCAGAGCCTCCTTGGTGGCGTAGGTGCCGGCCACGGCATCGGAGGTTGCGTAGTCCGACAGGGAGGTCGCGGGAGCCGCGGCGGACGCGACGGCGGAGACCTGGTCGATACGCTTGCCGAGCGCCTCATCGGCGGCGGTGACGTCCGCCGTCTTAGCGTAGGGGGAGAGGTCAACGGCAGGGGCGGGAGGGGCCTGAGGAGCCCTCTGAGCCTGCTGACGGACCTCTTCGACCTCGGCCTTGGTGGCATATGTGGTAGAGGCCGTAGCGGCCGGGAGGGCGGCGTCAGCGGTCTCCTTGACCGAGGACACCTCGCCGGCGAGCGAGGCCGGGGCGAAGGTCGAGGTGGCCTGGGTCTTGTAGGAGTCGAGGTCCTTTTTGGTGGCGTAGGTCTCCGCGGCCGCCGTCGAGGTCAGGTAGCCGCTCAGCGACTCCTTGGTGGCGTAGGGGCTCAGGTCAGGAGCGGAGGAGGCCACCTCAGCCTTCGTGGCGTAGGTGGTCTGGGCGTCAGCCGAGGTGAGGTAGGGGGCGAGGGCACTCATCGGGGCCGCGGCGTCGGCGGTGGCCTTGATCTGGTCGATGCGCCGGCCGAGGGCGGCGTCAGCGGAGGTCATCTCGGCCTTCGTGGCCAGGTGGGACAGGTCAGGGGCCTCGCCCTTGCCGCTGAGCTGGGCGTTGGCCAGGTCGCTCTTGGTGGCGTAGACGCCGGCAGCCTCCGTCTTGGGCAGGTAGTCGCCGAGGGAGGCCTTGGTGGCGTAGGTCTCGGCCACGGAGGCCGAGGTCGGGTAGGCGGCCAGGTCCTCGCGGGTCACGGCGGCGTCGGCCTTGCTCGAGGCTGCGGTGACGGTCGAGGTCAGGGCGTCGATGCGGGTCCCGAGAGCCGAGTCGGCCGACTGCATCTCGACCTTGGTGGCGTAGGCCGACAGGTCGGGCGCCTGCGCACCTCCGCCGAGCTGGGCCTGGGCAAGGGCTTCCTTCGTAGCGTAGGTGGCCTCTGCCGTAGCGGCAGGAAGCGCGGCCTCCGCCGTAGCCTTGACGGCGTCGATCCGCGCGCCCAGAGCGGAGTATCCCTGAGCGGTGTCCGACTTGGAGGCCAGGTTGCCGGCCTCACTCCTCGTCAGGAAGCGCTGGTCGGCTCCCTCTCTGCTGTACCACGTGAGATCGGCCACTGCCTCTACCTCCAGGTGAGAACTCCATTGCCAAGGTCTATGATTTCAGACCGATTGATAGCCTCAAGGATACCCGGTGACACCGTCTCGCGGACTCCGTGCTCTGTAGGAGCCGGGGACGGCGGGGCCGGGGGCTGGGCGGGTCCGGGGCTGGGAGGCTGAGGCGGTTGGGGTAAGTTAGGTACGGTCGCGGCCGTGAGAAGGTCGGCGATGTTGAGCGTCTCGCCGTCGGCCAGGGTCCGGATCGTACGGATGTGGGCGCCCAGGTCTCCCGGGATATTGAGATCTATCTCATAGTTTCCAGAGGAGACGGAAGCCTCCCGCCCTGTCTGACCTACCAGATAACCGTCAGGGTCGATGCGGAAGGACGCCCTGCCGGCGACGATGTCCCGCGCCGGTAGAGGAGCCCCGAGGCTGGCCGGGGTGAAGGTGATCCGGCCCATACGCCCCAGGCCGTCAGGCCCTACGACGCGGCCGGTGATCGTGGCGGTGGCGGAGGTCATTGGGGCTCCTGACGTAACGGATTGGCATCACCCTTAACCCTATCAATCCGATCGTGCAGTGACTGGACCTCTGTGTACAGGTGGGACCTATCAGTCCGCGCGTCATTGCGGACGCCCTCGATCTGCGTCTCCATGCGGGACATGCGGGCCTCGAACTGTCGGTCCGACTCGCGGAGGTCGTCCACGGAGACGACCAGCCTGGTCAGGCGGTCGAGGACCTGACTGAACTTGGAGTCCAGGTCGTCTCGAAGGTTCGAGTCGTGGTTGTTGTGGACGCCCTCGGAGGCCGACTCCGCCGCATCGGCAGCCCTCACAACATGGGCGTTCATCCTCGCCATCCTCTCCTCAAGCCGTGCCTGCTGTCTCTTGATCGTCATCCTGAGCCAGGTGATGAGGGCCGCCAGCAGAGCAGTCCCCGCCGTGATGACCTCCGGCGAGGCGAGCACGGTGAGGATTGGCGACGAGGACTGCTCCACTGGGATCATGGGGCTACCTCAGCCAGCCAGTCCGGAGACGTGGCGAGGGGTGTAGAGGTCAGGCGCAGCAGTCTCGGCGGTCGGGACGGCCCTGTCGGTCTCCTCGGGCAGGGAGAACGACTTCAGGACCGAGGCCAGGGCCGCGGCACCGGCGATGCCGAGAGCGCCCTTCCAGTCCAGGTCGAAGAGAGAGGACCCGACGGCGAAGGCGCCGACGAGGGACTGCGCGAAGGTAGAGATGCCTCGCTCGGCGAGACCCTCCCAGAACGTCGCGGATGCGTACTTCACATGTGCTCCTTCCATAGGTAAGGGCGGGGACCCGTCCGAGTCCCCGCCCTTAGTGTATCCCTATGAGTCCATAGGGTACCTATAGGTTACGACGATGTCACGACCTCACCACAGCCGGAAGCTGTTGGTCTTGGAGGCGTTCAGCGCCATCTGGAGCGCCTTGACCGTGGCCTCGCCGAAGTCGCCGTCGACCCAGTCCCCGAAGTCCCAGCCCGCAGGCACGCCAGGCTTGTTCCAGGCGAGCACGAGGTACTGGAAGACCTTCACCATGGGAGCGTCCCAGCCGCGATCCTCAGGCAGCCGGTCCATGCCGGTCAGCTGACGGGTCGTCGCCGGCGGGACGGCCTTGTTCAGGAAGCGGCGCAGGTTGGCGACGGCGTAGACCTCCGCGTACCCGACGGCGCCCATAACGGCCTTGAGACGGCCGATCGTGGCGGCCCCGTACTCCCCGTCCACCGTGAGCTGAGCCTCGCCCGAGGGGGCCGAGGCGGAGGCCGCGGCAGGTGCGCCGCCACCGATCATCCTGTCCCAGGCGGCCCGGTCGCGCAGCCGGTTCAGGTCCAGCGTGCCGGAGTAGCCGGGAAGGCGGCCGTCCTCGGTGTACTGGTGGATGAGCGGCTGACCCCAGTAGGAGACGTTCGGCACGGCGGGGTCGCTGTAGGAGGACCCGTAGTCCGAGTAGTTCGGTCCTCCGGCGTACCAGAGCGGGTACTGGGAGGCGACCGCGCTCCAGTCGTAACCGTTGACTGCGGAGCCGTTCATGTAGATGCCCGGCGTGGCTCCGGTCAACGACTTCACGGTGTCGAGGAACTGCTTCGCCCAGCCGGGCCCCTGGGCGACGGCGTTCGCCTCCCAGTCGAGCCAGAGCGTGGCCTTGGCCCGGAGAGCGCCGACGGCGGACACGAAGTAGCGGGCCTGGGCGGCCGCGTCGCCCGGACGGGCGAAGTGGTAGAAGCCCAGACGCTTCGAGGCGCCCAGCGTTGCCTGCGCCTGGGAGACCATGTACGGATTCACGTAGTCGTCGTCCTCGGTCGCCTTGACTATCACGAAGTCGGCCCAGATCGCGCCAACGTTCAGGCCGCCCTGGTGAGACGAGATGTCGATGCCGTGCGCGTGCTGCGGGGCCGACGTCTGGGCGGCCGGACGTGCGGGCGCCGGCGCGGCAGCAGGCTTGATCTGACCTCCAGCCTTCGGGGTGAACGACGGCCACTGGGACAGGAACTTATGGTCGCTGAACCGGTGGCACGAGGTCCACCGTCCGGCCCTGGTGTGCGGGTGAGAGGAGTAGCGGACGGTGCGGGTCTCCTGGCCCGTGGTGTCGCCGGCGTAGCCGTCGATAGACCCATCCTCGGCGATCCACGCCTCCGAGACGAGGGGGTCCCCACCGTCCTCGACGGCGATGACCACGTGCCCTACTCCGCCCTCGTTCGCGGCGGAGAGGATCACGTCACCGACGCGGAAGCCTCCGGCCGGGGTGAGGTCGGCGTCGTTCCACGGGACCTCGCTGAAGCCGCGCAGCTCCATGCCGCCGCGCATGTTCCCGGTCCAGTGGTCGTTGATCTCCAGGAGCGCCTGATGGCCCCACGGCACCCCGTAGGTGTCGTGGAGGCCGTAGCAGATCGCTCCGCACACGAGGCTGGAGCAGTCCGCGTTTTGCGGCGAGGACACGTGCCCCGCCCAGTCCGCGTTCGCGTACCAGGACCGCCGCTCGGGCTGGCTGTACCCGACGTTCTCGCTGTCGCAGATGCGGCGGGCGATGGCGGCGGCGACTGACTGTACTGTCACTTGCTCTCCTTCGTACCGGTTGAGCCCTGAAGCTGCTGCTCCAGGTCACGGACGCGCTGCTCAGCGATGACAGCGCGGCGGGTCAGCGCGGCGATCTCGGCGGTCAGAGCGTCGATGATCGCGACGGCGTCGACCTGAGGTGCTTGGGGTTCCATGGGTCCTCCTTGAGGCGTATAGGCGGGGTAGGGCAGGGCGGCGCGGGATCCGCGCCGCCCTGTCAATCATAGGCCACTCTTAACGTAGCTGTCCGGTTTGGTAGCTGGACCGTACAGGCCGCCGCCCACGGACATGTCGTCGGGTAGGCCCCCACCCCCGGCCGGGTCACTGCCATCTCCGGGGGACGGTGGCGGGAGGTGCCACGGAGACTCTCTGGCATAGTCCCGCATGATGGGCTCCCCGCGCTCGGAGACCTCCTGGTCAATACTACGAGCCCCCTTGACCAGCACGGCCACAGTCGTGCCGGGGGCGCCGGTGACGTCCACGTGCCACTCCTCAGGGTTGGAGCGGTCCAGCGCAGCACGGGCGCCGTCACTGGTGAAGACGACCCACGGAGCCTTAGCGGACGCAATCCGAGGAACATAGTCCGGCAAGGTCCAGCGGGCGCGGCCCTCGGCGTCGAGTTCGATGTTCTCCCAGTACTCGATTCCGTCGTATGGAGATTCGGTGCAGGCGTGCTTCAGCCACATCCCGCCGCGCTGAGCAGTCAATTCGGGCACTCGCATGAAGAAGTTCTTGGTCCCGGTGATGTGAACCCCGGAGCTCGATATCCACACCTGATGCCGTTCGCCGAACTGCATCGTGGTCGAGCTCCGACTAGCGTAGAATCTGGGAAGAGACTCCCCCATCGGGCGGATGTGGACCGCGTTCGGGCCCACGTACAGCCTAGGATTGTTGTCGGAGTTGGTTCCGTACGAGAAGCCTCCCCCGTTGGCCCACCAGTAGATATCCTGAGCCTTGAGCCGTACGCCGCCGGACTTGAACTCGAAGAGTGTATCTCCCGACGGGGTGTACAGGGTCACGTACGAGGTTCCCACGGTGATGTGGGGGACCGCGTCCCCCAGACCGGCGTAAGGAGCCTGCATACGGATCGAGGGGTCCCCGGACCGGTCCTTTAGCAGGGCAATCACCCCATCGCCCCAGTTGTCCTCCAGGGAGTTGAAAGCCAGGCCGCACCCCCACTTTGAACCGTCGGTGCCGACGTCTCTTCCAGTGTGGGTAGAGATGACGTCGTTGAACCACACCATTGACCACGAGTCCCGTCGGCTGAGGTGTCCGCTGATGCTGATAGCTCCGGTGTGCGCATTGACGTCCAGGACCGACGCGCCCCGCGAGTCGTAGACCCGCATTCCGTCGGAGGATAGCTTGAGACCGCGGTTGCCGGCGCGCTCAGTCTGGATCGTTGCCCCGGTGATGACCTGACCGTCCACGGCCCCCGCCTGGATGTTGGATGCACTGACGGAGTTGGCCTCTAGCATCCCGGCCTTGATCTTCTCGAACTCCCCCTGCCCAGCGGTGACGATCTTCGTCCACACATGGTGAGCGGTGGCGTTTACGAAGGACGCGTTTCCGGTCACAGTGAGCTGATCGGTGGTGATCTCCAGGAAGCGGCCGACGTCGGCCGCGATCTTCCTCGCGGTGAGCTCGGCGATGTTGGCCGCCCCGACGGTCAGCTTTCCTACGTCGAGGTTGCTGATCTGCTCGCTGGTGACTCGCATCCGCTCCCAGGAGGATCCGTTCCACTTCCACTCCGCGACGATGTCGAGGGTCTGCGCGTCCTGAACCCGGACCGTGTCGCCGAGGGTCTCCCCCCGGAAGGGGGGCTCCGTGTCCGAGGTGCCCCTGGTGTAGAGCACCGTGCCAAATGAGGAGCGGATGCGTCGGACGGCCGACTCCATGGTCGCGGCCGTCAGCTTGGAGACCGACTTGGAGTACTCGTCTCCAGCCTCCTCCCAGCGCCACCCCTTAGGGGAGTAGACGACGGTAGACCCGTCGGCGGTGCGGGAGTTGTTGGGGAGAGACTGGCCTGGCGAGGCGAAGGCGGGGACGGTTACGTACTGGCCACCGCGAGCACCCTCAGGCGCGGCGGCTGGATTGATCGGCCCAGGCATCAGGAGGCCTTGATGATGTAGGGGAGGCCGAAGTACGGGTCACGGAGGTCAATGGGTTGCGACCCTCCGGTAGACGCCGCGATCGGGGACCTCTCGTTGGAGGAGGTGCCCGTAGAGGTCAGATAGGTGTAGCCAGACGTGCCGATACCGATGTCCTGGTTGGACGTACGGGCCTGGAACCTCTTGGACTGGTCCGAGGACTCGCCTATCTCGTGGGTGTGGGCCGGAATCTGGGCGATGCTGAGCGTTAGGAGCGTGTTCCCGCCCTTGTCGCCGGGGCTGTACTTCGTGCCGGTACCGACCACTGACCTCTCCCGGATGTCCGGGATGCGGAAGTCCCCGGAATTGGTGGAGCCGTAGGTAGTACCGATGGCTGAGAACAGTGCGGGGTAGGCGCTCCTCGACAGTACCCGGCCGTCGCAGCGGAGCCATCCCTCAGGATCGCGCTCGGCGCCGTACATGGCGACGGTCCCGACAGGGATCGCCTTGGCCAGCTCGGTCCGGATAGCCTGAGCGATATTCTTGACCTCCTCCAGGACCTTGGCGGGCTGCCCCTGGACGACGGTCTCCAGGGAGGTGACTCCGCGAGTGGCGGAGGAGATGCCATCCTCGATCCGGATGAGGTCTGCCGCGGTGATCCTGGTCTCATTGGCCCCGAACCCGTCGCGCCACTGCTTGGTGGCGACGTACTCCTTCATTACCTGTCTCCTTCTGCTCTGAGGACGAAGACTCGCCCGTCGGGTGAGATCCACATGCTGGAACCTATTGTCCCACTATCTGGAGGGATGGGACCTGAAGTGACCAAGTTGGTGGCCACCTGGGTCATGGCCTCGGTGAGGTGCTTCATCTCCTTGAGGGTCCCCTCGCGGGCCGCCTGCTGCATCGCATCGCTGCCCGCCAGTTTTCGCTCGACCTCCCGGGCGATGGCGTCGGCGTCGATGTTCTGCTTGAGGACGATGTTGCTCGGAGCGCTCCAGGCCGACCGGTTCCCGGCCCGGTCGTAGGTGCGAAGGCGCACCTCGTACTCCCTGATCTCGTACCCGGCCAGGGAGATGCGCTGCATCGGGGACGGCATTGAGGCCACGACGTTCGGAGGGGTTCCGGGCAGCTGGACGCTTACCTCGGCTCCTGCGAAGTCTCCCGGCATGCCCCCGCCGTCAACGCTCAGCAGGTCCCAGAACACCTGTAGGACTCCGAGAGTCTGGGAGAGCTGGGGCTTTGAGGGGACCGGAGGAGCGGACGTGTCCGTAGCCATGGTCGCGATGGTCTCAGGCCCCCAGGAGCCGACGGCGTCGCGCGTAACGGCCCGGACCTTGAAGGCGTACCGGCCACCGGGAGAGAGGCCCTCAACCTCGCCTGAGGTGTCATTGGACGTGAGCAACCGTCCGGTGGGGTAGGGGATCTCGCGGACCGAGATCTCGTAGCCGGTCACGTCCACGGCCACTCCCAGGGTGTCCGTGGTGACCGCCTGCCACTCCAGGGACGCCACTGCCTGCGCGTAGCCGAGCGGCCCGATGACCGCCTTCGAGGAGATGACCAGCCCCTGAGGAGGCAGGGGCCAGTGCTTGCTAGGAGTCGCCTCTGGTCGAGGGTTCTGGCCGTCGGAGGTGGCGGCACCTAGCACGCCTTTCTGGCGCTTGGCCAGGCGCGACAGGACGTCGTCGAGCATGGTGCCGAAGGTCGTGTGGCCCTGGCAGCGCCCGTTCTCGGTGACTGAGATGGAGATCTGGGTTACGCGCATGCGATCGAGCCCGGAGCCCCGCTCGACCCGGACCCAGTCGCCGAGGGAGTAGTCCTCGAAGGGGAGCCACTGGAGGTCGTCCGCCTCCCACTCGCGCTTCACCTCGGCGGCCGGAGTGGCTCCGGTCTTGAGGGTAAGGTCCGCCACGCGCCGGGCCGTGGACTCCAGCTCGACGCCTCCGGCGCTGACCACCTTCTCGGTACGGGGCAGGTTTGGCGGGGCCTCCGGATTGGGGAAGGTCCACGTACGCCCCCCGTCGCCCTTCACGAGAACATGGGTGCACAGCTGGGACCAGTCCAGCTTCTCGGGGGCCGACGTAGTGCCGGCGCCCAGGCGCCACACGACGGAGGTGTTCTCGCGCTTCAGGGCCGAGTCGGCGTTGTAGACCTGGAGCGTGCGGCCTCGCCACCGGTAGTCGACCATGCCCATGTTCATGAGAGTATCAAGGACGGACTTGAGGGACACGGTAGGGTCGAAGGCCAGAGTGGTCTTGGTAGCCCAGGGCTGCCCGGCCGAGTCGGTCGCGAGGGAGGCGTCCAGGGATAGCCCAGCGCCCCATCCCCGCGTTACGGCTGCGTCCCACAGGGTATGCAGGATCTCGCCGGCGTTGCGTGAGTTGAACTTGTACTTACCGTCCTTGTCCTTGGCGACAGGTGGGACGTTCCATACGAGAGCGCCTTCCAGGCGGTGCCCGATGTGGATCAGGTCCGCCTTGCGGTGCTCCGTGCCGTCGTCCACGAGGTTCCACTCGGAGGACAGGTTGATGAAGCGGCCGTTGTAGGGCTCGTGCCAGGTCTGGCCGTCGTAACTGAGCTCTACGGCGATCTCCACGGCCTCATCAAGGAGCTCACCACGTACTCCCAGGCCTCCGTTCGGGTAGGAGAGGGTGAGCGACGGCGTGGCCTGCCGGGGGCAGGTGAATGTCCCGGCAAGGGCGTCAGGAAGGACCCCCAGCCGCGCCCCGGCCTGCTCGTAGGCGACGTAGCGCATGGCCAGGCCCTTGGGAAATGCCGGATTGCGGGGCATCAGTAGGCCGTCCTTCCGCGGAAGCTACCGGATGTTCCGGTCAGCGTCATGGAGATACGGCCGTCAGCGTCGGGGGTGGCTCGGAATCCTCCGGGGCTCATGGAGATCTCGCCGTCAGCCGGGCGGGCGCCAGGCTGAACGTCCCACCCGTCTCCGGGGTTCTTCCAGGCGCGGTAGCCGGAGATGTCGGCCAGCAGCTTCTCTCCACTGTTGAGGGTGCCCGTGAAGGTGAACGAGGAGCCTGAGACGCTGTCCTTCACGGTGCAGGTGCCCGCCGTCGGCTCCAGGAGGAGCCTCCCGTCCGGGATAGGCATCACGCAGCCGTTGAACTTCGACATGTCGTTCAGAGGGGCGACGATATCCTCGGTACCGCGCCACAGACCGGAGACGATCTCGTAGGTGACCGTGAACGAGATCGTCTCCGAGTGCGGGTTGAAGCTCGGGTCCAGCGAGGACTTGAGGCGGACCTGAGCCTCCCGGACCGGAGCCCCTTTGGGCGTGTACCGGAGAGTCTGGAGGCGCCCGAAGGCGTACAGGCGCCGAGACAGGTCCTGATAGTTGCGCTCCAGGACCTCCAGGCCCCCCTTGCAGCGGTTTCCGTTGCGCCCGTCGGTCCAGGAGAACACGGTGAACTTCAGGGCGACGGTGGCCGACTTCAGGACGGAGGCAGCGGTCGGCAGGATTCCGAACCGGCCGGGGACGCTCACAGAGGTGGTCCAAGGCTCGCCGCGGGTCGACAGAGTCGTCCCCTCGGCGAGCACCCAGCGCTGACGCTCATCGTCCAGATCGACGCCGTCCAGTGAGTAGATGGCCATGGGTGGGTGACCTTCCTCAGATGATGGCCGCCAGCCTCAGACCCTCGGCGACCTCGTCGCGCGTCTGAGAATCCGGCTTGGCCTGCGGATAGTTGTTGGTGATGTTGATTGTAGCGCCTGATTGGCGTCCCTTATCAAACGATCCGGAGGTCTCCGGGGCCGGGTTAGGACGGCCGGCCGAGGCTCGGGCGGGGAGAGGCTGCACGTCGGCGCTGAGTCCGATCGTGGCCGGCTTCGTCAGGTCCTCGGTGAAGTCCCTCAGGGAGTTCTTGACGGCCCCGTACTGGCTCTCCAGGCCCTTGATGAGGCCCTGCATGATCATCTCACCGGCAGGGGTGAGCAGGACCTTGTCGACCGGGGCAGGTCCCTTCCAGGACGGAAGCAGGCTCGTCAGCGACGACAGGCTCGACTGGACGGAGGAGAACATCGACTGGATGCCGTCAATGAGTCCGTTGATGATGTCTCGACCGGCGTTGATGAGCCAGGACCCGGCTCCTGAGAAAATGCCCTGAATCCTGCTCGGCAGCGAGTTGACGAAGCTGATGACCCCGTTGACCCCCGCCGACACTGCGGAGCGCATGGCGTTCCAGGCATCCGATGTGAAGTTCTTGGCGGCGTTCCACCCCGAGCTGATGAAGTTCTTCACCCCTTCGATGGCGGAGGATACGAGGCTCTTGATGCTGTTCCAGGCCGAGGAGGTGTGGCTGGTGATGAAGTTCCAGCCCGCGCTGATGATGCTCCTGGCGGTGGAGATCCCGGAGTTGAAGATGGAGGAGATGAAGTTCCATGCCCCACTGATGATGGAGGACATGAAGTTCATGGAGGTCTGGGCAGAGATCCTCAGGAGGTTCATGAACGAGAGGAACGACGTCCGGATGATGTTCCAGACGACCTGCCCGACCTGACTGATCCCGTTCCAGGCCCTCGACCAGTCTCCCGAGAGGAGACCCATCACGGTGTTCACGACCCCGCGAATGAGGTTGACAGCTGTCGTGACGGCTCCAGAGATGACCTGCCAGGCCCCGACGACGATCGGGATCGCTACCTGCATTGTCGCCCCGACCGCCTGGATAGCGGGAACCAGGGCGGCAGAGAGGACCTGCACGATAGTCACGATGTGGGGGAGGATCTGCGGAAGCAGCTCGGCGACGATCGGCCCAAGCTGGACGATGAGCTCCTGGATGACCGGTATGAGGGCCTGGATGATCGGCAGGAGCGCGGCACCCAGCTGCTCGATGATGGGGGTCAGGATCGGGACGAGCTGCTGGAAGACTGGGGCCAGCCCCTCGACCAGCTGAGCCACGAGCGGGGCCACGGCGGCGAGCAGCTGACCCATGACGGTGGCGATGGCGCCGAAGGCCTGCCCGAGGGCGGGCATGGCCGGGGCGAGGGCCTGCACGGCCGTCAGTACGCCCTGGAAGAAGGCCACCAGGCCTCCCTGGAAGGCGGGGTCCTGGAGGGCAGCGGAGATGCCCTTGAGGCCTGTCTCGATGATCTGCCCGACCAGGGGCAGGATCGTTGAGAGGGTCGGGCCCAGGGACACGAAGGCCTGCCCGAGGGAGCCGACGCCGGCGAAGGCGTGGGAGGCGGCATCCCCCATCGCGCTGAAGATGGAGGTAAGGGTCCCCTGCCACAGCGGCCCGTTCACGGCCTGGTTGGCCCGGTCCAGGGCGGCGGCGATGGAGTCGATGGGGGCCGAGCCCGCGGCCATGGCCGTGAAGACCCCGCCCAGGATGCCTCCCAGGTCGAAGACGATGTCCTTCAGGGTCCCGAAGGTCTTGGCGGCGGCCTGGATCGCAGCGTCCATCTCCCCGGAGGCGGTCTTGGCCTGCACCCAGTTCTGGAAGCTGTAGGCGACGTCATTCGCCCACCCGGCGATGGAGGGAAGGTACTTCGCTCCGGTCTCGCCCAAGGTCAGCAGGGCGTCGGTGAACGTCCCGGCGCCGTCCCCGCCGATGTCCAGGGCCTCGGCCAGGTAGTTCAGTGAGGCCTGGAACCCGGGAATGTGGTCCTGGGCAGCGCTGGCTACCGCCGCCGACATCCGTCCCAGCTGCGTGGCGACGTTGGAGATGGACGGGCCGAGCGCGTCGAGGGCGTTGTTGGCGAACCCACGGATGGCGTCAGCCGCCTCGCCCCAGTACGCGGCGGAGATGTCCTTCTGGAGGGCAGAGAACCGGGGACCAAGGTCGGCCAGGACGGTTGAGGCGTCCTTCATAGCCGCCGCGAAGATGCCGATGCCGGCAGCAGCCGCTCCCAGAACCCCAGGCATGGCGAGCAGGGCCGGCAGGGTGTGCGCGATCCCCAGGCCGAGCTGCGCGATCGTGCCCAGCCCCGCTCCGGCGATGGAGATTAGGCCCAGGATCGCGGTGCCGGCGGTGGCGGCCTTGACGGCGAAGGTGTCTAGATGGGTGAACAGGTCCTTGAGCGAGTTGCCCAGGTTGCTGAAGACGTTGCCCCCGGCAAGAGCCTTGAGCTGCGCAGCCACCGCAGCGATGCTGGACTTGGCCAGACGGGCGTGAATGTCTACGAAGTAGGGCTTGGAAGTCAGCCGCTTCAGATCGAAGCGGGCCTTGCCGTCGTCCAGGTCGGCGTTGACCGTCGCCTTCCCGTCCAGCTTGTCCAGCTCGTGCTTCAGCTTGCGCTTGGACGCCTCGGACAGGTGGGCGCTGGCCTCGATGTCGCCGCCCAGCTTGTTCAGCTGCTCCTTGATCTTGGCTCGAGAGGCGGGGTCGAGATCGGCCTCGGCCTTGAGCTTCGCGTCGAGGTTGGCGATCTGCTCCTTTAGCTTGCGCTGGGTGGCCTTCTCCAGGGACGCGTCGACCTTGATGCCTGACTTGATGTTGGCGATACGCTCCTTGATCTCGGCAACGTCGTCCCCATCGAGCTTGACCTTGGCATCGATGTCGGCCTCAGTCTTGCGGATCGCCTCCAGCGCGTGCTTGCGGGATACCTCGTCAAGGTCAACACGGGCCTTGACGGCAGCCTTCATCTCGTCCAGCTCACGCCCGATCCTCGCCACGGCGTTGTCGTCCATGACCGGCTTGACCGGAGGCTTGCCCTCAGCCTCTCGAAGCTTGCGCTTGATCTTCTCAAGCTCCTCGGGGGAGATGCCGAGCTTGGGGGATGCCTTAGTGCTTGCGATGGCCCGCTCTATGCGGCGCAGATCCTTCGGGTCCAGGCGAGCGTTGACCTGGAGCACGAGTCCGTCGAGCGCGTCCTTGACAGAGTCGCGCATATCGTGAGCCCACTTCTCGGCGGCGCGCTCGATCCTCTTGCCGATCTTCTTGAGGCTCTTCTCGATGCCCCGCTCAGCGTCGCCCCGGAAGTCGCGCGCGTCAGCGCCGACCTCTACGACTACCTCGCCGATCTTGTCTGCCACGGGCTTCCCTCCCCGCTCGTACGTCGAGCGGGCGGCATCGCGGCCCGACTCCTGTCTGAGGCCATGATACCGCCCGCATAGGCGTGTCCTATAGGTGCTGTCACATTCCGAGGGCCGACTTAAGGGACCCGAAGCCGCTCGACTCGTTGCCCGAGTACCACGGGCTGCGAGGGTCGGTGACCACGACGCCCTTGGGAGGCATCCACAGGTCCCTCTTCAGCTTCTCGGTAGCGCTCTCGTCCTCAGCGTTGCGGGTGAGGATCCACCACATGACGTGGCAGAACCGGTTCAGGGGCAGGGTCTCCAGGTCGATCCCGTGCCCGAGGCAGAACCCATCTATGTAGTCCCACTCCGCGTACGCCGAGGCCAGGAGGCGCCTGATCACGTAGGAGGGTTCTCCCCGGCCTCCTCCATGACAGCGGAGATGAGGTCGGTCAGGTCGGGGATGTCGAGGTCGTCGGCGGGGTTCTTCAGCCGCTTGACGACCTCAGCGCCGGTCTCCTTGCCGAAGAGGACGTGGCACCACTTGGCCAGGCCGTCGATGATCTTCTCTGAGTCCTCGTCGGCGTCCTTGAGCGCCTGCGAGAGGAAGATGGCGACGGACGCCTTCGGGGGACGGACCTTGTACTCGGTACCGACCAGTTCCACAGAGATGGACTTCCGGGTCTTGCCGGGGATCGTGATAGTAGCCATGAGGCGATTCTAATGGAAGTCAGAGGGCTTGATAAGTCGGAGCGCGTCCCGCACGAAGTGGGCGCCACTGATGCCCTTGACCCACTTCGCGAAGACGGCCTGCGAGGACCCCCTCGGGGTGAAGACCATGCGAGAGGCCTTGACCGGGCCGTGAGCCCGCGTTCCCTTCTCCTGGTAGGCGGCGTAAGGCGTACGGGCACCGATCTCGAAGGTCGGGTTCAGGGGGTGCTTGCCGGGGACGCGCTCAATAGTGACGGAGTTCACCATCCGTCCGGAGTTCACCCGACCCTTGGCGCGGATGTTGCGCTGGATGCGTCCCTGAGTGCGGCGAGACGCCTTCAGGGCCGCCTGCTTAGTGAGCTGGGCCACTTTATCCTCACGGATGGGGCCCTTGAACCGGACGTTGACGTGAACCATCTCACACCTCACCGGAGGTCACGGGCAGTTGAGTCGGACCGTGAAGGTCCACTCGCCGGCCACGCATCCCCCGTCGGGGCCGGATGCGGACCAGTCCATAGCGTCGGCGTTCGTGGACGACGTCAGGAACTTTCCGAGGTCTGCCATGTCCTGGTGCAGGACCGCCGCGTCGGCGGTCAGGTCGAAGGGTCGAGGCCCCCGTCCGCGGTCGTCAACGACCTCGACGCAGCGCAGCGTGCCGAGGGCGTAAGTCGCCGCCCAGTAGCGAACCGAGCACGCATCGCCGTCGGCGGCCCGAGGGCCGAAGACGGGCGAGACGGAGACGGTGCGCACATAGAGGTGCCCCGCGCAGCACTCGTCCCAGGCCACCTCAGCGCCGGGGGCGACGTACGCCTGCGAGACCGCGTTGGACAGCGCGGACGCCCCGCCCTTGAGCAGGGCGAGGGCGGTGGAGTGGACGACCGACGGCGTCGGGGAGGCCGCGTGGCCCGACAGGGCCGCGTAGTCCTCGCTCTGGGCGCGGTTGCGGCGGGAGAGGCGGGGCGCCGGGCTCACCAGATCACCCCGCCGCGGCGGTTGGAGGGCTGACGGCGCGCGTAGTCGTCGGGGTTGTAGGCCCTAGCGGCCTGACGGGGCTTGCGGATCGACGCAACCCAGGAGTCCACAAGCCAGATGCCGGTGCGGCCCTCCTGCATCTCGTCGAAGTCGTCCTGCACCTGGACGGTGACTCCCTGGCGGGTGACCGACTGGAGGCGGGCGGGCAGCGCGCAGTCGCGGTCCATGCAGGCCGCCTTGGCCAGCTCGAGCGCGAGCACGCCGGCGGCGACCTGCCCGCCCTCCGGGACGGGCACTCCCTGCGAGTAGCGGATCTCCCAAGTGCCCTCATCAGTCGTCGGCCGGGAAAGGTCTTGTACCGAGGGGAATACAAGCGGAACGTCGGGGCCAGCCGGTGAGGTGCGCCCAGTGAGCTGGAGCACGGAGCGGTTGATGAGGCGGTACGCGCCCAGAGGGAGCACCTTGCCGTTGATCGTGACCTGGAGCACGCGGTGGACGTTCCCAGGCAGGCGGATGGCAGGCGTACCCGAGGTGTGGGTGCAGTAGGGGCCGCAGATTCCGCACACGACGTCGTGCAGGGCACCACCCAGTCGGAACGGCAGGAAGCTCCTCAGATAATCCTGGGACTGGTAGGTGGGCGGCGGCGCGCAGTCGGCCGGCTCGGGCCGGATTGTGACGATGTCGGTCCCGAACCGGCGCCCGGTCCACTCCCACAGGAGCTGCGTCGCCATGGCCTCGAAGGTGTGCTGCTGCTCAGGCCGGCCGGCCTCATCCAGGTACTCCTTTAGGTCCTCGCACGCGCTGTAGGAGACCGGCCAGTCTCCCGGGCCGTAGCCCCTCTCGATGTCCTGCATGCCCTCTCCTACAGCGCGTACGTGGTGCGGGATGGCTACGCCGCCGGCTATAGGCGGTGCCCGCACGGATGAGTATACCTATAGGACCGTCCTAAGGGTCTCAGAGGCGAGTTTGTGCGGCGCAGGTACGGCGACAGCCCCGCAGTGCGTTTGTGCGCTCTACGGGGCTGTCAGTGCCTCTGAGGGTGATGGTGTGCCTCAGGAGACGGTGACGGGCTGGTCGCTGTCCGGCGGGGGAGCGAGAGCCGTGTCGATCATGAGGAGGTGGTCGAGCGGGTCGAGCGGGGTCGGGAGCTTCGCGTTGTCGAAGCCGCCTCCGCCCTGCTTGGCCTTCTTGACCACGTCGTAGGGGCCGGTGCCCCAGGCGTTGCCGGACTTGGTGACGGCGCCGGTCATGGAGAACGAGATGGCGTCCTCACCGTTGACCTCGATGTCGCCGATGGTGCCGGCGGTGATGAAGGGCAGCAGCAGGTAGCCGCTGGCGTCCTCAGCGCCCTCGGCGCACGCCTGGCCAGACAGGCCGGTCCACAGCTCGAGCGCGAACTTCTTCTCGATCTTGCCGTAGGCGACCTTGAAGCCGGCGGTGTCGCCCGCGTGGTCCAGGTACTTCGTCGCGTTGGTGACGATGTCCAGGACGGAGGGGTTAACACCGCAGAACTCCAGCTCGACGGTGAAGAACTTGAAGGTGTTGGACTGCTTCTCGTTGACGCATAGTGAGCCGTCGGCCTTGCGGACCGTGATCTCCGTGCCGTCCTCGACCTCGGCAGCCAGCTTGATCGACACGAAGCCGGAGGTGGCCACCGGCTTGTGCTGGGCCTTGTCGAACTTGCCACAGGTGTCCAGAGGGGTGACGCGGATGCGCTTCCCCAGCACCGGTGTGTATGAGTGCGTCTTCGCCATGGTTCAGCGCTCTCCTTCGTACGTGATTTGAGTGATGGTGTAGACCGCGGCCGCGGCGATCACGGCCAGGGCGACTGATGCTGCGCGGGAGATCACTCTTCCGCCGCCTTCAGGTCAAGCTGCGGGATCCCCGCGTCCACGGTCACCCGGAACGCGTCCCACTTGTTGAAGCCGAGGACGTACTGACGCTCAGCCACGCCGGTGACGTCGTTCTGACCCTTGTCGAAGCCTCCGGCCCCGTTGGTCGAGGTGAAGGCCTCCCCTCGGTAGATGACGATCGGGCCGGTGGCCACGATCTGCATCTCGTCCGGGTAGCCGGCCCCGACCACGACCGGAGTGCCGAGGCGGGTCTCGAAGCGCCCGTCCCGGCCGGTCTTGATGAGCTTGGCGCTCGCCATGAGGCTGGCCAGGCGGCGCGGGATGTGCAGTGTCGGCTGCGCCCCATACTGTGCGGCGTAGTGCTCCAGGACGGCTAGGCCCTGAGGCATGTCGAGCTTTCCCGATCCCTTGGCGGCGTAGGAGCGGACCTTTCCGAGGCCGAGGCCGCGGTTCGGCGCCCCGCTCCAGATGGCCTGCTCGACGGCGTGCTCCTCCTGAAGCAGCAACCGGGAGGCAGCGATTTGCGTGGCCTCCTGGGGAGAGTGGCTCAGGGCCGTGGTGCGGTAGGCCGCGTACACGGTGAGCGGGGCCTGCGACTCCAGGGTCAGGCACTTCGGGTCGGTCAGGGTCTTCGGCAGGCCGGGAACTGTGCCGGGGCTCTGCCACTGACCGATGGCGCCGAGCTGAGCGCGCTCGACGTCCTCCCAGGTGACCCCGTTCTCCCACCGCACCGAGGAGTCCTCGATGGGCGCGAACTGGGAGAAGAGCCCGCCCGGCAGGGGCGTGGCAGCGGGGGCGCTGACCCGCTGCTTCGGTGCGATGATGGGCATCTGTCCTCCTTGCTGGACGGCTATGGCTGAGTGAGGTCACGGGGCGGGAGGGGTCTTGCCGCCTCCCGCCCCGGAGTCATCACTTGGCCGGGTCAGCCGTGCCGTTGGCGAGCAGCTTGATGCCGGTGCCGGTGCCGCCGTTCGGGTTGAGCGGGACGGTCACGACGCGGGCGTCGTGGCCACGCTTGGCGACCAGGTAGCCCTCCTCGGTGAACAGGGCGGTGTAGTCGTTCTGCCCCAGCAGGACCGAGTCGTAGACGGTGTCCAGGGTGATGACGTCCTGGCTGCCCTTGACGAAGGTGCCGGCCGAGTAGAGCAGGAACTTCAGGCTGCCGGGCCACCCCTTGAAGGCGCCAGCCTCGCCGCCGAGCGCCTGCCAGTCGTAGACGAACTGAGCGTTCACGCCGCGGCTGCGGAACCAGGCGTCGATACGGCTGTCCGGGATGTCGATCAGGTCGACGCCCTCGCGGCGGGACAGGTCGGTGCGGATGGCGCCGTGGACCCAGTAGGGGAAGACCGCCTCCAGGGTGGTGGAGCGGGAGAGGCGCTGCGCGTAGCGGTAGTGCTCGACCTGGAGCTCGATGGCGGTCAGGATCGGGGCGGCGGCGCCGATCTGGCCGGCGTCCATGGAGACGGCAGTGGACTGGGTCTCCATGGAGGCGATGATCCGCTCGCTCATCTTGTGCTCGTGGGCGACGAGGGCGCCACGGATGGTGCGGGCGACCAGCTCAGGGTAGCCGCGCTGCTGGAGCAGGCCGGCCTGGATGTGGATACCGGCGGCGGAGAGGCGGACCTCCTCGAAGTCGGTGCAGGGGACGTGGTAGACGGGCTTGGCGCCGACCTTGTTGGTCGGGTCGGTGGAGGAGGTGGGCTGGTACTTGCCCTCCTTCGCCTCGGCCTCGGTGAAGTTGAAGGAGGGGGCCGCGTACAGGTCGGCGAACTTGGGGCCCTTGGTGAACTTAATGCCGCCGCGGGTGACGTTGATCTCGGGCAGTGAGATCAGGCCGTCGCGGGACTCGTCCTCGAGCAGGTCGTAGACGGTCTCGGAGGGGGCGCACCAGCCGCCGGCCGCGACGAGGGAGCCGCCGGGAAGGTTCTTCTCGTTGACGGCGAAGGCCATGGCGGCGTCCGCGCTCTCGGGGGAGCCGACGGTGGCGCGCTCGTCGAAGGCCTTTCGCACGACGGCCAGGCTGTGGCGCTCGCTCATGGCGCGGCCAGCGCGGGCAGCGGCGGCGTAGGCGCCGGAGTTGAAGCCCTGGAGGCGGCGGTCGAGGGCGACGGCCAGGTCCTCGAAGGTGGCGTCGCTGTCAGCGGCGAAGCCGGGAACGTCGGCCACGGTCATACGGGCCTTAGGGGTGGTGTCCTCCACGGAGGTCTCCTCAGTGATCGCAGGTGCGGGGGTGTGGACGTGCCGACGGATGCCGGACAGCTTGATGGGGCCGCGGGGAGCGGCAGCGGTGACGACCTCGGGCTCGGCGTCCACCTGGGCCTCTGCCTCGACGTCGGCCGCGGCGGCCTTGGCCTTCTTCTCAGCCTTCTCGGCGTCGGCCTCCTCCTCCTCAGCGACGTCGGCCCCAGCCTCCGCCTTCTCCTCGGCCGGGGCGTCGTCCTCTTCATCGGCAGCGGGGGCGGGCTTGTCGGCGCCGACCTTGGCGGCCATCTCAGCAGCCTTGGCAGCGCGCTCAGCGGCGGCCTGCTCGCGGGTGCTGATCTCGGCGGACAGGGCCTCGATGCCCTCGGTCAGGGTGCCGAGGGTGGCCAGGTCCTCGTCGGTGAACTCGCCGCCGGCGTAGAGGGTCTGGAAGGCGTCAACGGCCTTGGAGCGCAGGTCGCCGAGGTCGGCGGCGCTCAGGTCGGACAGGTTCTCAGGGATCTCCAGGTCGAAGGTCTCGACCTGAGCGTCATCGGCCTGGTCGGCGAAGACGGTGATGTCGAAGTGCTTGCGCATGTTGAGGGGTCCTCCGTGTCTTGTTGCTGGGCAGGGTTCCCGTCCCCAGCGGGTACGCACGAGGCCCTGCTGCCATGCCGTTGGCTCAAAGGATACACCTATGAGTGAGATACCCCTCCATAGGCATGGACAAAGCCCCGCACCACCATGAGCAAACGGTGCGGGGCTCTGCTGATCCACCCAGCGTCAGGAGTCCATGAGACCTCTAACAGGGATCATCATAACCGATGACGATGAGTGGCGCTACGCCTAGAAGCGCGTGATCGGGGAGGAGTCCTTGGAGCCCTCTCCCGGTAGCGTGCCGTCGGCCAGGGGCCGAGGCTCGGTACCTACCGGGGGAGTTGTAGAACGCCCACAATTGCAAGCCATGGTCTCTGTTCCTTTCCTCAGATGGATCCGAGGCGGCGCGCCATCTGCGCCGCCTTCGCCAGTGTACCTGCGCGCTCGACCCGGGCACGCATCTTGTCGGCGGCAGACGCCCTCTCCAGGTCACGCCGGCGCTCGGACTCGGCCAGGCGCTTCAGGTACGAGATGTCCCCCAGCGTCAGGCCGTTCGAGCCGATGGGACCGTTCGAGGGGTGCGAGGCGCGAGCGGCTGAGTCGTCATGGGCCACGACGCCGGACGCCTGGAGCGACCTCACCTCACCAGAGGCCAGGAGACCCTGCGGACGCGGGACCGGGAAGCCCGGCACGTTGACGGCCAGCGCGCCGACCAGCTCGAGGGAGCCGCGGATCGTGCGCCAGTCTCCGGAGATCGGGGCGGATCGGGCCACGCGGACCTGCTCGGCAGTGATGCCTGGGCGCAGCGAGCCCGCCACCCAGATGCCGTAGGCGTCCTCGCCGGCCGCGACGTCAGCGAAGACGGTGCCGGTGTTGTCGTAGTGCTCGGCGGCGGCGTTCGCGGAGTCGCGCGGACCGGCGTGGCCGGTCCCCATTGTGAGATGCCCCACAGCAACGGAGGTGCCCTCGGCCGTGCGCAGGGCGCCGGTGCGGAAGTAGGCGTAGTTCGACGGGCTCGTGGGAGGCTCGACGCACTTGCCGATCTGGCCGATGTGGCAGGTGCCCCAGGCGGCGATGTGCCCGTAGACACGGCCGTCGTCCTCGACCACGAGGGCGGTCGGCCCGGTCAGGGCCGGGTCCTTGAACCACGCCTCGGGCGGGGCTGTCGGGATGGCCGCGGCGGTCAGGGAGTCGCGGCTCACGGCGACTGGCTCGGCCGACGCCTCGACCGTCCCCTCCGGCTCAGCCTCCGGGACGGGCTTGGCCGGGGCCTGCCCGGCGGCGTAGACACGGGCCGTGGCGAAGGCGGGTACCGCCACGAGGGTAGCGGCGCGCAGACGGGCCGACTCGATGACGGTCAGCTCGTCCGAGGACGACATGGCGGCTACCTTGACCCTGCCCTCAGGATCGGGCTCGTCGTTGGAGGCATTGCCGGAATCTGCAACGTCGGCCTCAGGCATGTCAGCCTTCGCCATGATCCTGAAAGTCACGTCGTCGGTGTCGATGGAGACGCCGTTGGACATCTTCTCGCTGACCTGCCGAAACGCCTCTGCGCCTACGGCGGAGCCGAGGTCGAAGGTGCCGGTGGCGTAGATGTCTCCCCCGTCGCGGCGCTCAACCGTCTCGATCCGGCCGCATACCTCGGCGCCGTCGTGGCCCCCGACGTCCTTGAAGGCCACGCGCAGCGGGATGGGTAGGTCGTCCCAGCGTAGGGCACCGTCCTCGATCAGGCGGCCGTCGCCGGTCATCTCGCCCTCTCGGGCGATGACGCCCTCCCAGCGGCCGTCGGGCGCTGCCGGGGAGTCGGCGGGGGCGGGGACCTGGTCGCCGGCGGGCTCCTCCCGGAGGTCGGAGAACTCGCCCACTCGGCGGGCGGTCTCCTCGATACGTAGCTTCATGGCTGTCCTTTCGATGGCTGAGAACGGGTACTTGGCGCTGATGGCCTGGTTGACGGCTGGCCGGGCATCAGTCGGGATGAGGATGCACCGGCAGTTCGCCGTCTCCTTCAGCGGCCCGGCCGGGTCGCCGGGGTAGAGCAGGTGAGCGTCCCCGACGTGGAACGGGACTCCGAGGTCCTGCACCTGACCGTCGGCCTCGACGTGGGTAGGGCGCACCCGAGCGTCGTGGACCGTGACCCAGCGCAGGCGGCCGCGCTTACGGGCCAGGTCCGAGGTCGCCATACGGTGGGCGGCGTTCGCCGTCGCCGCGGTGCGGGCCAAGGTGCGTAGACGGGCGGCGTAGGCGCTCGTCGCCTCCCCCTTGCGGCGGGAGGTGCCGAGCATCTTGCCGAGCTCAATCTTCGTCTTGCGCTCGCCCCACCCCTCCGAGGCGGCACGCTTGAGCAGGTTACGGACGTCCTCGTAGACGGCGACCGGTAGGCCGGACTCCTCAAGGATGCGCTGCACGGTCGCGTACTGAGGTAGGCGGCGCCGTCCCCGCTCGTCGCGGATGAGGTCGCGGATGGAGGCCTGCCAGGCCGCGCGGACCGACGTCCAGGCGAACGGGTTCGCGATGACGTCGCCTGCCGCCGTCAGGACGGGGGAGTCGATGGCCTCGAGGGCCTGGATGCGGACCAGCTTCAGGAAGTAGTTCAGGACCGGCTCGGCCAGGTCGAGGTACTGATCCTCGATCGAGTCTCGCCAGTCGGACACCGCCTTGGAGGACTCCCAGTCCGAGGGGCCCTCGTCCAGGAGATCGACGTCGGTAGAGGTCGCGGGGCCGGCCATCAGAGCACCTCCTCCAAGGACGCCCGGTTCAGGCTAGGCGTGCTGATGAGAGCGTTCTCCGGCAGCACATAGCGAAGGGCCGTCACGAGCCGGTCCAGGCGGTGCGGTACGCCGTGCGTAGCGGCCTGGGACACGTAGGCGTCCAGCAGGGTCACGACGCGGCCGGACTCGACGCCCGGGCAGCCGTGGTTGTCGAGCAGGGCCGGGACTACGTCCCACGCTCCCTTAGTGGCCTTGCTCACGGTGACGATGTCCGTGGGCCACAGAACGTGAGCCTCGTGGAACGGCCGGCCCTTGAGCGCGTTGAAGCGGGCGCGGTCGGCCCGCACGATCCGCTTGCCGACGGCCTCAAGGGCCTTGACGACCAGGACGTCAACGACGGCCACGAGCGCCGTGGCGTCAACGGCCCTGCCGTGGGCCGTGAGCCTGGCGTCAGGGTTGCGGTGCGGGGCCGGGGAGGTAGCGGCCGACGCCGCGCGGTAGGCCCGTGCGGCGTCGGCGGTGGGTGGGGGAGGTGTCATGGGTTCTCCTTGGGCGGGTGTCAGGCCCCGGTAGGGGCCGTCGTGGATGACTCCGGGCGGGCGTCGCCGGATGAGATCGGCGCCTCGCTACCCGGCACCCTACCCGGTTCGGCGGCGTCCGCGCCACTCGGCGGACGGCCTGGGCCGTCCTGGTCGGGCCTGGGGGCTGAGGGGGAGGGGTCAGCGGGAGGGGTCGGCGGCAGGGCGAGCTCGCGCAGGGCCTGCGACGGGGCCGAGTAGTCGCCCTTGTAGGCCTTGAGGATCTCCTCGGTCAGCGGGCCGATGCCAATCGTGCCCATGAGGTCAGGCCGCTTGGAGACCATGGCCAGGGCCTGCATGAGGGCCCTCTCGTCCAGGGGCTTCGCGTCGGAGTCGTCGAAGCCTGACGCCTCGCGCAGCGCCTCGTCCGACACGGCTCCGGCGCGATGGAGGTTCAGCGCCTCCTCCGACCGGTTGGGGCGGGCCACGAGGGCCGAGACGTCGTAGCCGACCGACAGGGTGCGGACCTCCTCCTCGCTCAGGCCTGCTGAGAGCAGGACAGGGCGGAGGTACTGGCTGGTCAGGGCGTCGCAGATGAGGGCCAGGACCGGCTCGATGTGTGTGGTGACCGTGTCCTCGCGAGTCAGCCACGCGCCCCAGTGGTTCATCGCGCCCGAGCCGAGCAGCAGCTCGGGCGGGGCGTCCTGGGCCAGGGCCAGGCGCCGGATCGCCTCGTCGCGGAGGTCACGGGCTCCGGAGTCGAGGGCCGAGGAGAACGTGAGGTGGCTCATCTTGTCCGCCGCCTCGTCCGGTACGGTCACGACGAGCGGCACGACGGCGGAGGCGTCGTCCCGGTTCTCGATGGGGCGGAGCATAGAGTCCATGAGCGCGGCCACGAACGGGTCCGGCGCACCGTAGGCCGAGGAGTCCGCGGCGTCCGAGGCCAGCGCGGCTGAGGCCGAGGAGGGCACGACCAGGATGCCGGCGCCTGCCAGGCGGGAGTCGATCTGGGCGCTGATGTGACGGGTCAGCCCGATCAGCTCGCGCAGGATCGGAAGGCAGGCTCGCGTGGGCGAGTCAGCCTCCCAGTAGCGGGCGGGGTGCGGGCGCCACACGCGGACCATGTAGACCTCGTCGACCGAGACCTCGACAGGGGCCGAGCCGTCGGTGCCCAGGTTCAGGCGGATGCGGTCACCGGTGGAGCCTACGGCCGCCACCTCCGTCACGGCGAGCACGCGCCACACGAGGTCGGTGAGCGCGGGGTCCGGGCTGGGGGCGGTCACGGACGGTGCGGACGAGGGGGCGATGTCGTCGATCACGTGACGGGGAACGCCCACGAGCCACCCCTCGCCGGCCACGAACAGATTCGTCGCTAGTCGCTGGAGCATCTGCCCGAGGTCCTGCTGCGAGGCGCCGAGCGCGGCGAGGACCGCCTCGGCCAGCTGCGCGGTGCGCGTGGAGGCGGTGTCGGTCACGTCCGTCGGGTCGTCCCGGAGCGAGGAGTGGGGTCCCTGGGAGGGCTTGTGCTGGACGTAGAGGCGGGCCTGAGACAACCGGCCGGCCAGGGTTGAGGCCAGGAACCGCTCCTCACCGACCTCGTCGTAGGCCGCCCACGCCTCCGCCTGCCACGAGCGGGAGCCGAGGGCCGGACTCGTCACCGCGGCTGAGGCCGCGGCCCGGGCCGGCCGCGTGGCCGCGGCAGTCAGGGAGCGGGCGGTGGCCGTAGCAGTGGAGGGGGCCGGCGGCTGCTGGACGATGACGCCGCGGCGGGCCAGGGCCCGGGACCGGTAGGCGTCGATGCTGGAGACGGTGGAGGCTGAGGCGTGGGGTGCAGGCTGGGCGGTCACTTCGAGTCCTTAGAGGTAGGGGCCTGGGCCTGGGCCGGGGCCGCCGAGTCGATCCGGTGCGAGACATGGCCCACGACGTAGGCCGCGGCGAGGGTCGCGCATGCGGCGCGGACGAGACGTCCCGCGCGGGACCGGCGCCGGGAGGGGGATGAGGTCAGGGCCAGCGCCGCGCCGATGACGATCGTGGCCTGGGTGCCGACGCAGAACGGGCAGTCGAGCGCTGAGACGGCCCGATGCAGCGGGGCCGAGGCTGGGGCTAGGTAGCCGAAGGGCTGTCCAGGCTCCAGCCGGTCGGCCAGCCGGTGCAGGGGGTCAGACAAGATCCATCCGCCCAGGACGTCGGTGGTGGCGAAGCGGGTGACGCGCAGCGCTGCGCCGGTGAGGAGGAGAGCGTCCACGGCGAGCAGGGCCGCATCGGGCAGGGCCTCGCCGGCAGGTGCCCGGGTAGCCGCCGCGGCGCTGGAAGTCGGGGCTGAAGGTGACATGTATGCTCCCATACAAAAGGTTGAGGGTGGCTTATGTGCACAGATTATAGGGGGGCCAAGCCACCCCCCTCCCCCCAATCTCTCCGTGAACCCTTGGAAACCCTGGGGGTCAGTAGCCGTCGGTCCTGGAGACGGCGTGCCTCAGATCACTCAAGAGGGGCGCCATCGGGCTGGCGCAGGCCCGTATGTACGCATACACTTGAAGCACGCCGCTAGCGCGCCCCCATCCACCGCCCCCATCCAGAGGCACACCTGCAAGGAGCAATCATGAACCTGTACCCGACCCGTTCCGAGGCCATCGAGCAAGAGATTCGCAGGCCCCTGGCCGCCGGCATCGAGGACCTTCTGTACGAGGACGGCGTCCCGACAGGCGTGGTAGAGGACTACTACGACATCGGGGCGATCTCCGACGAGACGATCGAGCTGTTCGTCAGCTCTGGCGTGGCCGGGCCGACGGGGCCGGCCCTCTACTGCCTGGCGCCAGATATCTACCCGGCCCTGTTCCGGGAGATCTGCGAGAAGCATGCCAGATCCTCCGAGTAAGCGGGCAGGCCCTGCCACCCCACCTCACCCCACCTCCCCCCACCTCCTACGGTTGACAGGCCGCCGACCTCGTGCCATCGGGCGCGCACACACGCGGCCGTGCGCGCAGGTATATAGGCATCGCTCGGAGGGGC
>QWCL01000043.1_pt1 | contig 56398 bp, 52 predicted proteins | sample 1972551 | NCBI WGS metagenome assembly QWCL01 (sample SAMN09866709, study PRJNA288562) | Human oral metagenome isolate term2_saliva, whole genome shotgun sequencing... | isolation source: mouth | host: Homo sapiens | place: USA: California
TGACCTTTTCCACCATCATCAGAAATTGCTAAATCAATTAATCTTTTAGTATTTAATTCACCATAGTTGCTAATCAATGTTTTTATTGTTTTTTCACTTTGGCTATTGTGTAATTTCATATGATTTTTTACAATTGTGTAGACATCGTCTCTTATGTTGTTTGATTGACCGAGTCTAGACATAATTCGTTTTGCAATGGAAGCTCCAATAATTTCATGCTTGTAAAAATGAAAATATCCAGTTTTTTCATCAACAGTTTTTGCTTCAGGTTTTCCAATATCGTGAAGAAGTGCACTCCAACGTGTTGTTAATTCAGGACTCACGCCATCAAGTACATTCATGCTATGTTCCCAAAGTGTAAATTTGTGATACGGATTATTCTGATCAAAATCATAAATCACTTTTAACTCAGGTAAAACATAATCGAGAACCTTTAATTCTTTCATTTTTTCAAAACTTTTAACAGCATATTTTCCAACAATTAATTTATTTAATTCATTTGTAATTCGTTCTTGAGAAATTTTTTCTAACACATGAATATTTTCTTTTATCGCAATTTCTGTATTTTTCTCGAAATCAAATCCCAATTGACTCATAAATCTAAAAGCTCTCATCAGTCGAAGTCCATCTTCTTGCAACCGTTTTTTCGGTTTCCCAACAAATCGAATAATCTTATTTTTAATATCTTCTTGTCCGTTAAAAATATCAATAAGTCCATCCTTTTCATTAAATGCCATCGCATTAAATGTAAAATCCCTTCGCAATAAATCATCTTCAATATCGTTCACAAACTCAACAGAATCTGGTCTTCTCCCATCGCTCCCAATATCTGTTCTAAATTTTGCAATCTCAAAATTTTCATCTTCATAATGAATTATCAAAATTCCAAAAGCTTTTCCAACTTCCTTTGTCGGATAATCAGAAAATATTTTTTTTATATCATTATATTCCATATTTGTTGCAATGTCGATATCTTTTGGAGTTTTACCTAAAAGAATATCTCGTAAACAGCCTCCAACAAAATACCCTTTGTTCTCATTCGAATTTAATTTTTCTAAAATTTTTGTTGCTTTCTCATCAAAAGTATAATTTTCTAATTTCATTTTTCACCTCAATTTTTAAAAACTTTTTTATATTATACTATTTTTTGTGAAAAAAATCATAGAATTTTCCAATGATAAAATTGTTTATTTGCAAATAAAAGATGAAATTGAAGAATTTTTTTATTACAATGACAGAGAAAATTGAAAATTAAATATCAATTTATCGAAAAAATCTAATAAAATATGATAATAGATAATTTGTTTGATAATAAGACTGTTAAGAAATTTATTAGTTTTTAGATATTTGAAAATGTGTTTGAGTGGATGAATTTTCAGAAGAAAAGTAGAAAAAAATAAATTTTTTTTAAAGATTTGAATTGGTAAGAATATGCGATAAAAATTGAATTTTTGGGATTTTTCACATGTAAAAAATAAGAAATGTGAGTGAAAAAATGCTTGCAAATTTATGTGGAATTGTAGTATTATATACAAGTAGAGAAGATCTTCGGCAGGAAAGTTGAAAATCAAATAGACTAGAAAAAAGAGTTTTGAAAAATCCTATGAGAGTGTTGGAAGTGTCGTTCCCAGTAAAATTAGACAATGGAACAGTTAAGACATTTATAGGATATAGATCACAGCATAACAATGCGGTAGGACCCTTTAAAGGTGGACTTAGATTCCATCCAGGCGTAACAAGAGATGAAGTAAAAGCTCTATCAACTTGGATGACATTTAAATGTTCAGTTGCAGGAATCCCTTACGGTGGTGGAAAAGGTGGAATGGCAATTGATCCTAAAGAATATTCTAAAGATGAATTAGAAAGAATTTCTAAAGGATTTGCAAAAGCAATTTCTCCAATTATCGGAGAAAAAGTTGACATTCCAGCTCCAGATGTTAATACAAATGGACAAATCATGTCTTGGATGGTTGATGCTTATGAAGAAGTTGCAGGAAAATCAACAAAAGGTGTATTTACAGGAAAACCTTTAGAATTTGGAGGATCTCTTGCAAGAACAGAAGCAACTGGTTACGGAGTTAATTTGACAGCTAAAAAAGCTTTAGCAAAATTAAACATTGATGTAAAAGGTGCAACTTATGCTGTACAAGGATTTGGAAATGTTGGATTCTATACAGCTTATTATGCACACAAAGATGGTGCAAAAATTGTAGCCTTCTCAAATTCACATGTTGCAATTTATAATGAAAATGGAATTGACATGGAAGCTGTAATCAAAGATTTTGAAGCAAATGGACGTATTACAGAAAACAAAGGATATGGAAAAGATATTACAAATGCTGAATTATTAGAATTGGAAGTTGATGTTTTAGCGCCTTGTGCATTAGAAAATCAAATTACTTCTGAAAATGCTGACAGAGTTAAAGCAAAAGTAGTTGCAGAAGGAGCAAACGGACCAACAACTCCTGAAGCTGATGAAATTTTATTTAAAAAAGGAATCGTAGTTGTTCCTGATATCTTAGCAAATTCAGGTGGAGTTGTAGTTTCATACTTTGAATGGGTACAAAACTTGCAAAGTTACTATTGGCCATTTGATGAAGTTCAACAAAAAGAAGCTGCATTATTGTCAGGAGCATTTGAAGATGTATGGGCTTTAGCAGATGAATATAAAGTAGATTTAAGAAATGCCGCTTATATGAAGAGTATTGAAAGAATTTCAAAAGCAATGAAATTAAGAGGATGGTATTAATTTTTTAAGTTTTTGATAGTTTGATAGTAAGTTAAATATGAAATAAAGAACCTGTTTCTATTTTTGTTAATTATAGAGCAGGTTCTTTTTTATTGAATTAATATACTTGAAAATAATTTAAATTATGTTCTTGAACTATCTAAATTAATAATTATTTCACTTAGAATTTGTTTATTCAAATTATTTATATTAAGTCACTGGATTAAGTTAGATAATTCTAAAAATACTTTTTATTATTTATTTAGAATATTTTTCAAATTCCTTATCAAGCAATGCAGGTGTAAATTCAGTTATCACAGTTTCAATTAGATTATTTTTATAATAAGGGTCTTCCTTTAATATTTCTTCAAGTTCTTCCCTTGTTACGTTATATGCCAAGATAAGTCCTCCTGTTGGCGGATTTTGACGTCCTCCTGCGATAAATTTTCCAGCATCAATATTTTTTTGAATAAATGCAAAGTGATCTTGTCTAAATTTTCCCACTTCATCTAATGGCTTTGTATAAGTTGTAGCTACAATAAAAATTTGTTTCATAATCTTAATATTCCTTTCTAAAATTGTCTTTTATATTTTACAATATATTTTAGAATAATCAATAAAAATATTTCGTTTGTTAGTAAAACTATAATGAATTTATTTATCATAATTAGTTTTATAAACAAATGTTTGTATAAACAAACAATCTAAAATTGAATTTTATCTGTGATTATGATATACTTAATTGAATTTTGAAAAATGTAAAAAAAGGAGGAAAATTATGTTTTTAGAAAGAACAGAAAGATTGGCGTTAGTTGATTTTGAGAATAAACATATTAATTATATTGACTTGATAAATAATATAAAATATTTTTCTGAATATATAGTTGATTTAGGAAGTGAAAAATTTGGGCTGATTGTTATGGAAAATCGTCCAGAATGGATTTACAGCTTTTTTTCCGTATGGGATAAAAGATCTGCTGGAATTGCCATTGATGCCAATAGTAATCCAAATGAAATTTTATATGTGCTGGAAGATTCACATCCAAATGTGGTTTTTTGTTCAGATGAAACAGAAAAAAATGTTTTGGAAGCAGTTGACAAATATAGCTTAAAAAGCAGCATAAAATTAGTAAATGTGGATAAAATTACTATTGAGCTGGAAAAAATGGATGTTATAAAAAATATGCAATTTGAGCTGGATAATCCGACTGGAGATGAAACAGCCGCTATGCTTTATACTTCAGGAACAACAGGGAATCCAAAAGGAGTAATGCTGTCGTTTAATAATTTAAATACTGAAATGGAAGGGCTTTATGAAAAGGGAATATTTGATTATAGAGATCAGATTTTAGCAATATTGCCGTTTCATCACGTTTTGCCTTTAACTGCGAGCGTGCTTCTGATGATGAAATATCAGACATCGGTTGTATTTACGAAAAAAATCGCAAGTAAGGAAATATTTGAAGCGCTTGAAAAAAATAGGGTAACTGCCATAATTGGAGTGCCTAGAGTATTTAAACTGTTCTATGATGGGATAAAACAGCAAATTGATGCAAAATTTATTACAAGATTTATTTATAAAATGATGAGCAATGTAAAATCATTGAAAATAAAAAGAAAAGTTTTTGCGAAAGTTCATAAAAAGTTTGGAGGTCACCTTGATTTTATCGTCGTTGGTGGAGCGAAAATGGATCCTGAAATTTCAAAATTTTACGAAACATTGGGATTTTATGCTTTGGAAGGTTATGGACTTACTGAAACTTCTCCAGTTATTGCTGTAAATTCAAAAAAAGAGAGAAAAATTGGAACTGTTGGGAAAAAGTTGTATAATGTAGATATAAAAATTGTAGATGAAGAATTGTGGGTTAAGGGACCAATTGTTATGAAGGGATATTACAATAAGCCTGAAAAGACAGCAGAAGTAATTACTGAAGATGGATGGTTCAAAACAGGAGATTTAGCGACAATTGATGAAGAAGGATTTGTTACAATTCGTGGAAGAAAAAATACGATGATTGTCTTGTCAAATGGTAAGAATATTGATCCAGAAACGCTTGAAAATAGAGTAATTGCAAAAAGTAATGGCTTAATTAAGGAAATTGGAATTTTTAATCATCAGAATAAACTGGCTGCAATAATTGTTCCAGAATTGCTGGAATTTAGAAAACGTGGAATTACAAATACAAAGGCTTATATTAGAAATATTGTAGAAGATTATAATTTGAAGGCACATAACTATGAGAAGGTTCTTGATTATAAGTTATTTGAGGAAGAGTTGCCAAAAACTCGGGTTGGAAAAATACGTAGATTCATGTTGCCTGATTTATATGAAAAAAATGAAATTGTAAAAAAAGAAAAAACACCTGAGCCAACAGATGAAGCATATAAAATATTAAAGGAATATGTCAAGAAAAACAAAGGAATTGAGCCGCAGCCAGAAGAAAATCTGGAACTTGAAATTGGAATGGATTCCCTTGATATTGTAGAATTTTTTGCATTTATTGAAAATAGTTTTGGAATTCAGCTGGATGAAGAAAAATTTGCTGAAATGCCGAATTTAAAATTATTATCTGAATATATTAACCAAAAAGCTACAAAATTTGAAGATAATGATGTAGACTGGAAGCAAATTATCAGTGAAACGAAGCCTATACAAGACAATAAAAAGCGTTGGGTGACAAGATTCTTAAAAGCATTACAGCCAGTCGTTGACTTGTATTTTAGAGTGAGAAAAATTGACAAGAAAAAATTAACAAATGATCCACAAATTTTTGTATCAAATCACCAAAGTTTTGTAGATCCATTAATTTTAGGTTCACTATTTCCTGGAAAAATTGTTTTTAATACATTATTTCTAGCAATTGACTGGTATTTTAAAAAAGGTATAATGAAACTGCTTGTTTCAAATGGAAATGTTGTATTAATTGATATTAATAAAAATGTCAGAAAAAGTGTGGAAGAAATTGTAGGATATTTAAAAAGCGGAAAAAGTATTGTAATTTTTCCAGAAGGTGCGAGAACAAAAGATGGAAAAGTTGCCCAATTTAAAAAAGTATTTGCTATTATAGCAAAGGAATTAAATATTGATATTCAATGTATTGGTATAAAAGGAGCATTTGAGGCATATTCGAGATATATGAAATTTCCAAAGCCTAAAAAGATTGAGGTAGCAGTGCTGGAAAAATTTAAGCCAGAAGGAACTTATGATGAAATAGCTCAAAAGGCAGAAAAAATTATAAGGGAATATGTTGAAAAATAAAGGAAAAAGCTAAATATTTATAGTGACTTTTTTAAATTTATGTTATTATTATTTTACATAGTAAGAATGATCCTTTCTAATTTTGTAAGAGATTTTAGTATATCATTTTTACTATGTTTTTTTAATATATTTTTTTGTTGCATTTGATTATACAATACACTTTTAAAAAAAATGTAAAAAAATCGAAAAAAAGTGTTGACAATATAATTTAGATATGATATACTAATTGAGTAGTTGTGAATAAGTAAAAGAAATGCTAAAAATAAGGTTACCAATGCCTTGGTGGCGAAATCGGTAGACGCACAGGACTTAAAATCCTGTGGGAATTTATCCCGTGCCGGTTCAAGTCCGGCCCGAGGCACCACAATCATATTATGCGGGAGTAGCTCAGTTGGTAGAGCGTCAGCCTTCCAAGCTGAATGTCGCGAGTTCGACCCTCGTCTCCCGCTCCAAAATATGAGCCATTAGCTCAGTCGGTAGAGCACTTGACTTTTAATCAAGGTGTCACTGGTTCGATCCCAGTATGGCTCACCATCTAAATAACCATATGTGCCTGTAGCTCAGTTGGATAGAGCAACGGCCTTCTAAGCCGTGGGCCAGGAGTTCGAATCTCTTCAGGCACGCCATATGGATCCATAGCTCAGTTGGTTAGAGCACTCGGCTCATAACCGAGCGGTCGCTGGTTCAAGTCCAGCTGGATCCACCATTTGAGTTTTATGCGGCCTTCGTCTAGTGGTTAGGACTCCAGGTTTTCATCCTGGCAACAGGGGTTCGATCCCCCTAGGCCGTACCATTTATTCTTTTAGGACCATAATTTGAAATTGTGGTATTTTTTTTAGAAAGTATAATGTTAATATTTTAATAGAGTTGTGGGTGGATGTCCGAACGGCTAAGGGACCGGTCTTGAAAACCGGCGAAATCGCAAGATGTCTGGGTTCGAATCCCAGTTCACCCGCCATTATGCCCAGATAGCTCAGTCGGTAGAGCAAGGGACTGAAAATCCCTGTGTCCGTGGTTCGATTCCGCGTCTGGGCACCATTAGAATAGTTAAAAATGTGATATATAGTGCAAATCAGTGTTTATGCTGAATTGCACTTTTTTCTTTTATTTATAGTACTTTGCAGTTTTATCCTGTCTTAATCTGTTTCTATTTATTTCAATACATTAAAAATTTATTGGCAACTTACTGGCAACTTATTGGCAACTATTTTAATAGACTAATTTATTTATAACATCTCTTAATTCTTTGATAGTCCAATGAGTGTATACACCATCTGTAATGTCTTTTTCCTTATGTCCAACAATTTTTTTTATTTTTGAAGCTGATTCATTTTTTAAACGTCGCATTTTAGTTATGAATGTATGTCTAATTGAATGTAAATTACCTGAAGTATTGTATTCTGAAAGAATTTTATCAAATTGATACTTTAAAGAATCATATTGTTCTTTAAACAAATACTTGTCATCATTCATAAATTTTTTTATAATAGGAAAAATTAAATGATGAATAGGAATTTGCCTATTCATTCCGGCTTCGGTTTTTGATCCTGTTACAAAGTATCGCTCTTTTAAGTTAATATTTTTATTTTCTATTCTAAGTAGATCTGCACTTCTCATTCCAGAATAGAATAACATCAAAATCATAGCACTATACCTATCTTTAGTATTTTCATATCTTTTCCATAAAAGTCTTACAAAATTATCTTCAAACACTACTCTTTCAACAGTTTTGGTAATTTGTGATGAAGATTCTAAATATAGTGGGATATTTTCTGATACAATTTTATTCTTTATTGCATCTACATATATTGATTTTAAAACTGTAAGAGCTGCTTTTCCTTTATTTTTAGCATACTTATCAAGTCTTGTCTGATAATCTTTATAATCAAGAAATATAAATTTACATTCTAGTATATCTTCAAATATACTTTTGAAATCAGTAGAATATCTGTAAAATGTTTCTTCTGTTTTTATATTTTTAACGTGATTTGATTCAGTCCAGTGATTAAATAAATCAATTAATTTTAAATCGGCATAATCAACATTTAAATTTCTTGAATTAAATTCAAAAAGTATTTTTTTGGCTTCTTTTAAGGTTTCAGCACTTCCTATAATAGGTCTTTTATATTTCCCTTCTTCTGTTAAATAAGCAGCTGCTCGTACAATATATGGCTTTCTTGATTTCCCTTTCTTCTTAAAAATACTTCCTGTTCCGTTAGGATTTCTCATTGTTAAACACCTGCCTTGCTTGAAAGTGCTTTTACTAATAAAGAAATACTTTTAGATTTAAATTTTTTATTTTCAATGATGTTCCACACTTGAAGATGATAAATTAAATTATTTTTGTTTAATTTAAATTCAAAGAAAGTATTTTTTCCGTAACTTTGATTACCATAAATTAGAATATAAAAATTGAGCCATTTCAATTCTTCAAAATTTAAATTTTGATACAGAATAACATAAATTTTTTGATCGTGAAAAATAATTCTAGCTTCTCTTTTTTCATTTGTATTGAAATCATTTATAATTTCAACTTTATCATGCATAACTTTAAACACCTCTTTTCTGCCAGTGTTTTCAGTTACTTTTTTAAAATTTCTTTCCATAAGAAATCCTCCTTGTATAATATATTTATACAGAGTAGAATTTCTTAAAATTATTCAATATTTTTTATGATAAATTTATAGTATTTTTTTAAAAATTTTTTTATTTCTTCACTATCTATTGACAGGGACTCTAATAATTGTTTATTTACAAGCATTATTGCATTAATATCTTCAATGTTATGTATATTTTCATTATGAGATTTTATATTTTTATCATTATCTAAAAGAAAATAATTGGGATCTTTTTTATAAATTTTAGATAATAGTAGTATTTTGTCTGAAGGAATATTCTTTATCTTTCCTGTTTCATAGTCGTGTAAAGTAATTCTATGTAAACCAGTTAATTCAGATAGTTCATTCAAGGTATATCCCTGTTTCTCTCTTTCGAATTTTAATTTTTCATGTAGTTTCATTTGTCCTCCCGACTAAAAATTATATTAGATTAGTATATTTTTATATAGAAGCTAATAAATACAAATAAATTATAACATATTTATCAGTAATAACAAAAAAGAAATAGTATTTTATTTCAAAAAAAAATTTAAAACTTATTTTATTAAATAAATATGTTGAAAACTTACGAAAATGTGATATAATTGAATTAAGTAAAAATAAATTGTAATAAATTTAAATTAATCAAGAAAGGATGATAAAAATGAAAAAAAAGGGGAAATCTTTATATACTGTAACAGGGATTTCTAAACAAATAAATTTAAGTTACTGGAAATTTGTAGCATTAGCAAGAAGAGGAGATTTAGATTTTGTTAAAGCGGAAAAAATAAATGGTATTTGGAAATATTATTTTGATCCATTAAAAACAGCTAAATATCTTAATGAATACAAAGAAGTAACTAAAGGAAGAGTATAATAAATTTTGATATGTTTCAATTTATTGAGAAATAAAATTGAAAATTATTTAAAGAATTAAAGGAATTTAAAAGAGGAAGGTGGATAAGTGGCTGTATTTAAGGTAAATAAAAATAATAATTATACGGTAATTTCAAACACTCACTTGAAAGAAAGAAAGATGACATTAAAAGCAAAAGGATTATTGACACTAATGTTAAGTTTACCTCCTGATTGGGATTATTCTATAGAAGGTTTAATTTCTATTTGTGTTGAAGGAGAGCGAGCTATAAATAGCACTTTAAATGAATTAAAAGAATTTGGATATTTAAGAATAGAAAAATTACCACCTCGAAAAGGAAAAAATCAATTTGAGTATATTTATAATATTTATGAAAAACCTTTGAAAAAAGAAGAACGCCAATTAAAAAATGTAGAGGTACAAAATGTAGGTCTACAAAATGTAAAACTACAAAGTGAAGCCGTACAAAATCAAGGACAATTAAATACTAATACATTAAGTACTAAAGAATTAAATACTAAGTTATTAAATACTTATTCTCTCTTTATGGAAAAATGGAATGAATTAGCAAAAGAATGTGAATTAAGTTTAATTAAATCTTTTACAGAGAACAGAAGGAAAAAATTATTTGAACTACTTGAGAAATTTACTCAGGAGGAAATCTTAGAAACTATGTTTAAAATAAAAAATATAAATTTTTTACTTGGAAGAACTGATAAATCAAACTGGAAAATATCATTTGATGATTTTCTGAATGAGGAAAAGTTTATAAAAATATTGGAAGGAGCTTATTATGATGAAGTTAAGTCAACTGGCAGAAAACAAGATAAAAAAATTGCAAAACCAAAATCAGCAGGAACCAAAAAAGAGTATGGATTCTGATGATAGGTTAAAGGAGGCGATACAAGCAGGTAGACAACTTAGGCAACAGGAATTACGGAAAAAAATTGAATATTTTCTTAATATTTCAAGTTTGCCGGTTCGATGGAAAGAATACGTTTTTGAAAATTCTGAAATATTATCTGAAAAAGAAAAAATAATTAAACAGAAACTTGAATATTATTGTGAGCATTTTAAAGAAGCTCAAAAGAATGGGTTAGGATTGTATTTATGTGGAGAGATAGGTACAGGAAAAAGTTTTTACAGCCTGTGTGTGTTTAATGAAATGCTAAAAAATGATTATAAAGTCTATAGAACTACTTTAAATGGAATTTATCAGAGAATCCAGTCAACTTTTAGTAATTTTAATAATTTAACTGAAGAACAGGTTTTTAAGGATTTACTTCAAGCAGATTTGATAATACTAGATGACTTGGGAAAGGAAAATATATCAGAAACTTGGGGAAAGTCAAAGTTATATACAATATTTAATTTTTTCTATGAAAAAGAAAAATGTATTATTGTATCAACAAATTTAGGAAAAGAAGAAATTGCTGATTTTATGGATACACAAGGAAATGATGCACTACTGGACAGATTTCGTGAGAGACTGGATACTTTGGAGTTTGTATGGGAAAGCAGAAGGAAGGAAATAGGAAAGAAATTATTTGAAGAATTTTGGAAAGTGAGGAAAGTAAAATGAGTGCAAATGTTGATTTAGAAAAAGTTGCGGCTTTAATAGGGGAATCAATAGATTTTGTAAGGGTAAATTTACAAGAAGGAACACTTTTAATTGATGGTGAGCCAATAGGTTATACGGTTAAAAAAAAGGAAACTCAGAAAAATTTCTTTTATATAGTTGATCCAATTAGATTTGTTAAATATATAAAAGAATTAAGAAAATCACTTGTAGAATTAGAAGAAATGGAAATAAAATAAATTTATAATAATAAAAAAAATTCAGGAGGAAATAAAATGAAAATAATTAGTGTGATTAATCCAAAAGGTGGAGCTGGGAAAACAGTAACAGGGATAAATATTGCTTATGCTTTAAAAAATAAAGGGAAAACAGTTTTATTAATTGATACAGATCCAAGAGGGGCGATAGCTTCGTATCTTGATGTAAGAAATGATAATACAATTTTTGAAGCATTAAAGGAGTGCTATGATAGTTTAGGAATGGTAAACAAGGAAAAGTATATAAATGAAAAAAATGGAGCGGATATAATAATTAGTAATATTTATTTCAATCAGATTGATGAATTTTTCAAAAGAGAAGGAGATGAAAGTGGGCAGGAGCAACTGAAAATATTTAAGGATTTTTTTGAAAACTTTAGTGAATATGATTTTATAGTAATTGATACAGAAGGTACTGTGAATAACACAATAAGAGGTATTTTAAATGTAACAGACTATGTTTTTGCACCTTCAAAAGCTTCATTTATAGATACGAATGGACTTAGGGATTTACTTGAAATGATGGAAATTGCAAAAATGGATAATCCCAAAATTAAACTTTATAAAATATTTTTTGTGCAAGTGAAGGAAAATACAAAAGTGTTTAAAAAAGCACATATGGCAATGAAAAAGATTTTAAAAGAAAAGTATTCGGATATTTATGTGAGAGAAGATGCAAATATCTCAAATTCGATGGAAGAACATAAGGATATATTTAGTTTTAAAAAGAGTAGCAATGCAGCAATAGATTATAAAAATTTAGTAAATGAATTTTTGTATAATGAAGTTTGTATAAATAAAAGATAGGAAGGATTTTCTCGCATTTGGGGAAACCAATAGAACAATAACAATTTAATAACTGTGTAAAAATTGAATCACAGTTATTTGAATTGTTTATAATTTTTTTGGCAGGAGATATTATGGATAGACAGGAACTGTTAAATATTAATAAAAATCGAAAAATAGAAGTTGAAAGTTATCATAGTAGTTTTAATTTTGATAAATATGAGATAACTGATGAAAATGTTATAAAGGAAGTAACTCAGACTGAGGAAGATATACAGCAGATTGGAAAGTTTATGGCAAAAAAAGCTCTTGAGATGGGAAGAAAACTGAAAAGAATTCAGCAAATTTTATCAAGTCATGGAACAGGAACATTTGTAGCCTGGTTTAATTCGTTAGGGCTTGATAAGAATATGGTTTATCGTGAAATTAACAGATGGGAACAGTTTGAAAAATACAGAAATCCTGCAATTGCAGAAGCAAGTGTTAGGACATTGGAATATATAAAGAAAAACAATGATAAACTCGAAGAAGCGGAGATTGTGGAAATTCTTGAAGATCCACTTGAAGCAGCTAAAAAGATTAAGGAAATAGAAAAAAAAGGCAAGGAAGAAATAGAAATTAATTTTGATGAAAAAATACAGAAATTAAGTAAAAAAATTGAGAAAGCATATAAAAATATTGAAAAATGGGAGATGGAAATAAAAAAATTGAAAAGTAGGAATGATGATTTTGAAGAAGATTGATAAAAATAAGATAAATTCAATAAAAATTAAGGATAAAAGTATGGTTGTTAATTACTAGGGATGTTATTTTGATGAATATAAATTAATTTGAAATGGTTTTTCTCATGTGTGAGAAAATCAAAATTATTTTAAGAAAGGAAACGAGATAGGAAATTGAAATATTTTGTTAAAGTATTAATGATTTTAGGGATATTCATAATTGTTATGAGTATAATAAAATTTCAGGAAAATAATTTAAAAAATAAAGCAAAAGAGAATAAAGATATTCAAGAGAAACAACAACAGGAAATTTTAGATATTTGTAGAATAAATAAAGTTATGAAGATATATAGTCAAAATGACGGCGAAAGTTTTTATGTTGTTCTTGAGAATAAAAATATTTATAAAGTTGATGAAGATATGCTGGGAAATTATACAATTGGAGAATATTGTAAATAAATTAATAATTTTTCTCACGTGTGAAAAAATTTAAAATTACATATAAGGATGATGATATATGAACATAATAAATAATACATTAAATAATAAAACTCAAATTGAAGTTGATGATAGAATAATAGATGTAAATGATATTGAAAAAATTGAAAGAAATCCGTTTTCGTTTAAAATATTTAAGTTAAATATAAAATTAATTACAGGAGAAGTCATTCAGGAAAAATATAAATCACTTAGTGAAATGCACAAAAGTTATGAGAAATTGATAATGGAAGCTGGATTTGACTTTTCTGGGAAATTAAGAGAAGAAAGAGTAAAATATACAAACGGAAATATATATTTAAGAAATTTGATAATTACTTCTAGCGAGTTAATAGGGATAAGGCGAATTGAAGAGTTAAGGAAAGGATTAAAATCAATGATGTATCGAGGAGCAAAAGGAATGTATGATACTAAAATAGAACTATTTTTGAAAGGTGGGAATGTTATTACTTTAGAAGCGGAAAATGAAAAGTACGGTGAATATGATTTTGAGCAATTAAAAAAAATTGTTGAATCAAAAAAATGTATAGCAGAATAAAATAAGAACTAAACTAATCGTAATATATATTATGGTTAGTTTTTGTAATTATGAGAAGATTAAAATACTAAAAAGAAAGTTTAAATATTTAAAAAATAATTTGGGAGGGATATATGAAAATATATGATATAAGATTATTAAGAACAACGACGGGAAAGGAGCATATATGTTTTTTTTACAAGACTTTACCTAAAAAAAGGATAAATGAAACAATAGATATTTTTAAGAGAAATGTAGGATTAATAGTAAACAATCAAATAAATGATATAAAAATAAAGGAATATATAAGCGAGGAAACATTTGTAAAAATTATGAAAATGATAAAAGTAAGTGATAATAAAATGGGAAAATACAATATGAAGTTGTATAGAAATGATAAAATATGGATGTATAAAATTGAAAATATTTCAGATGTTGATATAAACTTTAAAGATTGTGATATTTTATTAGACAGAAGTTTTTTCATAAATAATAAATATATAAAATATGTGATTATAAAAAATAATACGGGGGTATAATTGTGGCGATATTTCATCTTAGAATGAAGAAAAGCAAAAGAGGAAGTAAATATATTCCGCCTACTGTACATTCGGATTACATAAACAGAGAGAAAAAATATGATAAAAAAAAGGATTTACTTTTTAAAGAAGTAAGGAATCTTCCTGAAGAGTTTAATGACATCAAAGACTTTTGGGAATGTGCAGAAACTTATGAGAGAAAAAATTCTAATCTGTACAGGGAACTTGAAATTTCATTGCCGAGAGAGTTTACTCCCAAAGAAAATAAAAAGATAGTGGATAATTTTTGTGAAAATCTTTTTGGAAAAGAATATGTGTATAACTATGCAATGCACAATCCAAAAAGTTTTGATGGGGATATGCAACCACATGTGCATATAATGTTTTTTGAAAGGAAAATTGATGATATTAAAAGAGATAAGAATAAGTATTTTAAGAGATATAATTCTAAAAATGTAGAAAAAGGCGGTTGGAGAAAAGATGAAAAATGGAATGAGAGAAGTACGTTAAAAAATATAAGGAAAGAATGGGAAACGTTTTTAAATTTTGAACTTGAAAAAAAAGGAATAGAGAAAGTAAGTGCAAAATCGTTAAAGGATCAGAAAAGGGATGCAGAAAATAATAATGACTATAAGAAAGTTTATGAGTTAAACCGTGAACCAGTAAATATTGATGGCAAGATTTTGTATAGAAAAGAAAGTGAGTTAAGTGATAAGGAAAAAGTTAAGAAGAGAATATTTAATAAAAGCAGAATTTTAAAAGCTGGAACAGATTTAATGAAAAAATTACTTGAAAAATTGAAAAAATTGGAAAGGGAATATGAAAGTTTAAAAAGAGATAAAATAGAAGATTTAGAAAATTTGGAAAAATTGAGAAGGTTAGAAAAAAGTGTCAGGGATATAAAAAAGAAGATGTCAAAAGATAAAATTGAAAATACTGTATATAACTTGATGACAGATAAAAAGTACTATAAATTTCTGAATGAGAACAAAAAAATTGACAAGGAACTAAAAAACACAAAAGAGAAAAACAGGATAAAATATTTAAAAATTATAAAAGAAAAGAATTTAAAAAATTTAGAAAGTTTAAGAAATGAAATTCAAAATGACTGGAAAAAGAAGTATATTTTTGATAAACGAGTTGAAAATATTAGGGAAAAATATTTAAGAAAAATTGCAAATTTTGAAAATGAAAAGGACATGATATATGAAAATTTAAAAGAGAAAAACATTAAATACAATGATGAAAAAAATGGATTGTATAATATAAATCATTTGCAATTTATTTATGAAAAAGATGGACTGAAAGAGATAAATAAAATTGAAAAAGAACTAAAAAAATTAGTGAAAGAGTTAGATAATAATGAAGAAATAGTCAGTCAGGAAACTTTGATAAAAGATAAATATTCAAGTTATGAATTTTCAAAATTGGAGAAAAATATTGCGGAGAGTAAAATTAAAATAGAAGGATTGCAAAAAGAACTTAACAAAAATTTGGATGTAAGTGAGCAAAAATATTACTTGGGCTGGTTAAAAAGAGAAGTAAAAATAAAGGAGGATTGTGAGGCAAGAAAAGAAAATATTGAAATAAAAATCCAAAAAAAATTACAGGATGAACTTCTAAAAAATGGCAATTTCAAAGTTCAGGAAAGGGAAAAAGTTAAAAAAATTATCAAGAATATAGAAGCCATAAAAGTGTTGGATAAGAAAAAAAGATTGTCTGAAAAACGACAAGTAAGTATAAAAAAATGGAACAGGAAAAAGAAAAGTAAAAGTTTAAATGGTGCAAATTATGATAAAAATTTAGGAGGTATAAGTGGTGATTTTAGGATAGAAGATATGGAAGTTTTGGATGAGTTGGAAAGGTAAAAAGTTTTAATGAGAGTAAATATAAATAAATTTAAGGGCAGTAAAAAGCTGTCCTTTTTTGTAAAAATAAGTTTTTGAAGGTATAAATATTATTAATTTCTTAGAAATTAAACACGAACGAAGTGAGTTTTTGAGTGTAAACGAAAGCCATTTTTTCACAATTTTTTGTGGGGAAAAAATCACGGTAAGTTTCTAAAAATTTTTAAATTTGAGAAACTTGTAAGCGTGCTTTCCAAAATTTAGAAAAATTTGGGAAAGTTTATGTGGAAAAAAATTTTTAAAAGGGCTTGACTTTTTGAAAAAATTGAGGTAACATTAATGCAAGAATAAAATAGCGTAAAAAATGAGAGCCCAGTTTTAGGAGGTGCATAGGCAGGATACAGAACTTTTCCTTAAACTCATTTTAAAAGAAGAATAAAACAAAGTAGCGTAAAATTAAATATAGAGAGCCTAAATGCAGAATTATTGGAAAAAACATTTCTGAGATTTTGTACAGGCTCTTTTTTTGTTCAAAAGCGAGGTGAAAATATGAAATTAGATTTAAATATTAGGAGTCCTTAACCAGAATATTGTGATAAAAAACAAATATATAAAATTAAATATAGGAGCCTGAGTGCAGAATTATCGGAAAAAATATTTCTGAAATTTTGTACAGGCTCTTTTTTTGTATAAAAGGGGATGATAAATAATGAAAAAAATAAAAGTTAAGAATGTATTGTTAAATAAAAAATTTCAATTACTGTGTCTAATAATTTTGTTTTTGGTAACAACTGTGATAAGTCAGGCAACTACAAGTGGAAATGCGGGGATATTTGCAACGCTTGTAACTTTTCTGACAAATATGAATAATGGACTGAAAATAGTCTTTTCACTTGGGGCTATTGGGTGCATAGGATTTGGAGTATTCAAAATGTTGACTGATCCAAACATGACAGCAATAATAACTCTGTTAATAGGGGTGGCTTTGGCACTTGCACTTATTTTTGGTTCAGAAGATATAGTAAAAGGACTTGGTGGAACTATGATTGATACAGCTCTTTTGGAAGGAGTATAGACTTGGATTTGAAAAGAATAAGCAGGAAAAGGGATATTTTTAAATTAAGGACTGATGTCAAAAGAGAAAAGACAAGTTTTGAAAAAAGGGCTGAAACTTTGTTTGAACTTGCGGAAACAAATGCAAAGTTAAAAAAGGGATTAGGAACAAGCATAGTTGTTATTCTTGTCTTATGTTTAGTACTGGCATATTTCGCTATAAGAACAAATATAAAGGTATTTCTTGTTCAGGTTGACAAAACAACAGGAGCTCCAATGGAAGTGAATGTATTGACAAAATCCAATGTGAAAGTTGGGGAGAAGGAAACAAAATATTTTATATCAAAATTCATTTTGGATGTAAGAACTCTTCCAAAAGACACAGCATATTATGATAATAAGTTAAAGGAAAATGCTTTTTTCTTAACACAAAATTCGCAAAAAAAATTGGATGCGATGATTCAGGAAACAGGAACAATACAAATGCTTGCAGATAAAATTACAACGAATGTAAATATAGTTTCAGCTAACAAACTTACAAATACTTCAAATACTTATCAAGTCAGATGGAAGGAAAAACAGTTTTCTGAAACAGGGATGGAAATACAGGATGCGAGCTATCTTGGAGTATTTACTGTGGAATATGTGAATGAAAAAAATGAGGAACTGGTGGCTAAAAATCCATTGGGAATAATAATAAAGGATTTTACAATTTCGAGGGAAAATAATTAGAAAAATGAGGGAGATGTATGATAAAGAACAAGTTAAAAAAATTTAATAGAAAAATATTATCAGTGCTGTTTTTGATAATAATGTCGGTTAATATTTTTGCAAATGATGGAAATGTAAAAGAGAATATTACGGTAGATGTGGTAAAAAATAGTCAGAAAATATTTGATGATGATGGAATATTAAGTGGAAAAAAGGATGCAATAAAAAAGACAGCCGTTATATTTAATTATGCGGAAAACAGCATATATGAAGTTTATTCCAAGCCAGACTATTTAACGACTTTAAGGCTTGCTCCAAATGAAAAAGTGGTATTTAAGGCTGGCGGAGATACAGAACGTTGGATGATTGAAGAGGCGACAGGTGGGAAAGAGAACAGAACATATATATACATAAAGCCGCTTGAAGAAGATATAAAGACTAACATAAATATAGTTACAGACAAGCACAGTTACTTTATTAATATTGAATCCACAAATGGAGAATACAATCCTTTAGTTGAATGGCAATATCCAAATGAGAGAAAAATATTAATGGACGAATATGAGGCTCATACGGAAAGTATTGGCACAACAGACTTAATGAAACTGAATTACAGATATTCGTGGAACAAGAACTCAAAACTTTCTCCAGTTCAAGTATTTGACAACGGAGAAAAGACATTCATAGTATTAAAGTCAAATTTGCAGGAAATGCCAGCTTTTTATGTAAAAGGGTTGGATAATCAACTATCTTTAGTTAATACAAAAATTGAAGGACGTAATGTTATGATTGACAATGTTGTAAAAGAAATATATATGACACTTGGAAAAAATACATTGAAGATATATAACCAGAAAAAATAGAAAAGGGGGTGTCTTGATTGGTAAATAAGAATGACTATTTTGAAACTTCTGAAGATGATTTTGCAGAACATAAGGAAGAAGAAATATCTCTTGAGGATGAGGAGATAGGAACGATAAAAAATTCAAAGATAAAAATAGAAGAATTTTTTGATAAGAAAAAAGTTGCTATCCTAGTCTGCATAATTTCGGCTTTAATTTTTGCAAGCATATATTTTGCAAATCAGGCTAAAAAAAATGAAAAGCCAAAGGAACAGGGGAAAAAGGAGTCAATGTCAACTGGAACGGGACTGGATATAAAGGATGCGGTGAATGCTCAGAATCAAAATACTCAAACTCCTGAAGGTGTAACGCAGGATGGAGTGGCAAATATAAATACGACGACTGATGGAACTGGAACGCCTAACCTATCACAGTATGATTCTCAGTTAGGTTCAGAATACAATAATGACAATCTTGATTCAAATTATGGTTCAAGTTCATCATCGTTTTCAGATATTTCAGAAGATAAAAATTCTAATAATTCGACAGTTTCAGAAGAAAAAAGCAAGGAATGGAGAAAGTCTGCAATAGGATTTGATAAAGGAGTTTCAACACAAACTCCGCAAACGCCAGAACAGTATCAGGAACAGCAGCAAGTTCCTCAGAATGTGCAACAACAAAATGAAAATGATACAGATCAGAATAAACAAAAGTCAAAGTCCTTATTCCTGAAACAAAAACAGGACAACTTCTATTCGACTAATTTAAAAAATCCTGCAATAGGGAAATATGAGTTAAAGACAGGGAGTTTTATTCCAGCTGTTCTTGTAACGGCAATCAACTCTGATTTGCCGGGAGATGTGATTGCTCAGGTTAGAGAAAATGTCTATGACTACCGTACTGGAAAGTATATTTTAATCCCTATGGGTACAAAAATAGTTGGAAAATATGATAGCAGTATAACGTATGGACAGAACAGAGTTTTATTGATATGGCAAAGACTGGTTTTTCCAAATGGCTCAACACTTGTGCTTGATAATATGCAGGGAGTGGATTTGCTGGGGAATGCTGGCTTAAAAGGAAAAACCAACAACCATTTTTGGAAACTTATGAGAAGTGTGTTGTTGTCTTCTGCCATAAATATAGCTTCAGGCTCGCTTGAAAGTTTTAATGTAAATATTGAAGCTAGAAGCAGGTCAAGAGTGAATATTGGTACAGGTGCTTCAGATGCGGCACAGAATATTAGAAGCATTGGGGAAAGAATGGTTGAAAAGGATTTGAATAGACAGCCTACAATTGAGATAAAAAGAGGTAAAAAATTTAATATCTTTGTAAGCAAGGATATAATTTTATCTCCATATAGGAAATAATTATGGACAAGAAATATAAGCCGCTTAGAAATACGAAGCCTATAAAATGGATTTTTGCAATAATAATGTTTATTTCAGTAAATATAACAGGTTTAATGATAGTATCAACAAACTATATGGAAGAACTGGAAAAAGTTAATAATTATACTACTTTTGCCAAAATACGAAGATTAATAAAACCTGTAATTATTGGGAAAAAGAATCAGTATATATACTTTCCGTCTGAAAACTGGGAAATAGTAATGGAAAAAACTCCTAGATTAACTTCGCAGTTTCAATTAGGTATGTGCTTTATATTTGCTGGCTCGTTAATTATTTTAACAATACCGTACTGGAAAAAAAGGAAACTGAAATCACACGGAGATGCTGAATTTGGAACGTATGATGATTTGAAGAAAAATAAGAAAAAGCCTTCAGATGTGAACTTTCTAAGCGGAGATGAAAACGGTTTTGTTATAGGGTATGTAAGGACACTGACTGGGAAGTTAAAACTGCTTTATGATACATCAATGATACATATTGCCCTGTTCTTGCCAACAAGAGGAGGAAAAGGTGTAGGATATATTATTCCAAGCCTTATAGCAGGACTAAAAAGAATATCAACCTTTATTTCTGATATAAAGAAGGAAAATTACGAACTTACAAGCTGGTACAGAGCAAAAATATTGAAGCATAAAATATTAAAATTTGAGCCAATGAGTGAACTTTCAAACAGCTATAACTTTTTATCAGAAGTAAGATATGGAACAAATTATGAAATTGAAGATTGCAGAATAATTGGAACAATGATTGTTGGGGAAGATGAGAGCAAGGATCCGTTTTGGGGAGATAGTGCAAAAGATACAATTTCCACTTTAACTGGCTATGTTCATTACAGGGAAGTAAGCAGCCGTTCTGAAAAAGATCCCGATATAACAGATGTTAGAGTTTCATTAAATGATGTAATATCAATGATTACTAACACTGAAAATTCTTTATATAGAATGTTTGCAAAATATCTTGGAAAGCCTATGGAAGAAGGGGAAGATGATACTCCAAAGGATTTTATTTTGAAGAAAAAAACAATTGAAAGGCTTAGAAAAATATATACTGATGAGGAATCAATTAAAGCATTAAACAAAGGATTGCACCCCTTTATTGCAAAACAGTTTGGATATTTATTGCAAAATACAGGAGAAAATACATTTAAGTCTATAACTTCAACAGCAAAGACTAAATTACAGGTATTTGAGATTCCTTCGGTTGTAAAAAATATAGGAAAATCCGATTTTAGGGCATTAGACTTGGTTAATGGCGATAATCCTGTGGATTTATATTTTGTGATAAAACCGAAAGATATAGACTTGCTAGCTCCGTTAGTACGGATAATGTATATTCAGCTGACAAATTTATTAATGGAAAGTTTAAGCAAGAAAAATTTTAACATAACGTTTGTAATGGATGAACTAAATGCTTATGGCAAGATGAAGGCTCTTGTAAAAGGGCTTGGGTACTATGCAGGATTTGGAATAAAGATGATTGGGATATTTCAGGGACTTGATCAGTTAAATTCGACATATGATAAACAGGGGAAAGAGGTGCTAAATGGATGCCAGATTCAGATATTTGGTAGACCGAACGATGAGGCTGCACCTGACTATATTTCAAAGACGCTTGGCAAGGAAACAATTAGGGTAAAAAGTAGAAATATTGGGCTAAAAGGGGGAGGAAACGTTTCAGAGCAGGGAAAGGATTTATTAAGTCCTTCAGAAACAAGACTGTTGCCTGACAGAAAGGCAGTTGTAATTACGGGATACAAAAAACCTTTATTATTAGATAAACTCTATTACTACGAATATCCTGATCTGTTAAAAAGAACACAGCACCAGCCAGTATTTTTTAAGGATGGATATGTAATATTTGAAGGACTGAAGGGAATGTATGAATACAAACATACATTTAAAATGAAAGAGGAAGATTTTTATGATGATATAAAATATGAAAAAATTATTGAAAAGGCAAGAAAAAAGTATAAATCAGAAAAAATAGGATAGGGGGATATATGGAAAATATTGAAGAAACAATTAATGGTTCAGATGAAATAATAAAGAAAAAGAGAAAAACTAGAGAAAAAAATTATACTGAAAGAATAAAAAGAAATAAAGAAAAAGTTGCCAAACTGGAGAAAATAAGGGATGATTCTCAAAAGGAAATTGAAAAGGTTGAACAGGAAAATGCAGATATTTTAAGAGAGATTTTAGAAAAATCTGGTGTAGAAAATAAACTTTTAAAAATCATAATTGAAAGTCCAAGCAATGATGAAATTACTAAAAAAATGAAGGAACTGGCAGAAGTATTATGACGGAAAGTGAAAAATATGAACTTCAGAAGCAGTCACAAATAGACTTTGTAAATGAAAGGCTGTCAGCACTGAAGGAATATATGGAAGATGATGATATTACTGAAATAATGTTAAATCCTGATGGATATGTATGGGTGGAATCATATGAAAAGGGAATGTACAAGACAAGTACATATCTGAATGAGATGGAAGGATACAAAATTATTCAGGTACTTGCTTCATATAACTCAAAGATAATTTCTGAAAAAAATCCAAGACTTTCTGGAAATTTGCCAAATTCTGACAGATTTCAGGGAGCCGCAAAAGGAATTACTAAAGGTATTCCAGTATTTACAATAAGAAAAAGGCCTAAGAAAATATTTACACTTGATGACTATTTAGCAATGGGTTCAATTACAGAATTTCAGAAAAATTTTCTTACAGAAGCTATTTTGAACAAAAAGAATATAGTTGTATCAGGTGGAACTGGTACAGGAAAGACAACATTTACTAATGCTCTTGTTGATTATTTAAAGCAAGTTGACATAATTAGAAATACGGTTGAAAGGATATATATTATTGAGGAAGTTGAGGAAATTATCTGCGACAAGGAAAATGTGTTAAGAGTGTTTGTAACTGAAGATGTTTCTGCACTGGAATTATCAAAGGACGCACTTAGACATAGGCCAGATAGAATTATTCAGGGAGAGCTTAGATATGGAGAAGAAGCTGAGGAGATACTTAAAAACTGGAATACTGGGCATAGTGGAGGATTTACAACAGTCCATTCAGATGGTGCAGAAGAAACTTTGGAAAGACTGGAAGAGCTGCTAATGGAAGTTGACAGGAATCCAAGGCAGCCACTTATAGGGCGTTCTGTAGATGTAATTGTAAATATCATAAGAACGACTGAAAATGGTAAAACTGTAAGAAAAGTGAACAAGATAATTAAAGTAAACGGCTTTAACAAAAAGACAAAGGAATATGAAATTGAGGAGGTAGGATAATGAAATTAAAAGTGTATAAATCTTTATTGGACATAAAGATGATAATGGGACTGCCATATAAGGTTTTTATATCATTGGTATTATTTACAGGAATTATATTTTTAATATTCAGGCACTGGGTAATTTTTATACCAGCAGGAGCAATATATATTTTATGTGCAGTTATGTCAGTAAAGGATCCGATGACGCTGGAACTGATAATAGAGCATTACAAAACTGAAAGATATTTAAATCCGTAGAAAATGGAAAGGGGAAAAAATGGGAAAAACGCTTGATAACTACAAGAATTCATTTATTTATTATATCCCTTGGGATTTCCTTCTCAATGACTTTATTCTTGTTAATAAAAATATGGGGTTTCAGGTAACTTTGAAAGTTAGAAATCACGACTTGGATTTTTTTACTGAGGAAGAAGTGAACTTAAAAATATTGCAGTATAACAATGCAATAAAGAAACTGCCTGACAATTTTATTGTTCATTATGAAGTTCAGAGAAAGAAGTCAAGAGGATATATTGAAACAGAGATTAACGATAACTTTATTCCGACAGTTCTTATGGAAAAAGAAAGAAAAGATTTATTTTCAAAAGGAGAATATTTTAAATGTGATTACTATATAACATTGACATATTTAATAACAGAAGATGCTGAAAATAAGATAAATTCATTGCTGGCAAGTAAAAAGGAAGATGACTCAGAAGAAAAGATGGCGGAGGAAGCGGAAAGGGAATTAAAAATATTTAGGCAAAAAGTAGTTTCATTTATTGCATTATTAAAATATGCCACAACGAGCATTGAAGTTTTGCAGGGAGATGAACTTATGGCATATATGTATTCCACAGTGAATGCTGAATTTCCTGAAAAGAAGAAAATGCCTACATCTCCTCTATATCCAATTGATCAATATTTGTCAAACTCAAGTTTTGAAAATGGAAAAGACACGAAAATACAAAGACTGACAAAGGCAAAGCATTTAAGGACAATCTCAGTTAATCTGTTTCCTGATGAGATAGAGTCAAGAGTTCTGAAAAAACTTGAAAGCCTGGACTTTGAATTTAGAATGTCGGCAAGATACATTATACTTTCGCAAAATGAATCAAAAAAGATGTTAAAAAACTTCTTTATTTTTCATCAGGGAAAGCAGAAGAACTTTGGGCAGTATATAACGGAGGCTATAACTAAAAAGCCTTCATTTAACATTGATGAGCTGGAACTGGCAAAAACAGAAGAGGCAAAAATGGCTTTAAATGAATTTAAAGAAGGCGGGATGAGTTATGGCTATTACACATTTACCGTAGTACTTGCTGATGAAGATATAAAAAGGCTTGAGGACAATGCACTTAAAATAGTAACAATATTTGATGAACAGGACTTTACTTGTTCGATTGACAAGTACAATATTTTTCCTTCGTATTTAGGGGCTATTCCAGGAAATGTGAAGGCGAATATAAGAAAATATCCAATAAATTCAATGCTTTTAAGCTGTCTTTTCCCTACTTCATCACTATATCGTGGTGAGGAAGTAAATGAATTTTTTAGGGATAAGAAAAATATTACAGGTGTTCCGCTTATGATGGCTAAAACAGATTTGAACGATATATTTTACTTTAACCTTCATATAAAGGATGCGGCACATACGCTTATAGCAGGTCCAACAAGGTCAGGAAAATCAGTATTATTGGGAATGCTGGTAGCTGAACTTAAAAAATATCCTAATGCACAGGTATTCTTTTTTGATAAAGGTGGCTCAATACGTGTTTTAACTGCCTGTATGGGTGGAAAATTTTATGACTTGGGAAAAGGTGGAGATAATGATTTGGCATTTCAACCACTTGCGAATATTCATATCGAAACAGAAAGAGCATTTGCAAGCAACTGGATAATTTCTCTTCTTCAGCAGGAAAATGTAATTGTAACGCCTGATATGAAAAGCACAATCTGGGAAACGCTTACTACTCTTTCAAATGATCCGCCTAACAGGAGAACAATGACAAATTTTGCATTTACAGTTATGAACAAGGAAATTCAGCAAGCGCTTGAGCCATACACAAATATAGGTTCATATGGAAAATATTTCGATAATAATGAGGATAATTTTTCAGACTCAAACTGGCAGGTATTTGAAATGGGAAGAATAATAGAAGATCCAAAAGCGACAGCTCCCATATTAAGCTATCTGTTTCATAGAATAGAAGTGGAAAAATTAACCAAAGATTATCTGACTGCAATCGTAGTTGATGAGGCTTGGTTTGCAATGGAAAACGAAAGTTTCAGGCTTAAATTCAATGACTGGCTTAGAACCCTTGCAAAACTGAATGCCTTTATAATCTTTGCAACACAGTCGCTTAATGAAATTGCAAAATCTGAAATAACACCTGCAATAGTTGATGGATGCAAGACAAAAATACTTCTTCCCTCTCCGCAGGCAAAGAATTACTGGAAAGAACTTTATTCAAAATTTGGCTTAAATACAATAGAAATTGAAAAAGTTGCACGAGGGGAAATGCAGAAACAATATTTTTATAAAAGTGATCTCGGATCAAGGGAATTTGAAATGGATTTAGGGAAAATTGAACTGGCTTATGTAGGTTCTGCAAGTTCAACTGATCAGATAAAAATACAGGAAATATGTGCAGAAACAAATGATTTAAAGGAAATTAACTTAAAATGGCTAGAATACAAATTAGGTAAAAATAGTCAGGAATTTAGAAGATGCAAGGAAATTATACAGGGAGGTAACTAAAATGAAAAAAATAATATTCTTTTTAATGGTAACAATAGTTATATCAGTAAATTCGTTTTCAGGAATACTTGGAGGTGGCGGTGGGGTTTCTGATTACTGGCAAATGAAGACATATTTTGAAAGTGTGGCAATCAATGCACAGACACTAAAAAGTCTGAATGCACAGTTAAAGGAGATCGAAAGACAGATTGAACTTTCAAAGAAACTGCCTGAAGCCTATCTAAAAAAATATATAAGCCAATATGATGACACGATAAAGACATTAGTTAGAATAACAAATACCACAAAATCAACATTAAGAGATGCAAAAAAAGCCGAATTATGGTTTAAAGATGTCTATGCTGATGCTAATAACAGACAATATATGGCTCTTCTTGACAGATTTACAAACACGCTTGACAGTCTTTCAAGGGACGCAATGAAGTCAGGCTCTATGAATGAAGTGGCCATGAAAAAAACATCGGATAATGCAAAGATGCTTATAAGAAAAACTCACGAAGCCAAAAATCCACAACAAGTATTGGAAGTGCTATCACAATGGAGTGCCAACCTGTCAGTACAGATGAATGCAATAGCCGATATGATTTCAACTACAAATAGACTTGACGCATTAAAGGCGGCTGAAGAAGTGCAGGCAAGAAGGGAAGCTCAAAAAAGAAGTGAATATACAAAAAACAGTTTAAACAATCATATAAAGGCAATGGAAAATGAAGTGAAGAAACATAAGAAATAAGGAGGAGAAATAATTGGCGGCGGCAAATTTTCAATTTGATACGGCACTGATTGAACCAATAATCAGTATGCTTGATACAGGAATGACAACTTTAATGGTTGTAATATTGACACTTGCCTCATCATTTGCTGTGCTGGACTTATCATTTACAGCCTTCTTTAACTGGTCGGAGAACATAGGCAATACACTTGTCGAAACTATAAAAAAACTTGTAAGATATGCACTTACTTTTGGGCTTATAAAAATGTACAAGGAACTGCTGGATATGGCATATAAACTATTTTCCGATATAGGAAATTTATTTGGAGAAGGGCTGGGAAGTCCGTTAAAAGTGCAGAGTATTTGGGATAAGTTATGGGAGGAATTAAGCAAGTTTTTAAGTATAGGCTTAAAGTTTCAAGATTTTTGGGCTATCTTATACTTTGTTTTATTTATTATTGGATTCGTATTTTTAGTGTTTATAATATCAACAATAACAATAGCGATAATACAGTTCCATGTAGTTGGAAAATTGGCAATAATATATCTTGCTTGTCTACCGCTTGACGCTTTGAGCGATATAGGTAGAAAAACTTTAGGAGCAATAGTTGGTTCAGGTACTCAGCTGATGGTTGCGGTTGCACTTTCATCTATGGGAATAAAAATATTAAAATCTTATCCTATTCCTGAAAACATAGGGGCAGAAAATAACGAGCCTCATACGATAATTATGTGGCTCGCAGTATTCATAGCAATTTCATTTTTAATAAAGAACTATCAGAGCATAGCTTCCCTAATTTTATATGGACAAGGCGGATTAAATGGCTCACAGTTTGGTAATTTTACTGGAAATGTTGTTAGTGCAGGAGGCTCGGCTGTAGGAGGAGTTACATCTTTACTTGGAAGTGCGGCAGTTGGTGGACTAGGTGCTGCAGTTGGTGCAGTTGTTGGCGGAGTGTCTACTGGAGGAGCAGGAGCAATAGCAGGTATGAAGACAGGAGCAAAGATAGGCTCTAAAATAGGAAAATATCCTGGAAATCTGACTGCTTCGGCTGCTGAAAATGCAGGAAAAGCAATAAAAGTAATGACAATGGACTTTGATCCGATTGCTTCAGGCAGAAAAGTAAAAAATATGGCCAGCGATGGAATTAAAAAATTTATGGGCAATAAAAAAGATGATAAGAAAGATACCGAAGAAAATAAATCACAAGAAACAGAAAATACAAACAGTAAAAATCAAAATTCTCAAAATGTAAATAAAGGAAATGAAGAAAATAAATCAGGAAATGCGGATAGAACAGCTGATACAAAAGAGGCTGAAGAAAAAATAAGAAGTGATAACAGCAAGAATGCCTCAAATAAGGATTCTCAAAAACAGACAAACGAAGGAAATAAAGACACGCAAAAACATTCAGAAAATACAAAAACAAAAGAAACTAAGAATAGTAATAATGAGACTTTTGCAGAATCTGAAATGAGGAGAGAAAAGAACAGCAAGGAATAAAATATGTAAGGACAATGACAATAGAATATTAATCTAGTCTTAAAAAATTCAGATTGAAAAAACTATTAAATGTGATATAATATTATTGTAAAAATAGAAATTTAAAAGAGGTGATAAGAATGGCAACTTCAAGTTTTTTCAAGAATTTAGAATTAAGTAAAGAAGCAGCTGAAGAATTAATAAAAATGACAGAAGAGGGTTTTACTGTAAATAAAGTACCTAATTTAGAAATTAATATAATTAGTAATCCTGAAGAAATTAAAAAGTTTTTTGAAGAAGGAGATAATAAAAATAATGAATAAAAATTTAGTTTCCTTGAGAAATTTGATGAATAATTTATCCAAAGAAAAATTAAACAAAATATTGGAGAAATTTAAAAGTATAAAAGAAAATGATATAGAAAATTTTTTACATAATAAATCTTCTCATTTTGAAAAATCAACAATATCAAGTACATATTTAATATTTGGTGAAAACAAGGAAATTTTAGGATATTTTACAATAGCAAACAGAAGTTTAGTTATCTCAAAAGAAAATTTTGGTATTTTATCTAAAACGCAACAAAAAAAATTAGGAAATAGTGCTGCAATATTAAAAAATGGTGATTTGATGACAAGTAGTTTTTTGTTAGGTCAACTAGGTAAAAATTATTCAGACGATATAGAAAACTTAATAACAGGCAGAGAACTTCTTACATTTGCATATGATCTTTTTTTGAAAATAAAAGAATTGATAAATGTAAAATATATATGGCTTGAATGCCAAAATGAACCAAAACTTATTTCATTTTATCAAAATTTTGGATTTAAAATGCTAGAAAGTTTAACTTCTGAAGAAGGCTTAAAAGTTATGATAATGGAATTAAAATAAATTGATACTATAGTATAAATGAGGTGAAAAAAATGTATGATGTAAAAGATATTGCCAACTGGTTTTTAATTTATAATTCGTATATGGAAACTAATCAAGGTGCGGATGGAATGAGTAATTTAAAATTTTAAAAATTACTCTATTATGCTCAATCAGCGTATCTTGCATTAAAAAATGCTCCATTATTTTCAAATAATATTGTAGCGTGGAATCATGGGTCAGTAGTTGAGGAAATATATCAAAAGTATAAAAAGTGTAGTTCAGATGATATAAAAGAATTTGATAAAGTGGATATTGATAAGGAAACAGAGAAAATATTGACGGAAGTATATAATGTATTTGGAGAATATTCTGCGTGTGGATTGAGAAATTTAACTCACACAGAAAAACCGTATGTAGAAACTAAAATAAATAATGTTATCCCACAGGATTTAATGAAAGAGAGCTTTAAAGAAAATTATGTCTAAAAAAATTAAAAAGTTAAAGAATAATAACTTTAAAAATATTTCAGAGGTAAAATTATTATCTTATCCTGTTTTTTGTTTCAAATATTTGACTAAAAACAAAAACTATAATTTTAACAGGTTTAAAAATTCTAAAGAATCAAACGAAGCCAAAGGAATAGTTTTGGATAAGTTAATGGATATTCAGTTAAAAAGTTGGTTGGATTTACATCAGCAAATGTTTTTCATATAATAGGATTTGATTTTGACTTTACTGCATATAATCACGGGAAATAATAATAAATGTAAAAATTAGATAAAAAATTAAATAAGTTACCTTAATTCTAAGGTATGAAAGACTAGATTAAAATTCTAGTCTTTTTTTGTGCTTTTTTAGAAAGGAGAATTAAAAGAAATATGAAAAAAATTGTAATTATCTTTTTTTTTGTTTTTAGTTTTATAACAATTTCTGCTGGAAACAATGTTTCATCCACAAAATCATCATTATTAGTAGATTGGGACAATATTCAAAATGAATTTGTACAAATGATAAATAGTGGGATAGAAAAGATGATACCTGGATTATTAGTTCTGTTAAGTGTACTCACAGTTCTTGAAATAATGTGGGTTTTATATGGCTATGTAGTAAAAAATGTGTTGGAAAATTTATGGATGTCCTTGTTAAGAATAATGATAAGATTTTCAATACTGGCATACGTTATACCTAATGCAATTTCTTTAATTGATATGGGATATGGAATATTTTCTGGAATTGGCTCATATTTTATGGGAAACAGCGGAGGAACTGTAACTTTAAACAGTATATGGGCAATAGCTGGAAGGGAAACAGGAAAAATTTTAAAAATTATTAATGAATCAAACTTTAATTTTTTTAATATTATTACTGATTCGAAGCTATTTTTTGAAGAACTTGGGAAAATGCTGCTGTTAATAGGGGTTATTATTCTTGTGTATTATTTTGTAGTAAGAATAATATTTGAAATGATGATGGCAGTATTGCAGTTTAGAATGGCTTTGGGCTTATCTTGGGTATTTTTGCCTTTTGATGTAAATTCGATTACAAAAAGAGATTTAGGAAATAAAGCATTGACAACGCTATTTCTCACAGGAAGTAAAATAGTTGTAATAATGGCACTGGGAGGAATAGTATTTAAAAACTTGGATATGGCAGGATTTGGGGAAGTCACTTTTAAGGAATTGAAATATGAAACTATATTTTTATTTATCACAGTAGGAATGGTAATGGCTTTTGTAATGAATGAGGCAGACAAGATAACAACGACACTTGCCAGAGGAAATTAAAAAGCGGGAGGAAATTGTGGATATACGAACTAGAAGATTTAATTTGATAATGCTTTCTACATCAATATTTCTTGCCATAATATTTACAGGACTGCATATATTGTCGAAAATTTATGTAATAAATGTAACACCATCAATTCCTTTGGGAATATATAAACTGGAAAAATTTGATGGAGTATTGAAAAAGGGAGATTTAGTTGTTTATGAGGTAGATGATAAATATAAAAATTTGACAAGTATAAAAAGGACAATGTTTAAATCGGTAAAGCCTGTTGCTGCATTTTATGAGGATAAAGTTGAAATAAAAGATAATCGGATATATGTAAATGGTGAAGATTACGGAGAAATATTTTCCAAAGTATCATCTAATTTCAATGGAAAAATGAAGGAAGATGAAGTTTTAACATTATCTAAAGTCAGGGGGACATTTGATGGAAGATATTATGGTGCAATAAAGAAGTCAAAAATAGAGAAAAAAGCAAGGTTGATATATGAGCTTAGAATATGAAGATAAGATGATTAAACTAAAATCTAATGAAAAAAAGAAAATTGAAATACATAAGAAAATAGTCAAGACAGATGAAAGAATAAGGGAAATCAGAAGAGAAATAGCAAATGATACAAGAAGGCTAAATACATCGGAAAAAAATGAGAAATGGAAGCAAAGGACAAGAAAACTGATTGAAATGGGAGTTCTTCTTGAAATTGCAGATATTTTAAATGAAGATAAGGCAACATTACTGGGATATTTTATGAAGTTTCAGTTTTTAAGCAGGGATGAAATTAAGGATTGTAAAATTATGGGCGGTGAAGAGTTTCAGATGAGAGAAGAAAAGAAGCAAATGTTAAAACGAAGATTGGAGAAAAAAGATGAGTTTAGATAATTTGAAAGAAATGATGAAAAATGAAGGGTTTTCTCCTATAGAAAATGAAGATTTTGAAGAAATAAAGCAAAAAGAAACTAACAAAGTAATGGAACTTCAAGGCGATGAATTAAAAGAAAGGGTGAAATTAGAAAAATTAGAAATAAAAGCTGAACTTGCTGAGGAACTTGAACAGTTCATACACGATGAGAAAAGAAAATATAATCAGGAAAAAAGAAGAATTGAGAGTGAGTATGATGAAAAAATTTACCAGTTAGAACAACAGCAAAAAAAAAATTATCGAGATAGGAGAGAAAAACTATATGAAACAGAAGACTTTTTAAAAATCAGAGAAAATGAAATTGAAGCGGAAATGCAGAAATTGGATGAAAAGATAACTGAAGGGAAAAATGAATTAAAAAAGTTGAATGAAGAAATAGATAAAAAATTGGGATTTAAAGAATATCTAAGTGAAAACGACTTTATATACAGAAATAAGTTGGAAGCTGTATTGATACTGAGAAAATTGAAAAATAAAAGAATAAAGATACTGGGCAAAATAGAATATGACACTGTTTTTAAAAATATTATTGGAGGAGTGAATGAACTGATAAAAATGAATAATTTGATAATAGATTACAAAAAATTTGTAAAAGGGCAGGAAACAAAAAAGAAATAAAATTTTAATTAATAAGGAAGGGCTAGAATAATGTTGCTGAATATGTTTCAAAAAAATGAGAAAAAAGATTATTTAAAAAGGATAGGAGTAAAATTTTCTAAAGATGAAAAACAGGAAATAAAGAAAATGATAAAATCAAATTTGACTCTTGAACAGTTTAAATTATGTATAACACCTGTACTTAATGAGGAGGTATTACAAAAAAGAGCTGAAAATAACTTGGATGATAGTAAATGGGAAAAACTTATGATGAAAAAGCTGGACGTAAATCAGATGAAGGAAATTAGGAAAGGATTTGAAAGAGGATTATCTGAAGAGGATGTTGAGCTGTATGTAAAAAGTGGATATGACAGCAAAACAATGGAAAAAATTAGAAATATGCTTGAAAAAGATAAAGATAATGAGTATCTTCGAGAATATTTGATGTTAAAGGATAAAAAGGAAATAAGATCCATTACTAATGAAAAATTGGAAAAATATATTGAGGAAAGTAAAATGAATGAGCTTAGAAATAAGGCTGATAAAATGGAAAAATGGTATGAAGCTTCAATATATGCAGGTAAAAATACATTTAAATATTACTCTTCAGAAAAAATAAGAGATGATGAAAAATATGTTACGAAAAAAGTCAAAGAAAATGCAAAAAATCTTGAATATGCAAGTGAAAGGCTTAAAAATAACAGGGATTTAGTTTTAGAAGCAGTAAAACAGGATGGACGGGCTTTACAATTTGCAAGCGAGGAATTAAAAAATGATAAGGAAGTTGTGATAGAATCTGTAAAAAACTACCCTAATTCCTATCAATATGCAAGTTCTGAAATGCAAAAGGATGGAGATGTCGTAACGGAAGTTTTAAAGAGAAATGAAGATGCTTTAAGTTATGGAGATGAAAATATTAAGCAAGAAATAGAGGAGATTAAGGAAAAATACAAGGACAGTGATTTTGATGGGCTGACAGATAGAGAAGAAAAATTTGTGTATGAGACAAAGCCTTATTCAAAAGATACTGATTTAGATAAAAAGAATGATTATGAAGAAATAAAGATAAATTATACAAATCCGAAAATAAAAAGTAAGGATATCGAATTTGAAAGATAGTAAAGGAGATGATCAATAAATGAAAAAGTGCATATTGTTTCTTATGATAATTTCAAGAATTTCCTTTTCTGGCGGAGAAATAAGTTTTCAGAAACAGAAGGAAAAAGTTGAACAGGAAAGAATTGAAAAATTGAAAATTCAAACAGATAGTGGTATTGATAAAAGTAAAGAATTAAAGGATTTGCTTAAAGAAGATACAAGCAATATTCAGTCACAAAGCAACAGATTATTTTATGATGATAAATCTGTAAAAAAAGTTAATAATGTTTCTCATGCTCAAAAAAATATTGGAAACAGAAAACTTGTTGAATATATTAAAACACAGAATAGCAGACTAAATGAAAATGAAATACAAAATATACTTGGCTATGTTTTCAAGTACAGCAAAGAGTATAACTTTAATCCATATTTAGTTTTAGCAGTTATGAATACTGAAAGCCATTTTAATCATTCAACGGTATCAAGTGCTGGAGCAAGAGGGCTTATGCAGTTGATGCCTTTTAACTTTAGGGAATTTGGAGTGGATAACAGCATATCGGGAAATATAAAGGGTGGTTTGCTGCATTTAAAAAGGGATTATGAAAAAACTAAAAGTGTTTCAAAAATGCTGGTCTGCTATAACGCAGGGTGTGGAAGATTAGCAAATAACGCTTGGAAAGGGATAAAGGAAACAAGGGAATATATTCCAAAAGTAATTCAGAAATACAATAAAATAATAAACTTGTAATTATATTTTCTCACACGTGAGAAAATTAAAATTAGGTCAGTGGATTTTTTTCATTACCAAAGTTTTGATAAAAAACACTGAGCAGTAAAAAAGAATATGAATTATGAAACAAGATTTAGAGGAGTGAAAAAATGTTTAATAATACTACAAAGATTTTAATAGGAATATCAGTTATTTCTTCGCTATCTTTTTCAAAGGGAGAAATTAATTTTCAAAAACAATTAATAAATGAAGATAGTAAAAAGATAGAAATAATTGAAAATAGCATAACTAAGAGTAATAAGGATAGAGAAGAAAAAATAAGATATAGGATTGTGGAATTTGCAAAAACTCAGATTGGAAAGCCTTATGTGTATGGTGCAACTGGAAGTAGCAGTTTTGACTGTTCCAGCTTTGTACAGTATGTGTTCAAAAAAACATTGGGAATTATAATTCCTCGTGTTTCGGCAGAACAGTCAGTATTTAAGCCAAAATTGCATAATAATATTAAGAAGGGGGACTTGCTATTTTTTGAAACTTTAGAAAAAGGCAGAATTTCACATGTGGGAATGTATATTGGGAATAGACAGTTTATACACGCTAGTTCAAAAAGTAAAAGAGTAATTGTTTCAGACTTTACTGGATTTTATCAGGATAAGTTTAGATGGGCAGTGTCGGTTATATAAATGTAGGAGGAAATAGTATGGAAAGTAAGGTAATTCAACAATTTTTAGGAGAGATTGATGGTGTAGAATTTGATAAGGAAAATGTATATTATTCATCAGAACATATTTTATCAAAAGTAGAAGAAAAATTTGGAAATGTATATAACAAAGAATTTGTAAAAGAATTGAGAGATACAATTAATACTTTAAATTTAAAATATGACGAGTTTAGTTTTGATACTTTGGAACATGATTTTAGTGATTGTATAGAGGAAGCTGATGAATTTAAAAATGTAGAATTTATGTATTATGGAGATGATTGGAAAATTGAAATATTAAATGAAGGGATAAAGAATAATGAGTATTTAAAAACTGAAAAAGATAAAAATGTAAGTGAAAACCAAAAGCAAAGTTTTTCTAAAAGTTTTTGGAATGCTGATATCAAAGATTTAGAGAGATAAAAATAAAAGGGAGAAAATATGAAAAAATTAATAATAGCAGAAAAGCCAAGTCTTGCACGTAATATTGCAAGTGCGTTGAATGTCAGGGTTAATAAAGAGGGGTATATGGAAAATGAAAAGTATATTGTTTCTTGGGCTTTTGGGCATTTGTTTAAATTAAGGGATGTTGATGGATATGTTGGAGAAAAGAGGAAATGGAGTGAAGTTAAACTTCCATTTTTTCCTGAAAAGTTTGAATTTGATTTGAAAAATGATTTGGGAATAAAGAAACAGTATAAGATATTAAAAAACCTTATTAACAGCAAGGAAGTTGATGAGATAGTAAATGCAGGAGATGCAGACAGGGAAGGGCAAATTATAGTGGATATTATTATCAATGCTATAAAAACTGATAAGAAGATAAAAAGATTGTGGCTTCCCGAACAAACTGAAGAAACGATAAGAAAAGCTATAAATAATCTTAAAGATAATTTCAGATATAAAAATTTATATAATGAAGGGCTTGCAAGGACATATATGGACTGGCTTATGGGAATCAATCTTACAAGATATATTTCGTTAAAGGCAAACATTCTTTTTCCAGTTGGACGAGTTCTTATCCCGGTTATAAAATATATTTATGATAGAGATTTGACAATTAAAAATTTTATTCCTGAAAAATATTTTACTGTTGAGAGCGAAACTATGTGTAATGGAACTTTATTAAAACTTGTCTGCGATAAAAAATATAGCCTTTTAGAACTTGAAAAAGCTAAAAGTTATTCGTATGAGTTAAATAGAAATAAAGGGATTGTGAAGGATATAACTGAAAAGGAAATTATTCTTAATCCTCCAAAACTTTTTTCACTTTCAAAATTACAAAGTAAATTGTCGAAAGAAAATAAAATAAGTTTTGCAAAATCTCTTGAAATTATACAAAAGCTCTATGAAAAGGGATTTATTACATATCCTAGAACAAATACAGAATATCTTGCTGAAGAGGAAAAAGACAAGGTGAAAGAACTTATAAAACTATATAGTGATTATGAACTGGAGTTTAAGGACAACAAAAAAATATTTGACAGCAGTAAGATTGAGAGCCATAGTGCAGTAATGCCAACTTTGAAAATTCCTGATATGAATAGTTTGAATTTGGAAGAAAAAATAATTTTTGAAACAATAAGAAATAGATTTATTTCTAACTTTTTGAAGGAGCAAACTATAGTTAATCAAACTGAAATAGAGATTGCTGTGAGAAATGAAATATTTAATTTAAAAGGAAAATCAGTAAAACAGAAAGGATTTTTAAAACATGAAAATCAGAAGATTGATAATAAGTTGCCGTATTTTGAAATTAGCCAGGAAATTGATATTGATTTTAAAGTTGTTGATAAATTAACAGTTTCTCCTAAAAAAGTTACTGAGGAAAATTTAAGTAATTATTTAAAAAATCCTTTTAGAAAAGAGAAAAAACAAGAAGATGAGGATGATACACAGGAATATAGAGAAATAATGAAAGGAGTAGAGATTGGTACGGAGGCAACTAGAACAGGGATAATTGAAAATGCTAAGAAATATGGATATATTACTTCTGAGAAGCAGAATTTTAGTATAACTGAAAAGGGGATAAGACTAATTGAGCTATTAGATTTACTACATATTAATCTTTATGCGGAAAAAACTGTTGAATTTTCTATGCTTCAGAAAGATATTTGCAATAACAGAAAAAATATAAGTGATATTATTGAGAAAACTAAAAGTGAGTTGCAAAATATAATAAATCAAGATGTAGAAGTTGAAAAATTTGAAAAAGAAATGGAAGTTATTGGAAAATGTCCTAAGTGTAACAGCAATATTTATGAGAACAGTAAAAGTTACTATTGCAGTAATTATAAGAATGGATGTAAGACATCTCTTTGGAAAGAAGCAAGTTATTTTGGACAGAAAATAAAGGTAAATAAGGATAATGCAAAAAAATTATTAAGTGGAGAACAGGTTGTGTTTAAGATAAAAAGTAAAAGTGGAAAGGAGTATAATGCACATTTTGGAATAGAGATAAATGGGGATTATTTGAACTTGCAAAGAAAGGATTTTATAAAAATAGAAAAATGATAATTAAAATTTGAAATTGCAAAATTTTATATTAGGGGGAAAAGGGAAAAAATGGGATATAAAATTCAAAATGTATTGGAAAGTGCACATAAAAAAGTAAATGAAAATTTTAGTGAATATATTAACTATCTTCACGTTATGGGAAACAACTATAAATATTCTGCAATGGAACAATTAAATATATTTTTTATTCGTCCTGAAGCTGTGGCTTGTGCAGAATATGACTTTTGGAAAGAAAACTTTAACAGAGTTGTAGAAAGAAATCAGAAGGGAATACCTGTATATAGTATAAGGAATGGAAAAAAGAATGTCAGGTATATTTTTGATGTTACACAGACAGTATCTTTAGATAAGAGAAACGATGAAAAACCTAAATTATGGGAATTTAATAATAGAACTCATAAAGATGTCTTTGAAAGAATGACAGGAAAATCAGATTTTGAAGAAGCACAAATGGAGCTTATAAACCAGACAATGCTTGAAAACAGCAAATTAGACACTTTTAACTACAAAGATGCAGAAGTTCTTGAAAGTTTTATCAAAAAATCTGTTTTAATAGCACTTGATCAGAGAATGGGAATTAATAAAAAGGATATATTTAATGAAAAGGAAAAAGAGATTTATTCCTTGTTTTCAGATTTTAGAACTATGGAATTAATATCTTCAGAAATATCCAAGATAGCCAAAAAAGTTTTAATTAAAGTAAGTAAAGAAATTCAAAAAATAAATGATGAAACAGTTTTAGAGCAAAATAGCAAAATTGGATATGAGATAGAAAATGAAAAAAATGAGGAGGAATTGGAACATGCTGAAAAAGATGATAAACGGGAAAGAATATCTGATAGAGAATGGGATATATACTCCAGTGGTGAAGGAAACGTCTTACGAACAGGCGGGAGGGAATTACAAAATGATACTGATGGACAAGAAGTTTCAAGTGTTAATTCCGAATTTAGAGGAAGAGAAAATAGACTTGAGCAGACTCAATTCTTGGGGACGGGCGAGAATGAAATATCTGGAACAAGAGAAAGCGGAATTTTTGAAAAATCTTCTAATGAAAGGCGAAGTTATGAAGCATCTATTTTCAATTCAGACAGAAGTGGAGAAATTTTGGGAGATAGAAAAACCCAAAATGATGAAAGTTATGGGATTAACCGAAGAATTAAAAGAAAAAGATCAAATGGAATGGGCAGGACTTATGAACAGCCTACTCTCTTCTCTCAGGGAAATAACTTACAATCAGATAATTTACAAATAAAAAATGATAATATAATTACTCAAAAGAATATTGATGATGTATTAAAATCGTATAGTGGAGCGGAAAATATTTATAATTTTTTCCAAGACAACAGTTCAAAGGAAGATAGAATAAAATATTTGAAACAAGAATACGGAATAGGTGGATTTTCAATATCTGATCGTGGAGATTTTATTGATGACGCATTTTATACTTCTCAAAATATGAAGTTATATAAAAATCATTTTAGTAATAATGAAGTTAAGATAGTTCTGTCTTGGGATAAAATAGAAAAAAGGATACAGGAACTTATAGATGAAAATCAATATTTTATTCCTGAAAAGGAAAAAGAAAATATTATCGAAAATGATGAAATAATATATCCTTATATAAATGAAGAAAACAGTAAAGATAATATTTTAAAAAATTTTAAAATTACTGAAGAAATTCAATCTGAAAAACTATTGCCATCAGAGCGTCTAAACAATAATATTGAAGCTATAAAAATTTTAAAAAATTTAAGTGAAAGAGAAGCTACAAATGATGAAAAGACAACACTTTCTAGATATGTTGGATGGGGAGGACTGGCTGATGTATTTGATGAAAACAAAGGTGGACAATGGGAAGAAGCAAGAAATTTTTTAAAAGAAAATTTAACTCAGGAAGAATATGATAATGCTAAGGCAAGTACATTGACAGCCTTTTATACTCCTAAAATAGTAATTGATTCCATTTATAAAGGAATACAGCAACTTGGATTTGAAGATGGAAATATTTTAGAGCCAAGTTGTGGTGTGGGAAACTTTATAGGTAATTTGCCTGATGAATTAGAAAACTCCAAGATATATGGTGTGGAACTAGACAGTATCAGCGGAAATATTGCTAAAAAACTTTATCCTGAAAGTAATATTCAAGTAAAAGGATTTGAAAAAACAGAATTTTCCAACAATTCATTTGATGTTGTAATAGGAAATGTTCCGTTTGGAGATTTTAAGGTAATGGACAGAGAATATGAAAAGCAGAACTTTATGATACACGACTACTTTATTGCAAAATCATTGGATAAGGTAAAAAAAGGTGGAATTATGGCTTTCATAACTTCCTCTGGAACATTTGATAAAAAGGATGACAGTGTGAGAAGATACATTGGAGAAAGAGCGGAATTATTAGGAGCAATAAGGCTTCCAAATGATACATTTAAAGGCGTTGCTGGAACTGAAGTGACATCGGATATTATATTTTTAAAGAAAAGGGAAAATATAAATAAAGATGAGCAGGACTGGTATACGGTTAAATCTGATTCTGAAGGATTTGTATATAATCAGTATTTTGTGGATAATCCTGATATGGTTTTAGGAAAAATGGAGGAAGTTAGTGGACGTTTTGGGAAAACATTGACTTGTGTGCCGAAAGAAAATAGTAATTTAAAGGATGAATTAGAAAAAGTGGTTGGGAATATAGAAGGAAGTTATGACAAAACTCTTGCTGAAGAAAAAGAAACTGTAATTGTAGTTGAAAATGAAAATTATGAAGTAAGAAATTTTTCATTTTTTAAAAAAGATAATGAGATTTACTTTAAAGAAAATAGCGAAATGATATTACAAGATTTATCAGATAGAGACAAAGATAAAATATCAAAATACATAGAACTGACATCTTCACTAAGAAAAGTTATTCAAATTCAAAAAGACGGGGAAACAGATGATAGACTAAAAATCGAACAGGAAAAACTAAATAGAATATATGATGGATTTATTAATAAGTATGGACACTTAAATTCAAGAGCAAATTCAAGATTATTTAATGAAGATTCCAATTATTCCTTGTTATCTTCAATAGAAATATTCGATGAACGTGGAAACTTTAAGAAAAAAGGGGATATTTTTTCCAAAAGAACTATAAAGCAATCAAAAGTTATAGATAGAGTAGACACTCCACAAGAAGCATTAATCCTTTCAATTTCTCAAAAGGCAAAAGTGGATTTTGAATATATGACAAATCTTACTGGTATGAAAAAAGATGAGTTAATTAACAGTTTAAAAGGGGAAATATTTCTTGATATAAATCAAGATTTTCCACGGGAATTTCAATATGTGACACAGGATGAATATTTAAGTGGAAATATAAGAGAAAAAATAGAATATATTGACAAATTTAATTCTCTTTCTGATGAAGAAAAAAATGGAATAAGCCCTGAAATACTAAATTTTCAAAAAGAAAAATTGCAGGAAGTAATGCCTAAGCCACTTGAAGCAAGCGAAATAAATGTCAGAATTGGAGCAACTTGGGTTCCTAAAAAATATATAAAGGATTTTATTGTGGAAACATTAAAGACGCCAGCATATAAAAGTTCATACATTAAAGTTCATTATTCTGAATATACTTCTGAATGGAGAATAGAAAATAAGAATATGGATAATGATAATCCACTTGCTGTTATGACTTTTGGAACTGAAAGGGTAAATGCATACAAGCTTATAGAAGATTCTTTAAACTTGAGGGATACAAAAATTTTTGATTATGAAACAGATTCGGAAGGTAAAAAAATAGCAATTTTAAATAAGAAGGAAACTATGCTTGCGGGACAAAAACAGGATATTATTAAACAGGCTTTTAAAGACTGGATTTTTAAGGATTTGGAAAGAAGGAATGAATTAACGAAGATATATAACGAAAAATTTAATTCAATTCGACTAAGAGAATATGATGGAAGCTATCTTACCTTTAATGGTATAAATCCTGAAATAAAATTAAGGCCACATCAATTAAATGCAGTTGCAAGAACATTATATGGTGGAAATACACTGCTTGCACACGTTGTGGGAGCAGGAAAAACTTTTGAAATGGTTGCCTCCGCTATGGAATCTAAAAGACTTGGACTTGCAACAAAATCAATGTTTGTAGTTCCTAATCATTTGACAGAACAACTGGGAAGGGAATTTCTGGAACTTTATCAAGGAGCAAATATTTTAGTGGCGACTAAAAAGGACTTTGAACCCAAAAACAGAAAAAGATTTATTGGAAGAATTGCAACTGGAGAATACGACGCTGTAATAATAGGACATTCACAATTTGAGAAAATACCAATGAGCAAGGATTACCAGCAAAAACATATACAAAATGAAATTGATGAAATTATAGAAAATATCCAAAAATTAAAGCAGGAAAATAATCAGAATTTCACTGTAAAGCAACTTGAAGGGACAAAAAAGAAACTGGAAGTAAGGCTAAAAAAATTAAATGATGATTTTAAAAAGGATAATGTCGTTACATTTGAAGAATTAGGAGTTGATAAGCTGTATGTGGACGAAGCACATTCATTTAAAAACTTGTTTTTATACACTAAAATGAGAAATGTAGCTGGAATAGGACAAACTGAAGCATTAAAATCGTCGGATATGTTTATGAAATGTAGATACATGGATGAGATAACAAATGGAAAAGGAGTTGTATTTGCGACAGGTACACCAGTTTCCAACACTATGTCGGAACTTTATACAATGCAAAGATATTTACAATATGATGAACTCAAAAAACAAGGACATCAAAATTTTGATTCTTGGGCAAGCACATTTGGGGAAACAGTTACAGCTATCGAATTATCTCCTGAAGGAAACGGCTACAGAACTAAAACAAGATTTGCAAAATTCTATAATCTTCCTGAACTTATGAACAATGTTAAACAGTTTGCAGACATACAAACTGCCGATATGCTAAATTTACCAACACCCGAAGTAGAATATAAAAAAGTATTGACTAAACCGACAGAGGAACAGAAATTAATATTAGAAAGTCTTTCAGAAAGAGCAGAAGAAGTAAGAAACAGAAATGTAGAACCAACAGAAGACAATATGTTAAAAATTACAAATGATGGTAAAAAACTTGCACTAGATCAGAGGCTTGTAAATGAAATGCTTCCTGATGATGAAAATAGCAAAGTAAATGCCTGCGTAGAAAATATTTACAATATATGGAAAGAAAGCATTGAAAAAAAATCCGCACAGCTTGTATTTTCTGATATGTCTACTCCCAAAAATGATGGAAGTTTCAATATTTATGAAGATTTAAAGGAAAAGTTGATTAATAAAGGTATTCCTGAAGAAGAAATAGCATTTATTCATAATGCAAATTCTGAAAAGCAAAAGGACGAACTTTTTGCAAAAGTAAGAACAGGAGATGTAAGAATATTGCTAGGTTCAACACAAAAAATGGGAGCAGGAACAAATGTACAGACAAAATTAATCGCACTTCATGACTTAGATGTGCCGTGGCGTCCTTCGGATTTGGAGCAACGTGCAGGAAGGATAGTAAGACAAGGGAATGAAAATAAGAAAGTGGAAATTTATAGATATGTTACCGAGAATACATTTGATGCTTACTTATGGCAAACTATTGAGAATAAACAAAAGTTTATAAGCCAAATTATGACTTCTAAGACTCCGGTCAGAGTAGCAGAAGATGTTGATGAAAGCTCCTTAAACTATGCTGAAATAAAGGCACTTGCAACAGGAAATCCTTTAATTAAGGAAAAAATGGATTTAGATATGGAAGTAAACAAGTTAAGAATGCTTGAAGCCAATTACAAGTCAAACTTATATCGTCTTGAGAATAAAATAACAAAAGAATATCCTACAAAAATTAGTAAAATGGAAAAATTTATTGAAAATGTGAAGGAAGATATTTCTAAAATAGAGCCAAAATCAAATAATGAGGATAAATTTACATCTATTGAAATTAATGGAACAAAAATTTATGATAAAAAAGAAGCTGGAGAAGAACTTTTAAAGGCTATAAAGGGTACTGGAATATCTGATGAGCCTCAAATTATTGGAAATTATAGAGGATTTAAACTGTCTTCAAATTTTGACTTCTATGAGAAAAAATATAAATGTGTACTGGAAAACAAAGAAAAATATTATACTGATTTTGGTAAAGATTCAATTGGAAATATAACGAGAATGGATAATTTGTTAGATAAAATTCCTGAAAATCTGGAAAAAGAAAAGGCAAGGCTTGAAAATTACAGGGAAGAATTTTCTAATGCAAAAGAAGAAGTCAATAAGCCATTTGAAAAAGTGAATTTATTGTTAGAAAAAATTGAAAGATTAAGTGAGGTTAATAAACTGATAGAGGAGGGAATGAAAGAGAAAGAAAATATTAAAGGGAAAGAGGATATTCAAGATTTGGATAATGATGATTTTGAGCGATAGAATCTATATAAATAATTATATAATTTTTAAATATTTTTATAAATAAAATTAGGATATTATGAGATTATAAAGTGATATTATAAAAATTAAAAAAATATATTTGAAAAAAAGATATTTTTGAATTACAACTTGGCTGATTTATCCCTAATAAAAAATTAATTATTGACAAATATTTGAAAAAAAGATATATTAATAGTAATAGAATAAAAATAGATGTAATATTTAATAAAATTTTAGAGAGGAGTAGAATTAATAAATTATTTATTAATTCGCAATAAGATATCATGAGTGATAAAAATTTTATAAATCGAACAAATCGGACAATTTTGTTTGAAGAAATTAATCCAGAAAAAATGGATATTTTAACACTTATTAATGATTCTAAAAATATGGATTCATTAGACGATGAAAATATTATAGAAATTAATCGTCATTTATTAGTTAGTAGTTTTGATGAATTTTTGGAGAAATTTGATCCTAAAGTGTACAGTTATTTTGATGCTGAAAGTCAAAGTATTAGATATATTTTGAAAAAACCTGAAGGAATTTCAGAAGATTTAATAACAGAAATAAAGATTAATAATGGTAATACGTTTTTTAAAATGCTTAATACTTTAATAGAAGCTAGAAAATCACAAGGGAATCGTAGTGTAGATTTTAAATTTGAAAATATTTTAGAATTAATTTCTCCTCGAAAAGTTATTGAGGATATAAAGCAAACTAGAAAAGAAATTGCATATATTTATGGTAAATATGAGGAACTAGATGATGAAAACCCTAAAAAATTGGAATATGGAGATAAGTTAAATGAGAAATTTGAAGAAGCTTCACAAAATTATTCTAATGTTCTTGGAATGTTACCGCTAGCAATTGAAGATATTAAAACACGGCTTTTAGTTGGACATAATGAAAATAATTCAAAATCAGAAAAAATTAAACTTGGTATGCTTAAAGTAGGAAAAAATGGTGAACTGGAAGTTATAGAATATAAACAGGAAGAGAATAAATCATTGGCTTTAATTGAAGAAAAAAATACGACTGCATTAGTAGAAGCGTTTAAAGATGATTATGAAAATGTATCCGAAGAACCTAATCAGTATATTAGTGATTTGGTTATAAGAACATTTGTACCACTTGCAAAAAATATTGTTAGTATAAACCCGGAGCAAGAAGTTGAGAATTATAATAATTATCTATCTTTTTATAAATCAGCACAGGAAGACTTTATAAAAATAGCTAAACCTTTAATTGAAAAACTACTTGGTGTAAAAATGTTTTTTGAACAATATGATACAAAAGTGCCATTAATGCGTCCAACATTATTAGTTACAAATGTAAAATCTGAGATGATAAGTAAAGCAGGAAATAAGGAAAGATTAAAAGCGTTTTTGAATACAGTAAATGCAAAAAATGATTTTGAAAATACAATTTGGTTTGGAATTTATCCAAATGTCGATTTAGATATTAAAAAAACAGAAAAAAAAGTACGTGAAAGATTTCGTGGAACAAAAAATGAAGAAAAAGTAGATAAAAACACTATTGAAGTATTAACAAATTTGATGACTATATTGGGAGAATATAAAATACAAGTATTCTTTAATTTTGAAGGAAATTCAGAAACTTCATTTGATAATCTTGCAACAACAGGTGTAGATAAATATATTGAAAAAACTCAAGTTTTAGAAAATCAGGGTTACTCTGAGTATTTAATCCCAGTACTTCCGAATTTTACAATAATTCCAAAAGATAAATCAGGAGTAATTTTGGATTATAAAATGAAATTTGAAAATGAAAATGGAGTTTCACTTTCAAAAGAACAAGAAGACTTGTTAAAATTTTGGATAGAGGGAGTATATATTGATGGTTCGTATGTTGCTGCCGGAATTATTGCAGCTTCTCAGTGTCCTAATTTTTTGAGAGATAGATTTAATCAAGTTTCCCCAGTATATCCGGGTGTTAGATTTGATATTGAAGCTGAAGATAATTCTTATAAAGTGCGAACTACTATGTCTAAAGAAATTTCAGGATTTACAAATTCAATAAAAGATAGAATTAATCAATTTAATTATGGATTTATTTTTTCATCTGATAATGCTCATTTACAAAAAGAAAAAATTAGAAATATTGTAGTTTATAAAGCAAGAACATTATTAAGAAACTCTGAAGGTGGATACGAATCATTATATAAAACTTTAACAACAACTTTTATAGAAAGAACTTTGCGATTTGTTACTACAGATTTTAAAGAAGATAAGATAAATATGTTCTTTAGTACAAATCCAGAAAGTCAAAAATCAATATGGGTAAAAGATCAAAAATTTGTAAATGGAATTATGCAAAAAGGAGATGACATTACTCATATTATTGATGAAGAAAATGGAATTTGTCAATTAAATATTACATTTGCAGGTAATGTTAAGAATTTGCAAGTTGAAATTAATAAGCAAAATTAACAACAATGATATATAAATAATTTATATATAAAATAACTATTTTTATAAATATAAATTCAATTGTTGTAATTTTATGATGGATATTGAATTACTCTTTGTTCAATTTTAAATAATTTATATGTTAATAATAATGAAATTGGATTTATTGAATTTTAAATTTTTAAGATAGTTAAAAAATAAAAATTAGGAGGAATTTTATGGGATTTAGACTAATCGTAAAAGGGCAAAATGATGAGATTTTGTTGAACAAAGAAAGTATTTTGGATGTGAAATACATTTCTGAAACACCAGATGACTCGAATGCGAGAGCAACAGACTTGGGAGTTATTTTAGAAATTCGTGGAAAAATATTAGCCGCTTCAACTGGAGATGCAGAAGACGATACTAGAAAAGTCGCTCAATGGTCATTAGTTCCAGCGGAAGCAGCAGATGCTTATAGACAAGCAAGTCTTGAAATTATTTCAGCAGGACAAATGGTGAGAAAAATTGATATGACAAATGTTTTTGTCGTAGATTATATTGAAGAATACGGAAATCAAGCTGGAACTGGGACATTTTCATTGAAAATTAAACAGAAAAAAGAAAAAGTAAAAGAAGTTGCTATTGAAGGCGGATACCAAGCAACAGAAGAGGTTTAATTGGGAATTGGGGGTAGAACTTTTAAGTTCTATCCTTTTATTATTTATATAAAAAATAAATTTTGTGTTGTATAAAATTACTTTAAAATTGAACTTAAAAATTATGATTATTTTACTCAAATTGCAAAAATATTTAATTTTAATAGTTTGATGTTAAAAAAGTTAGAGTATAATTAATGATTCCTTCAAAGTTTTATTTAAAAAGCTAAGGCTTGAAGTATGATAAAAATTAGAGTAATAAAAATATATAGAATAAAGAAAAGTGAGGAAAAGAATATGTTTTTAAATAAATATCCAATATTTAAAAAAGGACATAATGTAGATAAAGAAGTATTTGAAATATTAAGAGATAACCCTCTTGAGATATTGAGTTTAACTTATTCAAAATATCAAGATGGGATTATTTCAGGATTTGAATTGACTACAAATATTGAAGAGAAAATTGTAATTGTAAATAAAGGTATTATAAAATGTAATGGCGAAATATATTGGATGGCTGAAGATTATAAATTTGATATGCCAATGGAAGAAGATAGATACACTTTAAAATTAAAATTGAATTCTAATATAAAACAAGAAAAATATTTTGTTAGAGAAGGCGAATTTATTTTGGAAAAAGGTTATGATAATGTTTCTGACGACGAAATAGAAATAACTAGATTTATAACAAGAGTTGGTGCGGAATTGAGAAATGATTACAATAATTTTACAGATTTGCGAAGAGATTTTAACTTGCTAGAAATAATAAATACTAAATATTCATCAAATCATATAAATGGTACATTGCATCCAACAATATTAAAATTATGGGGAATGGAAGCTGCAAAAAAAGAAGAACTGGACATTTATGATGTTAATTTTTATGTGAACTGCTTGCAAGGAGATGTTGAAAGAGAAGTAATAATTGCTTATATAAATAGAAAATTGGATTTAAGTAATATAGACTACACAAATGAAGAATTATACGAAAATCTTTTAAGGATATTACAAATACTAGGTAGAGAACGTAGAATAATAGAAAAGAAAAGAATTATTCCACAAAAAATAACAATTGAATAAATATATACAGGAGATTTGGTTTATTATGAACTATTATGAAATTTTAGATGTTTCAAGAGTAGCAACTTATGAAGAAATTAAGGCAAAATATAGAAAGTTGGCTTTAAAATACCATCCAGATAGAAATCCTGATAACAAGAAAGCGGAAGAAATGTTTAAAAAAATTTCTGAAGCATACGAAATATTAGGAGATAAGGAAAAAAGAAAAAAATATGATGAAAAAATAAATAATAATACAAAATATACAAAAGATAAAGAAAATGTAAGAAAAAATGAATACAATCATTCATCTGCTTCCTCAAGTTTTTCTTTTAATCCGAATGATATTAAAAATATGTTTGAAAATATGTTTAGTACTGATAATTTAGGAAAAAATAATAAAGATAAGGCAAGGGAGCATAAAGTTAATATGCAAAATAGTTTTGAAAACTTTTTTAATCCTAAAAAAAAGAAATAAAAAAGAAAGAGGATTTTATAAATGATGTGGAGATTGAGAAGTGCAGTTAATAGAATAAGAGGAATATTTAGGCAGCCAGTTGGACGGGGAAGTCTTTATCGAGTTGAAAGTTTAAGACGTTCTGCAGGTTCACTGGCAAATTCTGATTCAAAAGAAAAAAATAGTTTATCTGTTGATAAGGGAATAAAAATTTATGAAAAAAGGCAATTAGAAACAAGAGGTGGCAGAAAAAGTAATTTTTTTACATTAAGAAATATAGTTATTTTAATAGTTTTGTTTTTAACATTTGTTTATATACATTTATCGGGCTATTCAGTAAAAAGTTTTTATGTGTCAATATTTATTTACATTGTTTTAACATTGTATTTATTGATTATTGAGAGATTTAGAGAAAAAGTTGAAATAGAGGAAGAAATAAAAGAAATCAAAACAGAAAGGGAACGTGAACACGGAGTATTTTTGGATAAAGTCAAAGAAATTGATCAACTTGAAAAAAATCAGCTGGAAGATATAATTTTAAAAAATTCAGAAGATTATGATATAAAAGTTTGGAAAGTGGGACGTGCGACATCGCTTTTAATAGGGAAGAGAACTCCTAGAAATAAAGTAGACATTGATATAAGTGAAGGAATCTATTCTAACCTTGTAAGTCGAACACACGGTGTTTTGAATAAGGTAAATGGAGTTTGGTATTATGAAGATTTAGGATCACAAAATGGAAGTGGAATTGAAAAAAAATCGGATAGACGTAAGGTAAAACTAAAAAGAAATACGCCAATAAAGGTTGAGTCAGGTGATATTATATATTTAGCGACTACAAAAATATTGTTAAAGTAAGTAAATTAATTATAATTTTATGAAAAAGAAAAAATGATAAAGTAAGGAAGGTGAAAGAATGAAAGCGTTAATAATACTTTCTCCTATTAGTAAAAGAGAAGTTATTTTAAAAAAAGTTGATAAATATGTTGAAAATTTTAATGAGAATCCAGTAAATGAATGTAAAAAAAAGTATAATGAAATATCATCAACTGTAAGTGAAATAGTGTTACTGCCGACATATGTAGATACAGTTGAATTTGTAAAAGATGAACTGGATATGAGTCCTTTATCAATGTTAAAGCCAAATATGAGGATAGGGGATGAAGGATATGAATATTTGAAATTTACAAACAGTACAAAAATAAAAATAGGTGGAAGAATTGTAAGTTTTAATTTGGATGAGGGTAAAAATAAGAAAAAAAGTCAAGAAGAAGGAACAAAAAATAATTCAGCAAGTGGAACAGCAGCAAATATTCAAATGTCAGCAATGGCTACAGCAAGTAGTGTATTAGATGATGAAGAAACAGCAATTTCTTCAAATGAACCTGCATTTAAAAGAAAAGGATTAATAGATGTAGTGCAAAATTATTCTAAAATGGGTTCAAATGAAAAAAAGAGAATTAGGCAAGTAGCAGGGAAGAAATTGATAGAATATCTGTCAAATTTAGCCGCAATAAATCAAATAACAAAATGGGCTGTGCAAGATGATAAGGTGCCTGACAGAAATCCTTCAGAACCAATACGGGCATATAGGAACTTGACAAAAAGTTTGCTGATACTGTATTTCAAAGATGACAAGGTATCTGAAAAGAAAGAAATAGAAAGCGAAAAAGATGCTCAAGAAAGATATGAGTATGCCGAAATAAAAACAAGGTTAGATACATTAAACGGTGAAATAAAAGATTATAATGATAAGATACTGGGATTATTAAAAACAGGTAAAGATGATGAACTTACTTTAACAAATATTCAGAAATATAGGGAAAAGCAAAAAATTTTATTGGAGGAAAAAGAACGAATTAAAAAAGAAAAATTAAATGGGCAGGCAAATTATGAGGCATATAGAAAGCAGGAAGATATAAAGCAATGGACAGAAAGCCTGCTAGGAATAGAACTGGGAGTGCCATTTAGATTTATGTACGTACCAGAAGTGGAAATTTTGAAATATTTGGAAACATATGAATTGACAGAAAAATCAGAAGGGAGATTTGAAATACTATTAAAGCAGTCCCTCGCCAGAGAGCAGTATGTAGAAGTCGGAAGTGCAATAACTTTAGCAAAAAAAGGAGCAATGAAAGTGTGGGATGGGATTAGTAGTATATTCAGTGGAAATAAAAATGAAAATCCGTAATAAATTAATAGATTGGTTATTATTTTTTATATTCTGTTCCAATTTAAGTGCTATAAAAATATCTGAAGTAGAAGGAACAAAAAGACTAAGTAATTATAATGAAATTAAAGATATTGAAGTAGAAAGAATAATTGATTATGATAATTATAAAAGGGATGAGGAAAAAAATTTAGTTTTTGTAACAGGTGAAACAACCCCATTTACTGGTATGGTTGTAAGAAAAAAAGGCAGTATAATAGATGCATTAGGTTTTTATGAAAATGGAAAGCGAGAAGGAACTAATTATCTTTATGATATAAATGGAAAGGTAATAGCAAGAAATACAAGCCATAATGATGTACTGATAAAGACTGAATTTAAACACAAAAATGGCTCTGGTATGTACAGTATTTATGAACAAGTAAGAGATAATTATGGAATAAAAATAAATTATTATCCTAATAATAAAATAGCTGCCAAAATGAATGTTAGAGTGGAATATAGAGGACGAATGATTCACTACATAAATGAAGGGGAGTCAATAGCCTATGAAAAAAATGGAGAAATAAAAGGAATTCTTAATTTCAAAAATGACAGTGCTTATGGATTGCCACAAAAATTGTTTAAAAATGGTAAGTTAAAGTATGAATTTATCTCAGCGGCAGAAGTTGGAGAGAAATTGGAAACTATGACTTATTTTAAAGAGTATTTTGATAAATCTGATAAATTAAAACTTGACTGTGATGAGGTATCAAGTGGAGAGTGGCATTGTAAGGAATACAAGAAGGATGGGACACTGAAAAATGAATTTACATCTCCAACTTATAAGCCGAAAAAGGATAACAGTTTTTGGATAAATGCGTTTTTGGGAATATGGAATATGCTGTTTTAGTGAAATTATTTAATTTATATTTTTGTTGAATAAAATAAAGAAGTGAAAGGAGTGAGGCAAAGAATGAAAAGAATATTGAAATGTATGCTTTTAATAGTATTGTTATTCTCGTTGTTTAGCTGTTATTGCAGAAGAATTTATAACGATGGACGAGTTATGACATGTTACAATGAAGCAGAAAAATTAGGGTAAATAAAATATCTTTTTAAAAAGGGGTGGGATTAATTGAGATTATTGTAAAAAATGAAGGATGCAATGATATTGGAAAGATGTAGAAAGGTATATAGTATGATAAGATGGACACAAAGATTGGAATTTTAGTGTTAATACTTTATTAGGGATTTATTATATTAAAAAAGGGATGTAATTTATGGAAAATATAACAGATATTTTAAAAAGAGAAATTTTAGATTTTGAAAGTGAGATATTGCAAAAATTTTTTAAAGATAATATTTTAGAAAATTTTGAGGAAATTGAAAAATATTTAGAGCGAAGAGTTAATAGTGTTCAAAATAGAGTTTTTGAAACTTTGGTAACAGAAGAAAGAAAGCCGTATATTTGTATGACTGTTATGAATGAAGAAGAGTATAGATTGAATGATAATATTTTTTCTCCAGTTGATATTAACACTTTTTCAAAGAAAATAAATAATAATAATAAAAATATGAGAAATATTATTGTGAATGAAGATATGGTAATTGATACTATTTTTATGGAACTTTCCGAAGATGAGGAAAATGTTATACAGGATAGAGTTTTTGATGGATTTATTGAAAAAGATGGAGATGAGATACCAATAAGAATAAAACTTCAAAAAAATGAAAAGTATAATAAAATAATAGAAGATCTATATTATTTATTTCAAAATAATGGTATGGAATGGAAAACAGTAAATTCATATTATAACAATAATTTTTATAATGTGATATTAGAAACTTTTGAAAAAAGTTATTTAGATTTAGAAAATGTACAAAATATAGAGTATGATTTAGAAGAATTGGAAGAAAAAACTAAAAAAGATGTATTTTTGGTTTGGAATATTAATAAAACTACTGCCCAGTCAGAAGATTTTGTTCAACCAAATGAAACACGGTTAGTTTATAGATATAGGCTAAATTACAATAAAGATAAAATTGCTTTAATTAAATCCAAAAATGATATACCATTTTTTTTGATATACAGAGATATTGCAGGAAATGTTAATGTGCTGTCAGACAAGAAGCAGGATTTAATTTGGGATATTTTTGAAATAACAGATTTTACAAATATAAAATATGAAAATGAATTAAATTTTAAAATTTATTCTAATGTACAAAAAGAAAATCAAGTATTAAAATTAAATAACAAAATAAGGACAAAATCTGAAATAGTAAGGTTTTTAAATTCTTATGAAATATTCAATGGTATGAAAGTGGAAGAAGTATCGGCTTCGATACCAAAAAGTACAAAATTTTTAGAATTGGAAAGATTAAATAAATTTATTAAATTTGATTTTGATTTAGATGACAAACTCAAACAAAGTGTATTGTTAAAAATAAAAAATAATGGGATCTTAAAAGAAGAATTTGTAAAATTAATGTCTTTTTTAGTAAGTGAATTAGAATATTGTTTTCCTCAATATATTTTTAAAGTAGTTGATACATATGTTAAATAAGTCTGAAAATTATAAGTATATTTGGAGCGTAATACAAGATTATTTAAACAATGATAAATCAGAAAAAAATATAAGATTTATTATTCCTGAAAATAGTATTTCAGCATATTTAGAAGTAAATAATGATGTATTGTCAAATAATGCAGCAGCAGGAAATGAAATTTTTGTAAATCCATTTTTGAGGTTTAATGATTACATATTGGAATATTCAGAAAGTGATACGGATAGTGAGAAAGCAACAAAAGAAGCGTTAAATAACTTGATTTTACATTTATTTGGAAATATTGATTTGCTTGAAGGAATGAATGCATACGACATTATTTTATCAATTATTGCAAAAAATGTTGAAAATGGTGAATTTGGAGAAAATGCTAAAATATATTTTGAATATCTAAGTAAAGATGAAAAGAGAATTGTAGCAAAATATTTAAAAAAATATTACGATGAGGAAAGCAGTATGAACATATTTTTACGAGTTTTTAAAGAAGTATTTTTAGATTCTATAGTTTATTTAGACAGATTAAAAAAAAGAAATATAGTTTTGTATGTAAATTATAAAAAAACAAAGGAAAATAGAATGAAAATAAAATTGCTGACAGAATTATTTATTCCGTTAGATTATAAAGTACGAACAATGTGGGAAAATCATGTTGGAGTAATTGGTGTTGAAGAAACATTGAAAATTGGAGAAATGATAGTATTTTAAAAAAGGAGTGATTAAAATAAAAGCATTTGTATTATTGTTACCTGTGGAACAAAGTAAAATTATATTAAAAAATGAACAGTATAAAGATCTTAAACAATACAAGGATTTATTAAAAGCAATATTTGATGTAAAAAAGGTGAAGACTGTAGAAGAAATGGTAAAAAAATTAAAAGTTGAAGCAGGCTTTATCGAAGATGTTATGGACAGTAAAATACTTATACTGCCAAGCTATGTTGACAATGTGGAATTTTTGAAGGGAAGTGATGAAGCTTCCTCCTTAATTTTGAGAAATAAAGAAATAGAGGAGACAGAAACAGTAGAAGAAATAGAAACAGAAGATAAAGATGGTAAAAAGAAAAAAAGAGTAATAAGTAAAGCGATAAAAAATTGGATGAATGACAAATTCAAATATTTACAATTCATAGAAGGAACTTACACAAAAATAACAGGAAAGATTGTAACAATAGATTTTGGGATAGAAGAAGGGGATACAGATTTAGATGGAATATTAAATTATGACAAGTTAGGAAGTGAAGCAAAAAAGGCATACAGAAGAAAGATGGGGAAAAATATAATAGAATATTTATCAAACTTGCTGGTTGTAAATCAGTTGAGTAACTGGGCCGCTGTAAAAGAAGTTCCAGAAAAAAATCCATATAAGGAACAGAAAAAAACGTCAGCTGCCGAAAAAGATGAAGGAAATAAAGCACCGGCTGCTCCGCAATTTACAAACAAACAGGCAATAAATGTATCAAAGCAAACAGGAAAATACAGCGAGTCACCTAGAGTAATGGATAAAAACATAGGAGCTACATACGAAAAGATAACAAAGAGCCTGTGGGTGATATACTTTAATGAAAATGAGCCATTTAAAAAAGAAGAAAGTTCAGATGACTGGGACGACATAAGTGATGCAGACAGGGAATACAGGTTTCAGTTAGTGAACCAAAAATTAGAATCAATAGACAGTAAAATAAAAGAGTTGGATGAAAAAATAAAAACAGAAATAAAAGCTGTAAAAGAAAGAGAGTTAAAAAAAGAAATGTTGTTAAAACAATATGGAAGCGAGACAGAAATGAGAGATAGATTAGGAAAAGTAACAAGTTCATTAGCAGTATCAGGAATTTCTGAAGAAAATAAAAAAGCACTAGAAAAAGAAAGGGATGATATAAACGATGTATTAGGAAGTTCTACATCAGATGCAGCCTCACTAAATAATATACGAACGTACAGAGCAGAACAGAACAAACTAATATCAGAAAGAAAAGAAGCGGAAAGAAGCCAGATAAAAAGCAAAAAGGAATATGAAGCGGAAAAAGAGCAGAGGGACATAAAAGAATGGATGGAAGAACTGATAGGGATAGAGTTTGGAATACCAGTAAGATACATCCACATACCAGAAGTAAACTTATTAAGCTACTCAGAAACCCTGAGTTTAAGTGAAAAGTCGGAAGGAAAATTTGAAATAATACTGGAGGAGGAGATTATTGGAGGAGGGAAGATTAATGAAAAAGAGTGGTAAAGAATTAGTTTTTTTATTTTTGCTTTTTAGTTTTCCTTTATTAGCTATAAATTTATCTGAAGTAAGAGGAATAATTAAATTAAGTAATTACAATGAATTAAAAGATATAGAGACATCAAGGATAGAAGATGATTTTGATAAAGGTGAGAGAAGAAATGGAATAGTCTATATAAAAGGAGAAAGTAAGCCATTTACAGGGACACAAATAATTTATGGAGATGATGGATTAAACATTGAAGGTATTTATTTTTTTATTAACGGAAAAACAGAAGGACAGGCTTTTAGATACTATAAAAATGGACAATTACGTTATAGATATATTTTTAGGAATGATATTAGAGAAAAAACAATTACATATTATGAAAATGGAGTTAAATCTGGTGAGTTAAATTTATTGAAAGAACTGACAGCAAATAGAAAAATATCTATTTTAGATGGTAAATCTTTGTTATATGATAAAAAAGGAAATTTATTTGCAGAAATGCAGTTTAAAAATGACAGTACAGTCGGGCAGAAACAGAAATTTTATGAAAATAATCGATTAAAATATGAGTTTATTGCTGGTGGAGAGTGGAATGAACCAGCAAAACCCTCACAATATTATATTGAATATTATGACAACAGTGATAAAGTGGCAATGCACTGTGAAGAGAAATCAAATGGAAGCTGGACTTGTAAGGAATACAAGAAGGATGGGACATTCAAAAGAGAAAAAGACTATCCGACAGTTATTTATAAGCAGAGAGGAACGAAGG
>QWCL01000058.1_pt1 | contig 55738 bp, 75 predicted proteins | sample 1972551 | NCBI WGS metagenome assembly QWCL01 (sample SAMN09866709, study PRJNA288562) | Human oral metagenome isolate term2_saliva, whole genome shotgun sequencing... | isolation source: mouth | host: Homo sapiens | place: USA: California
CCCTAAAATATCCCCGGAGTGGGTTAAAACTCAGATTCTGGGATATTGAAGTGGGGTATAAGTATACGGAAAGGAGGCAAACCATGTCCCAAGAGATTGCAGAACACTTTCAAGCTCTTATACATTGGTTCTTTTCTCCTGAAGTTCTTTCTCAAATAGGTGTTTACATTGGTGTAGGTGCATCAATTGTGGGTTTCGGCTCACGAGTATTCAAACGACTATGGCATAACCTAGAAAAGAAACAAAACGAAGAGATTGCTGGAATTAAAAACTCTTTGCATTCTTTAACCGTTAGCTTTCAAGAAATGCAACAGACACAAGAACGAGATTTCCTCCGTCTACAAATAGTCACAGGAATACAATCCCAACGATTATCCGTTTCCGAAATACTGTCGTTATACGATTCTTACGTTAATAAGGGTGGAAACTCATATATAACAAGATTAGTTAATGACTATATTGAAGAACAAAAAAAATAAGGAGAATACTAAATGACAGTTGATAAAATTATTAACATTGTAACTTTGATTGTTTTTGTTGCGCCGATCGTTCTTGAATTGGTTAAGTATCTAGGTGCCGCTACACACAATAAATCTGTAACAACACTTGCTGAACGAGCAATGATTATTGTATCCGCGCTAGATAATATGCTGATGACTAATACTGAGAAGAAACGAGAAGCATTAGATAAACTTTTGAGTTTCGCTAAAGAGACTAATGTTAACTTAACTGCTGCTCAAGCCGAAGATTATATCGAACATGCTGTTCGTGTACTTCGTGAGCTTCAGGAGAAACCGGAGGTAGTTGAAGATGCCTCGGAAGAAAAATAAAGACGACTATTTAATTCGTCAAGCATTTACCCCAGAAGGGAGAATGCAACAATTAACGAAGCAAGCATTTGATTTGGCGGAAAGACAGTTACAAGATGGAACTATTGCACCAAGCACATTAAATGCCTTACTTCGTTATGGTACAATCGAAAATGAAATCCAGTTGGAAAACTTAAAAGCTAAGAAGAAACTCAATGAATCTAAAATCAGTTTGATTGATAGTGAAGTAAAAGGAAAAGGAGATAGCGAAGCAGTAATAGCTGCAATTCGTGGTTATGCTCCGTCCGAATCCTTATGACATTATTAACAACTGATAGAACGATTCTACAAGATTTGAGTTATTCAAAGCTTATAACATTTGATTCATTTGGAGATAGGTTGAATTATTTGTCCCTAATAAACAGAGGATACAAATCACCTCGAGAGATATCTAATAGATTCTATCGAAGCAAACTTTGGCGAGAACTTAGAGATTATGTTATCGCTAGAGACATGGGTTATGACTTAGGAGTTCCCGGAGTTAATATTGATGGACGAGTATTGGTTCATCATATGATTCCTGTAACCGAAGAAGATTTATTAGAATGGAATGAGGATATTCTTCTCAATCCGGATTTGCTAATAACTACTTCATACGAAACTCACGCTATAATCCACTACAAGAAAGTTTATCCCGAATCGAATTATACTGAAAGAACACCTGGAGACACTAAATTATGGTGAGGTGGATATGACAATTCTAAAAGACGTAAAGTCTGTTTTAGATTTTGCTTCGGAAGAAGACGACGGGTTTGATTCAAGATTAATTATGGAGTTAGAAGGTATCTTTGGTGAATTGTCTCAATTAACACAACTTAACAAAGACTTTGTTATAGACAACGATTCAAATTGGGAACAATTATTAAATACCACTGACACTCACTTACTTCGATTGGTCAAGCAGTATGTTTATCTTAACATAAGAATTAAATTCGACCCTCCTGCAGGGAGTGTACTTACTTCCCTAGAAAAATCTATTCAATCTACTGCTCATCGTATAATCATCCAAAAGGAGGATTTTAATGAGCCTAAATGATGAAAAACTTATTGCTGTTGTTTCGGATCTAGATACTATTGAACACCACGGTGTTAAAGGTATGAAATGGGGATTCCGAAAACTTAGAAATCGATATGATTCTCACAATAAAATTAAAAAGGCTAATAAAGCTGCAAATAGTAAATGGAGTAAAAAGTATAACAATCGACATGTTATGACTGACAAAGATCTTCGAAATGCAACTAATCGATTACGCATGGAGAATGATTTCGCAGAGCAAATCCAAAGAGCAAACAAAATCAATAAGACTAATAGTGGACCTACTGTTAAAGGTACTCTTAAGAAAGCTGCTGGTTTTGTTGTTCCTACAGTCGCTGGTGTAGCTCTTAAGACTGTCGCTAATGACTTTATGAAGAACAAACCTAAGGATTATGCTCCTTTAACAACACAACTTGTTAAAGTAATTAAGAAATAGGAGATAACGTTTTGGTATTATCCAATAAAGCTTATCCGGAAGAATACATGAAGTTCAAAGAAGCAGTTCTTAGAGGTGAGATTCCGGTAAATCGAATGGTGTCTCTGGAAATGAACCGTATTGACTTCTTAATTGAGTCACCGGATTATTACTATGATAATCAAGCGATTGAAGGCTTTGTTAGATTTTGCGAAAATGAAATGACTCTAACAGACGGTAGTGACGTCACACTATTACCGTCCTTTAAATTATGGGCCGAGTGTGCCCTCGCTTGGTTTTACATTTCCGAGGACAAGGTCTACAATCCTAAACTCGGTAAATGGGAAATAAAAACAAAATTTAAGCGACTCACGACCAAACAGTATCTTATTGTCGGACGTGGTGCCGCTAAATCTCTATACTCAACATACATGCAGGCATACATGTTGTTGATTGACACATCTACAACCCATCAGGTAGTTGCTGCTCCAACTATGAAGCAAGCTGAGGAAATTATGGGACCATTTAGAACCGCTTTAAGTAGAGCTAAAGGTCCGTTGATTCAATACATGGTTCAAGGGTCTAAAATGACCGGTAATCTTACTCAGAAACAATTGTTGGCGTCTACTAAGAAGGGTGTTGAAAATTTTGCCACGAATAGTCTCTTAGAAATAAGACCTATGTCTGTTGATAAGCTGCAAGGTTTAAGATGTAAGTATGCTTCCGTAGATGAATGGTTATCTGGGGAAGTTAGAGAAGACGTCATTGGGGCAATTGAACAAGGTGCTTCCAAGAATGACAACTATCTCATAATCGCTACATCTTCCGAAGGAACTGCTCGTGACGGTGTCGGGGATACTATCAAGATGGAGTTGGTAGACATATTGGAGGGCCGATATTTCAACCCGCATGTATCTATATGGTATTATAGACTTGACGACGTTAGAGAAGTGGCTTATCCAGAACTATGGATGAAAGCCAATCCCAATTTGGGAGCTACAGTTTCTTATGAAACTTATCGAAACGAAGTGGAACGTGCTGAGAATCAGCCTGCTACAAGAGCTGATACCCTTGCTAAACGTTTTGGTATCCCTGTTGAAGGGTATACATATTTCTTTGTGTATGAAGAAACTATACCTCATAGACCACAAAACTTCGATGGCCTAGAATGTACATTAGGAGCCGACTTGTCACAAGGGGATGACTTCTGTGCATTTACATTCTTATTCCCTCTTGGTAGGGGCAGGTTTGGTATAAAAACTAGGTCATATGTTTGCGAATCTAAACTTAAGAAACTAACTTCCGCAATGAGAAATCGTTACGACGAATTAATTGCTGAAGGAACTCTTATTGTTATGGACGGGGTAGTCTTAGACATGAACCGAGTCTATGATGACTTGACAGCAATGATTTACGAACATAAGTATGTTGTGTATGCTTTCGGTTATGACCCGTATAACGCTCGAGAATTCGTTGAACGATGGGTTCGAGACAATGGAGAATACGGTGTTGAGAAAGTAATACAAGGTGCCAAAACAGAATCTGTACCTATGGGAGAACTTAAAAACTTGGCTACAGAACGTCTTCTTATTTTCGATGAAGAACTTATGAAATTCGCTATGGGTAATGCTATAGCAATTCAGGACAACAACGGTAACTACAAATTATCTAAACGTCGTGCTGACGAAAAGATTGATAACGTTGCCGCGCTTATTGACGCATGGGTTGCGTATAAACGTAATCTAGACTTATTCGGATAGAAAGGCTGAAAATACTATGAGTATATTTACTGATGGTTTACAACATGCCTGGTCTATGTTTAACCGAAATGACACAACATCATTAACCGAAACACAACCAGTGTTTCAACTATCAACTGAACCTAGAGCACTTAATCCTAACAATTCGATTCCGTCAAGAACATACGCTAGAGCTTCAATCTCTTCTATGATTTTTAACAGAATCGCTATGGATGCTAGTGCGGTTAAGTTTCAACACGTTAAATTGGCTGAAGACAAAGAGAATCAGACAGTTCAGTACGGGTCTTCATTACAACGATTATTTGAAGTCGAAATGAATATCGACCAGTCTGCTACAGATTTCTTTCATGATTTAGTATATTCTCTATTTGATGAAGGGGTTGTTGCTGCTGTTCCAATTGAAGCAACTTTAGACCCGACTCAATCTGACTCCTATGATATTAAGTCGATGCGTGTTGGTAAAATCATGGAATGGTATCCAACAAAAGTTCGTGTAAAAATTTATAACGAACATAAGGGGGATTTCTCAGAGGTTACAGTACCTAAGAAGATGTGTGCGATTATTGAAAATCCACTAGCAAATATTTTAGGTAATGATAACCCAACTATGAACCGCCTAATTCAAAAATTGTCTATCCTGGACAAACAAGATATTGATGCGGTTGCTAATAAATGGAACATGATTCTTCAACTTCCTGTCCCTGTCAGAAACGACATAAAGAGAAAAGAAGCTGATGCACGTGTGAAAGATATTGAGAAACAACTTCAAGATTCTAATTTGGGTATTGCATATATTACTGCTGATGAAAAGATTACTCAGTTAAACAGACAAATCAATTCCAATCTTATGGATGAGATTAAGTATTTGACTGATGAATTGTTAAGCCAAATCGGTTTGACTAAAGCAGTATTTGATGGAACCGCTAATGCGGAACAAATGCAAAACTATTATACAAGAACAATTGATCCAATTGTGACGCGAATTCAAGAAGAATTTCAACGAAAATTCATAACCAAGACTGGTTATACCCAAGGCCATCGTATTGTTACTTATAGTGACCCATTTAAATTGGTTCCTACAAGTCAACTTGCTACGATTGGCGATGCTTTGCTTCGTAACCGAATTCTTACTTCTAATGAATTCCGTGCAGTCATCGGATACGGTCCTATTGCCGACCCTATGGCTGACCAATTGTATAATCCAAATATCTCTGACGCTCGTCAAGATGTATCTATTCCTGGGTCTGTCGGGTCCCCTGAAGGTCAATATGATGAATACGCTCAATACCCCCAAGATGGAGAGTATTCTGAAGAGGACTTTCAAAATGGCGGCAAATAATGATGGAGGAAATGTCGTATAATGGATAAACATCCCAAGTATGATTTCGCGGGTTATGTAACTCGTAACGACACTCGTTGTACAGACGGTGTTATTATTCGACATGGTGCTTTCAAAGATAACAATGGACAAAAAGTTCCTTTGGTATGGTCGCATGACCATAGTACACCAGAGAACGTTATTGGTCATGTTATGTTGCATCATGCCAACGATGGCGTTTACGGCGAAGGATATTTCAACAATACTCCAAAAGCTCAAAGCGCCAAAGAACTCGTACAACATGGTGATATCTGGTCAATGTCTATTGGGGCAAATCGTATCAAACGTACGCCACAAAATGACGTTATCCATGGTAATATCTATGAAGTATCTCTTGTAGTCGCCGGAGCCAATCCAGGCGCTGTTATTACGGAAGTGTTACAGCACTCCGATAATCCTAATGAAGGGGAAACTATTATAATGGAAACTAACAATATTGTACATAAAGCAAACGATGTATTGCTTGGACAAGAACGTATTAGCCTCTTCGACCGTATTCAACACGCGGACGAAGGTGAAGCTACTGATATCATGGATGGAGTTCTTGGAACTCTTGACGAAGATCAACAAGAAGCAGTCGCTATTCTTACTGAAGCTGCTGTAAACGAAGCTTTGGAACAACACGAAGCAGCAATCGCCGAAGAATTTGAAGCCGCTGTAGACGCACGTGTTGGAGAAGTATTGAGCGAACTTGCTGAAGACTACGACGATGACGATGAAGAAGACACTGAATTAGAACAATCTGCCCTAGGAGGACAAATCATGCACTATAATGCATTTGGACAAAATGTAAATGACGAACAAGAACTTCGCCACTCACTTGAAACTGCTTTGGAGACCGCTAAAAAAACTGGTCGTACAGTAGGTCAAGTACTTTCTGAAATGGACGGTGGCGACACTCTTCAACACTCAATGAACAACATTGACAAACTTTTCCCGGATCATGCTCTTCAAGGTGGAGTACAAGTAATCTACTCTCCTAATACTGCTACAGAACACATCCTTAGCCGCGTAACAAAAGTACCAACTGCATTTGTTAAATCAATCATGACAGACCTTTCTGACTTGACTGACGAACAACTTCGTGCTAAAGGTTACATCAAGGGAACTGAAAAGAAAGAACAAATCATTTCTTTCTTGTCTCGTAAGACAGACCCACAAACAATCTATAAAAAACAATCAATCGACCGTGACGACCAAATCGATATTGGTCAACAACTTAACGTTGCTGCATTCTTCAACCAAGAAATGCGCATCAAGTTGAATGATGAAATCGCACAAGCTATCCTTGTATCTGACGGACGTAACACTGGCGACGCTGCTAAGATCAAAGAAGACAAGATTCGTCCAATCACTAAAGATGAAGACTTCTACACAATCAAAGCTTCTTACAACCCTAAAGCGCTTCTTGACGTATTCCAAACAGTTGCTGAAGAAAAGACTAAGATGCTTGGTTCTGGTACACCATCATTGTACATGAACCCACTCTTCTTGACAAAACTTCGTTTCCTTCGCAACAAGAACGAACAATGGGTATTCGGTGGACAACAACCTGCTACTAAAGAATATCTTGCTTCATTGTTTGGTGTTGCTGAAATTGTTGAAACAAACTTCTTGAAACCTGAAGAAATGATCATGGTTAACTTGGCTGACTACCAAATCGGTACAAACCGTGGTGGTGAAGTTAACACATTCGAACACTTCGATATCGACTTCAACAAACAGAAATACTTGATCGAAACTCGCTTGTCTGGTGCGCTTACTCGTGCTAAATCTGCGGTATACTTTACTCCTGCTTCTGGATCAGCTGCGACATCAGGACCAGCTGCTGCTGGAGTTCCTGGGGGATAATCCATGAAGTTTAGCGGAAAAGCTGGTTTTAGAATTGATGACGTAGAAATCGAACCGGGAGTCTACGAACCCAAAGTAGTCGTTAAAACTATCAAAGGGGACGTGGTAAGTAATCGTTACCAACATCAAAATAGCGACAAATCAACAATTGATAATGTTCGCATTACCAACCAGCTGTCAATTGTCGCTAATCAATTTTTAAATAAACACATCGCAAATTTGGTATACATCGAATTTCAGGGGGTCAAATGGAAAGTCGAAAGTTTCGATATCCGACCTCCTCGCGTTGTTGTTAGTTTGGGAGGGGTTTATAATGAGCAATCGACTGGAAATTCATGATATAATCCTGAAAGCTGTTGACAAAACCGGTGAGAGGTACAAAGTTTATTACAACCCAGTATCAAACATAAAATTAGAATATCCATGCATTATTTATCGACGCAAAGGAATTCATCAACGACATGCCGATGATATTAGATATCATACGCATACTTCATATCAACTAACGATTATTGATAAACGAGTAGACTCTCCTGTTGTGGATAAACTACTAGAAAATCAATATTGTACTTACAACAATGAGTTCGTATCCGAGAATATGAACCACACTATTATGACACTTAATTCTGGAGGAATTACACATGGCTAAACTAGTATTTGACGAACTAGGAAAACGTTTTTATGAAACCGGTGTATCGAACGCCGTTCTTTTCCCACAAGCAGACGATGGCACATATCCTAAAGGTGTTGCTTGGAATGGTATTACCGCTGCTAACGAATCACCATCAGGTGCTGAGTCTAACGACCAATACGCAGACAACATGGTATACTTGTCTCTAACAGGTGCTGAGAAATTTGAAGGAACTATCGAAGCATTCTCTTCACCAGCTGAATTTGACGAATGTGATGGTATGAAAGAAATCAGTAAAGGTCTTACAGTTTCACAACAAACTCGTAAACCATTTGGTTTCGCTTACAAATCAATCCTTGGTAACGACACAAAAGGTAACGACTATGGTTACAAACTTCACATCTGGTATGGATGTAAAGCTGCTCCATCTGAGCGCTCTCACTCAACTGTAAACGACAGTCCAGAACCACAAAACCCATCATGGAGCATTTCATCAACTCCAGTTGCGGTACCAGGTGCTAAACCATCTTCTGTATTGACATTCAACTCAACTACAACTCCTGCTGACAAACTTAAGAAAATCGAAGATATTCTTTACGGAACTGACGACGCTGATGCACGTCTTCCATTGCCAACAGAATTGCTTGAATTGTTGAAATAATTTTTAAATCGGAGGTATTGACTTATGCTTAAACAACCAGTTACTTATGAGGATTTCGACGGAAACACACAAACGGAAACTCTATATTTCAATCTTAACCGTATGGAGTTGATTGCTTTCCAAAAACGCTACGGAAGCGAAAACATGGAAAACTATATCAACAAATTGATTGAAGAAAAACAAATTGAACCAATGTACGATTTGTTGAATGACTTTGTTCTTACTGCCTACGGTGTTAAATCTGAAGATGGAAAACGCTTTATCAAGAGTGAACAAATTCGTGAAGAATTCAAACAATCACTTGCTTATGAAGCATTGATTGAAGATTTCCATGACGATTCTCGTAAGGTTCTTGAACACTTCATTTCTGGTGTTACTGCACATATTCGTGGACTTAATACGGCCGCTGCTGCAGCTGCTGCTAACTAGTTATTACAATGGAGGCGTGGATTTTACCCGCCTCTTTTTGTTTTTATAAAATGTTTGAGGTGTGAATATTATGTCTGAGTTTTTAACTATAACTTTGGATGAGCTTGAAATGTGGGATGATAGCATATCTCAATTTATTATAAATGAACCCAAAGAAGATATTACTTTCAAATACACTCTAACCGTATTGGACAAGTGGGAAACGAAGTATAAGAAAAGATTTATCGATAATTCTGCCAACTTAGAACAACATGAGTTACTTGATTTTATAGTAATGATGGCCGATAAACCATTTGATATATCTCGTTTATCAGAAGCTAATTTTAGAGAAATTTTGAAGTATATGGAAGATACGCCTAGCGCTACAGAATTACCTAAAAACAATAATTCTAGTAGAGGTAAAGAGTATCACCGTAAGAAAATATTTACATCTGAGATAATTTATGCGATGATGGCTTTGAATCATATACCATTTGATTGGGAGAATAGAAATCTTAATAAATTGATTATGTTATTGAATTGTGTAGGTGCATTGCAAGAACCTCCTAAGAAAATGACACGAGCCGAAGCAATGGCAGAACATCAACAACAAGTTCTTAGAAATAGAAAAATAATGGAAGAAAGGAGGAAAAAGATGAATAATGCGAATTGAGCAATTTGGTGATTTTGGAAATTTGGAAAAATTTTTGAAAAGATCACGAAGATCTAATCTTGATATTTTGGGTAAAGCCATCATCGATGCTCTACGAGATGCCACTCCAGCAAATTCTGGAGAAACTGCAAATTCATGGGGGTATCGAATAACTCAAACATCGAGAGGTCAAGATTTAGAAATATTTAATACACATATCAATAAAGGAGTTAATATCGCCATAATTTTACATTATGGGCATGGTACTGGTACAGGAGGATATGTTCCTCCAAGACCATATATAGATTCTGCTATTGATGCTGCTTATAAGAAAACTATTAATAAAGTTTTAGAAGATTATCTAAAATAGAAAGGATTGTTATGAATTATATTTCTATCCAATCTTCCGAAGATGTCATAGAACACTTCGGAATCAAAGGTATGAAGTGGGGTCATCGCCGAGGTAAAGTCTTTACAAAAAGTAACTTAAAGAAAGCTGCTATAATTGGCGGGGGCGTAGCTCTGGCTGGTTTGGGTGCTTATGGTGCATATAAAGGCTATGGCCATCTAAACAACAAGCGTTTGCAAGAGGCTGCCCGTAAGGTTAATTCTTCAGAGTTATCTAAGCGAGCATATAAATCAAGTAAAAACTCATATGCCGATGAGATTTTAAAAGTAGCTCAACAGAAGCCAGGAATTCTTGGTAGACAAAAAATGGAATCTATTAGCGATACGAAACGTAAGATTTCAAAAATGGCCGAAAATATATCAAAAATGAACAAACAGGTTAATTCTACTGGTAAAACCATTGATTCTATAAACGATCAAGCGTTAGAAACTTTGAATAAACTTATGAAGAAAAAATAGACTATTTCGATAGGAAGGATAATTTATGGCTGGATATGTAGACGAAAAAGTCGCCAAGGTCACCTTAGACAACAAGGGCTTTTCTAAGAATGCTGATGACACTGTCGCGGCATTGGAACGAATGAAGAAAGCTTTTAGTAAAGTCAATGGTAAAGACGCGACTAAAAACATAGCCTCAGACATGTCAGAGATGAACGATACAATCTCAAAATCGACGCAAAAATCTGAGGGATTACTATCTCGCCTTAAAGGAATTTTTAACCGAAGCGCTAAAGGTATTGATATGTCTAGCGCAGGTCAATCTATTGATAGAATGAATACGGACGTTGCTAGCAAAACTGCTACCACATCTTCAATTCTATCTCGACTAAAGGGTATTTTCCAAAAGGCAGATAATCATCAAGGGTTTCCGAACTCTATTAAATCTATCGATGGATTGAATTCGAAAGTATCGGGATTCGATGCTAGCCCGTTATCGAATGCGTTCGCTAAAGCGGCTAGTTCTGTACAAAATTCTCTATCTATTATGGATATTGCTTTGGGTAATGTCCTAGGTGGAATGATACAAAAAAGTCTTAGTTTCGCAGGACAATTCTTTAGGGGATACGGAGATGGTTTGGCGGAGTATAAGAATAAACTTGGATCAATTCAGACCATCATGACCAATACTGAATGGGAAATTCCAGATAGTTCAGTTCGTATGCGAAGGGTTTCTAGTGCATTAGAAAACCTTAATGATTATGCGGATAAGACTATTTATTCATTTGCCGATATGACCAAAAACATTGGTACGTTTACTGCTGCGGGGGTAAGTCTTGATAAATCTGCTATTGCGATTAAAGGTATTTCAAACCTTGCCGCCGCATCAGGTTCGGATACAAACCAAGCCTCAATGGCGATGTACCAATTATCTCAAGCATTAGCATCTGGGCGTGTTGCACTACAAGACTGGAACTCAGTGGTTAATGCTGGTATGGGTGGTAAACTATTCCAAGATAGATTGACTCAAACTGCAGAGAAGATGGGTCATGCTCGCGATATGACTAAATCATTCCGCGACTCATTGAAAGACGGATGGTTGACATCTGAAGTATTGTTGGAAACTTTGAGAGAATTCTCCGAAGACCAATCGATGTTGGATGCTGCAACTAAGGTTAAATCGTTTGGTCAATTGGTAGATACTGTTCAGGAAGCAATCGGTTCTGGATGGGCCACAACTTGGGAATATTTCCTAGGAGGATTTGAAGAAGCCAAAAATATGTGGACTAAAATTGGAGATTTAGTTAATCCGTTTATCTCCGATGACCAAGGAAAATATTATGACTCTGTTCTTGAAATGGAACGAAGTTTAGGTAACTATCGTAATGCCATGTTGAAAACATGGAAGGATCTTGGTGGTCAACAAAGTTGGTTCAATACTATCGAAAATAGCTTTGCTATTGTATTCAATTCATTAACTAATTTAAGAAAAGGATTCCGTGATATAATCGGAACGTATAAAGATTCTGCGCAAGCATTATACCAAGTAACTCTTAAATTAGAGGAATTCACATCTAAAATACGTAACTGGCAGGCATTACAAGATACAATGGTAGCCATTGGTAGAGTATTTGGTGCTGTATTCACTGGGGTTCTTAGTGTCATTGGTAATGTCGCTAAAGGTATGTCCTCTGTAGCTGGATCTGCAAATGGATTCTTATTCATTATTCAAGATGTGGCTAAAGGAATAGAAAAATTCTTCACAGCATTAAAATCAGAAAAAATGCAAGCAGGATTCGTTAAACTAGGACAAACTATCGGAAATGTCTTGGGTATTTTAGGATCTTTATTCAGAATTGCTGCGTCTATAGTTACATCTTTCTTTAAAGCATTTGCTCCTTCAGGTAATGGATCAGGATTCTTAGCATTCATGACATTACTTGAGAAGGTCACTGACGCAATTCGCAAATTTGTAGAAGGTATAGAACACGCTATACAATCATCAAACCCATTTAAAACAGTATTTGAATTTTTAGCAGCAGGCGTTAAAGGATTCCTATCAATATTTGATAAATTAATATCAAAATTGTCTAAAATGAATGGTATTTCTTTAGACGGAATAGTAAATTCTATAAAGAAATTATTCTCACCAAGTAATATTAAGGGCGGGGATGCATTAGTTAATACCGTTAAGAGTATTTTTACATCCTTAAGTGGCGCTTTCAAAGAAGGCATTGGTGTATTCAAGAAGAATTTATCAATATTTAATCTTTCAGATATCTTAAAAACTATGTTAGTAGGATTTGCTGGATTTAAAGCTTTCAAAATGTTTAAGGGTGGAGATGATAAAGGTGGTGGATTCCTATCACCTATTTTAGATCCAATTAAAGAACTTGTTGAAAAAGGCGATGAAATCGTATCTAAAGTTTCAGGTGTTCTTGATGGCTTAAAAGATGCAATTAGTTCGTTCACAACAGGTATTAAAGCAGGAACATTATTGATGATTGCAACGGCTATCACTATGTTGGCTGTATCGATGAAAGTTCTAGCTGGAATGTCTTCAGAGGAAATAGTACGTGCCGCATTGGGCATTGCTACTGCTAGTTATATTCTTACAGCCGCCATGAAACGTCTAGCCGGTATGGAAAAGATACCTCCTAGCACTGCTATCAGTATGATTGGTTTCGCTTTAGCTATTAAAATTATGGCAAAAGCTATGCGTGAGTTGAGTACATTGAATGAAAATCAACTTGTCAAATCTGCCGGTGGTGTAGCCGCTGCTTCACTTATTTTAGTAACTAGTATGAAGTTGCTTTCTAAAGTAGATAAGATAAAAGTTGGCGCTTTTAAATTAATAGCGTTTGTACTTGCTATTCGTATCCTTGTTAAATCAATGGCTGAATTAGCAAAATACGATTATGAAGATTTAAAACGAGCCGTAACATCTATTGGAGCATTGATGCTGTCGCTATCTACAGCTATGCGTATTATGAATAATGTTAAAATTAAACTAAGCGCTATACTCGGTTTAGTTGTTTTTGTTTATGCGATAAAACAATTAGTTAATGCATTAATTGATGTGTCCATGATCGATTATACCGAAATGGTAACCGGCGTTCAAGGTATTGGTTTCTTATTTACAGCATTAGTGGCCTCTTCACAAGCACTAAGAGGTGCTAACCCATCACTTAAAGCCTTAGCATCATTATTAGTATTTACATATTCCGTTAAAGAACTAGTAAATGCATTAATTGATGTATCTATGATCGATTATGAGGACATGAAAGTTGGCGTATTAGGTCTAGGGTTCATATTTACTGCTTTAGTTTCCGCAACTCGTGCTCTTAAAGGCGTTAGGGTTAATTTATCAGCATTAGCATCTTTAATAGTGTTTTCATATTCTGTTAAAGGGTTAGTAGATGCTTTAATAGATATATCTATGATTGATATTATGGATATGGCTGCAGGATTAGCGGGACTTGGCGTTATATTCACATCGTTGATTGGAGCAACATATGCTTTACAAGGCGTTAGGGTCAATTTATCCGCACTAGCATCCCTTATTGCATTTGCATACAGTACTTCCGAACTTGTTAAGGCATTAGAATTAATATCTAACATAAACCCAAATAGATTATTACCATCTATATTAGCACTTGGAGCTGTAATGGCTGCTCTAACTATATCTGTTATTGTTATGACTAATATGTCTGGTAATGTATTTGGTGCTATGGCAGCTGCTTTAGTATTACTTTCATTTGTTCCTGTATTAGTAACAATAGGTAATGTACTGACACAACTATCTCAAATTTCATGGCAAAGTATGGTGGTCGCTTTAGGTGGACTTGTCGGAGCTTTAACTATATTACTTGTTGCTGTTGGTATTGTATCCAGTGTTGGGCCTATGGGATTAGTTGGAGCTGCTACTTTATTGATTCTTGCAGGTTCATTACTAGCACTTGCAGCACCATTGCAGGTATTAGGATCCATGTCCTTAGCGCAAATAGGTAAAGGATTATTGGCTTTAGCCGGCGGATTAACTATTCTATTAGCGGCTGGAGCTGCGGCAATGTTTATTGCCCCTGGTATATTAGCACTTTCCGTTGCTTTAGTAGCACTAGGAGTAGCTGCTATTGGTATAGGTGCTGGTATGGCACTTGCTGGTGTAGGATTAAGTCTAATCATATTAGCGCTTAAAGAACTTGCAGAAGTTGGACCTACAGCTTTAGTTGGTGTTGTCACTGCACTAGATCTTTTTCTTAAGACTCTAGCAGAAAGAGCCCCACAAATGATCAAAAGTCTTGTTGATATCGTCAAGAATGCTTTGGACGGTTTAGTGGAATTAATTCCTAAATTCGTTGATTTCGGATTTAAATTAATAATTGCTCTTGTTCAAGGATTAACTGAAAATGTTCCTGCACTTGTATCTGCTGGCGTTAAATTATTAACTGAGCTCGGACGAGCATTGGTTGAAAATATAGACGCTTTATTAACAGTTGCCTTAGAAATTGCTACTTCATTTATTGAAGGTCTAGGAAACGCTTTAGTTAGTGTTAAAGACAAATTAATTCCTGCATTGAAAGCTGTATTCAGTGTTATTGGAGAAATCCTAGTAACTAGTATCGGTGAGTCATTAGGACCTCTTCTAGCTAAAATAGTAGAAGTATTTGGTCCGGCAATAAAACTTATTGTAGACATTTTTGCTCAATTGGCGCCAGCATTAACTCCAATTATTGAAATCATTGGTAATGTCTTAAACACACTAATATCTAATTTACCGGCAATCTTACAACCAATTGCTGATACAATTAAAGTGTTAGTAGATGGTATTGTTGCTGCATTACAAATTCTTGCACCTGTCGTTGAGACAATTATAAATGCCATTGTAGTTATTATTCAAACTTTAGCTCCTATTGTACAATCGGTAGTCGATACTATCAGAGTTGCTTTAGAAGTTTTAGGACAAATTTTCACTACAATTGGAGAAGTAATTAAAGCGGTTATTCAAGGTATTGTCGATACTATTAATGCTATTAGTGGCGTTATTACTGCTGTATTTAGTGGAATTCAAGGATCTTTAGAAGCTCTTGGTGGAGTATTCGAATCCGTTGGTTCTGGTATTAAATCATCTCTAGAAGGTGTTAGTACAGTGGTTGAGTCTGTCGGAAATGCTATTAAATCGGCTTTAGAAGGCGTAGGACAAATATTCGAATCAATTGGAACTGCTATTAAAACTGCTTTAGAAGGCGTTGCTGACATCATTAGATCTGTCGGTGACGCTGCTAAGTCATTCGGTGAAGGTTTCAAATTATTCGGAGAAGGAGTTAAACTAGTTGGTGAAAATGGTGCATCTGCTGCAACTGGATTAGGTTCTTTGGCTATAGAAGTTGCTAAATTGGGAACTGCTGCATATGCTGGTAACTTACAAGGATTTACTGAAGATATTAAAAATCTTGCTACGGCATGTACTAATTTAGGTCAATCTGCTGCAAGTTTAGCAACTATAACCATAGCTTTCGCACAAATGTCAACATCATTATCTATGATGGCTGCTAGTGTGCCTACAGTCACTACATCATTTGACAGTCTAAGCACAAGTTTAACTACAATATCTGGAACTATAACTCCAGTATCTTCAGCATTTACAGCTCTAGTAACGCCAATTCAACAATTACAGTCAAGTTTAACTGTAGTAGCGACTGCATTCATGGTATTTGCTACTCAGATGACTATGGTTGGAATGTCGCTTCAAACTGCGACTATGGCATTCACAAACATTCAAAATGCCATCACAATGCTGGGAACATCTATTGGTACATTGCCAGTAGCGTTTGACGCTCTTGGCGCATCACTGATGAATGTCCAGACTTTACTATCCACATTCACAACATCTCTAACTACATCTGCTACTGGATTCCAACAATTAGGCGAAGCTGCTATGGTCGGTATGATGGCCATGAATACTTCAGTTATTGCTGGTATGGCTACGGTACAAGCAACAATGTTGGCAAGTATTTCGGCATTATCGGTTGCTGTATCTATTGGATTCACTGAAGTATCTAATTCTGTTACTATGTCAATGACATTGGTCAATGCTACAGTGGAACAAAACATGCAAGGAGTAATGTCTGTTATTCGAGTAAGCATGTCTGGTGTTGCTGAACAAATGGCGGCATCATTAAGTCAAGTTATGAGTACAGTAACTTCTACAATGGCTCAATTATCTGCTAGCATCATGTCAAGCATGACATCAGTAAATGCCACAATTAGTAGTACTACTGCTCAAATGAATGCCACATTTACTCAATTCTCATCTACTGCTCAGTCTATTGTTACATCTTTGATGTCTACTTTAAATAGTACATTCCAAAGCGGTATGGCTTCCGTAGTATCTACTGTATCTAGTGGCATGAGTAGCGTGGTATCTACTGTTTCAAGTTATAGTGGTTCTGCTAGAAGCGCCGGTTATAATGTAGGTTACTATATTTCTGCCGGTGTTGCTGATGGTATGAATGCAAACATGTGGGCTATTGAAAGTGCTGCTAATAGAATTATCAGTAAAGCTAGAGAAGCTGCCAGAGCTGCTGCGGATATTCACTCACCATCAAGATTGTTTGCCAAAGAAGTTGGTAAATTCATTCCTATGGGGGTTGCTAAAGGTATTGGCGATGCTATGCCTAAGATGGTAGATGAGGTCACTGATTCATTCGGTAAAGGATTCTCCGATGCTGCAGATAGTGTTGTATCACAAGGCGACATATTTGCTAACGTGGTATCTGATGCTGTAAATGGTATTAGTGATATGCTCGATGTTGCTATCGACGATATGAACTACGCTCCTACAATCACTCCAGTAGTGGACATGAGTAATCTCGACAAAATGAACATGTCTGATTATTCATTAGATTATAGAGGACGTATTTCTACACCAACGCCACTATACGGTGTCCCACAACAAACATCAACATCTACAGTTGTTAACAACGATAATTCTAACAAAGAATATAGCGTTAATGTCAATGTGGATACTGGTGGTAAACCTGTTAATGCTAAAGAACTCGCTAGAGAAATTCAAAGTCATATCAAATCATTCGATGACCAACGTCGTCGAGGAAAAGGTGAGGAGGTACTCTGGTAAGAACTATGAAACCTGGATATTTTATGATTAATAATATCAGTTCAGAGTCTTTAAATGTTGTTATTCAGGAACGTCCTAATATTCCTGCTCCGAAAAGGAGAGTCTCATTTGTATCGCCAGCTTCCTATGAAGGGGAGTTGGCTTACGATGATGACGGATATGAACCAACAGAATTTGAACTGAAATGTTTCTATGACGGTAGAAGTCACGGCGATAACGACGAGGATATTTCTACTGCTCGAAACAAAATCTACACGTTATTCAATCAAGGTATTGGTGAATGGATTCCATTCATTCCATATTTTGATACCAAACATATTTATCACATCATTCTCATGGAAATGGAGTTTGAGAATAAATATTACTATGATGGTTGTATTAGTTTCACTGCGAAACTTAAATGCCAACCATACAAATATGTAAAAGACATTGCTCCGTTTAGAGTTAATCACGGAGAATTTGTCAACAATCCAACATTATACGCAGCAAAACCTGTAATTTCATTTTCTGGAGTTAGAGGTAATCTTTCGTTGACGGTTGGAAACACAACTATGATGTTTAAAGATTTGAACAATGAAAATGTATTCATTGATTGCTCTTTATATGCAACATATTCTAAAGACGGTCGGACTATTCGAAATATGAACAACAGAACTGTTGGGAAGGATTTCTTTGAATTTGCTCCGGGTATGTCCAAAAATAAAATCACTATTACAGCTGACGGACAGAACAACCCAGCTTCTGTTATTCCAACATTAACTGTCACGCCTAATTGGAGGGTTCTAGTATGAGACCTATTTTATATGAACAAAACGAAACCTTGTTCGAAAATAATGGTATCGGTATCCTCCATGATGCGGAGACTTGTACTGTTACCGAAGTTCGAAATGGTGAATTTGAATTAGAGATGGAATATCCTCTCAACGGAGATTGGATTGGTGAGATTCGTACAGAACGATATATTTTAGCCAAACCCAATGACTTCGACGAACCTCATGCATTTCGTATTTACGAAACTGATGACGATTTGGATGGTAAAAAGAGAACTGTTAAGGCTGTCACATCTACCGACAGTCTTAGCGGTATTCTTGTAAAACCATTTGCTGCTGTAACGTCTACTCCTATGAACGTATGGGAGAGAATTAAAGCGCACGCTGTAGACCCAATTAATATCAAGTTCGCTACCGATATTACCACAACGTCTGCTATGCAACACGATGAGATTAAAAATGTCTTGTCGTTAATTAGTGGTACTGAGGGTTCTATGGTTGACGTATTTGGTGGCGAAGTTCTAAGAACCAACAACCAAATATATCTATATCGTCGAAGAGGACATGAAAGAGTTACTACAATTCGTCCTAGGAAGAATTTGAAGAACATCAAGATTGTCACAAGCATGAGCGGTAAATATACCAGCATATTACCTTATGCCAAATATACTCCTGAAGGTGAAAACCAGAAGGAAGTTGTGGTATATGGTGATGTGGTCCGTTCAAAATATTATAACGACTATTTCACAAAGCGTATGAGTCCCATCGACGTAACAAGTAAAGTCAAAGAAGGTAAAAAAGACCAAGAAGTCAAAGTTATCACTAAGGCTATGGTCGATAAAGTCTCGGCGAAATATTTTGAGCAGAACTACGGGGTAGATTTACCAAATATTAAAATCGATGTTGATATGGTCCCACTCAGTGACACTACTGCATGGGAAAAAGCCATTATTAAAGCCCTTATTAACATCAAACTTTGTGATACAGTTGAAGTTTACGTTCCTAAAATTGGCGTAAATATCACTGTCAAAGTTAATAAAATCGAATACGATGTTCTATCAGAACGAATTAAAAAGATTTCGGCTAGTACTAGTGGTCACGACCGCTCTACATTAGCTGAAGTTCAACGTGCCGAGTGGAAACAGATGACCAATAAAGTTATTGCTGATGTATTAGCTCCTTTAGAAGAATCTGTTAACACGGTTATATCTTCACTCGATGGTAAAAACCAGAACTTCTTTGGCCCGGATACTCCTCCAACTGAGGGATTGAAGGCTAATGATATTTGGTACAAGACTATTGGAGAAGGTGAAGTTGAAATGTATCGTTACGACGGTACGCAATGGAATTTAATTATTCCAGCAAACTTTGGAGATGCTATTGATAAGAAAATTGCGGATTATGAGAAAGAAATCAAATCTAAATTAGACGAATTCTCTGTTTCGAACGAAGAGATGAAAGCTAAAGTAGATAAAGTGACTTCTGACGCTAACGAGATTCTTAAACGAGCATCTGCAGACCAAGCCGCGCAAATTGCTGCAGCACAATCAAAATTGGCTCAAATTGAGAAGGACTTTAATACCAATAGGCAATATTTAACTGTTAAGATTAACGAACTTATTGCTAGCGGAACACAAGACGAATTAGCTCTAAGCACTTATAAGCAAGAAGTTAATCATCATTTAGAAGAACTAGAGAAAACTATTGTATCTTATGGGGGTGAGGTATCAAACATTAAAACTCTTATTTCTCAAACGAATGAAAAGATTGAACTTGCTGCTGAAAAGTATGAAGAAGTTAAGGGTGATGTGAATGCTGCGAAAGCTCGTCTAGAACTCATTCCTAATGAAATTAACCTAGCAGTATCCAATGCCAGCGGCGAATCTAAAAAATACACCGATGCTCAAATTAAGCTTAGTGAAGGACGAATCGCGTCGTCTGTTACTAGTAGTTTAAACGGTACTATCTCAGGTCTTATTTCATCAAGTGTTATACAAGAGGCTGGTGTTATTCGTCAAGCGATTAATTCGGCTAAAGACGATATGATTAATACTGCTCGTACAAACACTAATACTGTTGTTGAAACCAAAATCGGAGAACTACGACAAAGCTTAGTTGAGACCGTTAAGTCAATTCCTAGAAAATATGGTGGAAGAAATTATATTTCTAGAAGTGATAGACAGTTATATTCCGGAACATATAATCTAAATAATGGATATTATGTTATGATGGGGTATAATTTCGTTGGTGGAAAAACTCTTAAAGAATTGGGTGTTGATAGAAATACTAGACTTATTATTCAATATAAGATAAAATTCGACCAATCAGTAACAAACGCTAGATCCATTGCAGAATTTTACGGTAATGATTCATTTATATCTGGTAGTTGGCCTGAAAATATTCCAAGCTATCCTGAAATTAAAGGTTTTAATATTTCTAGCGACGGCTGGGAAACTCGTGTTGGGTATATTAATTTGAATGAGGATATGTGGTCTAGCGCGAATAACATTCGATTCAGAGTCGATGGTTCAAATAATAAACCATTTACTATCAAAGATTGTATTCTGCATAGTGCGGATTCAGTTGTCGATTGGTCTGCTGCAGTCGAGGATAATCTCTATGATACTGGTGGGATTAACATATTGCGTAATGGTGACTTCCAGTTTAATCTTTCTGATTCGGTCAGAAGAAATAATGATGGGAGTGGACTGTTACTAGCGCCGCCTCAAAATGCTACAACGGACTTCTGGGACCCTGTATATTATGGTGGAAACAACGGTATTACTTATGACTTTGGTAACCATGGGTTTACTAAATTCAATAAAAAGGGTGTTATTCATATCTATGGAACTTCTAGAAGTTTTAACTGGATAGAACAACGTATTCAAACATTGAATTTCAAACGTGGCGACATAATTACCATATCTGCAGATATTAGCGCCGAAGGCGACAAATCGACATGGCTCTCGGATGATATATTCGTGTTCGAATTGTTTGCTTTGAATTCTTCCGGACAAGAAAAATCTTATCGTCATAATTTTAGACGTCATGAGGATGGTCTTAAAGATGTTGTTCATGGCGATGGACAATTCTACAGATTTGGTACATCGTTTGAGTTGGAAGATAATGCGGTTCAATTTAGATTCAGAATTGCTATTTATCCAAATAAAACTGTGAATCTATATTTCACTAACTTCCAAATTGAACAAACTAAATTTGTAAATGGATTTAAGAAAAATCCTTTGGATATTGATATAACTACAAACACCAAATTCCAAGATGTTGTGAGTCGTGTGGATTTATTTTCTCGTACTCTTGGTGAGAATGAGAATGGTATCAACACCAAAATATCCCAAATGGTTATGAAGAGTGATGAGATTCAATCCTTTGTACAAAATGGTGGTTCCCCATCAAATAACATTATTTTAGATACTGATACTTTTGAACATGTCCTAGCTAATTTCGAGAATACTCCTAATGAGGTCTCAAAATCACCATCTCCGGGCAATTACGGTAATAACCCTTATCGTATAACCGTTAATAAGAGCGATTTATCTCGTAGATGGCAAGGTGTAAGTTTGCCATTGACAATCAGTTCTATTAAAGCAGGAGAAACATTCACAATCAGTTTTAAATATAAGATAAACAAAGCCATGGATAGACGTGGAACTAGTACTTATTATATGGAGTTGAAAGACCATAAACGCCGGAAAGCTACTGATATTTGGAATATTAGTAGTAATACTCCAGCAGAATCTATCCAATATGATATATGGGTACCATTTAAACGTACATTCAACGCTACTGTCGACATGATATTTGATTCTAAAGATATGAATGCGTTATATTTTTGGGTTGATAAATACGGAGATTTAGAAATTAAAGAACTTATGATGGCTAGAGGAAATAAACTACCTGATGAATATAGTCCCGGTTCTTGGGGGGCTGCGACTATGGTAAATCAGCTAAGCAATTCTTATGCTATCAGAGCTTTAAATTCTGCTAACAGTATTGTCAGTGAAGTGAATGTCAATTCGAACGGTATTCGTTTCAAAGGTAAAAACCTTGAGTTCGATGGTAACGCTCTTATTCACAATGGTATTATCAAAAATGCTCATATTGCCGATGCAACCATATCTTCAGCTAAAGTTGCTACTCTAGATGCTAGTAAAGTTGTTGGTTTGGAGGGTGTGTTTGATAACCTTTTGGCTAATAAAGCTAAGATTAGAAGAATATTTACTGATGGTATTGATATTGGTAATACGTCGACATTGTATGCTTCGAATGGTGTTTTGAACATATCTCATAAAGATGGTATAACAAGCCGAGTAACTATTAGGTCTAATGGACGAATAGCTACTCCAGCTTGGTTTAACGGTAGGGCTACAGATTCTGCTGAATATACCCCGGTTATGACGAACGTATGGGTTAATAGTCCTTTAGCGTCGGTGCGAAATGATGTAGACGTGTTTGCTGTTCGTGGATTATTTATGGTCCGATTCAAAGGACAATCCAATGAATATGGTTCTTCGTGTTGGCTATACGTAAATGATGGTTCAAACCAAAACCATACATATTACGTACCTCTAGAAAGAGCACAAACACAAAGTGACTGGAACAAAGGATTTAGATAGGAGAAAATATGCAAGAAGACAAATCGACAGATAAATTATTGCAACGTCTGTCAGCACAAATTGGTTACTTAACCGCAGAAAATATTGAATTGAATATTATGATTGAGGATTTGCGAGAAGAAAATGCCGCTTTGAAACTCAACCAAAATATTGATAATCATATTGAACAAATGAAACAGGAGGACTCACCTAATGAGTAGCTTTAAAATCCGTACCTCTTACCATATTTACGATGGTAATGGCAATGTCGAAAAGACTCTTTTTGAATTATATACTGAATCACCAACCAACTTGATTACTGTATATTTACCAGGTAAGCACACAATTAACAACGCTTCTGATGAAGCAGAATATGTTAAGAAATGTTTACTAGCATTCCACAAAGAGTATTTCTCTGAAATTGAATTCAAAGAAACTACTAAGAAGGTGGACGAACTTAATGAAACAGTTGAACAAAAGAAACTCGAAGATCAACGTCGTGATGATTTCATTAATGCTATGGTTATGCATACCATTATGTCTGGTAATATTGTTTATGGAGTTGTTTATAAGAAACTTGCAGGACTTCTTGAGAAGGCCCAAGTAGGTAAAACATATCACGCTAATGATATCGTGGTAATTGAAGACCCTAATCATCAAGAAATCAACGGTGAAGGTACGCTTGTATTTGTACAATTCAATAAAGAATTCACGTACAATGGTGAACCCGTATCAGATTTCGTTACTAAAGGCCGTCTAGAAATGGACGGTGTAGGTGTGGCATACCCTCTAACATTCGGGCAATAATGAAAAAATCAGACATTGTTTTATGGGCTATTAGCATACTATCATTTGTTGGTATGTTAGTCCTTTTAATTATAGTGTTGACTTTGATGAACAAACTAGCAGAATATAAAGGAAACTATTATGAACTGCTAGATATTATTAGTCAAATGAACAACAAAATTCACTATCCTGGAGGTTAAATGATATATTTAGATACACCTGTAACCATTATTGACGATGGTACAGACCGTTCTATTGGTATCAAATTCTCCGAACCTGAAGCTGGAGATGAGCAAATCATCTCTGGCGTTATTTTCAGGTCATCACATGATACCAAAACAGAACTTTCATCGACATGGGTGCCGGAGAAAGGAACTCTAATTGTCAATATCCCTAATAATCTAATTAATTATTCCGGATATGCTAAACTAATTATCCCTAAAACATCATTCCTAACAGATGCTATTACTATGAAGTTAGATGTATATTCTCCTAAAGATACTGATGGGGCAACTCGGGTGTACTATGGGCAGGATAAATACGCATTTGTGCGAGACTTTGACACAAATACAAAACAAATCTTCATTGAAGTAGCAACTGATGTTGTTAATACAGATTTCATCCGAAGTCTTATTGACAAAATTGTATCTGAGAAGGGTGTTTTAGACCAAGCTGGAACTGCGGTTGATACGGATACTCTTAAGAACGATATTCTTAACCGAGTAACTAAGTTGATTGATGTTAAGAAGATTCAAGAAGAGATTAAAAAGTCTCTAACAGAATCTATTGAACAACTCAAAACAGAACAATCAAAATCACTGCAAAATCAGGAGAGTCGTCTAGAGGCAATCAACACAAAAGTTTCTACATTAGACGCTCAAACAATCAAGACTGATATTCTCAGTTCACTTGATGAAAAAATTATCGCTGCTAAGACAGATATTATCAATACTGTTGATACAACGCAATTGAAAATGGATTTAACTTCTCTTATTACAGAGGCATCAAAATCTGATATTGCCGCTGCGAAACAATACGTACAGACATATTTGAATACGTATTTCGAAGGTAGTGATTTCACAACTAAAATTACTACAGCTATTTCGGATACATTGTCAACTATTAATAGTGATATTTCCTCAGCTAGAGCTGTAGCAGATGGTGCTAAAGAAGGTCTTGATACTCTTAAGGCTAAGGTTGAAAAGAATACTACTGATATTGCGTCATTAGAACAATTCAAAACCGGTGTGTCTGGAGCTATTGCTTCATATATTACTGAGCATCTTACTAGTCAAAAGATTATTGAAACTCTTAAGACAAACTCTGATTATATCAATGATGTCTTCACAGACATGACATCACTTCTTGATGTTAAATATGTTAAGAAGGCTGATGTTACTAAGGTAGATACCATGGATGGAACTCAAGTGACTGTTGGTGAAGTGAGTTTCACAATCCCAGTAACGGACAGTTTCGCTAAAGAGACCGACTTAGGGACCTTGAGAGCTAAGGTTGGTTCAGTTGAAAGTTCTATTGGTACTGCCATTGATACCAAGTTGGCTAATGGTGGAGACCATTACATCAAGAACTCAGAATTGCACACTGCTCTTGAAGGGTTGTCATCTAATTCTGGTAATACTACCAAAGCTCAAGAAAATAATACCGATACTGTATATGGTGATAACTACCCATATGACGATAATAACGTAGAGACACTACAGTCCTTACCTGTAGGTGCGGTTTATGTCGACCGACGTAAAAAGAACGGTGCTATTAAATGGATTAAAATCAAACCTTACGATAAGGGAGTTCCTCGAAATACCGCAAGGGACTGCTGGAAGGTATTATATGGTGATACTGGCGAGGTCTTGGCTCAAATCACACAAACCGCATTTAATGGCGCTAAGTTATGGTACCGACGAATTAACTCTAATGTTGAATTAATTTGGGGAGGTTTGTCATGGGGTTGGTTCGGTATTAAGCGTAGAGGCGCTGCTGGATATGTGGCTCACGCATCAGATAGAAACAAATTCTGTGTCATTGTACCACAGGGAACATTACCGCTAGGATTCTCTCCTACGTCATCTAAAATTGGAAATATCACAAACGATAAGGGTGTTCCTTATGGGACATTTTACATTGGCGGAAACACTGACTCCCGACAAATTCGTCTACAATTCTTAGAAGACGTACCAGACAATCGTGATATTACTGATATCCGTTTCTCAAATATGAATTATGTTACAGACGAACCATGGCCAGATAGACTTTAATAGGAAGGTTAAACTATGTTAAAAATTGAACGCTTCGAAACCGAAGAAGGCACTAAAGTTGCCGTTGTGGATAACAATCCATATTTCCGTTATGAATATCCTTATGTTCTTACGGAAGAAATGAAAGCTCAATCTGATGCAGAGCTTGGAGAAGTTCTAATTGGATTGATTAAAACCCAAGACAATCATACATTGATGTCTACTATTTTGGATGTGACTTTACGTTCTCCATTTATTTACGATTCTCAATTTGCTACTTTGGTAAATTACTTGAAAGAGCCTGAATTGGGAGAATCATATTTCCCTGGTCAACAACTCAAACTTCAAATTCCAAATTACGAAGCTGAAGGTTGGGAAGGTGACTTTGCCGTCGTTACAATCAACAAATTGTTGACAATTAAAGCAGATGAGAAAGATGTGTTTAAGCTATTTGAAGACTATCACAAAAACGGTATTATCGAAATTTTAAAGTGGCAAGACGTCGTTCATCTGAATCCTAACGACTTTAAAAATAAATAGGAGATAGACTATGACAGAATATTACTCCGTTCAATCATCTCACGATGTTATTAAGCATTATGGGACTAAGGGTATGAAATGGGGATTACGAAAGACTCTTAAGACTGTAGGAAGGATGGCCGGTAATGCATTGAGACATCCACACTTATCAGAATATGCTCTTGTTAAAGAACAAAGTCTTCATAGGAATGATAGAGACGTATACGACTTCAGAAAGAGTGATCTTAAACGAGAACTCGCAAATAATCCAAAAGCATTACGTAAGAAACTTAAACAACTAAAGAAAGATTATAAGAAAGATAATTCTTTTACTGGTTCGTTTAAACGAAGATCTTCTATTATGGATGAACACCTCGCAGCTCATAAAGAATATAAAGCCGCGAAAAGAAATGCTAAAAGTAAACGTGAAAAGCGCTTAGCATACGAAAACTATCAAACTAAGGTTAATCCTTATTTAGAATAATAAAAAGAAGGTAACAAACATGATTATTATTTATGAAGATGAAATTTATCACACAGACAACTGTGAAGACATCATCGAACACCACGGCGTTAAGGGTATGAAGTGGGGACAGCGACGGGTTATTTCGGATAGGTCGGCACGTAGAGCTAAAAAGAAACTAGCTAAAATTGAGCGAAGAACCAAAAATTCATTTGGAAATTTGTTTAAAGATGCCGGGGGTTCTATGCTTCTTGGAGTAAATCCCGGTAGCGTTCGTTACGATAATAATAAGAAAAAAGAAAAATACAAGACAAAAATCATGTCTAACAAGCAAAATATCTCGTATAAGGATGCTAAGAAACAAATGCGAGATAAGACATGGGCTAAATCTGATTCCGCTAAAGCAGATTATAAATCTACTAAGAAAGAATTTGGTAGGTCCGATTTAAGAACTAAAGCTGCTAAGTCGGATTATAAATCAGAAAAAGCTGCTGCAAGAGCAAAAGATATTAGACGATTATACGGTGATTGGGCAACTAGTGGAAGTACTGGTAGACGTCTAAATAAACTAAATCGAAAATCTAAATATCAACACGAACAAGCAGCAAACTATAGAAGAGGAGTATAACCGATGTTAATTATTCATGATAATGAACTAATTCATACCGATAATTTTGATGATGTTATTCAACACTTCGGAATCAAAGGTATGAAATGGGGAAATCGTAAAGCCAAAAGATGGTATTCCAAGAATTGGACAATTCTCGGGGAGAATTAATAAAAATCTAGTTGCTCGTAAAACTATGAAACGTGCCAACGAGAAGAAAATTGCTGCTCTCGGTAAGAATGACCCAAAACGTAGGGAACTTATTAATAAGAATAAAGACCTTACGGATATGAACCAAAAAGCTGCTCTACGTCTTGTTCGTAACAAACGTAATAAGAAAATCATTGGCGGCGCTACAGCTGCTGCTACTACAGCTGCGATACAATACCAAATGCTGAAAGCTACAGACCCACAGAAAGCTGCTTATATCAAAGATGGTGTTAAGCTAGCTGGTAAAGCTGCTAAATATGGCGCTAAAAAGGCATATAACATGGCTAAATACAATATGGGCTTTGTATCCAAACGTAAATATATGTAAGGTGAGACTATGACTGATTATATTTCTATACAATCTTCTTCGGATGTAATTGAACACTATGGGATTAAGGGAATGCGTTGGGGTATTCGTAGTCGTCATGCCGATTTACGAGCTAATCATGAGTCGTATAAAAAACTGAAGCGAGATATTAAATCTCTAAGAAAAGATTTAATAAATCAATATGGTACAAAGAATGACCCCGGGTTCACCAAATGGAGAACGAAACATAAGCTTCAAGGCGCTAAAAAATATAATAAAGCCGAAGAAATACGTAGATCTTCTCAAGAACTATATGAGAAAAATGGACATAAAGTAACTCCTCGGATTCAAAAACGTCTTGATAAGTATAATATGTTGCAACGTGAGATTAAAGCGCACGATGCACTTTATAATACACACCCTCTTGACTATGTTTTGAGAAAAGGTGAATACGATAAATTTAATGTTCATAGAGAAGCAAAAGCGGCAATGCGTCGACAACGTAATATGAAATAGAAAGGTGGAGTCTACATGGCTCCCTCTTTTTTTTCGCACTTTTTCCATGGCACATAATGAAAAGGAGGAAGTGCTTATGTTAAATAAATTACAACAAGCAACTATTGTTACATCTATTTCGCTTACTACTGGTTTGGTATTCTGGGCAGGAGTCTGGATTGCTAAACAAGTATATTGGGAAATCATGGGATACAAATAGATTAGGAGTATTTACATATACTCCTCTTTTTTCGAATTTCAAAAATTTGCCCGGGTGTGATTTTTATCTCAAATTCGCATATTTTCCATGGCCTATAATGAAATAAATTATTAGGAGGTCATTTACTATGACAAACGAAACTAAGAAAGAATTAACATTGAATCAAGAGAACATGATAAAAGTATCATATATGTTCGCGGATAAAGAACTTGGTGATTTGCTTGAATATCAATTTATGTTTATTGTTAATAACTCAAATATTAACGTACACATGGTTGAATATGTAAAAGCTATTTATAAGAGACTTCGTCGCGAAAGTAAAATGGTAATTGAATCAATTTCAAATGAGGAAATTTACAATTCAACATTAGCTATGTTTAACACATACGTAAAGATAACTGAAATAACAGATGAACTAGTAGAGAAGGTAAAAGTTGATGAAAAGACAACCGAAGAATTTAAACAAAATATCGAAAAATTCGACCCATTAATTAAAGAGATGGATAAAGAATTAAAAGAAGTTGTAAAATTCTATAAAGGATTGTAATATCATTGAGAGGTTTTACCCTCTCTTCTTTTTTTTTGAATCCGCAGGATTTACATACCATATAATGAAGAATATAGCTCAGCGGGAGAGCATCCTGATTATTCAGGAGGGGCGACGTGGTTCAACTCCACTCTATTCTTTTTTTCGCAGAAATTACATACACTATAATGAAGGAATAAGCCAGAAGAATATGCTTAGTAGGTTTTAGGAAAGCATCCAGAAATGGAAGTGCGGTGCGATGCCGCATATTCACTCCTTCGTTTTTTTTTTTTTTAATCATTAAAGGAGGTCTGCTATGCCTATTAGCAAGAAAAGGAAAACTGTCAAAAAGACAGGAAGGAAATTCGGAGTTACTAAGAGAATGCCAAAAGTACATTCTCTTCTTTTTAAATACATCCACGCATATTTCGACGAACGACTAGGAGAGTATGTGGTATATGTGAATTTGGTGGCTAACGACGTACCAGTAATTATGTCAGGATTCATCGACCCAGACAAGAGTTATTTTGAAGGTATCCGTATTCACAACCCCAAACCTAAGCGTGCGCACACAGCACAGACGGTTTATATTTCAAAGAAGGATGCCCCTATGTTCTTCGCTACAATCAAGGCATATTCACACACAGTTGCCGATATGTTGGATGAAGGAGAGACAGCTCCTATATTGGATATCAATAACGGAGGCGAATATTTCCCCGATAAACTTATTGGTGACTATAGGACACTGACGTAATCGCATTTTTTACAAGGCCTATAATGAAATAACATTATAGGAGGGACATCAAATGTCTAAATTTATGTATAAAGATTATAACGGAAAACGAATCACTTGTAAGGACGCATTTAAGTCTTATAAGCTTATGGAAATATCATTTGATTATGATATCACTAGATTGAATTTGGAACATATCGCAAATGTCGAAATTAAAGACATCGATAAACTAAATCAATTTAATGAATATCTAGATGAAGTGACCAATCTATTTGCGCATAAGATTGAACATCAGCGTGACTTCCGAGTAAAACGTTGGAATTATATGCTTGAAATATTTAGAAAGATGAACGATCTATTAGGATTAACAGAAGAAGAAATGACACAACGAGCTGTAGATTTTGCATTAGAGTATGAGAACAAAGAAGAGTTAATCGAACTCGGAGTTAGACAATACGAATTGATGAATCTATAAGAAGGAAAATCATTCCTTCTTCTTTTTTTTTCGCAGTAATTACATACCCTATAATGAAATAAAAATATTGGAGGACAACATAATGACAAACAAAGGATTTTTAGGTCTTGTTAACTTTGTGGACACACCGCTTGAAATTAAGGAAAACGACAAATTTATTGTTAGTTGCCTTAAAGGAGCAGGTCAAGGTACTATCGAAGGTTTACTGACTGTAGGAACTGCCGTTGTTGCTTTATCATTGTTGGTACGCAATACTAATAAGGAAGAATAAGAATAGGAGCTTAAAGGCTCCTTTCTTTTTTGATTTCACCAAGCTCTCCATAAATAATTATTTTTAAGGAGGAAGCCTCAACTTTATTCAGTCAAATTTGCATATGGAGGGTTTTGTGAAGTCAAGTAAAGGAGGTAATATACATGGCTTTATTTATGTGGATTTTATCATTGTTTATGGTAATTGACATCATTCGGACATTATTTAAAGGAGGTAAAGATAATGAATAGACCCGAACCAATTAATTTTATAACTAGACCTGATTTGCTATCCGAAAACGCTAGTGATATGCAGCTATTATTTGCATTCAAAAGTATTGTAATGGACTATGCAAGACTATCGGACCCTTTGGAAAAAGCAGCAACTAGTTTCTTTATTATTCATTCAGAAGAAGCTATGCCTATTGATAATGAGGAAATCTATCAAGACTTTATGTTTGTTAAGGACTTCTTCTATAATAAATATGCAGCAGATATTTCTAAAGATATGCTTAACATTATGCAGAACCCTGCTATTATCCAACTTCAATACGAGAAAATGGAAGCTGCTTTTAAAGAATTATTGTAACGCAGATTTTACATACCCTATAATGAACTAAAAATTATTAATAGGAGGAACATAAAATGTTCAGAAGAATTGTTCGCGAAGTTGGCTTCCGTTTCCTAGCGTTATACGCAGTGCTTGAAGAGGATTATGTAAAGAAACTCGAAAAGCAAAAGTATATTGACAAGGATTCGGAATATCACAGACGTCGATTGAATACTGTTCAAACCGTTCTGAAAAAATTAAGGAATGAAGGTTTCTAAGATAAAGGGATTACTTATCCCTTTCTTTTTTGTGAGGAGGTACAAATGGATAAAGAAGTATTACAACAAATTATAGCACGAACTGCTACTGAGAAAAAGCAAAATCGGAATATAACTATTTCCAGCTTAACGAAAGTTGGAGTAATTTTATACTTGATAAAAAAGGTTTGGGATATTACATAGGGGGTTAATAATGTATATATTAAACAACGACAGTTTGAAAGACCGTAGTTCACTAATTACATGGTTATTTTTTAACAAACAGCTTAGAAAAGATTGTAAAGAAAGTATCAATACATTGGTTGATGATATTGATAAAGTGGACCGAGTTGAAAAACGTGCCTATGAAATTAAGGATATTGATTCCGAATTACAATTGGCCGTTTTGAAAAAGGGGATGACTGAACTTTATTTGAAATGTGTGGAATGCGCATACACTCCCAAAAAGCGTATACCCCTATCATATATTTCTGAGTTAGTCATTATACTACAAGCATTAGATAAAACTTTGGATGAATAAAAGGAGAAACTAATATGTTTAAAAATATGTTTAAAATTGAAGGTGTTGAATTTGAAGACAAAGACATGCAAGAAGCTTACTACCGTGGGCAAGTCGACGGTCGTGCGAATGAACAAATTAAAGGTGCTATTGGTATGGCTGCTACAGGCATCATTACCGCAGTTGCCTATCTTATCATTGGTAGACGAAATACCAAATATAATCGCGAGCTTAATGAAGCGATTGGTGAAGAAGGGAAACTAGGAGAATCTATGTTTCTTAAGGACCAAAATGACGAATTGCGTAAGATTTTTGGAGATGACTAATGGAACCAATTAACCGATTTATATTTGAGATAGATGGTAAGGTGTATTCGTTTAGAGATTGGACGATGTGGGACGAGTCATCTTACAATTGGCATAGTGGAGAATGTGTCGAGAGGCAAATAGGCGTATTTATACCTTATTATCAACATATTAGAGACGCTTGTCGTTTTTCTAAATTACTAATTCCTCCTAAATGTAAAACTACATTTATTATAGCAGGTAAAGTAAATGACAGATTTTCATTAAAATGTTTGAATTTTGGAACAACTGATATGGCTTACAGAAAGCCTTTTATTAAAGTATCATTAGTGGGAGCGATATAAATATGATTGGAAGACTTATAATTAAATACCAAAGTAAAGTATATTCTGCAATGGTGTATAAGAATGTTACGCAGGATTTCCCTATGCTATAATGAAAGGAAGGTAAAATATATGAGAGAAATTATGATGGCTATATGCTTTGATGGGCTTAACATGCAAATAGAAGAACTTCAAACGAAAATAGCACTGGCCGAAACAGAAGCTGAGATTATGGATCTTAATTTGAAATTGGCAAAACTCGTTGCTGTACGGAACGAACGTGACAAAAACAAGTTGAAGCCGGAAACAATTTTAAGAGCTATTATCGATGTAACTGGAATGGCTGGCGTGTTATATTTCGAAAGAATGAACATTATTACGTCCAAGCTCTGGGGCGTAGTCAGCAAACGATTTTTCAAATAAAGGGATTACTTATCCCTTTCTTTTTTGTGAGGAGGTAAACATGACGAATATTGTTATGACGAATGAGACAAAACCAAAGGATCCAATTCTTAAGAAGTATGTTAAGCGGATTGATGAAAACCGTTTTAAAATTGACGTGACAACAAATCTTCAAGAAATTGGTATGCAAGGTTATGAACGATATACTAGAATGTCTAATGGTGTACAAAAAATTGAACCAGAGATTTTGCACGACGAATTGTCTTTATTTAAAGCTGGTATTATCACGGACGTAACGCCTTTACAATACGATATTCGTAAGGACAGATGGACTTATACAATGTATGTATATGGGGTATTTAATGGAGAACTGACACCTAAAGAAATTGTCAGAAATTATTATTTGAAAGGACATGGAATAAATGTGGGAGAAGATTAAAGAACTGTTGGAGTATAACTTAACAGAAGTATTATTTATGCTAGCAATAAGTTTCTTAGTTTTATGCATGGAATCTATTGGATTAGTACTTACATTAAATCTTATGAGTACGATGGGAATCCTTGGATTTCTAATTGGTACTACAGGAATGTCATTTGTTGGATTCATCTGGTTATTTATGATGGTATCCATATGGGAAAATTTATAAAGTGAGGTAAAAATGGGAAATCCGTTATACAAAATAACAGGCCACTTAAGTCCGAATGATGAAAATTCTTTCATTTTACGAATTGAAACGGACAATCTAAAACTAATAAAGGATTCGATCCAGAAATACAAAGACATACGGGACAACATCGATCTTATTGAAACTAAGTATTTATTAGAAGAAACAGATGTGTATCCTGAAACATTTATAATTATTGATTTAGATCCTATTATTTTTGATGAATCTAAAGATGTATATTACTATACATTATATTGTTATGGCAATGATGAATTAAATTCAAAAATGGACATTTTAAAACGATTCTTTGAAAAATTTTATACTGTTATAAAGAAGTGAGGTAAAAATGGCTAGACCAATTGTTAAAACGTCTGCTGAATTCAAGCAGACAATTATTGATATGATTAAAGCGATGCCGCTTGATGATATTCTGTTGATGCCGAAACCGGAAATCGACAAATATATCTCTGCGTGGACAGACCCAGACGAATCTGGTAACAGTCCCGCTCAGGAAGACTACAAACGATATTTCCAATTCATCATGACAATTCCGCCCGAGATGCATGTGGTTGATATGGATTTATATTACTTCCGCGTTGCTCGTAAGATTATTGAATCAATGATGGTTTCTATGTTGGAGACATCATATTACAACACTATATTCGGAACTTCAGATGTAGACCACGAAAACTACATGCTTTTATATGAGCTTATTCAGGATACTGCAGACAAAATCGAAGATAATCCCAATAATAAGCGTGCATATATGAGCGCAAAAGAACTAAGGAAAGAGTTCGAAAAATACTATGATAAAGTAGTAGAAGAAAACAGTGAAAACGGAGGTTGAAAGGATGCATTCTACCAGAGAATATACCCTGGTATTGTCTAAGGAAGAATTCTATGATACGGTCGTACAAAATATACGTAATTTACCGTTGAAAGAACTATTTTTCATAGACGATTGGTATATCGGTAGGCTAATTCGAAATTGGACTAAACTAAAATTCGAAGAGGACTATCGGAGATATATATTTGGGTTACTGATGGTATCAGATAACACTGAGAAATTAGATAGTGAGCTTTGTTTGTGGAATATATCTCGAACTATGGTAGATGAGTTAATCGCTTCATTGGCTGAAGGATTTTACTACGATGAAATGGAGAGTATAATGGGAGAGAACTTATGGTTCGAACCATTTGCCCATCCAAAAGAATATGCCGTCGACAAAGAACACATTAGATATTTTCTTGATGTGATTGACACAATATATAACCGTGTTGATACAAACGAGTGGGACACCGTAACATGGTTGCGTTATTATTTAGGAGAGGATTATTTAACATGAAACAACATATTCGCTTAGAGATGGACTATGAACAAATGAACCATCTTTATGATAGCTTCAATGCGAGCAACAAAGGTATTGAAATTGATGTGCCTAATTCAAATGTGGTAATTCATTTTGTGAAATTGGAGGAAGATGATGAGTAAAGTTACATATGACACATATCCGCGTTATGTGGATATCGACCGTGATGGAATTAATCAAAAGGTATTTACAAATTCTAATGGTAATGAGGAGTGGTGCCTGCCGACCGGTAGACAGTTACAGAAAGGGCCGCATCCTATGGACCATTGGATTGAATATGAGGATAGCGAAGGCGGTCTTCACTACGGTCGATAATTATAAGGAGGTAAGGAGAAACTATGGGTAAATTGAGATATACGCCACGTACATATATTAATGAACTATGTCGTTCGGTGTTTGAGTATAAATGTGAACTGGGTTATTTTGATTTCGGTGATGACAGTTATCCTCGCCGATATGACCATAGTATTCGTACAGATGCTATGGCGATTAAGAAGTTTTGCAAATATAGATTAGGTTTAATCTATAATGAAATTAATATCGTCCGTGGACGTAAAGGACTTCCTCCGGTTAAATATATGGCTGGCCGTGAGGAATGTCTTGCTGGATTATAAATCCGCAGGTTTTACATAGGTCATAATGAAACGATAAAAATAAAAGGAGGACATCATCATGTCAAAGAAAAATGTTTCAAAAAATATTGAGGAAGTTGTAGACGCTACCGGGAAGGTTGCGGAACAAGTAGCTGAAACTGTTGAAGAAACAGTAGAGGACGTTCAAGACACAATGACAATTGAAGTTGAACAACCAGAAGGTAAGGTTAAAAAATGGATCGTTAAAAACCGCCCATGGTTGAAGAAAGTTGGACTTGTGACACTTGGAGTTACTGTACTAGGATTCGCAGCGAAAGCGCTTGCAGACGCATCACGTAACGACGGTGACGACGCAACGGACGAAGATGATTTTGATCTTGGATCTGACGACAGTGATAACACTGAAGAATAAGTTTCATAAGAATATCGAGAAAAACACTCGGTATTCTTTTTTTAAATTAGAAAGGAGAAGCTAGTGAAAACTTTATTAGGTTTTTTGATTATGTTGTTATCTGGGGGATTGCTATTTGCAATGCTGTATACCGCTTTGGTATATTTCTTTGCGCTTGATGTACGAGTCGCAGGATTTTTAACAGGAGGTGCTGTGGGATTGACCCACTATGTCTGGGGATATACAACAGGCGAAAACAAGACTAGCGATGAATAATTATGGCAGTAGTGCTCGAAGACTATGGAGCGGTTAAAGTTGAAAACCGCAACCACACTGTAACATTCTATATTCCACTAGACGGTCCTCGAGATATATTGCTCGCGGATTTTGCTACTGAATTGAATGTGTATAATAATAGAATGTCATTCGAAGGCGAACGATTTATGGCCGTTTCTGGAGTACAGAAATATATGGCACCAGCGGACGCACGATGGATGGCAGAAGTAAAAGGAATTAGGTCATGACAACAGAATATAACAAAGTTAAAACAAAGGTGAAGCCTTTAGATGAGGCAAATGAGATGATGGATAAACACATCCAACCAGTTGCAAAGGGTCGGGTGAAAAAATCCGGGGTTGGAAAATGGCTCGGAAATGTATTCTTCGGTGAAGAAGGATTTCGTGGCTGGTCGGACCACATGTTTTATGATGTGGTTGTCCCTAGTATCCAAAATGGTTTGGCGGATATGGCGACCACAGCAATTCAACGCGCTATTTTTGGACAAGATTATATTCATGCTCGAAGAACAACTCCAAGTTACTGGGGGCGTGGTGTAAATAATGTTACACGTATCGACTCTTGGCGAGACGCGAACCGTCAAGACTATACGCAAAACTATGCGAAACGCAATCGCAAGGCATCGAACTATGTCGAAGAAATCATTTTCGATACAAGACAAGATGCGCAAGAAGTATTTAACATTATGTTGGCCAATCTTGACGCATACGGTGTAGTGACTGTTGGGGATTTCTATGAGTTATCTGACCAACCGTCTAAATTTACAGACCAATCATTTGGATGGTCTATTTCTGGAAATGGACAGGGCTTACAAGGAGCTCGTATCGTTGCTGCTCGAGGCGGAGGATTTAAAATCCAATTCCCTCAACCTGTGGAGGTGTAATGTTACCTGAGGATTTTAGTAATCGTAACAAATTAGATAAAAAGCATTATATTGCTCTAATGGAAAAAGACGAGTATGAACCTGAGACACCAGCTCAAAAACGTATTCGTTTAGTTCGTGAAAGAAAACAAAAGTTTAATAAAAATTTGAAATCATTTATTGGAGGAAATTAAAATGAAAAAACTACTAGGAACATTATTCTTACTATGCACACCACCAATCGGTTGGGTTATTCTTGCCTACTTATGGGCGAAAGGAAAATGATATATGCATGAAAGATTATCAATTATCCATGGCCTGTGTTATATTACACAACGGTATTCACACCGACACGTGGTATGACATCGACCATTATGAAATCATCAACAATCAATACTTGATCAAATATCGAGGTAAATGGTATAACTTCGATAGAAATGTATACAATATCGGTTATTTCTGGGTTACTCCTGATGTACTTAAGAAGCAGGAGTCAGAAGAAGCATTCATCAACAAAAAGATTGATGAAGTATATTCACTAATTAAAAAGGAGCTCGAAAGTGAGAATTAGAATTTATCCACGTATTTCAGGAGTTAGACCTATGTTATTTTCAGAGGTCGAAAACGTAAAAGTCGTTAAAGACGGAAAGAATTGGTCTATTGAATTTGACCATATTGATCATATTAGTAAAGAGCGGAAAGTAGATGCACATTCGCATTTCACAAGTGAGTCCGCTATGGCGTACACTATTTTGTCAGAAACATCATTATAATAAAGGGGTATAAAAATGAAATTCGATTTAAACGCAGTAAAAAATACAGCTAAAACTACATGGGTAACAACCAAAATTCTTGGTAAGAAATACGCACCAGTTATTTTGTTAGGTGCGGGTCTTGTTGGATACGGATATTCTGTTTATGAAGGTATCAAATCTGGTAAGAAACTTGAAGCAACCAAAGCTAAATATGAACAAATGGAAGCTGCTGGCGAAGAATTCTCACGTGTTGACGTGGTAAAAGATATCGCTAAAGACGTAGCTATCCCAGTCGCAGTTGCAACTGCATCTACAGCATCTATTATTTTAGGTTTCGCTATCCAAACAAACCGTCTTAAAGCCGTATCAGCAGCTCTTGCTATGGTTACAGAAGAACACGCTCGTTACCGTCTACGTGCTAAGACAGTCCTTGATGAAGAAACATTCAAGAAAATTGACGCACCACTTGAAACTAAGACTGTAGAAGTTGATGGTGAAGAAATTGAAGTTGAATCAATCGTTCCAAACGAAGGCGATTTCTATGGAATGTGGTTCAAGAAGTCACACAAATATGCATCTGACTCTCCAGAATATAACGAAGGCGTTATTAAGGAAGCAGACAACGTATTGACTGAAAAAATGATGCGTAAAGGCATGTTGACATTCGCAGAAGTATTGGATATTCTTGGATTTGAAGTTCCTAAAGCAGCTCTACCATTTGGTTGGACAGATACTGATGGATTCTATATTGAATGGGACGCTCACGAAGTATGGAACGACGACAAGCAAGAATATGAAACACAATTCTACGTACGCTGGAAGACACCTCGCAACCTATATGCGACAACAAACTTCCATGATTTCGTGCCTAAGAAAACCAGAAAGGAATTGAACTAAAATGAATACACCTGTAAAGATTTTATTGGGTATTGTGGGTGCGGCTGGCGTCGGATATGGCGCCTACCGTATTTACAAATGGTGGAAAGAAGAAGACGAGCTTGAGGCAGAAGGGTTATCTTATGAAGAACTCATTGCTCAGGCCGAAGCAAAGAAAACAGAAGAAAAACTTGCAGCACAGGTGGAACGTGAAGAAGAATTTGCGGAACATATCCGTGAAATCGATGGGCTGCCTAATGATGGCCTTGATTGGTATCGTACGCCAGACAATGATATTCGCCGAGAACTATCTCCATATGAGAAACGTTTCGGGGTTGACTATAATCAACTGACGGAAGAACTTATTGTTGAAGAAGATATGGATGGTAATCGTTACGAATACGTACAAAAATTCAAGGAAGGAACAAAACTACTAAACCACCGTGATGCTATGTTTACAGCACGTTCGGTTATTAGTAGCACAAGGGAAATGGCAGCACAAATTAAATCCTTAATGGCAAACGACATGGAACATGACCGTCGTATTTACGACCAAAACACACAAGAAATCTATGACTACTGGCGTGCACTTGTTATGGAACGCTATGATATCCAAGACCAAGAGCTACGTGACAACCTGGCCGTGTTATTCTCATGGGAATATATCCCTATTAAGGAAAACATTGGCGATAAGAATGTACGAGAAGATATTATCCGTGACCGTATGGAATACTTCGGAGCTGGTACTATCCATTCTGATTGGGCGTCTATTGGTGAAATGATTATTTACTATGCTAAGCAACTTGACTTTGCTACTGGTAAAGCTGGAACTACTGAACAATTCGCAGATATGATGGTTGAGACTTTAGGACTTGACCTAGAATATGACGAAGACCCAGTAATCAACGACACAATCCTTTCATTCGTGGAACGTCATAGACTTGGTAAAGCGAATATCGATGGAACTTATGGATTGTTCCATATTACTGAAGAGGCTTACAAAGAGTCTCAAAGCTTGTGGCACGAACACAATCGCTTAGTTAGTGATATTGTGGACGGCCGCTACATGCCTGAATTTCGTATTGAGTATATGAAAGAATCTGAAAATTGGCTAGGAGAATAAAATGTTAAAACAATTAGTGAGTTTGTTCCTGCTTAAGACAGGACTAGTGAGTGGACATATTAAAAATCGCTTAGAAGAATATGTCGAGGGTGCGCGTGTTATTCTTTCAGATTGGAAGGATTATAATTGGAAAGTATGGTATAAAGAGATGCCATATTTTGATAAGAAGTTATTTGACTTCCAGAAATTTACTGATGGTAATTCATGGAAAGTTATCCAGTACCATATGGATAAGACCGCTAAATATGTTGTTGGCGATTACAATGTATTATTCAATCGTACTGGTAAAATTCGACATCTATTGGATATCTCTGCTGGTAACAATTTCCTAATCCTTTATAAAAAGGGTTGGGATTTACCATGCATCTGTATTCTTAGAAACACTCCGGGTGAAAGTAATAATGCGGAAATATATAACCGTATGTTACATTTCTCATTGAATGGTAATACTAAAGAACTAGTTAAACTTGTGAATATGTATTGCTCGGTATACCCTATGTTTTCTATGGCTCCATTGTCAGAAAAATCCCAGAGGGTATATACTTTTGGTGTTCAAGAGTACACTGAAGGAGTAATCAACGACGGTTTATACGTCAAAGAAAGTGAGGTAAAAGGTAATGATAAAGGGAATTTTATCATTCTTTAGCGGTTGGGAAGGCTCAGAATATGATGTGAAGGAGAGTGGGATTAAAACCCACCTCGAAAACTTCGCAAAGACTGAGTCATTCGCACCTGTATATTGTAGATGGGCAGATATTTACAACGGCATAATGCTGAAACATAATATTCGGGCCCCTAAATTGAACATTTTTGTGGGAACACGATACAATCTTATGCAGGATACTAAGAATGGAGGGTATTATCCATTCATTCTTATTTCTGAAAAGCCTACAGACTTACGAATGCTTATTTTCCAAAGTATTAAAGAACAACAACTGTTCTGTATGGATATGCTTAGGAAGGATTTGAACTTCGACAAATATATGGCTAACTCAATTACTGAGGGTCGTATGAAAATGTTCAGATTCAAACGCGATGATGACGGATATACTGGTCATCCAAATATCAAAGCACGTGTAGCAACATACCCTGAGAATGATTTCTTAGACTGCTTATTTGGTAACATTCCGTTTACGGCACATAAGCCGGAAGGTACAGAACTGCATATTCACAACTTCTTCCTCTTATCTACTATTAAAGAGGAGAATTACTTTAACTACGATATTCTACAAAAGCCTAAATGGATTGTACAATATGAAACAAAATTGAATGGAGAAGATTACAAATGAGATATTCACTAGACATCACACGAATTCCGGTCATCAAACCAGCTGACTTTGAAAAACAAACAGAAGCTTTTAATGAATTATATGAGCTTATGTCATGCGAACCAGAAGACCAAATGTTAGTTTGGTTGGACAGCATTTTACGTCATCTTTCTAATGGCGGAACAGTGACCGTGGCGGACTTACGAAGAACTGCTGGTCTTGAGGTAGAACCTCTTGACGAATTCTTTGGTTGGGGTAATTCTATTTCTCTACAACTCAAAGTTGAAGACCATACAATTAAATTCCCACTCATTCATTTGCGCCGCTTGACTCCTCCTATTTATCCTGAGGAAATCAATTGGACAGCATTCGACACAGTACGTCGTGAAGGTAAGGTAATTGATAATTTCGATTACTACAACGAATTCATTTCGGATATGCAGAAAGTTCACAAACTAACCGACGAACAAACTCGACGTTTTGTTGCCGGTGAACGATATTGGGAACCTGAAAGTGACCTAATTGAGGAGGTTAAATAGATGGGTACTGTTAGTAAGCAAAGAACCGGTATTGTTATTGAAGTTGAATACTATGATAAAAAATTCAACAATTTATTCTTTGACGTTGAAAACTGTGAAGTAGAAGAAGGATTTTTAGCAATTGAACATTACGTAGCGAATCGTAATGAAGAAGGAAAAATCATGCAAATGTGTACTTATACTGACTTAAAGAACGTTAAGGGATATAAAGTATTCGCTTCACTGGATGATTATAATGGATATTACGGTATTTATCCTAAACCAACCTTCCACAGCGATATTGTTCCTGAATGGGGTGTTGGTAAGAAATACAAGATTGAAGTTGAGTATCTTGATAAGGATAACAAACCAGATATAATAGTAGTTACAAACGTAACTAACGCGTCTTATATTCAAGAAGATGGACTTGATATGTTGCAATTCGAATACATTTTAAAAGACGGGCATGCATCTCATTGGGGTATCGGATTATCCAAACTTGTGAAATGGAAAGTTATTGAAGAAATGGAGTAATGTGATGGCAGAGCGAATTAATTCGTTTGGTATGGGAATATTCAAAGGAGTTAATCACGGAGAGACACCTGACGAAAACTCTTTGTTATTAAAGAAATTGAAAAACGATAGCTTTAGAGTACAGCTTTCTGAACCCATAACTATTGATGTTAAATACGTCAATAATGCGGGGGATATTAAGACTATACGATTTGAAGATGTCGTGTATATCAAATGGTGGCCGGGGGTTGATTTCTGTGAAATAGAATATCGCTCTGGCCGTGACTATATCGAAGTTGAAATTTTGAAGGCGGATGTTATGGCTATTGATGAAATCATCAAGCCTACTCCGCTCACTGGGAAAAGTAGAAGGGTACAGTAAAATGAGTATTGTTGATGTTATGGATATGGAGTATAAAGGTTTTGAAGGATCAATTAAAAAGATTGAATATCCTCGCGAACTTATAGAAGATTTTAATAAAGAATACAAAGACATGTCTCTTCGTAGCTGGTGGTATTGTGGATATATCCACGTGCCGGCTACAATTGATATTAAGAAAGTTAAGGATAGAATTGATGAAATCTTCCATGGTGGAATCACTTACGAGGAACACCGAATGAAATATTCTATTCTTGGTTTCGATTGTAATCATGCGAACGACACTGATGAACACAACACAATTGATTTTGTGAAGGGTATTATCGAAAAGGCTATTGATTACCTTGACAATATTGATGAAGGAGACTTACATGACTAATGGTGTTTTGTATGTGAAATACATAAACGACAAGCAGGCTCGGAATGCTAAAGGAATTGCAGTGAATCTTTGGCAAGGAGTTAAGGATTATTGCTTCTTAGACGAAGGATGTAGCATACTTAAGATTGAATTACGTGACCAAGGTCGCAGCATTGTATATATTCCTATGTCTAATGTTGCCTTGATTGAATACTTCGAGTCTATGGAGAAATTTAATCAAGCTTATCCTAAGGGTAATGGTTTTGGGTATTAAAGGAGAAAGAAAATGACTAAAGTAAACAACAACACAATGCGTGAGCAATATGATGGACAATACAAGACATTTTGTAAGAAAAATAGCGACTACGGCAACTCATTTGAGGAGTCTTTAGACAAGCACGGAATCGTCGCTAGTGTCGTCCGTATGGGCGACAAAATGAACCGCTTAGAAGCACTCACGGACGACTCTAGAACGCAGCAGGTGGGCTCTGAGAGCCTCCTAGACACCTTAGAAGACCTATCTAACTACGCTGCGATGACTGCATGCTGGTTAAAGGGTGTTCGAGCTGAGGATGGGGAGGAAGAAGAGGTTACTCATGTGTATACGTTCGGTCAAGACGAACCATACATGACTTTCAGAAAGCCTAAAAAAGAAATTCCTGATGACGATAATGTCGTTGACGCAATGCGATATGCAGCTGAGGATATGATGAACGACCCGATTATTCGTAAAAGAATTAATGAAGAAATCATTTCATACAGTCTTGATGCTATAATTGAATTGATGGTTGATGATATTAAACGTCAGCGCGACCCTAAGGTAAAATTAGACGAAAGACAACGCATCGTTGACCAACGTGAAAAATACTACCAAAAAATTGCTCGCTTTATTCGTAATGCTCCGAACATTGCGTTTGCAGACTTCGAAAGATATTTCAACACCCGTGCAGATTTGCATAGCTATGAACGTCAATTAATTATCGAGGGTGTCGCTGAAGAATTAGACTCTCAAATCGATAAAGAATTGGAAAAGTTTAAAGCGCAATTCATGGAAAGTCTTGAGAGTAATGCAAATAGTATTAGTATTAAGCAACAAGGGGAAATTCGTCTTATTTCTAACGCGATGAAAGGTATCATGTCGGTACTTATTCCAAATGTTTTAGCTCAAAGAAATCCAAAGTATGATTTGGATACTAAATTAACTCAAGCAAATCAACGTAATGAGTGTTATAAGGAAATCGCGAGTCTTATTTTAAGCACTCCCTGGTTATCATTCGACGGCTTTTCAGGATACGTAGATACTTTTCGTGAGTTGACACCTGAGGAAAAGCAATTGATTAAAGAGGGCGTAGCCACTGAAATATATTCCCAAACCGACAAAAATCCCGGGGGTGACGAAGAGTCTGAATTTCGGTCCAAAAAATTCAATATTCCGACGGAAGAAACTGTAAAAGGTAATCCTATGTACGAAGTTATTGGTCGCTTCGAAAATGTCCCACCACACTTTAGACCAGAAAATAAACTACAGGAGAAACAAAATGACAATTAATCTAGAAACAGCATTGGCTTGGATGAAAAACCGTGAAGGAGCGGTATATTACAGTATGGACCACCGGGATGGTCCTGATGGATACGACTGTTCATCATCTATTTACTACGCTCTACGCTCAGGCGGAGCAGTATCTGCTGGTTGGGCAGTAAACACTGAATACGAGCACCAATGGTTGCTTGATAATGGATTTGAGCTTATTGCTGAGAACACACCATGGGATGCCCAACGTGGGGATATCTTCATCTGGGGACGTAAAGGATATTCTTCAGGTGCTGGTGGACACACTGGTATCTTTGTTGATAGCGATAATATCATCCACTGTAACTGGGCATATAACGGTATCTCAGTTAACGACCACGACGAACGTTGGGTATATGCTGGTAAGCCATATTACTACGTATATCGTTATACAGGAGCTGGCACAGCGCAGCCAGTTGAACCAGGTTGGAAGAAAAATAACACCGGTTGGTGGTATGTTCGTCAAAACGGGTCATATCCAACAAGCCGCTTCGAATATGTAGCAGAAAATAAAGCATGGTTTTACTTCGACAAAGACGGATATATGTATGCTGAACGCTGGTTGAAACATACTGATGGTAAGTGGTATTGGTTTAACGCCAAAGGATATATGGCTACTTCTTGGGTCAAGATTGGTGGTAAATGGTTCTACTTCGACAAGGATGGAGCAATGAAGACCGGTTGGGTATCATATTATGATAACTGGTATTACCTCGACCCTAAAGATGGTGATATGAAGTCTGACTGCTTCGTTAAATATAACGATGGTTGGTATAAACTTCTTCCAGATGGTAAGCTTGATAAGACACCTGCATTCAAGGTTGCTCCTGATGGATATATCACTACCGAAACTCTTAAACCTCAAGAAGCACCAAAAGAAAAAGTTGCTACAGAAAATAAGGACGCTAAGTAATAATTATGAAGAAAAATACAAATTCGCCAGTAGTGCTAGACGCGTTTGACGCAAAGTATATTAAAGATGTGGACGGGATTATAACTGGCTGGAAGCTTGTATTATCTCGTAATCCTATATTATCTACCTTATATGGGGAGATTATCCGGGCGAAAATTGATGGATTTGAGTACCTCGCTAGGGTCGCAAACAGCTATCAAACGGATAATTCTTTGGTAAATCGGGTGGAATTACGATGGATTAAACGTTCTAAATAGGTATATTTCTATGGTTTTGAAGGGTATTTTGTTGAGAAAATCGGCAGAAAACTTGGAGGGACTGTAGGAATTTGCATTGATATTGTAGGAAAATTGGTCTAAAAATGGCTAATTTTGGCTCTAAAACCTCCCCCAAAAAAATCTGGGGAAATTTGGGGGTCTCCTTGGTGACCTATAATATTGATGGAAAAATGTTAAGAAAAAAGGGATTTTTCCTTAAAAAACACCCTTTGACCCCCTAAAATGGCCCCTTTTCCTATTGTATATTGGGATGAGTTGAAAATGAACTAGTATATACATACAATGGTGAGAGGGGGCAAAAAGGGGGAGGACATGTGATAAACGAAAATGGAGGTATAAAGTGGATTTTTTAGACGTTTCTATCAAAAAGTTCACATCAAACAACAGAACTGTTGATTATGAGGTATCTCCCGATTTCATTTTTGGTGATACGAAAGACTTGGTTGTTAAAGGTTCCAAGTTTTATGCATACTGGAATGGTTCTTATTGGGACACCCAACAAAAGAACTTATTTTATGATATTGATACTATTCTTTGGCGAAGAGCTAAGGAAATAGAAGAAGGTCGACCTGGTTTAAGAATTGATGTTCGCGAAATCCGTAGAGCGTCGGTTGGTAAGTTCAGGTTATTTCAAGATTTCTGTAAAGCCTGTGAGTCAGGTGATGTGTCTTTCAACCAAAAGATATTATTCGCAGACCACAAGATGCAGAGACGTGATTATGCTACTACACAATTAAATTACACACCAACGGAAGGAGATGCTCCAGCGTTCAAAGAATTGCTTGGGACTCTATATATTCCAAAAGAGCTTGACAAGATATTGTGGTTCATGGGTGCGTTATTTACCAACAACATGTACAAGATTGAAAAGTTCATGTATTTGTATGGTTCGAAAGGTAGCGGTAAAGGTACCGTCTTAAAAATATTCCGAATGTTATTTCAAGATTACTGTGCTCCTATCGACTTGAAACTGCTCACAAGCAATGACCAGTTTGCAACAGGACAAGTTCAGGAAGTACCGTTATTGATTGACGAGGATACGGATATTAGTCATATTCAAAACGATACTCCGTTATTGAAATTGACAAGTCATGAAATTATTCAGGTTAATAAAAAGTTTAAAGAACCTTATTCTGTCACATTTACAGGATTATTGATTACCGCGTCAAACCAACGTTATAAAGTTCGTAACGTTGACTCGGGTATTACTCGACGTGCTGTTGTTGTAAACCCTAGCGGACAGAAAGTTAGTCATACTAAATATAATCAGTTGATGTCTCAAATCAAATTCGAATTGCCTTATATTGCTCAGATGGCAATTAACCGTTTTGAGGAATTGGGTTTTGATTATTTTGACGAATACTTCGATGTCGATATGGCGGAACAGACAGACCACATCTTTGATTTTATTCGCTCCAATGCAATTCATATGCAAGACGGAATTAGTCTTCGTCAAATTAGTGAATTGTATCGCGAATATTTAGAAGACATGGGATGGAAGACCGATGGTTATAAAGCAATTATAAAACGAGAAGCCTTGCGTTATTTTGATACAATGGTTAAGGATGGCGCGGTGGATGGAGTTCGTGTTAAGAATTATTTCAAAGGATTTAGATGGAATATTGCATTTCCAGAAGGACTTGTTAGTCCGATTAATCAAGAAGAAATGATTGTTCCAGATAATTGGCTTAAATTTGACCACGACAATCGTGTATTTAATAGACTCGCAGAAGATTACCCTGCGCAGCTAGCACAACGTAATGGAAACCCCATGATGAAATGGGAAGATGTACGTACAACTTTAAAAGATATTCAAACGGAAAAACTACATTGGGTTAAAGTTCCGTTGAATCATATTGTGATTGATTTCGATTTGAAAGATGAGGAAGGAAATAAGAACCTCGATTTAAATATTGAGGCTGCTTCTAAATTCCCTCCAACTTATGCTGAGGTTTCCAAATCAGGTCAAGGTATTCATTTACATTATATCTATGATGGTAATGTGAACGAACTTGATAATTTGGTTGATGAGCATATAGAAATCAAAGTGTATAAAGGCAACGCCTCTTTGAGACGGATTGACAAAGCGTCCAACAATCTTCAACCATCTCATATTTCATCGGGCTTGCCGCTGAAAGAGAGAAAGGCTAAGATGTACGAAGAGGTAAAAGAAATAACATACACGGAGAAGACTCTCCGTAAATTTGTTAAACGACAGTTAGGTCTTATTGAAGGGGAGAAACCAAGTCACCCAAATACAAAACCAACAATCGATTGGATTGCTGACCAAATTCAGAAAGCATATGACATGGGTCTAGAATATGACTTAACGGATTTGAAGCATGATGTATTTTTAAGAGCACTGCGTTCAACTAACAACCGTGATTATTGTTTGGCTGTATTTCAGAAAATCCCATGGTCGTCTATTCGCGATGACGATGGAGCAACCGAAGCTAAGCTAACAAACTTCACAAAGATATATCCGAAAGAAGAATTAGTGTTCTTCGATATTGAGGTGTATCCAAACTTATTTGTTGTCGTGTGGAAGAAATATGGCGAAGATGAATTTGTGAAATGGGTTAATCCAACCCCAGACCAAATCGAACACTTGCTATCATTTCCTCTAGTTGGTTTCAACAACCGACGATACGATAACCATATTCTCTATGCTCGACTGCTCGGATGCGACAATTTAGAATTGTTCCGTCAGTCATACAGAATTGTCAACGAAAAAAATGCGAAGAGTGGAATGTATGCGGCTGCTTACGAATTAAGCTACACCGATATTTATGAGTACTCTCAGAAGAAACAATCCCTCAAGCGTTGGGAGGTTGACTTAGGAATTAAACACGTCGAAATGGAAATCCCTTGGGACCAACCAACAATCAGCTTACTGCTAAATTTATCTTTGGAGACGACCCTAAACCACAAGACAAATTTAATTATGTTAAACTTGACACAATCTTCCCTGGATACAAATATGAGTTCGGTAAGTCATATTACCGTGGTTTCGAAACAGGTGAAGGTGGATTTGTGTATGCAGAACCGGGAGTGTACAAAAATATCGCTCTGCTTGACGTAGAGTCTATGCACCCGAACTCTCTGGTGAATATGAACTACTTCGGTCCATACACACAAAGATATGCAGATTTGCTTAAAGTTCGTGTCTTGCTCAAACATAATAAGATTGACGAAGTTAAACAAATGTTTGATGGAGTATTGGCTCCGTTCTTGGATAATCCAGAATATCACAAACCTTTGGTAACGGCATTGAAGATTGTAATCAACTCAGTATATGGAATGACCTCTGCTAAATTTGACAACAAGTTCAAACACCCAGACAATATTGACAACATCGTTGCGAAACGTGGAGCTTTATTTATGGTTGACTTAAAATTTGCTGTTGAAGAACAAGGATATAAAGTTTGTCATATTAAGACAGACTCTGTTAAAATCCCAGATGCTGATGATAAGATTATTCAATTTGTTATGGACTTTGGTAAGCAAGAGAAATATAACTACAAGTTCGAACACGAACATACTTACAAACGTATGGCTCTTATTAACAATGCTGTGTATATTGCTCAGCTCGAAGATGATGAGTGGTCACCAACTGGCGCAGAGTATGCGAATACATATTTGTTGAAACGTGTATGGACCAAAGAAGAATTAGTTGATAGAGATTTCTTTATCACTAAACAATCGAAAGGTCATATTTATCTTGGTGACGAATTCGTTGGTAAGGTCGGTTCTATTTATGCTTCCAAGTCTGGAAAAGAATGCATGTGGACTGAAGACAACGAAAACTTTAAATCTATTGCGGGAACGAAAGGATATCTATTCAAACAAACTTCAGAATTTGATTATGAAGATGTTGATTTCTCTTACTACGATAAGATTGCTGTCGATGGACTTAAGAAAATTATCAAGGTTGGGGATATTACTCAAATCGTTGACGACATGCCTAAGGACTATGCAGATGCTCTTGAGCTTCAAGATAAATATCCTAACGCACAATCAATTTCTATCAATCACGGAACTCTCAAAGTCAAGAAACCTGAGACCACGTGATTGGATTTCCTCGCGGGTTAATTTTGGGATTCGCAGGATTTACATGGCACATAATAGAGAGAAAGAACAAAATTCTGCTGATTTGTTCTTCTCTTTTTCTTTTTGAAAAATAATGTCAGACTTAGTCATTTAGAAAGGACAATACTATGACAACTATTTCACAAATTTCAAATTCTCAAATCATCCTTGAGGATGTTCAATTCTTATTCGCTCGCAACTTCAGTGGGCGTCAAGAAAAATACAATCGCGCAGGCGACCGTTATTTTAACGTTAAGGTAAATCCAGAAGATGTAGAACTTCTACAACAATATGGTATCAACGTTAAATTGTATGAGCCTAAGAATATCTCAGACGAGATGGCAGAGAAGATGGCTGAAAATCCAGACATGTTTGAACCGTCTTATTTCTTCAAGGTTCGTGTATACACTCAATTCGGTATGCCAAGCATTGCTATTATTTATGATAATGGCGACACTCCTATCGATGAAGACATCGCACCAACTGACCGTGCATTTTTAAATGACGAAAGTCAATTGGCTATGTTGGATGATATGGAAATTGCTTTGTGTGATATGACTATTGCTCGACGAGACCCAAGTCCAGATGGACAATATGCTCGTCTTAACTTGAAGAATGCTTATATTCGTGTAGTGGACAATCCACTTCATCGTAAGTATGGATTCTAAAATTGAATTATACGACTATCAACGGCGGGCGGTTGATAGATTGCATAATGGTTCTGTATTGTGTGGGAAGGTCGGTTCGGGTAAATCCTTGACCGGCCTATTTTATTATATGGAAAACCATCGTGATTTACCACTTTATATTATTACAGTTGCTAAGAAGCGTAATGATAAAGAGTGGCATCATGACCTAGAAATGCTCGGCATTGAAGGGACAGTTGACTCGTGGAATAATATTACAAAGTATCTAGATGTTAAAGATGCTTTCTTTTTATTTGATGAGCAACGAGCTATTGGATATGGTTCATGGGGTACATCTTTCATTAAGATTGCTCGTAAAAATAAATGGATTATGTTAACAGCGACACCCGGAGATGTTTGGATGGATTGGATGTGTATATTCTTAGCAAACAATTTCTACAGAAACAAAACTGAATTTGTAGATAGACACGTCGAGTACAATCCATATTCTAAGTTCCCTCAGATTAAACGATATCATGAGGTGGACAGACTAGAACGGTTGAGACGTCATTTAGCTGTACCTATGGCTGATTTTCGAACAACCAAAACCCATAGACAATATATTAATACTGCTTTTGATAAAGAATTGTATAAGCAAGTTATTGATACAAGATTTAATCCATTTACTGAGACTCCGATAATGAATGCTTCGGAATTTACTCAAGTTCTTCGTAGGATAATTAATACAAGCCCACGTAGAATAGCAAATGCTAAACAACAAATCATGACTCGCGATAGAATTATTGTCTTTTACAACTATACCTACGAACTCGACATATTGAAAGATATTTGTCGAGATTTGAATAGGGCATACTATCAATGGAACGGTCAGAAACATGAACCTATACCCGATGCTGCTGAGTGGGTATATTTAGTTCAGTACACGGCCGGAGCCGAGGGATGGAACTGTATAACTACTGATACGATTTTGTTTTATTCACTGAATTATTCCTATCGCGTTATGGAACAATCCGAAGGCCGAATTAACAGGGTCAATACCTCCTTTAATGATTTATTTTATCTCTATCTTAAATCCCCGGCTTCCATCGATGATGCTATCGAACGCTCAATTCGTAGCAAAAAGAAATTTAATGAAAGGAACTGGATTGATAAAGAATGTCCAAACTTGAAAGAGATTTTCAACGAACCTTAATTCAGGATATTCACAAACGAATGCCTGATGCTATTGTTAAGAAAAATGATTCTGGTCACATTCAAGGTATTCCAGATTTATCTGTGGACATTGGTCCATATTCTTATCATTTAGAAGTTAAGCGTAGTGCTAACGCTCCATATAGACCTAATCAAGAATATTACTTAAACAAGTATAATTCAATGGGCGGATGGGCTCGCACTATATATCCAGAGAATAAGGAGGAAGTTCTCAATGAAATGGAACAGACATCCCGAATTCGAAGGTAAACATTCATTTCTTAGTGCTAGTCAATGTCATTGGCTTAAATATACTCCTGAGAAATTAGTAGAGCGCTTTGAAAATGAAAAAGCTAAACAACGTGGAACTGAGCTTCATGAGTTTGCCAGTCATGCTATTCAACATAGAATAAGATTGATGCCTGGTCATACTCATCCAGCAGTTGCTAATTTTGTTAACGATGCAATTGGTTATCATATGGATAGCGAAGTATTGTTATATTACTCTCCTTACGCATTTGGTACAGCTGATGCAATTAGATATGATGGTCCAAAGAAAGATAATCCTCGTGGATTTCTTAGGATTCATGATTTAAAGACTGGCGTTACTAAACCAAAAATGGAACAATTGCTTGTTTATGCAGCATATTTCTGTTTGGAATACGGTGTAGCTCCCGAGAAGACTGATTTTGAATTACGTATTTATCAAGGTGAAAACATTGAAACATTTATTCCAGAAGCAGAAGATGTTTATGATGTTTATCATACAATAAAAGAATTTTCTGGGATTTTAGAAAACAAACCTAGATAGAAAGGACCATATTCCCAATGAATTTAGAAGAAGCTTATGAGGATATTATCCTACATAAAGGTACTCCTCACCAAGGGAATATCCCACACAGTGGACGATATGCGTGGGGTTCTGGTGAGAATTCTTATCAAAGGGCTACATCGTGGTCCGATACTGTCGCCAAATATCGTAAGACTGGTTTAAGTGATACTCAAATTGCTACTAAACTAGGAATTACAACAAGTGAATTTCGTGCTAGAAATACAATCGCCAACCAAACCATTCGTCTTAGAAATCAATCTATGATTATGGAACTTCATGAGAAAGGATTAGGTCCTACCGAGATTTCTCGTCAGACTGGTATTCCTGAGTCGTCTGTTCGTATGAATTTAAACGAACAAGTTCGTAATAATGTAAATCGTATGGAAAGTGTTAAGAATGATCTTAAAGCTCTTATCAAAGAGAATCCATATTTAGACGTAGGACTTGGTTCTGCACAACAATTAGGTATCAAGGAAAATACTCTTAAACGTGCTGTTCAACAATTAGAAGCAGAAGGTTATCATATGCACAAAGTATATGTTAAGAATGCTACTAATGATAATCATTGGGTAGAAATGAAAGTTCTTACCAAAGAGGCTAATCCTGATGTTGTTCGTGAGCACAAGCACGAAATAGCTCCTCCTAATTTATATAAAGCTGAAGATGGCTCAACTAAATTAGGTTTGAAACCAATTCAACATATTGATTGGAAACGCGTTAATATTCGTTACGACGAGCAAGGCGGTACCGATAAAGATGGAGTTATGGAACTTCGTCCAGGTGTCAAAGATTTAGACCTTGGTGGTTCTAGATATGCTCAGGTTCGTATCGGTGTAGGCGGAACACATTATCTTAAAGGTATGGCTGTTTATGGAGACCCTAAAGATTTTCCTAAAGGCGTCGATGTTATTTTCAACACCAACAAGAAACAAGGAACTCCTAAAGAAGATGTTCTTAAACCTTTAAAAGATGACCCTGATAATCCATTCGGTGCTCAAATTAAAGCGAATGGCCAAAAGGGAGCTATAAATAAAGTTAATGAGGAAGGTGACTGGGGAACTTGGTCTAAGACCTTATCTTCTCAGTTTGTTTCTAAACAACCACCTGCTCTTGTTAAAGGTCGTATTCAAACTACGTACGAAAAATTACAAAAAGAGTTTGATGAAATTAATAATTTGACAAACCCAGTTATTAAGAAAGCACTCATGCAAGATTTTGCTGATGGCTTGACAACAAAACGTCATAATCTTAAATTGACTGGCTTCGACAGAATGAAGGGTCAAGTTATTTTACCATTGTCTGGTATCAAAGCTAACGAAATATATGCTCCTAACTTTAAGAATGGAGAGAAAGTAGTTCTCGTTCGATATCCTCATGGTGGTATTTTCGAATTGCCTGAATTGACAGTTAATAATAAACTTGAAAAAGGTCCTGCTAAATTTATGAAGGGCGCGAAAGATGCAGTTGGTATTGACTCATCTGTTGCTTCTAAATTATCTGGTGCCGATTTCGATGGTGACACTGTAATGGTTATTCCTAATAATAAAAACGGAATTGCAACTAGTCGTTCATTGAAAGAGCTTAAGAATTTTGATACTAAACAGTATTATTCTGAGAACAAACAATTATTAACTCGTGACTCAAAAGGTAATTGGACTATGAAGCAACGCCAAATGGGCGAAGTATCAAACCTTATTACTGACATGACTCTTAAAGGTGCTAGTCAATCGGAAATTGCTAGAGCCGTTAAACATTCGATGGTCGTTATTGATGCGGAAAAACATAATCTAGATTATAAACGTTCTGAAAGAGAGAACCGTATTCCTGAATTACGTAAAGCATATCAGCAACACTATAATGTTATTACTGGTAAAATAGAAGGTGGTGCTTCTACTCTTATTTCTAGGTCCAAGACCGAACATCGTACTTTAGAATACTGGGAGAAAGCACGTACACCAGAAGAACTAGCTGCCAATCCTAAACTTAAACCAACAATTAAGAAGTCTAGAACTATTGCTACAGACCATGTTGTAGAAATGGTTAAAGATGCTAAGACCCTTGGTTCTGGCACCCCTATTGAGAATATGTATGGTGATTATATCAATGCTCTTGGTAAGATGCGCGATAAAGCTAACACTGTTGTTAGCACAACGCCAAATATGACCATGTCTAAAGAGGCTAAACTACAGTACAAGTCTCAAGTTGAGTCTTTACAGAACAAACTAAACGTCGCTTTAGCTAACTCTCCTAGAGAACGTCAAGCACAGCTCATTGCTAACAAGGTAATTGCTGAGAAACGTGACCCTGACATGCAGAAAGACCAACTCAAGAAGCTTAAACAACAGGCTATTGCAGCTGCTCGTGTACGTACTGGTGCTGATGGTGCGTCTTCTAGGATTACTATTGAGCCTGATGAATGGAAAGCTATTCAGTCTGGTGCTGTAAGTACTAAGATGCTTACTGACATCATACGATTCTCAGACTCAGATAGGCTTAAACAGTTAGCTACTCCTAAGAAGGAAGACTCTATCAGTCTATCTACAGCTAACAGAGCTAAAGGTATGCTTAAGAACGGTAGAACGTACGCTGAAGTAGCGGAAGCTTTAGGCGTTAGTGTGTCTACTGTACAGAACCTAGTCTAGAAAGGAGAACTCTATGGATGAACTAGATTACGTTAAAGAGACGTCAGTCGTTGATACTATGCTAACAACGTTTGACAACCCTTACAATCCTTTCGATGACTATGATGCTTGGTCTCGTTGGGACACTGAACATGGCTACAACACACCAGAACTCTTAGCTGAAGTCATTGGCAACACTGATGATGCGTTAGATGAAGTTGAGATTGCTCAACGACAGGCTGCCGCTATCAATTACATCATTGATGAAGGTCCAGTTGAAGATGTTTGGACAGTTTGCAAGCCTACAACACCAACACCTATTCGTCTACCAACAAATACACAGGAGACATAACTGCAGACCCATAGGGGGAGGGTCCGCAGAGAAACCCCACCCCCCTGCAT
>QWCL01000108.1_pt1 | contig 55236 bp, 44 predicted proteins | sample 1972551 | NCBI WGS metagenome assembly QWCL01 (sample SAMN09866709, study PRJNA288562) | Human oral metagenome isolate term2_saliva, whole genome shotgun sequencing... | isolation source: mouth | host: Homo sapiens | place: USA: California
CAGAAACAGATGCTGCCATAGAAGCAGCAGCCAACATTAAAACTAACTTTTTCATTGTTTTCTCTGAATTAATTAATATTTGTAAAATCTATAATGTCAGTGTCTTAAACTCGCTGCAAAGTAATAAAAAAATAATGAGACAGCCAAATTTTTTTAGATAAAAAATGCACAGGCCCCTATATTATGAGCATAAGAAACCATAAAGATGGAAATATTGAACAATGTTATATATCTTTTATCTTATTGTAACATAATAACATGTGAAACAATGGGGCTATATCACATATATTGTAGGGAGAACCCTCTTCAATACCGAAAGCGATATTTCAAAATTATTGGAAGTCCACAAAGTGGTTCGAACAGGCCCTTATCGTTTGTTTCACTTACGGCTATCGAAAGTTCTACCTCCGACTTTCTACAATCATGCGAACACACTACAAATATGGTGCTATAAGTTATTATGTTTCGTGCTAACTCGTAACGCCAAGCAACAAATAGCTATAATAGCCTTCTACTTGTTGTTAGAAGATTGCTTGCATGCTAATGAGAATCTATTAGCAAGATAACAGAAACAATATCTGTTCAGCCCTCAACGACAAATATAAGAAGACACAATCTTGAAGGATAAGATGTTTACTAAAGAAAAAGGGACCCGTAGCATCACTGCTTAGGTCCCTTAAACAAATTAGAGAGTTATAAAAAATCAGGTTAAATTCCTTTATTATAACAACAGTTACTATTGTTGTTTACCACTTAATTATTGCTGAGTAATGATTTTCATTCCCTCTTCCACTGCTTCCATATTTAGTGGGATGAGGTTATGATGGCGTTCAGGAAGACTCTTGAAGAGTGCCTTCTTTAGTCCATCAGTGCTGACAACAGGGCAAACCTTAAGCAGACCACCCAGCACAATCATATTAAACACTTTTGCATTCTTCATCTCAGCAGCTTTATCCATAGCATTAATGCGATAGATGGTGATGTCCTTACGCGTAGGAGGATTGAATACACCATAACCATCATAGATAAGAATACCACCTGGCTTAACCTTTGGTTCAAACTTATCAAGCGAAGGTTGGTTCAGCACAATCGCAACATCATACTTACTAAGGATAGGAGAAGAGATGCGTTCGTCGCTTACAATAACAGTAACGTTGGCTGTACCACCACGCTGCTCTGGTCCATAAGCAGGCATCCATGTTATCTCCTTATCTTCCATTAGTCCCGAATAAGCCAGAATCTTACCCATAGAGAGTACGCCCTGACCACCGAAGCCACTAATAATTATCTCTTTTTTCATTTTACACCTTATTTATATAGGGAAGGATTAAAGACCTGTAGTGTCTTTCAAATCACCCTTTTCATATTCAGGGAACATATTCTCACGCATCCACTCGTTAGCCTTAACAGGAGAAAGCTTCCAACCACTGTTACAGGTTGCGACAATCTCTACCAACGAGCTTCCCTTTCCTTGCATACTTGCTTCAAACGCTTTGCGTATAGCACGCTTTGCTTTATTGATTGAAGCAACGGTGTCAACACTCTGACGAGTCACATAACAAGTTCCTTTCAGATGACTTGCCAACTCCGTAATGTTCAGATTATAGCCATGTAACTGTGGTTCACGACCGTATGGACAAGTTGCTGTCTTCTGACCCATAAGCGTTGTAGGCGCCATCTGTCCACCTGTCATACCATAAATGGCATTATTAATAAAGATGATAGGAATATTCTCGCCACGGTTCAAGGCATGGATTGTTTCTGCTGTACCAATACAAGCGAGGTCACCATCTCCTTGATAAGTGAAGACCAAACGGTCCTCCCAAAGGCGCTTAATACCTGTTGCTACAGCTGGAGCACGACCATGAGGAGCCTCCTGCCAATCGATGTCAAGATAACGATAAGCGAACACAGCACAGCCTACAGGGCATACGCCAATCGCCTTATCACTCATTCCCATCTCTTCGATAACCTCTGCAACTAACTTATGAACCACACCATGAGAACAACCCGGACAATAGTGCATTGTCGTATCGTTCATCAAAGTAGGCTTCTTATACACCAGATTCTCAGGTGAAATGATATCATTTGCCATATTATACGTCCTCCCTTCTTACTTTACTAACTTTTCCTTGAGTGCCTTAACTATCTCTTCAGGGTCAGGAACGATACCACCTAAGCGACCAAAATGCTCTACAGGTAAGGCGCCGTTGATAGCCAAACGAACATCTTGTACCATCTGACCTGCATTGATTTCACTCACCAATACACCCTTCTTACCCTTGCATAACTCTGCAAGTTGCTTGCTTGGGAAAGGCCACAAAGTAATAGGACGGAACAAGCCAACCTTCAAGCCCGATTCACGAGCCAGCTCAACAGCCTTCTCGCCAATACGTGCTGCACTACCGAAACTAACGATAATATAGTCGGCATCCTCGCATTGCTGCGTCTCAAAGCGTACCTCATTCTCACGAATCTGACGATACTTCTCCTGTAAGTGGAGGTTTCTTTCTTCCATTATCTCTGGCTTCAATTCCAAAGAGGTAATGATATTAGGATTACGATCAGCTGTACGTCCCATTGAAGCCCATGGACATTCCTTACGGACTTCTTCCTCTGTACGACGTGGCTTCTGCGGTGGAAGGACAACCTTCTCCATCATCTGACCAATCACACCATCAGAAAGAATCATTGCAGGATTACGATACTTGAATGCTAACTCAAATGCTAAGTCAACAAAGTCAGCCATCTCCTGTACTGAGCTTGGTGCCAATACAATCACATTATAATCGCCATTACCACCTCCACGTGTCGCTTGGAAATAATCACTCTGACTTGGTTGGATAGTTCCAAGACCTGGTCCACCACGCTGAACGTTTACAAAGACACCTGGAAGTTCGGCACCTGCCATATAGCTGATACCCTCTTGCATTAAAGCTACACCAGGTGATGAAGAACTTGTTAGCACACGCTTACCAGCACCAGCACCACCATATATCATATTAATAGAAGCCACCTCGCTCTCAGCCTGAAGGACAACCATACCCGTTGTCTCCCATGGCTTCAATGCTGCAAGTGTCTCTATTATCTCACTCTGAGGAGTGATAGGGTAACCGAAATAGCCATCAGCGCCACAGCGGATAGCTGCATGAGCGATAGCCTCATTACCCTTCATTAGTTTTACATCTTGTTCTGCCATAAATTATTCCTCCACTTTTTTACGATAGACCGTGATACAGCCATCAGGACAAACCGTAGCACAAGCAGCACAACCGATGCAATCATCTGGTCGTGCAGACTCTGTATACGGATAGCCGTGGACATTTACCTTTTTCTGAGCCAACGCAATAACATCCTTGGGACATGCAACGATACACAACTGGCATCCTTTGCATCGATCTGTGTTTACGACAATGGCACCTTTCATCTTGCTCATAGTTTTTGTATTTTAAGGATTATACGCATCCTTGTTATAGAAGTTGAGAATATTCTCCAGCATCTCTTTTGCGACTACTGCTGGAGAATCAGGGTCCAACTCGATAGCCTCCATATAATTAGCTAAGGCTTCCTGCCAGTCGCCTCTCTGTCGGCATTCATTACCTCGTTGGAAGTATTCTTCTGCTGTCATCTACTTATAATATTCTTTCTTGCCTGCCGCAAGTGTATTTTTCATCAGTGAGCAGATGGTCATAGGACCAACACCACCAGGGACAGGAGTTATGAAAGAGCAAAGAGGAGCAACCTCATCAAATTTCACGTCACCACACAGTCTGAAACCACTCTTGCGTGTTTTGTCTTCTACACGTGTCGTACCGACGTCGATAACCACTGCACCAGGCTTCACCATATCAGCTGTTACAAATTCAGGTCTGCCAATAGCTGCAATAATGATGTCTGCCTCTTGGCACTCTTTCTTCAAATCCTTTGAACGAGAGTGACATACTGTTACCGTTGAATCACCATACTGTTTCTGCATCATCAGCTGTGCCATAGGCTTACCAACAATATTGCTGCGGCCTAAGATGACACATTTCTTACCAGAAGTCTCAATATGATAATGCTGCAACAAGGTGAGGATACCCAATGGAGTAGCTGAGATAAAACAAGGCAGACCAATCGCCATACGCCCCACATTGATAGGATGGAAGCCATCCACATCCTTGCGATAGTCGACAGCCATAATAATCTTCTGCTCGTCGATATGCTTTGGCAAAGGAAGCTGAACGATGAAGCCATCAACATCTTCGTCTTTATTCAGCTTATCCACACAAGCCAAAAGCTCTTCTTCTGTAACATCAGCCTCAAAACGAATGAGCGTAGACTTAAATCCACACTGCTCGCAGGCAATGACCTTATTCTTAACATAGGTTTCACTTCCGCCATCGTGTCCCACCAAAACAGCAGCCAGATGAGGTTGTTTACCACCCGCGGCAACAATGGCCTTCACTTCTTCGGCAATCTCCTGCTTTATTGCAGTTGCTGTTGCCTTTCCGTCTATTAACTGATATTCCATAGTAATGATATTATTTAATGAATATGTGTTTCTTACATCTTCGGCATCTTTGGCATACCCGGCATACCTTTCATCTTGCCCATCATACCAGCCATCTTCGAGCCAGTAACCATCTTCATCATCTTACGAGTCTGGTCGAACTGCTTAATGAGTCGGTTCACCTCTTGTATATTGGTACCAGAGCCCTTTGCAATACGCTGACGACGGGAGTTATTGAGCAATTCTGGGTTCGTGCGCTCCTTCGGTGTCATACTTTGGATAATAGCTTCAATACCCTTGAAGGCATTATCGTCGATATCAACATCACGGATAGCTTTGCCTACACCAGGAATCATAGAAGCAAGGTCTTTCAAGTTACCCATCTTCTTGATTTGTTGTATCTGGTTATAGAAGTCGTTGAAATCAAATTGGTTCTTCTGTATCTTCTTCTGCAGACGCTTTGCTTCTTCCTCATCGAACTGCTCCTGCGCACGTTCAACAAGTGAAACAACGTCACCCATACCTAAGATACGATCGGCCATACGACCTGGATGGAACACATCAATAGCCTCTATCTTCTCGCCTGTACCAATGAACTTGATTGGCTTTGTGACGACAGTACGGATTGATAACGCCGCACCACCACGCGTATCACCATCAAGCTTTGTGAGAACGACGCCATTAAAATCCAAACGGTCATTGAACTCCTTAGCAGTATTCACTGCGTCCTGACCTGTCATTGAGTCAACAACGAACAGAGTCTCGTCGGGATGAACATGATTCTTGAGACTCTCGATCTCATTCATCATCTCTTCATCAACGGCCAAACGACCGGCTGTATCGATGATAACTACGTCATTCCCCTTTGCCTTTGCTTCTGCAAGTGCATGATCAGCAATCTCGTTTACATTCTTGTTCTCTGGTTCGCTATAGACAGCTACTCCCACCTGCTCTCCAACGACCTTCAACTGGTCGATAGCTGCAGGACGATAGACGTCACAAGCAACCAACAAAGGATTCTTATGTTCCTTTGTTTTAAGCATGTTTGCCAACTTTCCAGAGAATGTAGTCTTACCAGAACCTTGCAAACCACTCATAAGAATGATTGAAGGACGACCTGACAAATTCAGACCAACAGCCTCGCCACCCATCAATTCTGCCAACTCATCATGTACTATCTTAACCATGAGTTGTCCAGGCTTAACGGCTGTAAGCACATTCATACCTAATGCCTTCTGCTTTACAGTATCTGTAAACGACTTAGCTACTTTATAGTTAACATCGGCATCAAGAAGTGCTCTACGCACGTCCTTCAAGGTTTCTGCTACATTTATCTCTGTTATCTTTCCTTCTCCCTTGAGTATCTTAAAGGAGCGTTCAAGACGATCACTTAAATTTTCAAACATTGCTTTAAAAGTAAACTTATATATTTCTGATTCTATCTTACAAAGATAATAAAAAGAGAAATAATACAGCAAGCGAATAACCCCTATTTTAATGTATTTTAAAACACGCTCCTTATAATAATGCGCACATAAATAGACTTTGTGCAAAAAAATGTAAAACATAACCTTCTCTACCCCACTTTCCAACTTCAACAATGAGGGGTAGGAATTAATCCTATCTAAGTATCTTTCTTCAACTGATATTGATTATGTTTCTAATCTTGCTGATTAAAAGTAAGACTAATGGTCTTCTAAGAGCGGATACCACCTGTTTTGCATTTACACTCAGCCTAAAGACTGACCACAAAGGCAAATATCTCTTAAACTAATAAACGAAAATAAGTGCTGACAACGCCCTATAAAAAAGGTCGAGACGTTGTCAGCACTTAGCTTTTCTTTAAGGAACTACGATTATAAGACTTTGCTCGTCCATCCATATCTACAAATAACGACAGTATTTATCACCATTCGTCTTCCATGTAACGAACTATTCCTACACCTTTCCTTACCCTACATGTCTATGCCAGACAATTAATGATTTCTGTTACAGACTTACAGCCATGACGGTCGAGCCAATCATTAATACCATCACGCACCTTTATCGTTACTTGAGGGTCAAGGAAATTTGCTGTACCTATTTGGATAGCAGTGGCACCCGCCATAAGGAACTCTATCGCATCTTCCGCAGTTGAGATACCCCCCAACCCAATGACTGGTATCTTTACAGCCTTTGCCACATCATTGACCATTCGGACTGCTACTGGTTTTACGGCCGGACCGCTCAACCCTCCTGTACGAATACTCAACTTAGGGCGACGACGCTCTATGTCGATTGCCATTCCCATCAGCGTGTTTATCAGCGACACTGAATCGGCACCTTCATCTTCGCAGGCACGTGCAATGCTGGCGATGTCTGTGACATTAGGTGATAGCTTGACTATCATCGTCTTATGGTAGTGTTCGCGTACAGCCTTCACAATTGAAGCTGCCCCAGAACAGGTGACACCGAACGACATACCGCCTTCTTTCACGTTTGGACAGGAGATATTCACCTCGATAGCTGGTATTCTCTCCAACGCATCGAGTTTCTCTGCCGTCTCAGCATACGTCTCTGGAGAATTTCCACTCACATTAACTATCATATTCGTGTCAATATCCTTTATCTGAGGATAGATATGTTCGATGAAGTAATCTACACCTTTATTCTGCAAGCCTACACAATTTAGCATCCCTTGAGGTGTCTCCACCATGCGCGGATAGTCATTTCCTTCTCGTGGCTTCAGCGTCGTTCCCTTGACGATGATTCCTCCAATCTCTTCCAATGGTACGAAATCGGCAAATTCCAAACCATAGCCAAAAGTACCACTGGCCGTCATCACGGGGTTCTTGAGATGTAAGTCACTTATCTTTACACTTAAATCAGCCATATTCTAATCATCTATTTTTACGAAACATTGTGGTATTCTCCTTCTATCAACCTTATTAAGACGATTCATTTTATCGACCTAATAAAAGCAAACAAAGTCTCCTACCACTCCTTTCTGATTTATTCTCCCCACATCAATCTACGTGTATCAAAGACAGGACCTTCCTTACATACGCATAGATTACCTTCTGTTGTCTTCTCTACACAACACAGACAAGCACCGACACCGCAGGCCATCATGTTCTCTAACGATGCTTCGCAAGGGATTGAGGCTTGATAGGCATAATGTGCTACGGCCTTCATCATGGGCTTAGGACCACACGTAGATATACGGTCAAAACGCTCTGTGGACAGGACGGAATGGTTTGTGACAAACCCCTTCTCACCTGCTGAACCATCCTCAGTGGTTATACATACCCTTCCATACTGCTCAAAAAGCGATATTTCTGCTAAGTCGGCTGCTGTACGAGCACCCAACAAGAAGACCGGTGTTCCGCCTGCTTCCTTTATCTGCTTACCGAAATATAATAGTGGAGCCACCCCTACTCCTCCACCAACGAGTAGTACTCGTTCAGACGAACTTGCCAAGGGGGTGAACGTATTACCTAATGGGAGCACACAGTTTAACATGTCGCCTTTGCGCAAGCGTGCGAGCGCATGCGTTCCTTCTCCTACTGTTGCTACAAGCAGCCACAGCTCATTACGCTCAATATCAACGAAATTTATGGATATAGGACGGCGAAGAAAGGTAGAAGGTGAGCCGTCCACTCTCACCTCTACAAACTGACCAGGCAGCATCTCTGGGAGTGGTTTATCATCTGTCAACCTAATAAGGACATTCCTTGCATTGACTCTCTCCACAGAAGATACCTTCAAGTCGAGGACATACTTCTTCATCTTTGCTTTGCTTTATAACACAATGCAAATATAGATAAAATATCTCGATTATTAGCTGATTGACGTAAAAAACAGAAATAAATCTTACCAAAATGGGGTTAGCATGTTATTCACTCATAAAAAGACTGTGATATACTTCCTCCATGAATACTATCCCTTAAACAGTCTAACATTAAGCTGTGGGCTCTCTCGCCATGCCTACAACTCAATAATAAATCACGCTGTTTTGAACTCTTGATTGTTAACTGATGCTCTGACATTATGAGGTAATAACTCACCTTACTGACAGAAGGAAAACACAACACATTATATAAGAATTATTTTTATTTTAAGTTGCTGTCATATTTAACACTTCGTGTAACACTACTGATTACTAACAAGTTAGATATCAACACCGAATGACAGTAATGACAGCAAATTTGATTTTGACTGAATAACCTTACTATGACTATAGTTACGCAAGTCTTCCGAGACGGGATATAGTTAAGACTGAGTAAACACTTTTAGCCAGAAGATGATAGACAAGGTAACAGAGTGAACGATGCTTGGCGGAGTAACAGGTTTCATCATCTTTTTTTCCTCACATGTGGAACATCCATACATCATCCGAAAAGCGTGAAAACATTGATAGAAGATAGGAAAGAAGGAGGAAGCATAGACTTACAATAAGTGACAGTAAGTTCACTCTGTAAATCTTTTTCGCTTATCTCACAACCAATACTTGCCCTTCATGCTCCAAGAAGACGCCCTTCTACGTTCGAGAACATGCCCTTCTTGAGGCTTGAAGACGCCCTTCTTATCCCTTAATAACGCCCTTCTCAATAGGTAATCATAACCAACTGACTTATTGAATGTTATGAGCTTTTTTCTTACCCATCTTCGTTATCGTTAGCCTCAACCACTCAAATGATTCATGTCAAAACTTTTCCTAATCGTACAAAGTACCATAAATATACAAAGACAATGGGGCATTCGAATGATAAAAAGACGGAATGTACATAGACAGAATGGTATAATAAAATATGAAACACTGACACATGAAAATAAGAAGGGGATATAACACAATTTACAGAAGCAGCATATAGCTACGTGTGGCACAAAGGGAAACTACTAATCTAAGCGTAAAAGATTGAATAAACAGTACTAAGAATTACGCAAATGACATGAATGTAAAGCGTTTATTAAGCTGCATACAATCATACATGGCCCTATCTCGATCATCACTCCTCAACTGATTTGGAGAGAGGACGGGGATAAAATCGCTTGATGGATAGGCGTAAAAAATGACAAATAAACCAAAGGTAGAATAAGCATAACACCCAAAAGAATAAATGAAGATTTGCTTTTAAGAAAAAGAATATGTAGATTTGCACTTGAAACCATTGTTCTGCAATCATCACTAAATAATAAAGTGCATCTGCATGTTCTATGGTAATGAACAAAGATGGGCCTAAATATCAGATAAAAATATGAGAAGACTCATCACTTACCTTTTATTATTTATAGTCTCACTGTCATGTGTTGTTTGAACGATTCCATAACGGATATAAGTGGAGACATTACCTACACATGGAATGCCAAGACTGGTCGACTACTCAGCAAAGAGATAGGGCAGGCCATAGAATAAGAGGGTTGAATAAACTAAAAGACTACATCAAGAACCTTAAAGTAGAGGTTGTAAATTATAATACATAAAGTATGAGGATATTTAGTACTGCACCAGAAGGAAATGAAATGGCCGAATTAGAGAATGCACGGTATATCAACTTAGCATTAAGGCAGATAGAAGAGAACATAGAATGGCTTAAAACAGCTAATAAACCAGTTCAAGCTGTAATGACTCATATCGATATATTAGTGTCTTTAGCGAAGAGATTTCCTGTCAATGCAAACCTCCTAATTAAAAAAGAGAAGGTACAAGAGTGGAAAAAGGTGTTTAACGATTGGTTCGAACGATGCGGTAATAAAATCCCAGCAAAATACCGAGAAGGAATAAAAACTAACAGTGATGAACTCTTTATTCAGTTAGAACAATATGGACACTAAACATTTCAAAAGTAAGATAGCACCCTTTTTCTGGGTCAATCATGAAGATCAATTCTCTGTATGTTTGAGTACAGGAGAATACAAACAAGAACTTTTTGAAACAAGAGAAGAAGAGGGCTTTGAAGGGAATGGATATGACTGGTGTGCTTTGGCCAAAGCTTTCTTGAAAGAATATATGCCTGAATTAAAAGCTACCATACACCATGATCCAGAAGCAGGCATGTATTGTGCCTATGCTACAGATGCTGATGCCTTAAGGGATTTCATACTGAAGTTTAGAGAGATATGCGATAATGACTCTTTAATAAAGGATTTGTTTTTAAGAGTAGAAATCGAATAGCACCTCCCAAACGGGGCATTTCTATTACTGACCAGCAGTCTAACCACGAGATAACAGGCACACTGACAGACAGATAATAATCTCTATGGATAAGCTTGTCAACCTTCACTCATGCTGATACATCATCCCTTTCTACTAACTAAGCCAGTATGAGTACAAGGAGTCTGGAGCTTTATTATAACCGCTTCTGCTGATATATATCAAGGATAGATAATCATGTTAGTCAAGACACAATGAGCTTGACAAGGGGCAAACTCACGCTATATGAATATAATGTAAATTATCATTTCGATCCTAATATATATAGCGCTTATGCCGTCTTAGCTGCCTACAAGGCATGACTACCAAGGAATCATATCACACTTTGGCCCCTTACGCATTAGCCAGGCATTGATATCTTTAAGTTTATACACAAGTATTATCTACGCACGCCCATCGTCTTAATGTCAAGGAATTTCGCTCCCTTCGAACCCAACCCACCCTCTTCATGCTTCAAGAAGACGCCCTTCTACGTTCGAGAACATGCCCTTCTTGAGGCTTGAAGACGCCCTTCTTAGGGCAAGAAGGGCATGTCCTCAAACGCTATTCGTAATATATTGATTCATTGCGTGTTATAGACTTAATTCCAAGAGACCTTATATTCCTATTTTGAAGGGATATAGCTCGACGCAAAGTAAAGATTTTTCAAGAGCAAACGGGTTCCCCAGATAGGTCAAGTTATTGTCCTCACAGCCCTATGGAGGTACAGATAAGAGTCTTGGGATGTGTCCATCTCCGATAGAGAAAGTAAAACATCCTACGAGTTGCATGCGTATCTTACTAAGAGGATAAGTAAGTTCACTGTAACTTTTAGTACATGGCAGGAGGACGCATGGGAGCTTTCTGTTATCATAAAGGCATCTAAAGGCTTGCGGAGAAACTACATTTAAGTGCATAAAAGATGATTAGAACAGCACTTGAAAAGCGAGCTGAAACGAAAAAAAGTTCTGTCAATCACCCACCTACTGATATATGAGGCTGTGATAACCTTCGCTTTCTACGGCCACTTGATACAATAAACAACAGAAGTGTCCGTTACGATTATAATGCCGCTGGTTATCTGTCTGGCCCCATGTATATTAAAAGTGAAGTATCAAATACAGCAAAAGTATTGAAAATAAACGTATCTTTGTTGCTGATATAAGGCCTTACTTTACACAAAAAACATTACCAAGCACAAGTAGCAAGAATGAATTTCATCAGCATATAAATAATGTTCGTTGTAGCCTGCAGAGCCTATAGAGCGAACAAAAAGGAGCCTGATATACAAGTTAGTAGTCCAAATCTATTTCACACTCTATGGGTATAAATTCATAAAAGAAATATTATCAAGAATGAAAGAAAGTAATATCAACGTTTTAGAGTTTCAAGGAGAAAGAGGCTTGCCGACAGGGGAGAAGACTATTATAAGGAAGGAGTATTTCGGAAAAGAATATGCTTTTATGCAAGCAAATATAGAACAGATACCTGATGTATCTTATATAAATACGAACAATGTTGATGGTCTTATAGCAATCTCAGAGGGCATAAATAAGAAGATTGAAAATATTGAAAAGATATCTATTTTAGAGCATATAAGAGCATTAGACCTGAATTCATATACTTATGAAGACCTGTCTCACTTGTCTTGTTTGAGAAAGTTAGAGTATTTAAAGATACATGGTAGCGCAGACAAAGAAATCCCTTTTTCTTCATTACCCTTGCTATGGTGCATTTATCTAAACTATAATAAAAAGAACTGTAAATCAATCTTCCAATGCAAGAACTTAGAATATATCTTTATTGATAACTACTCTGGAACGACCTCAAATGAGTTTGTCTCTTTTGGAGAAGCAAGAAGAATAGGATTGATAAAAAGTAAGTTAAGCGAATTTAATGCACTACAGAATATGCCACACTTAGAGCATATCGGAATAGGTTACAATTCCAAAATGGAGTCTATAAGCTGGCTAAAAGATAACAAATCTCTTACCTCTGTTGCATTTCAGAACTGTAAGAAGATAAAAGACTGGGAGATACTTGGCTCGTTAACAAATATGGAAAGACTAACAATAGATAGCTGTGGCGAGTTACCTTCTATTGCTTTCTTGCTACATTTGCCCAATCTTAAAGAAATCAGAATGATTGGGTCAACGAGTGTTAGAGACTGTAAAGTGAGGGATATTATGAGTATTCCTCATCTCAAAAGTTTCTTTATACCAGTGAAGAAAGAATATGATATTACCCTACAAGACATCACTTTATTCAATAATAAATTGTAGTTTTTTGCGTTAAGTCATATTACAAAGAGTATGACCATCAGACAGGAAATAACGATAGTACAATGGTACGCTGTAAGAGGCACGGTTTCCTTAAAACAAGACGGCCATTTCACAGCTGCAAGAACTCCATTCTTTTCCACCAGTGAGGGCAGTATGAGGATGATGAGGTAGGACTCTACTACAACCGTCTCCAGTATTACAACCTATGGAGAAGGAATGACATTAACCAATAAGTGATAAGCCTGTCAAACGAAGAGATTAGCCTCAACTCTTATATATAATAATGATTTGGTAAATACATTGGGCTTAAGTTCAACAAACCCCATTTGATATTATAATATATAAGTACTCAAGTTCAACCCTTGAGAATTATTGTTTTCCTTTTGAACAGCAAACAAGACATGGAATAAGCACAAACTACTCCATAGGAACTCGCATCAATGAATCTCTATAGACATACTGAATATAAATTAAGAAAAGTAATTGAAGAAACAAACTCTTGGCAATATGGATGAAATAAATAGATTTATCAATGGTAAAAGTTATGAACTTCTTCTAAAGAACATACTACAAAATAGGAATATAGAGATTGAGAGTAATATCCCTTTTGTACTGTCAGATTATGACAAAGAGCAGTTAAAAGCCGCACAAATTGAGGTCGAGAACTTAGAAACTTTGCTCATTTCAAACATGACAGAAATTGTTTCTTTTGTGGAAAGGAAGATGAGTTATGATTTTGAGGATGAGGAAGAATATCCTAAAGGAGAAGAACTAAGTGATGATGAGAAGCCTAAACTCATCACAGAACTTCCTTACTATAAAAACTTTTTGGTTGCTTTTCTGATCGAGTACTATCTACTTAAAGAGCATCCAACAACTTTGTGTGGATACTTAAAAAGGATACACATTGCGAATGCAACTAAATATGAAAGGGAATTGAAGGCCATCTGGCAAGACGTTATAAAGACTTAATTCGATTCGGTTAGGGCTGCTACTAAATATAAGAAAATGAAGAATAAATTAGATAAAGTAATAGTTGATCTAAAGAACAAACTACCTTACGAGCCTAAATTAGACCTGATTATTTCAAGATTGGAGAGCGTAAAGAGTTTATTATCCGATAACTGTCAGAGCCTGACATTAAATCCAATCAACGGAATAACGAGAGCCTATTTAGATATTGTTAGCGATTATGAAGATCCAATAACGAATGATTTATACTCCTTAGAGAAAGAGATAAGTGCTCTCATAAAGTAATGTAATAATTGGTTAGCTTTACCCATAAACTTAAAGATATGAGTACTTATAAGCAATGTTGCCCATAGTCATTGACCATGAAGAGCGGTAGTACGGCAAGATAGGAGACTACTCTATATCCGCCATTACTACTGTCTCTATGCTGTAGAGGGGGCATATCATCATAAAAACTGCACATCGTAGATAGACACAGCACACTAACCGAGAGATATCGGAGGGAACTGATTGCCACCTTAGTAGCCTACAAGACGTGTCTATAAAGGACTCATATCATACCCAAAGGCCTTAAACCTCAGCCAGCCATCGATGTCGTTAAGTTTACACACAAGTATTATCTACGCACGCCCATCGTCTTAATGTCAAGGAATTTCGCTCCCTTCGAACACAATACACCCTCTTCATGCTTCAAGAAGACGCCCTTCTACGTTCGAGAACATGCCCTTCTTGATGCTTGAAAACGCCCTTCTTGGGGCAAGAAGGACATGTTCTCAAACGCTATTCGTAACTTACTGATTTATTGTAGGTTATTAAGTAGATTGCACGAGATATCATTCCCCTATTTAGAGGGTGTTTTGGTTGTTACAATGTAATGATTTTTCACCTCCTTATTAAAACACCTCTCTCACAAGCAGCATGTCCCCCAACAGCAGAAATGCTCTGTGCCTTCTGTCGACCGAAGGCTATTCGTACGCTCTACATGTACGCTAATTGGCTCTGTTTCATCTGTGCACTCTGTGAGAAAACGACTCATCCACCGTGAGAGAAGAACCTACTAACAAGCATTACAAACAGCCCAATAGAAGCGACCTCACAGACTATGCGCCTCCCAGCGAGGGATAGAAGCCTTATCCCCCAGACCCTTTCTTACGCTAAAAAGTATTAAAGAGTACAGGCTAACGGCCGTTGTTTACGTAAGAATGAATACCTTTGATAACAAATGGACAAGTTGGTTATTCCAACTGACTACCTATCAACCTAAACACGTTATGCGCTTTCAGCTATGAGGATGAATGTCGAGAGAATGACTGAGAGTAAGATACATACCCGTAGGGAGATAGGAAAACAAAACATTTACGAACGCTTCAATTAACGATAACACGCTATGAGAAAGGGCAGTTTAGACTGTTTTTTATATGCGTTCAGCAGACGTGCCTATTACAAAAAGGCTGTAGAACTATACCTCACTTACTTAATAAGTAAAGAGGCGGTCTAAGAACGATAGGGAAAGAGTGAGTTGGAATAAAGTAATATACACATCTTTATATAATAAATCATGGTAAGACAAATGTTTGCCGCACTTACATTACTTCTGATTACAGGGTGTTGTAAGGCACAAAATACAAGTTGTAATAACATTAAAAACAAAGAAAGGACTACCGAGAGATTTGATTCTACGAGATACTACACGCATAAGCAAAGAACAGAGTACGTTTTTGAAGATAGTATAAAAGGTAGGGTGCGTCAGTTCGGAGATGAGAATGGATCTGAGTTCGTTGAGTATGCAAGGAAAGATCATGAATTATTCGGTACCTATAAGGAATATTACAACAAGACAAAGACGCTCAAGAAAGTAGGACGCTACTATTATAATCAGTTTAATATAGGCCTCTGGAAACGCTATGATGAGAATGGCTATTTAATAGAAACTATCGATAAAGATGCTCCTTACACGAACTATCCATGGGAGAAAGTAATGAATTTCATAAAAGAACAGTTAAAACTGGACTTGTTCGATAAGGGAGTTTCGGTAAATCGTTACATTACTAAGGACCATAATATCCCCGTTTGGTTTATTACATGGAACCCATGTGATGGCAAAATCCATTTTGTTAAGATAAATGCAAATACAGGACAAGTTATAGAACAAGGTGCTAATGAGATAATAGAATAACCTCATGAGGCTATTAATGTTCAATACTCATATAAGTCATCTATCACTTTGTCAATAAATAGATATGTTAGAATTAGGACTTACGAAGGATGCACCAGGTGCAAGTTGGTGTAAGATATGGGAAATAGAAGAAGAGCTATACGACTATGAGGCAGCCGTTTTCCCTAAATACAAGAACTGTTTTCCATTTAAGTTATGGCTATGTTTTCGTTGTCTTCCTAAAGAATATGAGCGGAGATCAATGCGAAGATTTTATAAGGATGACAACGCATTGGGTATAGACATAGCTATCGATGAGGAAATCATCAGACCTTTTATAGATGGAAAGTATTATCCACTCCCCAAGAATTGTCAGCGTTTACTCATGGGAAAAGCCTTTTATAGTTTCTTGGTTGAGACTTTTAAAAGATATAAAAGGAAATTAGATGGAATCCAAACTTACGGAGAGTCTTTCCTTTATGATACAAGAGAGTGGCTATGCAAACATAAATGGTTAGAAGAATAATGGCGTTTGGAATTTGATCCGGATTATCATTAATTGCAATACTTCATGGTCTATAGAATGAGAAGAAGACGAAGTGAGAATTTTATCGGATTAGCTTCTTAAACTTAACCTTCCCAAGTCAATGCAAATTATGTCTATGTCTTTGGGTGAGCTTAGGTGTGTATTCTCGTTCTGCCTATGGATAAATAAACTTTCAGAACATAGAGGGATATAAAGGTGGAAAGCTCTCCTGCTGGTTAAGAAGAGGTGTAGTATTATAAATAAAAAAGGTAAATACATGGAACTATTAACATTAAACGAGATTATTCAAACTATAGTTGAAGAAACTAAGGGACTCGACCCAGAACTGATTGAAGACATGATTCTAAAGGAGGTAGATATTCCCTGTACAGAAATTGTACGTTTGAAAGAAGAGTTAAAGATAGATGTATTGGACCAGAACTTCATAAACAGCATCCTAAAATATAGCTGGGGCAACCTTAGTATACTCAGCTATCAGTTTGGATACAACGATGACAATGGAATAAACTGGCTTATACAAAGAAATAAAGGATATGAGGATTACCCTGTGTTACAAGCAGCTGGTCTCATTATTATTGCTAACGGAGACCCTTACACCATCCTTTTAGAATGTTCTTCAGGTAGGATATATACCATTGATAGTGAGACGGAAGTTGGAGAGAAGATGCTAATAGCTGATAATTTTGAGCAATTAGTCAGAGGTATGGGGACTGCCCAATATGCCTGTTGGAGTCAAAGAGAAACAGAGTTTATACAACTTATGGAGCATATAACACAAGGTGTTGGCATGCCTTTCTGGCATAGTTTAGTTGGTTCTTATTAGTCCTCTTGCGTTAAAAGCATAGACACCTGCCATGTAAAGCATATAGACTCAAGGTGGGAAAACATGTGGGTTATGTAAGGAAAGAAGCCTCATTAAAGTGATGGTAAGGAGTATGCAGGGTGCTATGTAAGAATCTTTTGGATTTCACATAAGGCTTAATTAGAACAGAGATTAGTCTTAGGACTACCTTATGCAATGATAGTCTCTATTCACATGTGAGATATCCAATACTATAGTTGAGCATGAGAAGCTTACAATACAGCATGAAACTATTGACTATACAAGACATCTGTGTTTCTGTCATAATAGGCTAACACTATATGACAAGTCATCTACCAAGGGGGGATAATCTCCGCTTTCTACGACCACTTGATACAATAAACGACAGAAGTGTCCGTTATGATTATAATGCCACTGGTTATCTGTCTGGCCCCGTGTATGTTGACTTCTGTTAATCATCAATTCCTAAAACCACTTAGGACGTGGGAGTGAGTATCTCACAGATATGGAAAAAACAACGAGTAACGCTATAAAAAAGGTGGATATAGTACGACTAAGTGTAAGAATTATTAATTTATAAATAAAGAATTATGTTGTCAGAAAAACTAAAGAAATATTTGATAGAAGCTGGTCTGTATGATTTAACAGAAGACAAAAGCTACCAAGAGGTTATGATCAAGCTTGGAATAGATCTACAAACACCATTCGCCCAATTCAATCTTTATACAAATAGTATAACATTCTCTGGTAGGTATAGTGATATATATAACGTGTGTTGGTTTGCCATAAACTCAACATACTTTGAGCAAATAGGATATATGCAGTCTGCTTTAAAGTTACCAGAAGAGTATATACCGCTTGATAGCTTTGAAGGGGAAGGAGGCTTCTTTTATAACCGCTTAACTGGTGAAGTCTTGGAACTTGAGCTTGGACAAAAAACTATTGAATTCCAAAAAGGGAAGTTACTCCCTCAATGGAAAGATTTTAACGAGTTCTTAGAATGGTTCTTTGCATTAGATTAACGTAAGCCTTACATACTCAAACTTAACTAACGCAAGAGAAAAGTCCTTCCGTTAAACACGTAGACATTTATCATTAAGTTTCTAAAAAAGCACTGGTATCATGTATCTTTGTTGTGTCCGAATTTCAAGAACACGAATAACAGCATAATATAAAACACCTTAGGTGCCTTCCGACAAGAATACCCTAATCTGCGCTATGGACGTAAGAACTTAGCTTAAAGAACTCAAACTCCAACGAAAAAGCATTATTGTCCTTCACGTGGAAATCGTACTATTGCTCGCAACAGTAGTTATATTCATCGTTTGGTAAGTGTGCTAATTGAACTAAACATGACCTCTTTAGACATGCTTGTACAGCTTATACTATGTAAAGCCAGTGGTTGCACAAAACAAGAAAACGTTGATACTCAATGGTCTTAACAGATAGGGTGTTTGCCTAATCTCACTTTTCTACAAATAAAGATATGTCTAAGAGTCTTTAGGTTTCTTTGGATGTTGTACGTAATATACTCTAATCTTGCATACAAAAAGAATAGACGCATGGCCCTACTCCACATCTTAACGTCAAAATTTTTCGCTCCTTTCAAACACAACCCACCCTCTTCAAGCTTCAAGACGACGCCCTTCTACGTTCGAGAACATGCCCTTCTTGATGCTTGAAGACGCCCTTCTTGGGGCAAGAAGGGCATGTTCTCAAACGCTATTCATAACTTTCTGATTCATTGCGTGTTATAGACTTAATTCCAAGAGACCTTATATTCCTATGTTGAAGGTATATAGCTCGATGTAAAGTAAAGATTTTTCAAGAGCAAACGGGTTCCCCAGATAGGTCAAATTATTGTCCTCACAGCCCTATGTAGGGACAGATAAGAGTCTTGGGATGTGTCCATCTCCGATAGAGAAAGTAAAACATCCTACGAGTTGCATACGTATCTTACTAAGAGGGTAAGTAAGTTCACTATAACATTTAGTACATGGCAGGAGGACGCATGAGAGCTTTCAAGTTTCATGAAGATATCTTATGGCTTACTGAGAAACTGCATTTAACAATATAAGGAATGTTTGAAACGTCACTTGAAAAGCGAGCTGAAACGAAAAAGGTTCTGTCAATCACACACCTACTGATATATGAGGCTATGATAACCTTCGCTTTCTACGACCACTTGATACAATAAACGACAGAAGTGTCCGTTATGATTATAATGCCACTGGTTATCTGTCTGGCCCCGTGTATGTTGACTTCTGTAAAGATTAACCTAAATATCAGATAGATATGAGAAGAATTGTTACCTACCTTGTAGTATTCATAATCTCACTTTCATGTGCTGCACAGAAAATAAAGATGATGAAAACAAACGACCGATTTGATTATGAATATTATAAGAAGAAGATTGGGAAAGAGAAGATAGATAATCAAGTATATAAAGACTCTGATAGCACCTTGGTGCAGATTCTTATCTCCCATGACGAAAATAGTGTCTACATGATAAAACCAATGAGTTTCGTAATGTATATAAGGAATTATTATAAACATAATAACAGATTGAAGAGAGAAGGATGCTTCTTTCTGTATTCCAGTGTACGTGTTGGGACATGGCGTGAATACGATGATAAGGGGAATTTAATAAAGGTAACCGATGAGGATGCTAAGTTTAAGCATCTTGCCATGCGACCTAAGGATGTACTTATGTGGATGCAAAGGCAGGGATGGATAAACCTTAGCACAGGAGAAGGGCAACAGACAACGTTCTCTAATACTCCTTTTGATATCTATTTTATACCCAGAAATAAGCATAAGAACAAAGGGAACACGCATGCTAAATGGTTCATTAAGAAATCAGAGACGTATGGAACTGAGGATGTTGTGCTCGATGCAGAAACTCGAAAACTTATCCATCATGGTAAGACCTTCAGTATAGAATAATACAGTATGGAGCAAATTGAAGCAAAAGACTTTCTCTTTTATTATAATCCTAATCTTGAGGAGCTTATCGTTTCATCAGGATTAAAGTTTATGAAAAGAGACAATGATGAATTTAAAGTTGACTTAAACCCACATGGTCAACCTGAACTTACGACAGTAGACTTTATTAATTTAGATATTAACAAAAGATGTCTGGAATGTAATATAGGGAAAGAACCTGTACACGTCACTATAAACACATGCTTTCAAATAAACATGTTAGGTTTTAAAGTAGTAATGAGTGCATGGGAAAATACCCACTGTACTAAGGAACTTGATAAGATAGATCTATTCTTTACTGGCGACAAGTTAGAGCATCTCTATATAAGCAAAGTGAATAACTACAATACTATTGATTCCATAAGAATATTTGAAGAAGACAACCAATACTATGTTATAAAAAACAGACCACGGTTTATAAGAGAAGTGATAAGAAATATGTCATTACGCAACGATACTCTTAAAATAGAAAGCCAAAGTAATTGTTTTAACTATAAATTAGACGCCAACGATGATGTCTTATCTTTTTTGCATAGCGTTTTCAAGCTAATAGAGTTGCCCAAGTAACCATCTTTCATAACGAAATAAGTAATTGAAAGATGGAAAAGTGTTCGTAACAGATTATTATATTCATATTGTATTAAGGAAGATGAGATTAGATTTAAGAAAAGCTTATCAATTACAAGAGATAATTGCTATCATCTCTAAGGAAATAAGTGAGAATGGGTTTACAGACGAGGATTACTGTTTATATTCCCACGAGGATATGTTAACTCCTGAAGTCGTTTGTTATCTGGAAACATATCCAACAATATCAAGTGATGACAAAGATGTGTATCCTAACTTTGTTGTTATGGAGTCTTTAGAGTTGTTATATTATGGTGAGCAATTTGAAGACGTATTGATGAATGTACAAAGTCAAATAGAAGAGCCAACGACTGACGAGTATATATCCGCATTAGACTATTATTCTAAACATGACGTCTTCATGGATTTCAAGTCTCAAGGTGGTCGGAAATAATCCTAAACGGTATGTCTTTGCCGTTAATCCGAATATCTGGGATGAAGTGTTTGGCTTAGTAAATCGCTTTATAAGTGTGCTAATAGAGCTTAACATGACCTCTTTAGACATGCTTGTACAGCTTATACCATGTAAAGCCAGTGGTTGTATTAAACAAGAATATGTTGGCATTAGAACAAGAAAAGGTTGATACGCAATAGTCTTAACAGATAGGGTGTTTGACTTATCTCGCTTTTCTACAAATAAAGATAGGTCTAAGACTCTTTAGACCTCTTTGGATGTTGTACGTAATATACTCTAATCTTGCATACAAAAAGAATAGGCGCATGCCCCTACCCCACGTCTTAACGTCAAAATTTTTCGCTCCCTTCAAACCCAACCCACCCTCTTCAAGCTTCAAGAAGACGCCCTTCTACGTTCAAGAACATGCCCTTCTTGAGGCTTGAAGACGCCCTTCTTCGAGCAAGAAGGGCATGTTCTCAAATGCTATTCGTAACTTATTGATTTATTGTAGGTTATAAAGACGACTGCAAGAGATATTATTTCCTTATTCCGAGGGTATTTAACTCGTTAGAAGGTCATGATATTTGAAAGCAGAACTAAGTCAGGACAAATGGATCAGCAACCGCAAAATATGACATTACTAATGCAAGTCAAGACCATATTCAATAATAAAATATAGTTTTCTACGTTTAGGTTATAATACAAGGAATATAGCCACATGATTGTAATCATATATTATATGGAGAATACTTCTAACACTTTAACAGCATAGGTATGACACAAGAGGAATTAAAGAAAGAGTATGACAAGTATGATACTCCCATCATGTTTGATGCTCTTAAAGAGGGTGTTGAGGCACAAATAGTACAAACAGAGGTCTATAAGGGCGTCTATTACGAGATTTTCCCCTATTCCTTTCAACGAGTAGGGATGCGAAAGGGAAAGCCAGTGAAGCTTTCAAACCGCTTGAAAAGCACAAACAACCTCTATTTCTATGGTTTCAACGAGAAGAAACAGATTGTAGAAGTACGAGAAGGATGTGAGATTGAGAATCAGTTCGACTATCAGTTCTTGTCTTACTACGATGTTTATATTAAATCTTTGGCCTATAACGATGACAAGGAACTCATGAATATAAGCTACTATAACTTGAATCAATCTCATCAAATAGAGAGTTCCCAGTCTGTTGGATGCTTTGGTGCGGAGGAAGAAGAATATTTTTATGATGACAATGGTAGGTTGCATAAAATAAAGGTTAGACAGTTTGATAGCGCAGGAGAGGAAGGCGCTACACTGTTTTATACGATAAAATATTACCCAGACGGCAGTTTGGACTCTATCATTAAGTCTACCTCCATGTATGAAGAGGTTGTCTATACTGAAAAGAAAAAATAAGCTCCACCCTACTAACAAGTTAAATGTTTATGCCATTCTTCCTTTAGCTACAGGGAATGATGCCAGGGGAAAGAGAGAAAGGATTAAAGGACAAGCCCGTTCCCATCTTCTTTAATTGGGCCTTATCGGGCTATAAAAACTTAGATTTAAATGCTTTCATTACCATAAAGTCCAGTGTTAACAAGAATTTTGTAGTGCTTAATCTTGCACACGGACTATCATCAAAAGAGTTCAACAGGCTTTATGGCAAGGATATAGAGCAGTTGAGGCTGAAGGAGTAAAAGCAGAGGAAATGGATGGACAAGACACCGAGAGAACGAACAGGCAGAGTATCTGCGAAAAAGGCGATGGTCAGGTCGACTGCTCTACCACTAATTTCATAGACTTCTACGTGGTAATTTTGCTAAAAGTACCGCTGGTTTTATGGCCCTTTACGTGGTAAGAATCCTAATAGTACGGTAGGCTTCACAGCCATCAATGCGGTGATTGATTAATCCTAAACGCAGTTCTCAGTATGCGTATTGAGTAATGCTTTGTAAAGTTTCTTCCCACTCCTCAAAACCAATACATGCCTTTTAAGCTTCAAGAAGACGCCCTTCTACGTTCGAGAACATGCCCTTCTTGAGGCTTGAAGACGCCCTTCTTGGGGCAAGAAGGGCATGTTCTCAAACGCTGTTCGTAACTTATTGACTTATTGTAGGTTATAAAGACAACTATAGGAGATATTATTCTCTTTTTTCGAGGGTACTTAACTCAGTATTAAGTCATGATTTCTGAAGGCAGAACTAAGTCAAGGCAAATGGGTAAACAACCAAAAGAATATGATATTACCCATGCAAGACAAGACCATATTCAATAATAAAATGTAGTTTTCTACGTTTAGGTTATAATACAAGGAATATAGCCACATGGTTGAAGAGAATATACCTTTCAATTGCCCATCACCTATTGTGTCGTTGGTAAACACTGATGTAATGTCCTAAACAACTTACGATATATCAGATGTTTAAGTCTGATAATGATGGTACACATGATTTTATAGCCCCCTGTAAGGTCGTTGACACTGGTAGAACAACAAGGAGTATGGAATGGTAGACAACGTAAAATTAAAAGCCTTATGTGCCAGATAGATAAAAAAGAAGCCCTTTCTGTTATTGCAGATATTAAAGATTGGCAAGCAAGATATGAGGATGTTGAGAACCTGCCATTAGCGTTTTATCTGAAATATAAGAAACTGTTGTCTTCATATAAAGACGCAGGAAAGAGCAAAGAAGAGGTTTTGTACTTTTTTAGTAAGATAGCAGAAGACTATCAAGACGGCTCCGCATTCGTACATGAGATAATGGATTTGATAGAAGGGTATTGTCGGCCTGATTTTAGAGTGTGGTCAGAATGAAACTAAATGATTGGACTTTAGCTCATTGATGACTCATCTAATAGTAGCATATAGACTAACAACTATGGACTCATATAGCTTATTAGCTGAAGATAGATGATTGCATTAACCAAGACAAGATAAGGTTAACTGGGGAACTACTCGACACCGTTGGACTATGTGAGAAGCTGTAATATTTGGAGTGATGTCACTGGACTTTCAACTCATCGTCACCCTATAATACTTCAATCTATTTGGAAGATAGAAACAGAAAATACAATAACAGATAGAATATGGATAGACATAAGAAATATTTTAGGGTCAGACCCTCTATTGAAAGTCGCGTTACTGGGATAAGAGATGGCGTTACCTGCCAGGTTGAGACTCGATTTACTAAATCGCAACCTTCATTTATAGATAAAACTGAAAAGGCTTATTTCCAGGATTACTGTAAGTATTTATGGGAAAACAGGAAGAATGACAACTTTCCTTTAATAGACCCTTCAAGAATCAGTAAGATTACATATTATAAAACAAAGAAGGGGGTTAAGGAGACTGATTTCATCTCAAGTCTAACGGATAACTCCTTTAACTTGTTTGACTTTATAGTGTCTGAAGAAACATACAAACTCCTTTTGGACTCGAACTTACCTATCTATAATAAAATACAAGCTTCTATTCCTGAGTTCTCTACTCAAAAGGAATACTTCTTGTTGGGCTTCCCTGAGTTATCTTTAGAGAATGTTGATTATGACCATTCGGTTATTCTTGACTCCTTCTCAGGCGTCCAATTAAGATTTAACTCCTACGAAGAATATGCGAACAGGACATATAAGTTTACAAAGATGCACAACATACAGCTCAAAGTTGATTATAAATATGATATTATTAAACTACAAAACACTGGCTTATTCTTCTCTAACTCATTGATAGAAGTTATGAGGCTCCATAATATCACAGGCTTGGATTATCTTACACAATCTATTACCTCGCCTGTTTAAGATATTTCCTAATGCAGAAAAGAGTAGGCTACAACCCTGCAAGACGAGGTAGTATCCAATAATATATCGTAGATTTTTGCGTTTAGAATATGAGACAAAGAGTATTACCCTAAGACAGGATAGGAGCCGTTCTACGGTAATAGCAAACAGAAGAAAGTATTGACAATGAGTAACATAACGTGTAAGTAATAATGAAAGCAAAGGAATTAAGGTCTCTCTTTAGAGTCAGTATAGAGAAAGACTTAGCTGATCTACTTTTCAAGTATGGCTTCAAATGGAGACATGGCTCTCTAAAGTTTCAACGAAATAAGGGCGATTTCGTCCAATCAATATTATTCTTCTTAACTCCTTCCAAATATCCGGACGATAAAAGTATAGGACATATAAGTATCATGATACGTCTTGATTCAAAGGAAATAACTAAAGTAGCAACAACGCTGAAAGGCGCTAATAACACTTTTGAAGATATAGATACTGTCGTAAACATCAATGCGGGCTTTGTTTCTGACACTCAAGCGATAGATTGGCGCCCCACCTCAATTGAAGATATGAATCTTCTCATTGAACAAAAGATTAAGCCTTTTATCATTGAAAAGATAATCCCTTTCTTGGATGAAAGAAGTTCTATGAAGCATGTTCTTAATGATTTTGAAAATCATAATACATACTTTTTCTTAAACAGTAATGAGGTCGTTGCGCTACTTGCTATAGCCATGTATTGTCTACAAAGTGACTTAGAACATGCAAGAACAGTTGCTAATGATTATTTTAAGTCAGATGACATTTATAGAGAGAAGTACAAGAATGTCTTTATGAAGCTGAACACTTGATGTTAGCTTGTAATTTTTATTAAACATAATCATATAGATTTCCACACAAATGTCCTTAATATAAGAGCCTCATCACTGCTATATGACACCCTAAGACAATATTTACAACTGTTACATTTGGTATTAATAAACAATAAGAATAAAAATATCTTGGTGCTTTATAACAACATAATACAAGCAATAATGATGTAAAAGGTGTCAAAATAAAAAACAGAATAAGATGCAAATAAAAGATATTCATAGTACTTCTGAAACTCCATGGGAGTTCTCTGTACGCCAGAGAATAGAAGATTATATTATCGAGTATAGAGAACTAATAGAGTTTTCTCAAGGTTCACCTTTAATAGGTTCTTTATATATTAATAATGAGAAGATAGGTAAAGAGGAGTTATTTGGTGGCCCTTTTTTACTAAAGAAGAACTATTTATATATACCCAAATATGTCCGAAAGTTATGGATGTCGGGATTTATTTTATGTAAGATAGACCTCAGAACGGGCCAAATGGAAAATATAGGTACGATAAAGTCTTTAATATATTTAGGTTGCAAAGATGAGAGATAACTTGTATGATGTAATAGACAAGTTGCCATCTAACAAACAATTACTGTTTGGTATAAGTTGCGTGTATAGAATGGAGACTTATCTTCATAAATATTTTGTAAACAAAGAATTGACATCTTTTCTCATTAGATTAATAGATGATATATTCTTTCAATGTACGTCTGAGAGATTTAAGAACATAGCAGATACTATCTCCTTAGATAAAGAAAAGCATATAGAAGAATATATTCCTGATACAGATGATGATGGGAGTTGTGTTGCAGTTCTTGCTCAAAATGCAATGATAGCATTGTCATATTGCGTAAACTTTATAAACGAAGAGGATGTAACTGCTATAGAATACTGTAGCAAAAAGATGATTGAGACTGTAGATATCTATGCGTTAAGTGTGTTACAGCAAGATAGCTCCGATGCTCTTATCTCGCAAGAAAAGACAATTCAATTACGTATATTGAATATGATAAAGAATATGAATTGTCACATTAATGATAATGATATTGACGGTTATAGAAAGCAACTTGAACAATATAAAATGACCTGACTCGGTGAAAACTATGGTAGCGGTAGACAAAAGGAAGTAACGTCTTAACAATAAAACTGTCCACTACACAGTATCAATGAGTTCTGTCACTTTCGTATGGAATGGTAGTAAAAATGAGAAAAAGCCAAGTGAAACAAAGTACAGGGTTGGAGGCAGAAAATAAAGACCTCCTTAGAAAGAATATGAATGATGAAGAGGAAGATACCTTTTGCTATAAATTAATAGAAGAAGGAGTTTATGATGTTAACAAGTTAGAGTGTATCATCGAATATGCTTCGACCAACAAGAATATAGACAAAGAGGCTCTCAAGTGGATAATTAACTGTGTGGACAGATGCTATATCTATCACAAGGATGAGCATGATTATTATACCATAAAGAATTACTCAATAGAAGAAGAGAATATGTGGGAGGGTGTATGGAAAGAAAGACTACTACAGGCATTAAACGAGTGAACCGGTAGAGAACCTTGTCGAGTGGTTGCATGAAGAGGCTCTATACACGTCCGTTACAAAACATAAAATGGTGAACGCTATACTATCATCACCGATTATATGGGGCACCCTGTGGAGGTACATAGCGTTTATAGCCATGTTGGTTGATAAACAGACTATGATATATACAGTAGTCTCCATAACCTTAACGCCCGTAGGGACCTCATTATTTTCCGCCAGTTAGGGCAGTGTGAGGATGAAGAGACATGCCTCTTACCACAATAGGTTCAGATATTACAATCCACCTGAGAAGGATTAAGCAACTCAACAGTGCTTAGCCGTTTCCCTTTTGTCCCTCAAGCTCAGAGGACCACTGCCACAGTTAGGTTGACTAACTCCCAATTGAATTGACTGCCTCTAAGGTTGTAAGTATAGAAAATCTTTACTTTCTCAATGCGTCACCCAAAGTCACGCATAAATTAAACTCAACTTTCTGATTTTCAAAAGACACTATATGATGGCACAAAACATGATGAAATAAGGACTAAATGATATAAATCAAAGGGATATTAATATCTCAAATAAGCCTATAGGGAATGGAACTATTAGAAACATGCTGTGAATATATTTTACATTAATCACAAAGCCTCTAAATGCTATTACCAAGTCCTATTAAATCCTTTGCAATATTTTTATTCAAATAGTTGCGCCGTATTGAATATTATTATATATTTGCAATATCTTAATCAATGAGACCTATAAAGGAAAGAGACTAATGCATAAAGGATTATCTCTAAACACGTTAATCAAAAATAATGATTATGAAATTATACGCTTTCTGTATCACATTCATGTTGTCACTGCTTAGTTGCTTTGGACAAGAGACACATATCATTGAACCGAGCATACTCGAAATCAGTTATCACACAAAGTATCTTAACAGTTATGATGACTATGCACTTAGGATAGGGAAAAATGTAAGTGAATACTTTAGTTACCATACTTTACGATTCGATTCCTTAGGGAGCAACCCTGAGACAGCTTTGGCAATAATTAATGAAAAGATAAAAGCTGCTCAAAATAATAATAAGACTACCCATAAGGTAGAAAGTCCTAATAGTCGTGATTATCTTTACAGAAATCTTGAAGAAGGCAAAATGACAACTTACACACAGGTCTGGGACTCTTATTATAAGATAACAGAGGACATACCCACACCGGAATGGGTTATTCACGAAGACAGTACACGAAATGTCATAGGCTTTAATTGCACGATGGCTACCACACATTTCCGTGGACGAGACTGGAAGGTGTGGTTCAGTGAGGAGATTCCTTTACCGCTCGGTCCGTGGAAATTAGGTGGACTACCCGGTTTAATCTTAGCTGCACATTGCGATGGCTATTTAGACATAATTGCAAGTAACATTAAAAGAGAACAGTTGGCACCTGTCAAGTTTTATAATTTCTGGGAGAAAAAGTATAAGGATATAGACCGACTCTCTTATTTAAAAAAGGCTTCAGACCCTACGATATACCCAAAGAATACAACCAAGATTCCCAAAATGGAGTTAGAATAAGATATTGCTGATGAAGAAATATATTACCTTATGTTTACTTATCCTACTTGTACAGTCAATAAGTGCACAGAGGATAGTGGAAGGTGTCGTTACTGACTTAGGAGGACACCCTGTGTCTGCAGCTATTATCAAGACTGTAGATGCAACCACAAAAAAGACATTACATTTCTGTCAGACAGATACAAAGGGGAAGTTTACCATTACAGCACAAGAAGGTAATATCCTATCTATTTCAGCAATAAGCTATAAAAAGCAGGAACTAAAGGTTTCAATGGATATGCCTGCACAGCATATTACATTAGAGGAAGATACGAAAACGTTATCGGAGATAACTGTAAAAGCAAAACCAATTAAGATAAAAGGCGATACCATTCAATATCTACTCACAACCTATAAAAAAGAAGGAGACCGAACATTGGCTGATGTTCTTGCACGTGTCCCGGGCTTTGATGTGAATAAAGAGAATGGCGAGATACAATACGAAGGTAAATCTATCAGCAACTTCTATATAGAAGGTATGAATCTGATGGGAGGGAAATATGGCTTGGCAACAAAGTCATTGCCCCAAGATGACGTCGCAACAGTAGAAGTAATGAAGCATCATCAACCTATCCGTGTGTTAGATGATTTTACTTATTCTGACGATAATGCTATCAATATTAAGATGAAACAAGGGGCTAAGGCACGCTGGATGACGACCTATAGCGGTGGCATAGGGCTAAAGAGTCATGGAGGATTGTGGAATTATGAAACCTTTGCCATGCGCCTGAAGCCTTCCTTTCAGACAATTCTCACCTATAAGACAAATAATATAGGCAAGAATATAAGGAGAGAGACGGACAAACTTTTAAGTTTTGATGAGCTACAAAGTCCTTTGTCAGCTATGCTCGCCCTTCCTTCTCCATCACCTTTATTGCTCAAGGGGCGTTCGCTTTTCAACCGCTCACATGCTGTTAGTTTGAATGCGCTACAGCGTATAGACGAAAATTCTCAAGTAAGCGTGCAGATTACATTTGCCAATGACCGTAATGAGGCTACCTCTTTGCGCCATTCAGACTTTTATACGAATAGCGGTATAAAGACAATAGAAAATAGAAAACAGTATTTGGAGAAAAGTAATGACCTCTTTGCAAAGATAAAATACGAGAATAACGCTAAAAATCATTATCTTAAAAATGAGCTTTCTGGTGACTTCTCTTGGAACAAACAATGGCTGAATGAACAGGGGACTCATCCTCATAAGATGATGGGTAATCTTCCGATTTATACATTAAAAGATAATTTCAGTATAATGAAGAAATATGGGAAACGCCTTGTTACTCTGCAATCAAAGAATATAATGGATATACGCCCACAACAACTATATGTCGATTCGCTGGTACAGTCTATTAATCAACATTACTATGAAACGAATACGGACGTAAGAGCAAGTTTCAGAATAGGGAGATTTATTCTATCAGGACAAATAGGAGTAAATGCAGGAGAACACCGCTTCACTTCTGATTTAGTGGGAGTTCCAGATAGTATAGGGCTGCTAATGGGTAAAAGCAGCTTTACATTTGCAAGGTTATATGCCAATCCGAGCATTGAATATATGGTGAAGGACTTTGACTTCACATTATCTGGCGATATGTCGTACAACCATTATAAGTATAGTTTAGATAATGGTCAGTCTAAATTCTTACTATCTCCTAACCTCCGTATAAGATGGAAAGCCACAGCATCATGGACTTTCTCGGCTGATGCATCCATTAATACAATGCAGATAAATGCTGCTCAATTTTATCCAACTTTGGTACTGCAAGATTATCAATATATGAATAAAGGTCTGGCAGGCTATAATCTAAACAAAGAGAAAAGCTTAGGAATAGGAGTTGTTTATAGCGATGCTCTTAAAGGTACTTCTATACGATTACGCATAACAAGATCGTTTGGTACCTCTCCTTATACATCAACCCAAGATTTTGTGGGCAACTATATCGTAGAATCATTGACGTCAGGAGACACGAAGTACAATAGCTGGAATATGTTCCTAATGGGTTCACAAGGCATAGGCTTCTTAAAAGGAAAGCTAAATGTAAAGGCGTTATATAATGCCATGAATAGTTATATGGTTCAGAATAGCCAACGAATACCTTACGACACAAAGAACTTAAAAATAACCTCTAACCTTGATATTGGTTTAATAAAGGGTGTCGATTTAGCTTATAAACTTACTTATGGCTTTCATCAGATGAAGATGCCTGCTTTTGGGAAGACATCTAATCTAAATAGTTGGAAGCATGAGGGAAGCCTTAGACTACCTCTTTGTAAGGTTTTAAGTTTGGAAACTTTGACGGAATACTATCATAACGAAGTCGCGAAGAAGATGTTTAAAGATATGTTCTTTCAAGACTTCACTTTGATATTTAAAGCCAAACACTTTGACTTAAGTCTTGCTTGGAATAATGTCTTTAATAATAAAAGCTATAGCTATGGAATTAACAATACGCTTTCAAGTAGCTTTAGCAATCAAGACATTAGAGGAAGAGAACTGATGCTTAGTTTCTATTATAAACCTTGATTACTAAGTTGATTGATACTACATAAATAAATTTACTAAAAGTTGAGATATATTAGACACCATTGTCATAGTACTGATGGGCTTACAACCGAGTATTTTCAGAAGCACCATCAGGCCATATTTTTCTGTCAAATTTGAACAAAGAAGACCTAAATCGAAGCTTAATAGTAAAGAAGACTTAAAAGTCTGAAGAGAATAAACATTACAGTCATATTAGCAGATGTTCCAATTTCATCAAGGTGTCAATCAAAGTCACCCATAGATAAAACATAACTAACTGATCTACAAGATACGCTGTATGATGGCACAGAAACATAATGACGCCAAGGCTTGACTAATCTCAGGCGAATAGTATGCCCCCTAATCTCGTTAGTATATATTGTTATTTCAGTAAGGTATGAGGTTTCTAAAAGGCTGAATGAGCCAGACAAAAGGAATTACCCCCTTATTCTGGTAGCCTTACAAAGCCATCAGCCTCTAAAATACTCTTTGAACTTAAAAGTGCTTCTAAGCCCTCTTTTAATGCTTGATCTACCTTAGAGCCACGACGCGAAAAACCCAACCTCTTTGCAACAAGAAGAGTCAGTGCATCGGTCTTGATAGAAAGCTGCTCTCGTACTGTGAGTATGATTGCATTCATTATTTCTATTAGAGGTATTTCTGTTATATCTCTTCCGTGAGCCTGTCTATATCCACTGAAAGAATCAGCACATGCTTTATCTGTCCACAATATCGTAGAGTTACCTATCTCTTGAACAAATAATAGCCTATCAGCAATGTCCTTAACCGAAGCCACCAAAGAAGAGGTAACTCTTGTAGTATCCCTATGTGCACAGATACATCGACATAAATACATCAATGTCATAGGCTGTTCGCATGCGAGTATCTTTTTTGCAAGAACCTCATCACTCATAGCATCAGTATCTTCCAAACCTTGATACGCATGATAGGCTTTCTCATTGTTTTCAATTTTCTCCACCTTTTCTTTTGTAACATCAAAGGTAGTATTCTTTACGAATGCCTTTTCTAACTTCCCGTTCTGCTGTAGTACCTTTTCAATACGTGCTATAACACGTTCAGGATTATTAATCCAATCGACACTCCACACACGCATTATCTTCCAACCAAGTAAGTTCAAAACAGTTGGTTGGACAATCTCTCTATCTCTTGTAGTCTGCGTATTATAATAGACCTCACCATCAAGTAAAATACCCATAGCATAATTGTCATTATTGACAGCATCTGCAATGGCCACATCAACCTTGAAATTTGAACGCCCTACATTGGTATTTACTATATGGCCATGAGCCCTGAGTTCATCAGCAATCTGCTCAGAGATGATGTAGTCAGAGTTCTCCTTATGATTATTAGAAGTATTAATCAGTACTTGTTGCTCCGCATACTCTAAGAAATGTTTCAACCCTTCTACACCTCGAGCTTTAGTACGTTTCAAATCAATCTGTGATGCTTTCAAAGACGAATAGACATTCATTTCTCTTCTGGCACGGCTTACTGCCACATTCAAACGCTTTTCTCCCCCATTATTATTTAGCGGTCCAAAGTTCATTGACACTCTGCCATCCTTATCTGGACCATAACCAATAGAGAATAAGATGATGTCACGCTCGTCACCCTGTACGTTTTCAAGGTTCTTTACAAAGATAGGCTCGTATAATGCTTCAGCTGCTTCTCTCAGTTTCTTATCCTTGTCGAGCTTTTCAGTTAACAAGTCATCAATTAAGTTTTGTTGTACCTGACTGAATGCTATCACACCAATACTATACTTTGTTTGGTCTTCACTCTGCAATCTTTTGACGATATCTTCTACGATAGTCTCAGCTTCCTTCTTATTAGAACGGCGTCCACCCTTATCATACACACCATCTACATAATAATACTTTACCTTCGTCGTTTGGTCATCAACAGATGGGAATGTGATAAGTTCACCATCATAATACTCATTATTAGAGAAGGCAATTAGCGATTCGTGCTTTGAACGATAATGCCAGTTCAACTGAAGTGATGGTATACCAAGACTATGGCAGTCATCAAGAATACTATCAAGATCATCGATATCAGCTTCATCTTCACTAACACTTGTTGATAAGAAGAAACTTGTTGGAGGCATCTGCTTCGGATCACCTACTACTATTAAAGACTTGCCACGAGCAATTGCACCTATCGCCTCACTTGTAGGCATCTGTGAAGCCTCATCAAAGATAACAAGGTCGAACTTGCTTCGTGATAAATCTAAAAGCTGTGCCACAGACATAGGACTCATCAGCATACATGGGCAAAGTCTTGGTAATAGTGTGTCAATATTATCAAACAAATCACGGAGCGAGACTCCTCTACCACCATTTGCAATGTTTCTATTAAGGAAGCCAATAGGACTACTATTGTCTATACTGTCTGTCACATGGGGTACATTCGCAGCCAATCGAGCGTAAAGTTCCTTCTGACTGAGTAATTGAAACTCTTCTGTCAGTTTTTTGTAGCGTGAGATTGTCTCGTCAAAGATTGTTCCTTCAAAGGTTCGTAAGACCTGTGACGACGCTATCTTCTCACAGGCAAAACTTCGGAAAACTCTCTTAAAGAAGGCATCCTTCAGTTTCTCGGCTGAAATTTCCTTATTTTCAATATATTGAGCGATGATGCCAAGACCATCAACCTCAAGCTCCGTCTTATAAGCACACCACTGATACCAATCTCGTGCTTCATCTGTATGCTGAAGCCAGTTATCGAGCTTCAGTACATAACACTTCAAGTCTTCATGGGTAGGGAGCTTATCATCATCAAAACTTACAGCAAAATACGTATATATAACATCCTGTATTGTTACTATCTCATTATGTAATTGCTGATAATTTAACACTTTAGAGAGGAAAGTATCAATATCTTGCTCAATAATAAAACTATTAAATTGCTTCAACTTAGTTAAGAAACTCCTTTTAGCAAAGAAGCGAGGTAGAAACCACTTAGCCTTGATATTCCTCCACTCATTATATAACGCCTCACCATCTTGAGATAACACTTCATCATTGCAATCTCTTAGTAATTCAGCTTTTATAACTTCAGCCTCCAAAAGCTTATGCCTTTCTTCATCACCCTTACGGAGTGTTTCAGATGCTGTTTTGAGTCGTGATGATAGGTATCCAACATTGGCAAGGTCGCCGTCTTCAATAGTAAGCCCAAGCAAAGGGTGTTTTGAAGGAGTCCCCGTAATACTAAGTACAGCCTGATACTTCTGACTCAATAGATGTGCATAATTATCCATTTTCTCTATTCTGAACAGTTGCTTAAATGCAGCATCGTTCACATCTATATCAAGCTCTGGCCCATCTATGGATTCATATCTGATGATACAGTCAAATAAAGACATCCCCTCCGGTCCTTTAACATCATGGAGTGCCTCCATATACTCAATCAATTTACACCGTTGAGTATAGAGTTCGTCAGCAATACGTGCATATTCTTTTGGATGTTGAATATGAGTTGCCTCCATAGCCTTCTTCAACTGTTCAAGTACATGACGCTTTGTGATTTTGTTTGAATGCATTTCAAGACAGAATGGACCAAGGTTTATCTTCTCCAAACGCTTCTGTACCACATTCAAGGCTGCCATCTTCTCTGCAACAAACAGTACTCGTTTACCTTGGAACAAAGCATTAGCAATAAGGTTTGTAATGGTCTGCGACTTACCTGTTCCAGGAGGACCATATAGAATAAAAGAGTGTCCCTGACCAGCTTCCATTACGGCTGCCATCTGTGACGAGTCTACAGGGACAGGTAATGCAAGGTCAGATGGCTTCACCTCTTTATCCTTATCTTTCAACTCTGATATTACTTGGCTTGGAGTAAAGGTCAGTTTTTGTTCTACAAGACTACATACTATATTGTTCTCAAGCAGTTCTTGTCTGTGGTTATGGATATCATTCCACATAAGGAACTTACTGAACGAGAAAACGCCCAAGATACATTCTTCTTCTACATCCCAACGTTTTTTGTTCTTAAGCACCTCACGTATGATAGCAAAGATTTTCTTCACATCTACCCCGTGCTCATCTGTAGGTAGGGGATTAAGGCCTGGTATGTTGATTTCAAAATTCTGACGTAGAAATTCTATCAAGGTTATATTCAAAGTAATCTCCTCATCTCGAGTACGAATATAGTAATCGCCTTTTTTATACACCATTTCCACAGGCAGCATTAATATTGGAGCATAACGAGACTTCTCACTTATCTCTGTTTCATACCATCGCAGTGTACCTATAGCAAGGTATAACGCATTTGCACCTGTCTCTTCAATAGCATTTTTTGAAGCTCGATAGATATTCTTCAACGTATTGCGTGTATCTGCCTCCGTTTGATAAGTATGTAACATACGATGTTTAATATCATTTGTTATCAACTCATGGAGTTCTGGCAAAGACTTAGAGCGTACAAGGCGTTCCTCGTCATTAATCTTAAAACTTACATCAGGTTTGCAAGAAATTAGGTATTCCATCCCATCTTGCAAATAGTCTTCTACCAGGTCAATATCAAATGAAATAAATTGAATAGCCTTCTGCCTTAGATAAAGATTCAACATTGAGTTACGCAAGGAGAAGTCTAAAAGTTTGCGCTCCCAGATATCCAGCTTGGTTATCTCACGTTTGTTGTCCATTAGCATACTCAGATCAAAACGCGAGTGTTCCTTTACATTTAGCATACACTCATCATGACTTGTTCCCTCTACAGCAACCTCCCATACACCATTATTCATGACACGCTGTGGAAGAGGACGCACTTGTTCAAGTCGACATCGCTTGATATCAATGAACATCTCAAAGATTGCCGTATTGGCAAGATTCTTTATGGCTAAACTCTGAGCATCTTCAAAGGTAGTAGACTCTGCTGTAATTTGTGTACATTCAAGTACAAGCATCTCATCGATGCCGTCAGAACATTTCTTCTCTATATACGAAGCATCATCACAAACACTATATTGACAACAGTCGTCGACTAACCAAACAGCAAGGTAAGCATGCCCTTCTTGTAGTACAATACCACTATTGAGCCCTATACTTTCAAGTACACTTGCAAAAAGTAGCGTAAGTTCTATGCAGTTCCCAACCTTAGAAGTCAAGACTTGGTCAGGTAGTGTAATACGTTGTCCAACAACTTCATACGATGCTGGAGCAGAACGGTATACAATACCCTCAGCATGAAGTGCACCATACACAGCAGCCACCTGCTTTCGTACTTCATTTGAATTACCTGTCTGATATGCTGTAAATGCAGAAGCCCCCGACACTTCCTTCAACTTACTGGCTGCCTTGGCTATAATATTGTTTACAGCAGGATGATTGGGCGTAACAAACGAAGCAAGACATTGCGGTAGAATGCTGGTTCCCAACCATTGGTCGTATGGCATTATATCTATGTCATAACTATGAGTAAACACAATCTTCTTTGCATCTGACAGCGCATCAGCATATACATTGATGGTAAATGTGGACGTAATCTTTTCTGTTACCAAAGCTACCTCTGTTGGCTTCAGAGATAAGCTCATACCCTGTAAACGAATTGACTTACCAGTCTTAAGTGATGCGATGATGCTTGAACGAAAGTCTTGGAAAAAATCACCAGAACATTCTATTATTATATCCCTTAAATCATCAGCCTTGTCATTACAAAGCTCAACAGACTGGCATATTGCTACCCCGTTATTAATTAAGGAATAATTGATAGATGGTAGATATTCTATATTGATAGTTGCCATAACGATTTGATAATTTGTAGATTTTGTTACTTATACCAATATTAATTACTTGGGTTTACGGACTTATTGGATTTAGACATTAACTGCCAAATATTATATGCTTATTACATAACCATTGAGAAAGATATTACAACGGACACTTAGTTATACCCCCTCTATAATACTAACGCTGTCAAAGGTGTTTATCTTATCAAACTAAAGTACTCAACTGCAAATATAGTTATTTGTTTTTATATCTCCTCGTATTATGCTTATAAATATACTATTGGTGCCAGATTAATCAACGAATAACATAAGTTCACCATCATCTCCAATTATATACAAGTCTTAAAGATTGATTAAAATTAAGCAAAATATGGATGAATAGAGCTTCATAAACAGTAAGGAAACTACCTACGTGAGAGCTTGAAAGCATTCTCTAACACAAAACTATACGGCTGTATAGTTATCGCAAGGCTACCCAAAGAACATTACTCTAATTGCTTTCACCATTATTACTATCATATCAAAAACAAAATTGTCCTGTTGTTTCAAGTGAACCTAAAGGCTTTATAAGTTGTAATGCGGTAAAAAAGAACCTATTGACCTATATAACTATGTGGGAATAAGAACGCACCCTACAACACATCTTATGCGTTGTCCTTTAAGAGATGGAATAGTTTTCCGCTCTCATGAAATGTCACAATAATACCAAATAATTTTGATTTCAAGTTGCTGTCACTTTTAACATTTCAAATAAACTCATTATAAATCAATTAGTTGTAACGTCATCTCTAATGACAGCAATGACAGGAAATATTATTCTGGCGGATTTGGTTTGTCGTAGGACAATCCAAATTTCGTGCGAGCTTATTAGGTATATGGAGATTAGTTGGTTAAGAAGCAATATAAAGGTTTACTGAAAAGCAAGGGATGCTACTATCAAGACTTATCACCGTAGCACTTAAAATATAGCATGAATCATTTATGTTCGTCTGTTATCGTTAGACATAACATACCAAGCGAGATAGCGAGAATCACTACTTAAAGGTGTCTCATTATTCTAAAGAATATGACCCAAGGTAGCCTATCGAAATCAATAAAGGTACAACATGACGAAGCAAAAACACTTAACTGAGTACTACCAAGAAAATAAGAATTCATGCTCCGACAATAGATTAGAGAACGTCTAATTGACATATCAGAGACTTACTTCTTCGGAACGAAAGTCTCCCATGTCTGATCATCAAAGAATATACGAATCTCTGTGATGCGTCGTTGCGGCTTGTCAATATATTTTACCTCTGTACGAGAAGGGATTTTATACATATTATCATTATATGGTAAACTTCTCTGTTCTGTCTCTACCAGTGGTGGAGTTGTAGAATTAGAAAAGTCAAGCGTGCCTTCAGAACTTCTAGGAGTCATGGTTGCAGCCTCTCCTGTAGAAGAATTAGGCTCAGCGGTCTGATCCTTAAACATTGGACCTTGTCCATACAAAAGCCAATCAAGATTAATCTTTGTAAACTTACTCTTGATAGCTTCAACAGTATTAAGAGTCGGTTTTGTTCTTCCAGTAAAAATACTACTGAGAGATGCAGACGAGATTCCTATGAAATCTGAGAAAGTTTGCTGAGTCATGTGCTGACTCTCCATAAGCTGTCTTATTCGATCTTTCATTTCAAATTCTATCGTTTGTTAGTAAATAGAGGAGTTTTTAGGCTGATTAGCCACTCTTCTAACAACTTTACAAAGGTAAACATAATATTTTATATACCCAAATAATAAGTTGAATAGATTATGTTTGTATATCTAACTTTTAATATTTACATTTTACAAACACAAAATAGCAAAAGTGTGCATGTGCCTTATACATTTACAAAGTAACATATACAAACCTATAGAGTACAGAACAAATAAATAAACCAGAACTACTAAATTACTGGTTATAAATCACATTATTAAGCATATCTAAACCTAAATAGTACAAATATGCGAATTATAAGGGAATAAAAGAAGGGTTAGGTAACTAAAACAATATTATATTCTTATAATGTACTGATATATTAGTATTTATATGCCATAATTAGTACGTGCATAAAAATACATCTCGATTAATAAAAGTAAATATACACATTTACATAACAAGATAATACACTTATGTGAGCAATAAATAACTTTATTATGTTTACATTTGTATTTACAAATATAAATGATAATGCTCATTTGTAGTTTCCAAACTCTACATAATTAAAGTAAAACAAGTGTGAAAATTAAATTGAGCATTGTCGAAAATTATCATTTTGAGCGTTATTAAAGTATTTGCGAACTGGGGGAAAGATGCAGGAAAATACGCGAAAAATGAATAGGGTAATTTCGCCTATTACGCTATTAATCAAGATAAAACATAAAAAAAGCACTCTTTTCAGAGTGCTCCTTTTAGCTTAAAATAATATGATTTTAGACTGGGAAAGAGTGATTTTACGGCTAAAAATATATCAAATTACCCTCTATTTCTTAATGAAGAATAAAGAAAATGAGCTCTTTCATCAAATCTCCCGCACCAGTATTAGGATTATCTAATCCCTTACTCTTTCCATCTATGTCCCGAATCTTAGAAATAATGTCCATCGTTTTACGTGCAGAATAGTTTTTTAATCCTATAATATAATCCTTCGCTCCCCATGTATTACGTAAATCCAAAGCAGAAGCTATCCCTTGTTCTGTACCTCTCTGAGGAGTATAATGAACTATCATAAGATTCTGAAAATAAGAAAAGAGTAATGGAAGGAAAGAATAAAGAGAACCAGCTTTGGGATTATTGTCAAAATATTTCACAATTTGATTAGCCTTGAAACAGTCCTTCTGAATAATAGCATTTCTAAGTTCAAAAGCATTAAAGTCCTTACTTACCCCTATCTCCTTTTCCACCACCTCTGGTGTTACACGAAGGCTATCTGCCGGAAGAGATATAAGTACTTTATTCAACTCTGAAGTGAGTCGACTCAGATCAGCTCCAATATGATCGGCTACCATCTGGCATGACTTGGGATCAATACTTACATTTCTTTCCCTTAAGTAACTTTGGATAAAATCAGGGAGCTGATAGTCGCGCAACTTCTTACTTTCAAAAACAACCCCTACTGTCTGTGCCAATCCAACAACCTTCTTACGTGCATCAATTTTCCCATTCTTATGACACCATACAAGGATAGTTGATTTTACAGGATTCTTGAGATACTTCTCCAAAGCTTCTAAAGAACGGATATTCTGTGCTTCTTTAACTATTATTACTTGAAACTCGGCCATCATAGGATAACGCCTTGCCATATCGGCTACCTGAACGGCTGTAACATCTGAACCGAAGCAGATAGTTTGGTTAAAGTCTCGTTCTTCAGGAGAAAGAACATGCTCTGCTATATAACCAGAAATCTGATCGATATAATAAGACTCTTCGCCCATCAACATATAGATGGGTGCATACTTCTTATTCTTCAGATCCTGCATTATACTCTGAAATGTTGGTCCTTGCTTTGTTGGCATTTACTTTTTTATTAACTTTGCATAAACGATAAACCGTGATACAACCTAAGAGAACAACGGCAACAAGTCCATACTGACAGAAGGTGGTCTAAAGGGTTACACCTCCCGAACCTCTTACGACACGGTCTTTCATGCAAAGTTAATAGAAAAGAGATAGAAAACAAAATTTTCATTTGACTTTCGCCATACCCTTCCACCTTATTATATATAGGATATTTAGTTATGATACAGCTCAACCTCCCTCCTTACCAGCTTAGAGTAAGGGAGACAAACGGACGAAAGCAGATTCTTGATATACTCCGCAGAAAATATGTAGCACTCACTCCAGAGGAATGGGTGCGACAACACTTTATTCATTATCTTATTGACCACAAAGGCTATCCTGCTCCCCTACTTGCTAACGAAGTTCCACTACAAGTTGGCGAGAAGAAAGTTCGTGCTGATAGTGTGCTTTACGATAATCAGCTTCGTCCGAGGATGATTATTGAATATAAAGCACCTACTATACCATTAACACAAAAAGTATTTGAACAGATATCTGTTTACAACCTCCTACTCCATGTTGATTACCTCATTATATCAAATGGCATAGACACCTATATCTGCAAGATGGATTATGACAACCAGACATACACGTTTCTTGAGGCAATACCAGACTATCAGGACATTTAGTCCAATTTTCCACATTAGCACCTCCATAATAGGATTAAAACAACCAACAAGCTGACTGTATCTTAAGAAGCCAACTGAGCTTAAAACAACAACTCCTCCCTAAGTAAGAAAGTCTACATACGAGCATCTGAGTATCATTACTTCTCACGGCCTCTATTCCAAGAGACCATGCCTTGCTTTTTTATAGGCTCAAATCATTTCATAAACATCTCTTCTTTAGCGAATATCCCTCCGATAACAGGCAGAAAAAATAGTGATAACTCACTTTTTCTTCACCTTGATTTTGTCTATCATCCTTCCATCACAACTACCAGATATTAGGTATTCAATTACCGAAAAATGCAAAAGAATAAGCCTTAATACAACTTTCTTTCTACACACCTAACAGCAGAATCTTTATCCTCATAGCGTGATATAACACATTTCTAACAAGATTCTACGACCATTCCATCACCCATCACCACAAATCATCACCACCCAACATTCAACATCCAAACCCTAAACGCATAGAGGGAACAAAAAAGAAAGAAAGATAATTCCTATTACTACAAGACATCGTAATACTCTTATGAACAACTGAGGTCAGTTCCCCAAACTATCGTTTGACATACCCTTTTACCCCTATCACTCCCTCCGAGCATATAGACAATTATTCTTCAGTTTATTGACAGGGTATCTTAATCTGCCTGCAAACATAAATAAAAGAGTAAATATAGTACTGAGTTTGTCGCCTTCGTTACTATTATCATGCCATATATCCTTTGCAGTAATCTCCCAGATAGCAAAAATCACATAGCATTACCGATAAAAGATATAAACTTTGGCATTATCTTTGTATCATAATAATAATAAAACTTTGAGTTAAAGTAACATTGAAAAAAAGAAAAGAATATGGCAATTGCAAAGTGGATTGGTGGCGCATTAGGTTGGATAATTAGTGGAAATACGCTGGGCGCCTTAGTTGGCTTTTACATAGGTAGTTTACTCGACATAGCGCTTTCAAATGGAGAAGACCTCCCTTTTAGTGCAAATAAATATAGAGTATATGATGAACAAGACCATTTTGAAGATACAAATTCTTTCGAAGGAGAGCGAAATTCCTTTTTACTTTCTATGCTTGTCCTTTCCTCCTACATTATAAAAGCCGATGGTAAGATAATGCACTCTGAGATGGAGTATGTACGCCAGTTCCTTCGTGTAAACTTTGGTGAACAGGCTGTCAGCCAAGGAGAAGCCATTCTACTGAGGTTATTTGACGTACAAAAGCAGCAAGGACCGGTCCAATTCCAGGAGACCATTCGTAAGAGCTGTGTTGAGATTCGCTTCCACACAAGTGTAAGTCAACGTCTTCAATTACTTAACTACCTTGTCATCATCGCAAAAGCTGATGGTGTAATAAGCCCAGAAGAGGTTGCTGCACTGAAGGAGGTAGCCCTATACATAGGACTTTCTATGCAAGATGTTGAGTCTATGCTCAACTTAGAAAGCGGTGCAGAAGCAAGTAGCAGCATTGAAGATGCCTATAAGGTGTTAGGAGTTTCTCCATCAGCAACTGATGATGAGGTTAAAGCAGCCTATCGTAAGATGGCACTAAAGCATCACCCCGACCGTGTGGCAACCTTGGGAGACGACATACGGAAGGCTGCAGAAAAGAAATTCCAAGAGATTAACGATGCTAAAGAAAGAATCTTTAAGGCAAGAGGATTGTGAGTAAAGTAGACGAGTTGATGGTAAACAAGTTGACAGGTTGATAGTGAACAAGTTGACAAGTTGATAGTAAACGAGTTGACAGGTTGATAGTAAACAGGTTGACAAGTTGATAGTGAACAAGTTGACAAGTTGATAGTAAACGAGTTGACAAGTTACTACTAATCAGACTATTACTATTGCCTACAATCATCATTTTTAATAAGAAACAATCATATAATTGCACTATGGCAGCAAGACTAAAAATAAAGACAACAGAAGGTGATATCACTATTCGCCTCTATGATGAGACCCCGAAACATCGTGACAACTTCCTCAAATTAGTGAAAGAAGAGTATTTCAACGGAACAATCTTTCACCGAGTAATAAAGGATTTCATGATACAAGGCGGCGATCCTGATAGTAAAAACGCACCTAAGGATAAGATGTTAGGAACAGGTGGACCAGACTACACCATCCCTGCGGAGTTTGTTTATCCACAATACTTCCACAAACGTGGTGCCTTGAGTGCAGCCCGTACGGGTGATGAAGTTAATCCTAATAGGGAAAGTAGTGGTAGTCAGTTCTACATTGTATGGGGAAAGACTTATAAGCCTACTGAACTAAAGCAGATGGAACATCAGATGGCAATGCAACAAGAACAGTTGGTTTTCAATCAGCTTACCAAGGAGCATCATGAAGAAATCATGAATTTAAGACGTAATCGTGACCGTACAGGACTGCAGGAGCTACAAGAGAAACTGATAGAACAGACTAAAACTATCTGTAAGCAACAAGGGAAGCCTGCCTTTACGCCAGAACAAATAGAGGCTTATACGAACGTTGGTGGTACTCCTTTCCTCGACAATCAATATACTGTCTTCGGTGAAGTAGAGGAAGGACTTGATATTGTTGAACGCATCCAAAACTGTGATACTGACCGCAATGACCGTCCAACAAAAGATATCGAAATTGAGAATGTAGAATTACTATAGTTTTACAAATAAAGGCTTTACAACTAAACACAATCCCTTATCTGGCTATTTCACAACGAAATAACCAGATAAGGGATTACTCTTTTATATGGAAGAAGGCCTACTTCGCAATAGCGAGATAGCGTGACAACCGCTCAAAGTTCCTTTGTTTAGTAGCATCAATTATCAAGAAGATATCTATCAGCCACCAAATATAACACCCTCCAAATGTCAGTAGTTTACCAACACCTAAACCAGTGTCACCTATATAAAAACGATCGACACCCAATATTCCAACAAGTATTGACAGAATCATCGCTACAGTAGGGTCACTCATTTGACTCGTAAATGCCATTATTTCTTCTGCACTTACATCCGAGCTCTCCAATCTTGCACGTACACTCGGAATACATCCCGCAGGTATCTTAGAAGAAAGCAATACCAATATGCTATTAAGTTGTTCTGATTCCATAATATTTACACGAGGTTGAATAGTTAATACATTAATCCATTTGAGGAGGGAAATCTTATATATCCACTATATCTTTAATATGTTCCTTACAATAAACCAAATAAAGAAGAGGATTATATACAACCATATAAGCCGTCTGTCTTCTATTACCTTAGTCAGACTATCCTTAGCCTGCCCTTGTGGGAGTAAGGCACGGACACCAAACGACAAGATGTATGGTCCAGAAAACAGAAGGAAATAATTATAATGGATTGCTTCTAAGAAATGCCCTTGCAATAGAGCATGCAATGCACGCTGTATACCACACCCAGGACACTGCAACCCTGTTACGAGCTTGAACGGACATTTAGGCGTCCATAACGTCGTAACAGGGTTATAGAAATAATATAGAGTTAATAGGAAGGCTACCAAACAGAGCCAACCTATAGACTTTACACTACCTTTCAAGATTTAATGAGCGCCAGAGAGTGACCCAAGAGCTGCCAAACCACCGCAGAAAACAAGGTAAAGAATAGAAACTATCGCACCTCCAACAATACCGATAATACTCCACTTCTTAGCATCATTAGCTGCTAAATTAGCTTCATCGTATTGCTTCATCGCATAGTAATCATTCACTTTCATAGCGCGAATAATCGCATAAATACCTGCTGGCAAACAGCAGCACACTGTTGTGAAAATCGCAAGAGCCAAATAGTTATTTGGCCTAGGAGTATTCATTTCTTCCATAACTTTTTTGAGTCGACTCCCCATGGACTTTATTTTATTGTTTATTATTGAACCACATTGCTAATACGATGGGGAAGTCTTGATAATCATCGCTTCACAGATGGGCCACAGTTTTTGCTTTATTTCTTTATTGTGGACAAATTTAAGTATTTTCGAGTAAATACACAAGCACAAAAAAGAATAATCCTCTTATAGAAAACAAATATATTACATTTTAAGTAAAAATAACATCTAATTATTAATATTCTACCGTCTTACTCATTTATGTGAAAGCCTATATATACAAGGATATTTGAATCTTGCACCGCTTAAGCGTTTCTCATCAAGGCTAACAAGCCCCTTCTCAGATAGAGGACATAAATTTATGACACAGACGACACCTACAAAAAATAATCGGGCCAGAATCTATATAGACTCTAACCCGACTTCTTTTTTATATTCTCCCAAATAATCTTTCTTTCAAACTACTTGCGTAGTTATAGGTCTGAACCATTCTTTATGCCAGACAGTTCGCACGACCTATATTATATTCACTAATGCCATGTGTCAAATAATGAACTAACTTACGCATAAAACTCATATTCTTTACTTTCTTCATCATAATGTTTCCTTTCTTCAAATTGAGTTATACAATCTTTTTTTTGTGTTCCCTACTGAGACTGAAGCCCTTTCAGTGGCAACCTCTTGTTATCCTTATGAGGTGCCGTTTGTGTTGTTTTGTGCTTGCAAAGTTAGTACACTTTCCAATATCTGACAAAGAAAACTTGCTTTTTCAAGCCGTTTTTTCATTAATAATTGACTGACGTCAATGCTATTGACACGTATCAAACGACCTAATTGATTTACATCAATGCTTCGAGTTGATGTATATCAATTTACCAAGCCACCATGATTATGAAAAGGAGTTTCTACCCATAAACAAAGTGATAGAACTTGCAAAAGTAAGACAAATTTCTCCGTATTTGCTTACATTAGTATCGTAATTAGGCTGTATGAGGTAAGTTATATTCCGACAACGTGGAGTATCACTTTGAATCGTAGCCTACTATTTCCTTATGGAACGGCTGTTTTATGTAACAATTAATTTCTTATTTTACAAATAAATGTTATCTTTGCAACGAGAAGAACTTTAGCGTTTGCATAAACGTTGAGGTAGATATGCCTCATCAGAATAGAGGCCAACCTAAATAATAGAATTACCTAATTATTAAACTTAATATATAAAAGACTATGAATCGTAATTTTCTTTTAGCATCATCGCTATTCTTATTTCTATCATTGATGTCCTGTAATGCGCAGCGCAATAAGGGACTTTGTTGTGGACATAAACCTGACTCAGCTGCAATAGTACTAAACAATCAGGCAGTAAACGCATATACATATCGGTCGAACTCACCTGACTCCGTGAAAAAGGCGTTGACCCTACTCGACAATGCTATAGCAAAGGATTCTGACTACCAACTGGCTTATGCAAACAAGGCGACTTACCTCAATGATCAAGGCAATGTTACGCAGGCATTAGAGACGCTAAATGCTTACCTAAAGCGTAACCCAACAGAGCCTTACACAATTCTTGGTGCAGGTATGTTCTATGAGAAGATGGGAAACAAGAAGGAGGCAATGGACTACTACAAGCGTGCTGAAGAAAACTTCAAGAGACTCTACGAGGAAGATCATAACAGTGTACACGAGATAAACCGCTATTTAGCTATCATGTTAATAGAGGGACCTAAGAGGATTAAGGCTCTGTATGAGGCTGAGAGAGACCGCCTTGCTTCAGACGAAGAGAATCGTAAAGCGAATGATACCTTTGTGATGTCTATTATTGAAACTCCACGTGAGGAGTTTATAAAATAGACAGGTATAGTATTTTTCAAGAGTAGTGACAGGTAGACGAGTAACAAGTTTAACACGTCAGAAACTAAGTGAACAATAAATGAAAAATAATACTACTGCTTAAAGGGAAATGGTAGAGAGGAAAAGAGAAGATGAGCTTATCTCCCATAACAAAGCAAGATAAAGGGGGGATGAAACGCTAAATGTACAGACTGAAATTGTAGGAGAATTTCGGTAATCATTCCTTTCTCTGTTCAACCATAGGCTGAACAGAAAACAAGAGGAGGCCTAACTGCATTCGAGAACATGCCCTTCTTGCACGTTGAAGACGCCTTTCTTGAGGCAAGAAGGGCGTCTTCTTTATGCGTATTGGTAACATATTGATTTATTGTAGGTTACAAACGCAATTACAGAGAATTTCACACTCCTACTTTGAAAGAATATAGTTCGACTCAATGTAATGATATTTTACGATTTTACTGACTTTGCTTAGATATGGAATGATTACTGAGGTTTTTTATAGAAGAGGTGTTCCTCCCCAGCTGCCATCAGACACAAAAGAGCCAGAAAACAGACACATAGGTCAAAAGGAATATCTAAAACGTCATTCGAAAAAGACGGATGAACCATAAAAAAGGGACTGGAAAGAGGTTTATCACATTTTCTTTTCTTATCTTTGCAGTATGAATACGAACGAAAATCATTGCTTCCGATTGCCTGCTGAGTGGGAACCACAAAGCGGGATTATACTGATATGGCCGCATGAGGACACCGACTGGCGTCCTTATCTGAACGAGATTACCGAGGTTTATCTACAGATGGCAGATGCTATCACACGTTTTGAACCATTGTTGATTACGGCACGTGATACGGAAAAAATACATTCCCTATTAGCAGAAAGGCTGACAGAAGGACAGATGAAGCGTGTGACGCTCTTTGCTTGTGACAACAATGACACATGGGCACGTGACGTTGCACCCATCTCACTCGTATCAGACAAGGAGCCGAAAGGTAGCTTACAAGCACTTTGCCTACTCGACTTTTGTTTCAACGGATGGGGCGAGAAGTTCGCAGCAGAAAAGGACAATAGAATTAACCGCCAACTTTATGAAGCAGGACTCTTACAAGGTGTATTGGAGAACCACAAAGACTTCGTGCTGGAGGGTGGTTCGATAGAGAGCGATGGAGACCGTACACTCTTTACAACAACGGGTTGCTTAATGGCACCACACCGCAACCAACCGCTCACACAAGAGGATATAGACAAACGATTGCGCCTTTTCTTCCCCAATGTAGAGCGGGTTGTCTGGTTGGATTATGGTCAGTTGGCAGGTGATGACACCGATGGACATATTGATACCATCGTACGAGTTGCACCCAATCACACCTTATTATATATAGGGTGTGACGACAAAGAAGACGAACATTATGAGGATTTCCGACTTTTGGAGGAACAATTAAAGCAGCTTCGTACAATCGATGGTGAGTCTTATCGTCTACTCCGCCTTCCGATGCCTGATGCTATCTATGATGATGGCGAACGCCTACCAGCGACACATGCTAACTTCCTTATCATCAACGGGGCAGTGCTTGTCCCAACCTACAACCAACCCGAAAAGGACAAAGCAGCTTTGGATACAATCCAAGAGGCTTTCCCCGACCGTGAAATCATCGGCATAGACAGCCGTACTATCATAAGACAGCATGGCTCAATACACTGTTTGACGATGCAGCTGCCACTAAACGGATAGCCTTACCCGCCTCATTATCGTGACAGAAGACAGTGTTGTAATCTTAAAACACAGAACAATAAACATCAACAAGGCATACACCTTTATTATGAGAGAACTGAAAATAGGTTTCTTGCAACAGCATAATGTTGCAGACATCAAGAACAATATAGAACGACTGGCAGAGGGTATTACAGACTTAGCACAACGTGGTGCGGAGCTTGTAATCCTTCAAGAGCTACATAACTCACTCTATTTCTGTCAGACAGAAGACGTAAATAAGTTCGACTTAGCCGAGACTATACCGGGTCCATCTACTGGCTTCTATGGTGACTTGGCACGCGAACTGGGCATTGTCATCGTGACATCGCTTTTTGAGAAACGCGCACCGGGACTTTATCATAACACAGCTGTAGTGATAGAGAAGGATGGCAGTATTGCTGGTAAGTATCGTAAGATGCACATTCCAGATGATCCAGCTTACTATGAGAAGTTCTACTTCACACCAGGCGACCTCGGTTTCCACCCTATTGACACGAGTGTGGGCCGTCTCGGTGTACTTGTCTGCTGGGATCAGTGGTATCCTGAAGCAGCTCGCTTGATGGCCTTACAAGGTGCAGACATGCTTATCTATCCTACAGCCATCGGCTACGAAAGTAGTGATACAGACGAGGAGAAACAGCGTCAACGTGAGGCTTGGACAACAGTGATGCGTGGTCATGCTGTTGCCAACGGTTTGCCAGTGATTGCTGTCAACCGTGTCGGCCATGAACCAGACCCAAGTGACCAAACACAAGGTATTCAGTTCTGGGGAAGTAGTTTTGTTGCTGGGCCACAGGGCGAACTACTCTATCGTGCTTGTGACGATGATGAGGAGAGCGTTATCCTCAATATCGACCTCGACCACAGCGAGAATGTGCGTCGTTGGTGGCCTTTCCTGCGTGACAGACGAATAGATGAATATGGAGAGATAACGAAGAGGTTTATTGATTAAAAACCTCCCCTAACCCCTCCAAAGGAGGGGATTATCTAATGGAATAAAGCTCCCCTCAGTCCCTCCTCCCTAACATTTCACTGATGGCAGAGAATTAATAAGGAGAGAACACTTACTTCTGTAAGGAAAAGAACACTAAACCTATAACAAACACCAGTGCAGCTTACTGATTATATCTATAGATAGAGAAAGAGCCATATCCAAACTCTTACAATGAGTTTAGATATGGCCCTTTTGTTTATTAGTTATGTCCCAACCTTGATTATTGGGTTTTCAATGATAGCTTACAAGATTCGTAATGCACCTATTGGGCCATCTTCTCCTTCACATCTTTATGCTCACCACACGCAGTGTTCTTGGTGAACAACAATAGTATGGAGGTCTAACAATATTTGAAAATCATACTCTCTTCTTCAGAGATTTATAGGACGTTTTATCCTATTAGTTTGTCATCTCTTTTGGAGAGATAGGAGGGAAGGGGCTCTTATATCAATGTCATACCAGCCTCATCACACGCTCTTCTCATATCTTCAGGCCATATACTTGCTTGTATCTCACCGATATGTGCTTTGTGCAACATTATCATACAAAGACGGCTCTGACCGATACCACCACCAATAGACAGTGGCAGTTTGTCAGAAAGTAGCTGCTGATGGAAGAAGAGATGCTCACGTTCTTCCTGTTTCTCTATTGCCAACTGACGGAGCAAAGCTGTCTTGTCCACACGGATACCCATAGACGAGAGTTCAATACTACGTCCTAAGATTGGATACCAAATGAGGATATCACCATTCAAACCCACCTTCCCATCTTCTGCAACAGTTGACCAATCATCGTAATCAGCAGCACGACCGTCATGCTTCTCGCCATTGCTTAATCTGCAACCTATCCCTTCAATAAACACCGCACCATACTTCTTACACACCTCATCCTCACGCTCTTTTGCCGTCATCGTAGGATACATATCTAACAAATCCTGCGCTTGAATAAAATGAATCGACTGTGGGAGGAATGGTTCCAACTGAGGATAAGTCTCACAAGCAAGGAACTCTGTACGAAGAATGGCTGCATAGATACGACGAACAACAGTCTCCAGATAATGACGTGTCCTATCGTCTTCGGTGATAACAGCTTCCCAGTCCCACTGGTCAACATAAAGAGAATGAAGGTTGTCTAACTCCTCATCGGCACGGATAGCATTCATATCCGTATAGATACCATAGCCCGGTTGAATGTCGTAGTCGGCTAATGTCAGCCGTTTCCACTTTGCCAATGAGTGCACCACCTCAGCCTGTGCTTCTCCCAAGTCCTTAATAGGAAAGGATACCGGACGTTCAACACCGTTCAAATCGTCATTGATACCTAATCCTTTCAGTACGAATAGCGGTGCTGTAACACGACTTAGTCGTAGTTCAGTAGCTAAGTTCTGTTGAAAGAACTCCTTTATCAGTTTTATTCCTAACTCGGTCTGGCGTTTTCCAAGTGCAGCTTTATATCCTTTTGGTTTTATCAGTTGACTCATTATCGTTCCTTTCTATTAATGACTTGACTATTATTTTAAATGCTCACAAAGGTATATATTAATTATCAAACTGCGAAACAAACACCTATCCAATGTTACACAATAATACATTCCAACTACATTTCACAACGTTATGACAGTTTATTAGTCAATTATTTCTTCTCATGTTATTCCTTATTGCCACTGCATACAAGAATCATCTACCAATCGAAACAACTGCTCTGACAATAAAGAGTTGATTACCAAACAGCCACAAAGAGAGGGACACAGGGTTCTCTCTATCAGTAAGGATATTACTAAACCTTCAAAACAACGCATTTATATCAGATACTTTAGTAAGAATGTTTACTGTTCGTTTGGAGTTATGCAAACTTTACTGTATCTTTGCACAGTCATTAGGCTCCGTAGCTTAGCTGAATAGAGCGTCAGATTCCGGTTCTGAAGGTCTTGGGTTTGAATCCCAACGGAGTCACAAAAAGTGACGACTTTCTGATGACATTTAGCTGAATGAGGTCAGAAAAATGTTCTGAAGGTCTTGGGTTTGAATCCCAACGGAGTCACTAAGAATGAAGACTCTCTAATGACATTTAGCCGAATGAGGCCAGAAAAATGTTCTGAAGGTCTTGGGTTTGAATCCCAACGGAGTCACTAAAAGTGACGACTTTCTGATGACATTTAGCTGAATGAGGTCAGAAAAATGTTCTGAAGGTCTTGGGTTTGAATCCCAACGGAGTCACTAAACACTAATGATATTTCATTATATTTATCCTAATAAGGGTAATTAAATGAAGGTTATCATAGATACAGAGTGACAATACATTGATGACATTTTGCTGAATGAGGCCAGAAAAATGTTCTGAAGGTCTTGGGTTTGAATCCCAACGGAGTCACTAAATCGTAGTGACACCTTTATGACATTTAGCCGAATGAGGCCAGAAAAATGTTCTGAAGAGCTTGGGCTTGAATCCCAACGGAGTCAATAAGAAGAGATGACAAAACTCCCAACAGAGTCACTAAGAGAGGAACAAGACGCTTAATGGGGGACACAGATTGTAACGAAGGATGTATGGTTGTTTACTGTTCATCCTTTTTTTGTTCAACCGAGTTAACTAAGAAATAGATTATTCATCCTAAAAGAAAATAGTATGCAAAAGAAGATCAGAATTGGACTACTCCCACGTGTTATCATCGCCATACTGCTTGGATTATTCCTTGGCTATTATCTCCCAGCCCCAGCAGTAAGAGTGTTTCTGACTTTCAATAGTATCTTCAGTCAGTTCCTTGGCTTTATGATACCACTGATTATCATCGGATTGGTGACACCTGCTATTGCTGGTATCGGTAAAGGGGCTGGTAAGCTTCTACTGGCAACAGTAGTTATCGCATACGTAGACACAATTGTTGCAGGTGGACTGTCATACGGAACAGGAACATGGCTATTCCCCTCTATGATAGCCTCTACCGGAGGCGCCATACCACAGATAGAAAAAGCGACAGAGCTAACACCTTACTTTACTATCAATATCCCTGCAATGGTTGATGTGATGAGTAGTTTGGTGTTCTCATTCATCGTCGGACTGGGTATTGCCTACGGTGGTTTGCGCACAATGGAGAACCTATTTAGTGAGTTTAAGAACATTATAGAGAAAGTGATAGAGAAGGCTATCATCCCTCTCCTACCCCTTTATATCTTCGGTGTATTCCTTAGTATGACCCATAATGGACAGGCACGACAAGTACTCATAGTATTCTCACAGATTATCATTGTCATCCTCGTACTACATGTACTCATCCTTGTCTATGAGTTCTGCATTGCGGGTGCTATCGTCAAGCGCAACCCTTTCAGATTACTATGGAACATGCTACCAGCTTATCTGACCGCATTGGGAACGAGCTCATCAGCAGCAACCATCCCTGTGACACTGAAGCAAACAGAAAAGAACGGTGTAAGCAACGAAGTAGCAGGCTTTGTCGTACCGCTTTGTGCCACTATCCACCTCAGTGGTAGTGCGATGAAGATTACAGCTTGTGCCTTAGCCATCTGTCTACTGACAGACCTACCCCACGACCCAGGACTCTTCATCTACTTTATCCTCATGCTTTCTATCATCATGGTAGCAGCACCAGGAGTACCAGGAGGAGCCATTATGGCGGCTTTAGCACCTTTATCAAGTATCTTAGGCTTTGATGAAGAGGCCCAAGCATTGATGATAGCTTTGTACATTGCAATGGATAGTTTCGGTACTGCTTGTAACGTGACTGGTGATGGAGCGATTGCTCTTGCCGTCAACAAGTTCTTTGGAAAGAAGAAAGATATGTCTACCCTTTCAAGTGAAATATCATAATACGTAATGCTGTAGGAGATGTTACAAATCTAACCATAATGTTTGAAGAATAAGGAGAGACGACAAGTACTGTTGCTTCTCCCATTCTTATCGGAATGACCCATGTATGATAACGAAGCATATCAACCAAAACAAAAGTTGCTGTCATATCTGTCATTCACAACAAGCATTTAACTAATTAGTTTACAGAAGGTTCCCTCCAAATGTTAAAATGACAGCAAACGAAATTAAAACTAAACATGTAGAATAAGTAGTAATATCCTTATCAGCATAAGAAATACTAAAAAGAAACGACAGAAGTCCTATCATTAGGCATTATCAAAATTAAATAGTATCTTTGCAAATGACAGACTGCAATTAAGCAGTACTGGCTCAGCAAAAGACATACAATTAAATATCAGTAACATCATGGAAATAGTAGAAAGATTTATCAACTACACCAAGTTTGACACACAGTCAGCCGAGGACTCAGAGACAGTGCCAAGTACACCGAAGCAACTGATCTTTGCGAAATACCTCAAGGAGGAACTTGAGCGTGAAGGCATGAAAGATGTTGAGATGGACGAGATGGGTTACATCTATGCCACCCTCCCTGCCAACACCAAGAAGAAGATACCAACAATCGGCTTCATCTCCCACTATGACACAGCACTTGACGCCAGTGGCGCCAATATCAAAGCACGTGTTGTAGAAAACTATGACGGTGGTGACATACAACTGAACCCTAACATGGTCAGCTCTCCACGCATGTTCCCTGAACTTTTAGAGCATAAGGGAGAAGACCTCATCGTAACAGACGGTACGACACTGTTGGGTGCTGACGATAAGGCAGGTATTGCTGAGATAGTACAGGCTATGTGTTTCCTTCGTGACCACGACGAGATAAAACACGGCGACATCCGTATTGCTTTCAATCCAGACGAGGAGATTGGTATGGGTGCGCATCATTTTGATGTAGAGAAATTCGGATGTGAATGGGGTTACACCATTGATGGTGGCGACCTCGGTGAACTTGAATATGAGAATTTCAACGCAGCTGGTGCTAAGGTGTTTATCCATGGCGTAAGCGTTCATACTGGTTATGCTAAGGGGAAGATGGTAAACGCCAGTCGTTTAGCATGCGAGTTCAATAACATGATTCCAGAGACAGAGATTCCAGAAGAGACTGAAGGTTATCAAGGTTTCTATCACCTCATCGGTATTGAGAGTCGCTGTGAAGAAGCTAAACTCAGCTATATCATCCGTGACCACGACCGTGAG